>ERZ1292625.755-Hain-H41-01um-R1-755-length-44391-cov-16_pt1 | contig 44391 bp, 74 predicted proteins | sample MGYA00564400_ERZ1292625 | MGnify/ENA primary metagenome ERZ1292625 (study PRJEB36523, sample SAMEA6512639) | groundwater metagenome | collected 2019-01-08 | study: AquaDiva: Metagenomics assemblies of 32 groundwater samples
TCGTTGCCTACCTCTGCATTCTGAGGCTACCTGCGCAGGGATCTATTACACCGGCTGGCAGCTCTCGAGAAGCTCGGGCAAGAGTTCTTCGAGGGGCCGCTCTGGCTTTCTCTTGCCCATCAGCGGCGCAGGCGGGTGAGGACCTTGGTCCAGACGAGCCCGGTGGCTTCCTTGAACTTCCCGCCGACACGCTCGAGGATGGGCCGCAGGGTATCGTAGTCGAGCTTCTGCGGCTCTTTGGAAGGCCGAAGGGTCTGTGCCTCATCCTCGGTGAGGTCGACGCGCTCAACGGCATCCCAGTAGAGCTGGCCGCCATCCACGAGTCGCACCATGATCTCGAGCTTGAGCTTCGACATCAGAGGACCTTCACGTAGGGGAGACCGCCCGGCATGATGCCCCAGGTCAGCGGGTCCGGGAGTGGGAGGACCATCAGCTTGAGCCCCAGGCCAAGGACGAGGAGCGCCTCCATGTCGCGGTGGAAATCGGTCCACTGCCGGCCGTGGCGGTCGTTGGTCATCTCCAGGAACGAAGCGCCATCCTTGAATTTCTCGGGCAGCTCGGCGATCAAGGCGACGACCGTCGCTCGATGACTCTCGAGCCGTTCCGGGTGCAGGCCGAACTTGTGGACCAGGCCCTCGACGAGCACGGCGCCTGGCGGCGGTTGAGTGGGGTCGGGCAACTCCTCGGGCTTGAAGAGGCAGTCGAGGAGGATGGCTCGGATGGTATGGCCGGAAAGTTCGGGCATGACCCTTTATTACACCGGCCGTGATGAAGGCCGATGCAGACGACGACGGACATCTCGTGGGGGCCGATCTTCAAGGCGGCTCGAGGCCGTGTCGCCATCGACACTGTCTCGGCGCTGGTCCCAGGGATCTCGGACGGGTCGGAAGAGGGTCGGTTCTACCTGTTCCAGAGCGGCGGCAAGACGCTGACAAGCATGTGGACGCTTTGGGACCGGGCCAGCGGCAGCCAGCACTTCCTCTTCGCCCACGATTGGGATGAGGCGAAGAAGTTGGCGGCCAGCCGCATCCCCGGCCTCCTTCAGCCCAAGAGAGCGACGAAGCTGAAGAAGGCGAAGGCGCCGCCGAAGAAGATGTAGGGGACCACGGGGCGCCAGAGGTCGTAGACTTCGGCGAGGTCGATGACGTTGTCGTTCATGGGTGGGTATACGATCCCCGGACCCCTGAAATGAACCTCGTGGTGTAGGGGCCCGGCATGGACTACACGAACGAAGGCCCGGTCGACGAGAATGTCGACATCACCAAAGTCCTCATCGGCTACCGCCACAACGTAGACGAGCACGATGCCGAGGTCGAACGCAGGGCGAAGGCGGAGATCCGCCGACTGCGAGCCGCGTCGATACCCAACGCGCCGATCCCCATGCTTCTCTACTGCCCGAAGTGCCACAACCGGCACATTGATGAGGGCGAGTTCGCCACGAAGGCACACCACACGCATTCGTGTCAGCACCCCGGCTGTGGGGTGACCTGGCGACCGGCGGTCGTGCCGACAACGGGTGTCGAGTTCTTGCCGAACTTCAAGAACGGTAACGACCCGCCGGACGAGATCGAGACGCTTCGCCAACTTGTGGCTCGGCATCGCTGCATCTGTCCGAGCAGGTACCTGGCGTCAGCCATTTGCCCGCTGCACGGGTCTCAGAGCCCTAGCTCTTCTTGAGGAGCTTGTGAGCCAAGGCACGGACATCGCCCGGCAAGACCGAGCCGCCCTTTTTGGCGATCGTGTTGGCTGCCCGGATGAGGGCGCCCATCTCACTCGCGTCGAACACGCAGGCCTCATCAGCGATGAGGAGGGAGAGCCGCACGTCCTTGCGGACTTTGGCCCCACGGAAGTAGAACCCCAGCGCACCTGTGAGATCGCCGTCCGTGTGGACGAGGACGGGCTTGCCGTCGAAGGTGCGCTTGCGGGAAATGATGGTGCTCATGAGTAGAGCCAGGAGTTGATGGCCCTGGAGACCTCGGCGACGACGGCCTTGACCTCGGGCTTGGTCGCCGCTTTCACGGGCGCTGCCGGGATGACGACGAAGGTGAGCTTGACGGCCTGGGGAACGATCACGGTGTCCATGTCAGGCTATACGATCACGAGACCCCTGAAATGAACCTGAAGGTGAGATTGATTCGCTCGCCCACGACCTGGTTCGTCTTTGCAAGCGTGTGCTGCCAGTCGGGCTGAGTTCCTCGGCCCATGACGAAGAGGTCGCCGTCCTCGAGATCCCACGAGTGGACGTTCTTGTGGTCGCGGTACAACCGGAGCTTGAACGTCCGGGTCGCTCCGTAGGAGAGCGAGGCCACGATGGGGTCCGGCCCGAAGATGGGCTCGTTGTCGGCGTGCCAGCCGACGCCATCGTGGCCGTGGCGGTAGAGGTTGCAGAGGACCGAGTTGAAGGGGGCCTCGAGCTTCTGGGAGACCCGCCCAGCCAGCTCGGCGAGGAGCTGTGGCATGGCGTCCGGTTCCCAACGCAGGCCCGAGTAGGGGTACGCCACGGGGCCGTACCAGCGGGTCAGCCGGGGCTGGAGATGTTCCTTGCCGTAGACGGTGACCGACTTCTGCTGCCAGTCGATCGCGCTCTTGAGGGCGTCCCAGGGCGTCTTGTCGAACGCCTTGAGGAGCGAGGTGTTGGGTTGCACGGTCGCCATGACGCTGCTCAGGCGGGAACGCTGACTTTGCCGAAGCGAGTCGTGTAGACGTCGTGGCCCCAGCGCTTGGCGAGGCGGACGAACCGCTTGGCTTGGGGAGCCAGGTAGAGACGCTGGGTCGCAAGGCGTGAGCCGTCTCCGAGCATGATGCCCCAGTGCACGCGGGTCACGCGCTTGATGGGCTGGGGTGCGGCGGGGCGGAAGTCATCGCGGCGAAGGTTGTCGTCCATGGCTCTCTGTACGATGGCCACCCGGTCGAAATGAACCTCAGATGGCGGTGATGGTGACGAAAGCGTCGCCGGTGATGGGGTCGTACGTTGCGTGAATGCTGGCAATCATGCCGTCCTCGGCGCCGTTGACCGGATCGAAGACGAGGCTGTACTCGTCCTGAAGCATCTTCATGACGCGGTCGGATTCCTCGACCAGCGCCTTGGGCGGTCGGATCTGAAGAACGATCCCCGCGTCGGTGTTCTCGACAACGTTGAAGCCGTTGCTGCGGAGCCAGTCGGGGATCCCCATGTTTGGGGATCCCCATCAAAGGGTCCTCAGGCAGCCGGCCAGAACTTGGTCTTCTCGCCGCCGTAGTTCCGCATCTTGGAGAGCATCTCCGAATTCTTCTTGGCTGCGGGATCCGTGTCGCGGTCCCGCCAGCTGCCCGTGGGGGCCAGGCCGAAGAGGGCCCAGACAGCGTCACGGTCGACCAGCTTGAGAAGCTCGACCTTCGTGAGCTTCATGCCCGAGGCGAGGTTGCCGTCGAGCGTGTCCCAGATCCACGAGAGAGCCGAGGCGTTCTTGCGACGGAAGGCCGAATCAATGCGCTTCTGGATGCCTGCGATGCGAGCGTCACGCTTCACTCGGCGCTCCTCGGCCACTTCCTTGGCACGGGCCTCACGGTGGGCGGCCTGTTCGGCGGCGTCTTCCTCGAAGGTCTTGAGCGGCTTCTCGACCCAGGTGTCGATGTGGCGAGTCATGCGGGCGATCTCCATCCGGACACAGCCGAGCTTCTCTTCAAGCCTGTGGATGGCCTTCTCGAGTTCGCGAGCCCACTCACGTGCCGGGGTCTCCGCTTTCGTGATGGGGATCATCTTGGGGATGCGACCACCCATGGGGAGCACGTGGAACTCGGTCTTGCTGTAGATGTGCAGGATCTCGGTGTTGGGCAGCTTCTCGAGCGACGCCGCCATGCTCGTCTCTTCATCTTGCAAGAGCGCGCGGTATTCCGTGGCCACCTTCGGGCTGGTCTCGTGGGGCTCCTTGCCGACCGCGAAGCAATCGCCGTGGATGTAGCCGTCGCCGGGGCGCTTGTAGCCGTGGTGGACGAGGTTGCCCTTGTGGATCTTGTAGGTCCCTTCGCAGATGGCGCAGAAGCCGAGGAACCTGGTCTTCATGTTGGGCTTGCTCATGGGTTGCTTTACGATCTGGCGACCCCCGAAATGAACCTCAGAAATCGGGGAGCCCCAATTCTTTTCGGGCGACCTCGTCCCACTCCTCGGGAGCGTGAGCCTCGAGCCAAATCACGGCCTGAAGGTTCTCGTCGCTTTCCGACGAAACACTGGCCGTGACCTCGTAATAGGTGCGGAAGTCATGGGGGTGGCTTGTCACGCTCAGGCAGACCCCCTTCGGCAAATCCGAGCCGGTTCCCAATTTGTAGCAGCGCTTGAGCTGCTCCGCGAAAGCGTTGCACTCCAGGGGGCCACGGACGTCGTAGTCGTTATCGACGGTCTGAGCGCAGCGCTCGCCGTAGGGGGCACTTCCGAGGGTGAGCTTGAACATGGGTGGCTATACGATCGCGGACCCTCGAAAATGAACCTCGGTGTAAGAGAAGACATGTCCCGAAAGCCCGTCGAGGCTCAACCCAGCATGGATGACCTCTTCGATCGCATGGCCTCTGTGGAGAATGTCGACATCCGTGAGAGCGAGCCGCAGGCTGAGGCGGCTCCAGAGGCCGAGCCGGTGGCGAAGGTCAAAGCCAACCCGAACCAGTCGATTCGCTGGGAAGACTGGAGCATTTCCGTCAAGGCCAGCCCCGAGGACAAGGCGGAGTTGGCCCGGGCCCTGGTGGCGAGGATGGTCAAGTCAGGCGCCAAGCAGGACTTCGAGCTTCGCTATGACTGCGTCCTGTTCGCGTTCTTGACGCGAGAGGGCATCGTCCTCTACGACTGCACGGCAAAACGACGGGCGGTCATCAAGTAGGGTTCATTTCGCCTACCCCCAGATCGTACAGCAGACCATGAGCACCTGGACCGACCTCGCCGACTCGAACGACACCCTAGCCGAGATGGTGGACGAAGTGGCTCTCGAGGCCGCCCCGCCCGTCGTGAACGAGGAGCTACTCCAACCGCTCTCCGAAGTCCTCGGGGGCGACGACCTGCCCTTCTGACCAGATGCCGGTGCGGCAGGCGCATTCGACGAAGAGAGTCGAGGCGTAGAACCTCAGGGGCCAGTGAGGCACTGGGTCTCCTTGTCGGTGAGCAATCCGAAAGCCGGTGCCGCCGCAGTCGCACGAGCTGGTGTAGGGTTTGGGCATGGCTGAATACAACGATCAGGAACTCGTCTGCCGCGACTGCAAAGCCCCCTTCGTCTTCACGGCCGGGGAGCAGAAGTTCTTCGCCGAGAGGCAGTTCGTCACGCCCTCGCGTTGCAAGGGCTGCCGCAACATCCGCAAGCAGCAGAAAGAGGCCGAAGGCCAGGGCTGATCACTTCTCGTCGATCACCGCCTGCAAGATCGCCTCGGTCAAAGACGTGATGTTCTCGTCGTCGTGATCGGTCCCTTCGTCTTGAAGGTGATCGATCATCTCGTCGAGGTCCGAGGCGTCGACCTCGCTCAATTCAGCAGCCAGGTTTGCAACACGCTCGAGAAGTTCTTTTTTCACCATGACGGCTCCCTACACCACGCAACACGAACAGGCGGTCCTCTTCCTTGCCGACATGATGGCGGCCGGGAAGTTCAACGAGATGCTAGCCCGCTTCTGGTGGTACGCCTACTATCGGCGACACTGCATGGCCATCATCGCCGGGGAGATCGAGGGCCTGGCGAAGGACTATCTCGAGGAGTGGCGCGCCTACCGAGCACGTTGGCCTTGGGAGACCGACGTGCTCGATCGCATGGCCAACGACAGGCTGGCCCGAGTCGTCACCGTCGATTACATCCGGCCCCAGCCACCACCCCGGGTGTCCCTGAAGTAGGAACGTCGGCAGGCCGGGCAGAAATAGATCGCCCGATCTCGAATGCGGTCCCGCTGCCGCAAGAGCAGGGTCTCATGGGTCACGGTGCTGCAAGGGCAGGCGAAGCCGCCGGGGAGCACAGTGCCGTCCGCCTTCGTGATCGTCAGCCTGTGCTTCGGTGTGTCTTCAGGAAGAAGGGACATTGCGTTTCTCGTTGCAGCGTCGCACGACCTCTTGGCAGCGATCCAGATCGAACATGCCGATGTGGCACTCGTCCTCCGGAAGCCCCATTGCTTCCTGAAGCCAGGTGTACGCTGCGCTGCGATCCATCCCGTCCTCTTTCCAGAGCGGGTCGAAGGCCGCGTGGGCGTTCATCTTGGCCTTCCGCAACTCGGCGTTCGCGAGCCGACCAAGGGGAAGCTCCGTCCCCTTGTGGCAGCCGACGTAGGCCTGGCAGGGCTCGCAGCGCCAGAACTTCTTGTCGGCGAGGTCCGGGCGATGGGGGTAGATCACATCTCCCCCGACGAACTCGGCGGGGTTGTTGCAATAGGCGCAGGGGACGTCCATGCTCTGTCTTACACCGCGTCGGTCATTCAATTCCAGGGAGCCGCAGCTGTCCCGCCTCTTCGAGTTGCTTCGGTGGAATCCGGTGGACCTCATTGAAGACGGCCATCAGCTCGGGGTGCCCCTGCACGAACCCCTGTTCCTGGCAGCCGTAGCAGATGAAGCGCCCGTCTCGCCAGATACGCAAGCTGGGGGTCTTCTCCCGGTGGAAGATGCAGAGCATCATGATGTGGCCGTTTCTTGAGATTATGGGACGCATCGACGACTTTCGTACACCGGCAGGTTCATTTTGGGTGTCCCCAGATCGTAGACTCCTCCATGCTGAGCCACGAAGCCCGAGTCCAGAAGATCGTCGAGACCTTTCGCGCCATGGCTGGCAAAGACGGCTGGAAGCCGACCCACCTTCCCTGCATCGGGACGGTCTACCCCCACGTCATGCCGTTGGCGGTGACCCAGGAGTTCCACTGGTGCGAGGTCTGGGTTCGCGTTGGCTCGCCCGAGCTGCGCTACGCCACGAAGGAGTTTCATGGCTCGGCCGAGATGGTCGCCAAGAAACTGTGCCAGCTCATCAAGGCGCCGTCGAAGGCGGTCGGCGAGGTTGCGGCCGTCCTCGAGACGAAGAAGCTCGACGGCATGCGTGAGCCCGAGATGGCCGCGATGTTCCGCCTGGACGAGGAGCAGGTCTTCAAGGCGATGGCACTCCTGGCCGATCGCGGCCTCATGGTGAACAAGGGTGAGATGGGCTGGTTCCGCCCGGCGGCCTGAAAGTTTGCCTTCTCCCCAAGAATCGGAATACTTGGGGTGTGGCACTTGAAGTCTGGACCGCGAGGGTGTCTTCCAAGGACCCCGATGCCTTCGACATCACCCGCAAGACCGGACACGATGCGTTCGCCCCGTCCTGGCTGATTCTGACGCCGATGATCGATCGCCGTCGGAACGGGCACGAGACGACCGAGGCGCAGTGGAAGGAATACGCTGCCGCCTACTACAAGGAGATGCAGGTCAGCCGAGCGGCCAACGTCGAGACGTGGAAGGCCCTCTTGGCTCGTCCCCGGGTCGTCCTCACGTGCTACTGCACGAACCACCTGCGCTGCCACAGGACGCTCCTGGCCCGTCTCCTCGAGAAGCTCGGGGCCTCATTCGAGGGCGAGCTTGCCGATCGGAAGAAGGCCCAGAAGGAACTCTTCGAGCTTGCGCTGAGTCTCGGCGAAGAAGACTAGTAGTCCCGCCAAGGCCGAAGCCCACCACGAGCTTGGACCTTGCGAATGGCGATGCCTTCGATCTGCCGGATGCGATCACGTGAGATGCCCATGATCTCCCCGACCTCTTCCAACGTCGCCGGCCCGTTGTCTGTGACATCGAGCACGCATGAGACCTGAGGCCGGGTCATGTGGTGGGGGCAGGCTGTGTGCTTGCAGGGACGAGCTTCGTTCACTCCGCCGGGAAGGCAATCCCCTCGCACCTTGGGGGTGACGAGCACGGTGAGCTGAACCCTCGTTTGCGCTGTCGTGGCAGCCACGGTTTCCACAACAAGCGCGTACACCAAAAGTTCTTCTATGCATGGTACAATTCTCGATGCTTTGAAAGACTCCGACCCCGAGCTTCTCCGCCAGATTCTCACCACCTCCGTCTCGTATCGTGAGGCCTTGACGCGACTCGGCCGGTACTACTGCACAGCCAATATTCTCGCGATCCGCAAAGCGGCAGCTCGGGACAAGATCGAGATCGCTCACCTGTCGTCCCGGAGCCGCAGTTCGCTACCCGAAGGTCTGGCGAAGCAGGCCCAGAAGGATCACAAGCGCCACAAGGTGGCCCAAAAATTGCGAGAAGGCCTTCCTTACGACTACGCTCGGTTCATCTTCTACGACTCCCGACGAGCCGATAAGAACCGTGGCCACGTCAACGATTTGACGTTGGCCGCCATTCAAGAACTGTTGCGAGTGGGTGTGTGTTCTTACTGTGGGGACGCGACAGCCAAATTGACCCTCGACCGAAAAGACAACGCGAGGGGGCACACCTTGGACAACGTCGAAGTGGCGTGTGTCCGTTGCAACATCATGCGCGGAAACATGCCTTTCGAGGCCTGGCTGCATCTCGTTCCAGCTGTGCGGTCTGCCTACGAACAGGGATTGTTCAATGGATGGATGCCCTTCAACCGAAGGTACGTGGCTCGTCGGTGTAGATAGAGAGCGTGCCGGACATCGACGATCGACTGTTGGTCGCCATGCGGGTTGCCCGTCGGCATCACCTGACTGCTTGGGTCGGGCTGCTTCGTGAGCACCATCGGTGCCCGTCCTTTCTGTGGGCGGACAATCCCTTCGGACGGAAGGTCGGCTTCCTCTGTTCGTGCTCGGGCGCTGAGGAGCACTGGGAGATCCCGCTCACAGAGCTTCAAAACGAACTGCCGGCAGCTCGCGAATGGGTGAAGCGTCTCCGACACCAGAGCTTCAGCCGAGGGGCCAAGAAGCGGCGGAAAGCGGAGCGCCTCGCCAACGTCAAGGCCCGGGCCCTTCTTCATCGGCATCTCACACGCGAGCAGCGTTGGGAGCTTCGTGCCTCGAAAGCTTTCCAGGTCACCGCCCAGGATGGACGGACCTACCTCATCACGGAGGGGGCCCACGACAACGTGAAGCTCCTGGAAGGCGGTGAGCCTGTGCGATCCTTCTGCCTCGTCGCTCGAGGTGAGGCCGTGCCGATCTATGACTTGATGCTGGCGCAGAAGGTTCTTCTCGAGGGTGACGTCGAGACCTTCCTGCGAACCGCGAATGCCCGCGATTTGCGGAACCCCCAACGGCCTCTACTCGAAATTCATGAACAAGATCTCGACAACCCCGCGCCTTGGGTCGCGGACCAAATCAACCGAATTGAAGGAGAAGCAGATGGAAACGCAATCGACGAAGATCAAGAAGACCAAGCCGGCGACCGCCACGGGCGAGATGAGCGTCATGGGCCGGGAGGGCGACACCAAGTTCTATTGGGACGTCCATAACTGGACGGAGGTCGAGGCAGCCAAAGCCACGTTCGACCTTTACAAGGGCAAGGGCTTCGCTGCCTTCCACATGACCCCGAAAGGCAAGCAGGACGGCGAGCAGATGAAGGACTTCGATCCGGCTGCCGGCCGCATTCTGTTCATCCCACAGATGCAGGGCGGCTGAGATGGGACGCGAGGGCGAAGACTTGGCGTCCCAGAAGTGGCTGCTTTTCCTCATCGCGTGGAAAGGAAAGAAGCTCGACCCGACGTACTTTCGGAAGAACATCCTCAAGCGCATCCTCGACGAGAAGCTCGTCGAGGCAGACGGCAAGGGCTTCAAGGCCACTGAGGCTGGACGGGCACTTCTCTCGCCAGGCGCTCGTGCTGCCTTGAATCGCCCGGTTGACTTCGATGAATTGGAACCGTCGGTTCAGTGGGCCATCGACAAGAGGCTCGGCATTCTCGACTGGGACGGGTCCTAGTGTTACGGTCGGGCATGTCCCCGATGACGCCACGAATCCTAGCCAAGCCGCTGACGGCGGCAGGAGGATCTCGTGGCACATCACAAGCGTCGGAAACGGAAGGCCTTCAAGGGCCACTGCACGCTCTGCTCGTACCGGTCAACCAACGGAACTCGTAACGGTCGGCTCCTCACGCCGCAGGAACGTTCGCACCGTCTGAAGCTGAAGGAAGGCCTTGAGGAGGCAGCTCAGCAAGACCCGCAATGACGGCGTTCAGTCGCTCGAGGACAGCTTCGGCGGGCCGGATGAGCGAGTCTTCGTAAGGATCGTCGCAGAAGTCGCCGTGGGCGTTTTCCACGTACTGGTCGAGAGCCTGAAGAATGGCTCGGGCCTCATCGGTGGTGACGTTCCGGAGCGCTTCTGCGAAGGTCTTCATGCCTTGGGTTTACGAAATGGCCCGACCGGAAATGAACCCCAGTCGAAGGGCTCCAGCAACTTTGCGACGAGCGCTCGGGGGATGGGGCCGTTCTCGTCGAGGTACTCGCCCGTCACGTCGTTCCGGACGATGTAATACCCGTAGGGTGTCCGAACATCGCGGTGTTGTTGGCCGGTCGAGATCGTCAGCTGCCCAGCCCGGACCATGGCCCGTGGGCGCTTGGCGAAGAGCCGCAGCATCACGCCGTTGACGGTGAAGCGAACGCTCACGCGAATCGCTTTACACAAGTTTTTCCGGCGGGAAGTGAACCCCTGGCCGTGAGAATCTCTTTCTACCATCTTCCTGGGGAGAGCCCGAGGTCGGGCCCAGGCAGAGGACCATGGCCAACCAAATCGTCCCGAACTACACCCTCGCAGCGAGCGGTGACACTTTCTCCGCTGTTTGGAAGCTGACCCGCGGCATGAAGAAGTCGGGGTACACGTACCTCGCCAGCTCGGACGGCACGACCACCGAGGTAGCGGGTGTTGCCACCAACGACAAATGGGGCGGTAACGCGGACCCTCTGCTGGACTCGTACCCGGCGCTCGGAGCCGGAGCCTGGATCCTGATGGCGGGCCCATCCACGGTGAAGATTCCTATCGACAACCTGGCACCGTCTGGGGTGTTCTTCCGGGGAGAGAAGGTCACCCAAGCCACATCAGGCGCCGAGGGGGAGCTGCTCGGCATCGTGACGGACGGCATCGGCAGCGCCGGCTACCTCGTGATCGCCCCACGGACGGGTACGTTTAACGGAACGAATATCATCACGGGCGCCTACTCCGCGGCCACCATCACACCGCCGGCCTCGACGGTCGTGAAGTTCGTTCGTCAGATCGTCTTCTGGCGAAACAGCATCACCGCCGGCCACGCCTATTACCAGTGTGTGGACGAGGTCGGGGAAGCCACGAGCCGTTTTTCGGATGCGACTCGCATGGCCGCCGTCACCGCCGCCATCGCTCCGGGCGGCAACAACACGGGCAACAACACGTTCCCTGCGATCGGCACCATGGCCATGATCGGCACGGGCGGCTCGGGCGCCGTGGGCACGGGCTCCAAAGCCTGGATCCATTCCGACATCACGGCTTCGTCCGAAATCGGCAAGGTCCAGATCATCGTGGCCAACAACACGCCGGCCGCCGACGTCTCTGAAGACGGGTCGTTCGTCGTGGCCTACGGCACGCCGGTGCTGGAGTCGGGGTCGTTCATCGGGTTTGGCCTCTGCCGGCTCGACGACCAAGAAGACGGGGACCTGGATCCTTATGTCAGCTTCAACCCAAACATGAACACACTGTACTCGGGTTCGAGGACGGCCGTGGTCAGTGCTGTCACCGCTGCCGCGAGCTTCGATGTCGCGAAGAACTTTTTCGTGGCGAATGCTTGTGTCGCCAACTACGCCACAGCCAAAATAGGAATTGGGTCCACCCAAAATTTGAGCTGCTGGCGTGGCTTCCGACGAAGAGGTCTCTCGGGCGAGACTTTCCAAGAGTTCATTGGCCAGTTCTTGGCGAGCTTCGGAAGCACGGAAGCAAATCCCACGGTGTACAACGACGCGTTGATCTTCGCGACGACCACGTCGACAGAAGTCGTCGCCACAGCGCCGGTCGTCTCTCGTGTTCGAGAGCCGATCTGGATCGCCTCGACGCAGGCCAACCAGAAGATGCGGAAGGGCACCTTGCGCTGGTGGTACTACGTCCAGGGCGGCGCCGGCTGCGACACATTCGATGGCGAGAAGTGGATCCAGCTCGGTTCCGCCCGCAACACCCAGAACACCTACTGGCGTGGGCCGGTTGTCGTCGGCCCGTGGGACGAAACCACCACGCCCACGAATGCCTGATGGCTGACGCAGGCGCTTCCCAACGGCGTGGTCTCAACACCACGCTGACCCGTACCGGGCAGGAGCAGACGCTTTTGCCCGATGGCGGCCGAGGTGAATCCTATTTCACTGGGGCCGCGATCAGCGATGGGACGGACACACAGGGGACCCGCAGGGCCGTTAACTCCCCCATCACAACAACGGGATTCACACAGCCGCTTCCCGGTCCCCGTGGCGGGTCGTACGTGACCCACATCTTCGGGACGGGCGGCACCTCGAGCCAGCCCATCACGGATCGGCCTTCGTTGAACTCGAAAACCCCCGGGCCGGACCGCATCTTGCCGCCCATCACATCCGCGACCACCCACTACAAGATGCGGGCTCGGGACCCTGACTGTCCCGGCATCGTGTACCGCACATGGGTCGTCCAGGAGAGCCCTGACTTCGCGGCGGCTCAGTACGTGGGGCTCCGCTGCGGCGTCTCGGCCTTGGTCGAGGTTGTCGTGGTCGACGTCTGGTTCGACTAGGCTCCGGTGTAAATAGAGAGATGCTTGACGAAAGCGAACCGGACTCGCCTGACCCGATCCCCACGGACAAGGACGAGAAGACGCTCGTTCTCAACCGGATCTCAAACCACATCGGTGCTCTCGAGCGAAAGCTCCCCATCCTTCTACAAGCTCGTGACTGGGGCTTGCAGAAGGGCAAGATGACCGGGACCCTCAACGCATTTCTCATCGACGAGCTGCGTGAGCTGGCGGACGGCCTCGAGACCTACCTCGCCGAGGAATTCACCCTCGACGACATGCAGGACTACAAGGGCGGGCTCTAGCGGGTCCGCTGGTTCCAAGGCGGGAACTTGCCGGCTTTGGGAACCTTGACGTCCCAGTAGGCCGTGGGGTCCCGCCAATCCGGGTAGTTTACATCGAGCCAGGCAGCACACGCCGCTCGGAGCGCGTCCTGGGCTTCCGTCGACACGCCTTCCCGGTCGCTCTCGTACGTGACGTCTTCCGTCTGAAAGACCGAGACCGTGGCCCCGGGGATCTTGACGTCGAGAACCCAGCCGACGCCGATCGTGTAGTCGTTGAAGTTTCGGGTCTGGACCTCGAAGCGGCGACGGATGACACCATACGCCTTGCGATCGTAGGACGCGGCCTTGTACCAGACGTACGCCCGACGATTGCCGGCGGCGTCGAAGATGTCCGTGGTCCGGCCGTCCTCGGGGTTCGCTCGCTTGGTCCAACCTGTAGGAAACTTCACGTCGATGAAGAGCGCATCGTCCTGGGTTGGCCCCAGGATCTCGAAGCCGAGCTTCTTCAGCCCTTCCTTGTCCATGTCGACCGGCAGCTGGTCGCTGGTCACCATCCGACGGGTGCCCGCGGCCTCTTGGCGAAGGACGCTGTCGGGGTCAGGCCGACCATCGAAGCCCACCATCTCCAGGGTCGGGAACTGCTCTTTGAGGGGGCTCAGGAAATCGAACGGTACTTGGGGTCGCTTTGCCATGATGTCCTACTTCTTTCGCAGGGCCGAAACGACGCCCTTCCAGATGTTCTCGAGGCGAGCCACGTGCGAGTGATCCCCGTCGCCACCCTGACGGTGGGCAAGCTCGTGGATGAGCGTGGCCAGCGTCTCGTCCGCGTCCACCAAGAGCTTCTTTGCGAGCAGGCAGCGGCCGTCCTTGAATTGGCCCATGAGAGTGTCGGAGCGGAACTCGACGATGTCGACGTCATCGAGCGAGACACGCTCGATGGGGCACACGAGGTCGATGGCCGCTTCCAGGTTCTCTTGCTCGAGGCCGATCAGGTCACTCCAGCCGAACTTCTTGAGGACTTCTTGCTTGAGGACGGTCTTGGCCGTCATGACATCGCCGAGGGTCTTCGCGAGCACGGTGCCGAGTGGCTTCGTGACGACGATGCCCTTCTTGCCGAGGTGCTCGAGGTCCTTGGATTCCGCCAGTGTCTGGACCGGGAAGGCGTTCTCGCCGTGCTTCTCGTGGAAGGCGTTGGCCACGAACTTGGCCGCTTCGTCGGACACGTTGTAGGAGCTGTTGCTGTCCAGGATTGACGCGACCTCGAGCGAGGGGTCGTCCAGCAGACGGACGAAGTCGACGAGCAGATTCGGGCGCTGGTTCAGCGCCAAGAGGAAGGTCTGCTTCGTGTGGTACTGGAGGTCGTAGGTGTTGACCATTTTGCGGTCGCGATCCAGGTCCACGTCCTTGAGGTCGTAGCCCCAGGCGAGGTCCCGCACGTGCTCCACGAAGATCCCCTTCACGTAGACCTTTCCGTGGAATTCCGGATTCATGAGGAGCGAGCCGTAGATCGTGTTCACGATCTCGTCGTGCTTCGACGGGGGCAGCAGGAAGAGGAAGCACGTCTTCATCTTCTCCCAGACCTCTTTGGAGATCCCGCCGATCTCGACACGAACACGCTTCTTGTCTTCGCGGCCACCTTCGATGCGAAAGGTGAGGACATCCTCATCGAAGGCCTCTGAGCGCTCGATGCAAGGCGTCCACACTTCGGCGCCCGTACGAATCTTGACTGGGTGGCCGGCGCGGATGAGCGCCAGGACCCCCAACTTCAGGCCCTCGCCGAATTTGCCGATCTGGTCGGACCGGCCTTCCTTGGTGGTCTGCCCGAACAGCAGGCTGTTGCGCGTCAGGACGGCACCGTCGTTCTCGATACGGAGCGTCTGGTTGTACCAGGACACCGTGAGCGGGTGGCCGTCGATCTCTGAATCTCGCCCGTTCTGGACGAGTTCACGGACACCACAATAAGCGTCCCACGTGCTGAGGTACGTCGTCTTGATCGTGAGCTGAATCTTGGACATGGCCAGCTATACGATCAGGGGGCTGCGGAAATGAACCCTTGGGTTCCGCGAGCATTCAATTTCCTCACTTTAGCGAGCACGGCCAGTTCCGCCGTCGTGTACGGCTGTAAGTCGTTCCGCACCCGGCTCTCACAGAATTTACGAACCACCTCGGCAACTTGACGCTTTACAATGAGGTGTGGCTCGATCGCCTTCAAAAAAGAGCCAACGCACGAAGCCGACCAAATGGCCCAACAGAACTGAATGCGGTCATTGGGTCGGTGCAAACGAGGCTTTTTTTCGTACACGAGGCCGAACCCCAAGACCGACCGAAGGGTGTCTTGCATCACACGAGTCGTGCTGGAAATGTCAACTCGAGCCATCAGGCTGGTGCGACCACGATTCTTGTTGGCCACCACCCCGATGTAACCCTCGCCATCCACAATTCCGGCAACCCAACCGAGCTTTGCGGAGTCCAGCGTCGCAAGGCGAGACAGATCGGCATCGAACCGGGCCTGAAGCACTTCATGCCGAATTCCTCGGACGACCAGCCAGAAATTGCTGGAGCTGCACCCGAACCTCTGAACGATCTCTTCGTAGGGAAGGCCTTGTCGGTAAAGGTCCCGCATCTCTTGTCGTTGCGATTCGCTCAGACGGACTTGCTTACCGCTTTGGGGTCGGGGCATGACCCAGAATCGCACGTAGGCTCCCCAGACGTCAATACTTGGCTGCGCATGCTCTCGAAAATCCGGCGAGGAGTCAGATTCGGCGACAGCCCTCGTCTTGCCTGCGCAGAATGCAGAACCCTTCTCAGAACTGCGACCCCCAAACCGGGGAGCGCCTTCACCAAGAACGTCTTCGCGCGAATCGCAAGAGTTTGCGCCAACTTCGGGAGCGCCGTCGTCGAGATCGGCTGGTATGCCCGGACTGTGGCGACAGCCTCAAAATTCGCCTGTCTTTTCAATGGTTTTGTCGGCACTGTTTGACGCCCATGGAGGACCCAAAAAGCCCTCGTCCTGGTGTAGGCGCAGGGCATGGCAAGCAAGACCACACACACGTCCCACAAGATCACCGATTCCCTCTATCTCGTCCGCCAGCCGGTCGGAACGAAGCCGCCTCCGGCGAAGCCCGTCGAGGTTCCTTCGAACAAGATCCTGATCGTCGATTGCAGCGGGTCGATGTACTCCGACCTGCCGCGACTCCGTGAGCAGGTAAAGCGCCGGACCCCCAAGATCCTGAAGGAGCAGGACACGCTGAGCATCATCTGGTTCAGCGGGCGTGGCCAGTGCGGCATCCTGCTCGAGGCCGAGCCCGTCGCTACGTTGGCGGATCTTCAAATGGTCAACCAGGCCATCGATCGCTGGCTGAAGCCGGTCGGGCTCACGGGGTTCAAGGAGCCGATCGACCTCGTCAGCAAGCTCGCGGCGACGATCGCCAAGAAGAACTCGAACCCACTCGACATGATCTTCATGTCGGACGGCTGCGACAACCAGTGGAGCCGGGCCGAGATCCTCAAGTCGGTGGAAGCGATTGCCAGCAAGGTGGCTTCGGCGGCGTTCGTCGAATACGGCTACTACGCGGACCGCCCGCTCCTGACGGCGATGGCGGAGAAGGCCGGCGGCACGCTTCTCTTCGCCGAAGACTTCGACAAGTACGTCCCGACGATGGAAGCGGCTTTGTCCAAGGTCGTGTCGGGCGCCCCCCGTGTCGAAGTGGACGTGAAGGGCGACGCCATCAATGGCTTCGTCTTCGCGCTCTCGGGCAAAGACCTCTTGAGCTTCGAGGTCAACGGCGGCAAGGCTGCGGTTCCCGAGGACCTCGGCGAGGTCGCGTACCTGTCCCCTTCCTCGGTCGGGACGGTCGGCAAGGACCTCTTGGAGATCTCCAAGGCGGGTAAGGCGGACCCGGCGCTCGATGCGGCCTACGCGGCCGTGAGCCTCTTCAGCGTCCGCATGAAGCCCGACGTGCTCTACCCGCTCCTCCGGGCGATCGGCGATGTCACGTTCATCGAGCAGTTCTCGAGCTGCTTTGGCAAGCAGAAGTACAGCGAGTTCATGGAGACGACCAAGACGGCCGCCTTCGAACCGAAGACCCGCCTGACCAAGGGTTGGGACCCGACCAAGGTTCCGCGTGAGGACGCCTTCACGGTGCTCCAGCTTCTCGAGATCCTCAGCTCGGACGAGAACAACCGGCTCCTGATGGAACACCCGTCGTTCAAGTACAACCGCATCGGCCGTGGCCGCGTGGACTCGAGCGAGATCCTCACGCCGGCCGAACAGCAAGAGATCAGCGGGCTCACGACCAAGATGGCCGGCGAGAAGGACCCGAAGAAGGTCAAAGAGATGGCCGACCGTATCGCCGAGATCACCGGGAACAAGGGCCCCGCCCTGAAGTTCGAGCCGGACCCGGCGCCGAACGGCTACCCGATCGATGCCCTGGTGACGAACGAGGTCAGCCCCAACATCTCGGTTCGCGTCCGCAAGACGGGCACCGTCGATCTGTCGAGCCGCATCCCCGACGGCCTCAAGGCGTCGATCCACAACTACCCGAAGTTCAAGACCTCCATCTACCGCAACTACGCGGTCGTGAAGCACGGCATCATCAACATCGCCGAGCTGCCGGTCCGCATCACGGCGGAGACCGCAGACAAGCTCAAGGCCGAGGGCGTCATCACGACCACGACGCCGGCTGAGGGCGGGCTCCACGATGTCGTCATCGACTTGAAGCCCATGCCGGTGGTCAACCGCCAGATGGTCAAGGCCGTGAGCGCCAAGGCGCTCGTCGAGAAGACCTTCGAGCTGACCCGAGCCCGGGCCATGCAGAAGGTCTTCAACACCGTGAAGAAGGAGAAGTTCGCGAAGAAGAGCGAGAACTTCGAGGTCCTCTACGGGGCGGACGCGGCTGTCTGGCTGAAGGAGCAAGGCTTCGGGGACAACGGCTTCTCACCGAAGTCCGTCCAGGACGCGGTCACCGACTTCTACATGGGCAAGGAAATGAACGTGAAGCTCAAGGGATACAGCACGATCCCGAGCCTCAACGAGTTCAAGAAGCAGGCGACCAAGGGCAAGCTCAACGGGCCGGCGCAGCTCATGGAGCCCGCCGTCAAAGAGATCGATGCCTACCTCGCGTCTGACGAGTTCACGAAGGCCGCCGACCAAGACAAGGCGTTCGAGAACTGGCTCGACAAGCGGGCCAAGGAGACGACGGCCAAGGTCCGCGATCTCCTCTTCGAGGTGGCTCGCATCTCCTTCTCGGTCATCGTCGGCCAGGTGTGGTTCAAGGAATTCCAAACCATCGATGAAAATCAACTCGACGTGACCTGTGATGGCACGGCCGTCAATGGGACCATCGACCTGCGGGAGATCGAGATCCAGATCTAGAGCCGCAGGGACCGGAGCATTGATTTGGCCGCAAGCTGTTTGGCGTCCTTCTTGGACGCTGCCACCGCGGTCACCTCAAAGCCCTGGCACGAACACACGCAGGTGATGACGGGCGCATGAGGCGGGCCCTTCTGGTCGAAGTTGAAGACCGGAGGGGCTTTCTTCTTTTGCTGGCAGTATTCCTGAAGCTGGCCGACAGGGTTGTCGTTGTTCTCGGGCGCCGAGGGTGGCGCCAAGAGTTCCTCGACCTTGGGGACGTCGAACACGGGTGGGGCGACCTGACCGATGAGCGCTAGGAGCCCGACTGCGGTCTGTTGCTTGGCGAGCTTGGCAGAGCTGCTCCAAGACTGGAACGAGTGCTCAACTCGAGACGCTTCTGTGAAGGTGGCGAGAGCATTCCACGTCTTTTGGTGGTCCGGGCCGACCGAGGTCAGGGTGAACACGGCCTCGGGCCAGCCGAAGGCCTGGACGCCCTGGGAGAGGATGCTGACCGAGGCCTCGGTGTGTGCCGCCAGCCAGGCGATCGTCTTCTCTCGAAGTCCGGTCCAGCCAGGCAGGTCCTTCGGCGCCTCGGCAAACAGGACCGTCTGGCAGAGCAGGGGAAGGGACCCTTCCATCAGCCGGCGACTGTAGGCGTCAGCCAGGGCTTGGGAAACATCCTTGGTCGGCCCCCGTCGGGCCTCGACCTTCACAGCACGCTCGAAGTCCTTGGCGTTGAGCCCGTCGAGACGGCGGCTGTCGATGGCTCTTTGAGCCTGGGCCACGGCCTTGTCCTTGAGGGCCTCGGACTGCTGGGTTCGCTCTTGGTCGGCCCGATCGTTGATGAATTGAGCGACGTCCTCGATCTGGTCGATCGAGTAGGGCAGGGTCTCGCCTCGAAGGCTCGCGACGATCTGCCGATGGTTCACGAGGTCTGCGTATCGCCGGATGGGGCTCGTGAAATGTAGGTACGCGGGCAAGTTCAAGCCGTAGTGGCCGGCGAGCACGGACCCGTAGACGGCCCGCTTGAGCGCCAGGTGGGTTTGCGCCCGAAGCTCGGCCAAGCCTTCGATCGGCCGTTGTGCGGCTTCCTGGATTGCCTGGAGAAGCTTCTGGCGGTCCGGCGAGTTGTGGGCTTCGTGGTTCCGGAAGAGGAGCGGGATGCCGCGGGAGACGCCGAAGTTCGCGACTTCCAGGTTGGCACGAATCATCAGCTCCTGGATGATGATGTGGCCGATGACGTCGTCCTTGTTGGCGAGCTTCCGGACGGAGCCCTCCTCGGTCGTGACCCAGCCATTGTTGAGGTCGTACATCACGAGAGCGCCAGCGTTTCGCCGGCCCGTCAGAAGCCCGAGCCCGAGTCCCCGGGCGTTCTTCATGAACTCGTGGTGGGGGTGAGCCGGGTCCGCCAGAATGCCAGGGATCTGGTCGTAGCTGAGCTTGGCCTGGCTGCGGATACCGGCCTCGTAGATGTCCACGTGCTGGGTCTGGAAGTCCTCGGTCAGCACCATCTCGACGGTGACGACGAAGCGAGAGACCTTGGGCCAAAGTGAGAGCAGGTGCTCGGACAGCTCTCGAGGCAGCATGGGGCTGTTGCCAGACGCGAAGTAGCGGGTGGCCGTTCGTTCGCGTGCCGCCAGGTCGATCTCGGACCCCAAAGCAACGTCTCGGCCGACGTCTGCGATCGAGACGTTGACCTTCCACCCTTCAGGGATTCGTTCGATGGCGATGGCGTCGTCGATGTCCCGGGTGGAGACGTCGTCGATGGTGAGGCCGGGGACTTCGCGGATCATCAGAGTTCCTTTACACCGGTGCCTTGAGATTTCGAGCGTGGCCTTGTATACCGAAGACGATGCACTACCCCTCAGAAGCCGCTGCTTGCGACGCGATTCGAGAACTAGGGAACGGCTGGGTCGTTATGCACAACGACGATCCCCAGCGGGCCGTCCTCGGATACGTCGTCTTCGAACGAGATGCCCAAGACCCCGAGAACCCGGTGGAGCACATCTTCGAATGGCCGATCTTCGATCGTCCCCTCGTTCCGGAGGTCAGCTTCGTGCCGGCGAAATCGATGATCGGTTTCGCCCGAGAGGAGGGGGAGTTCCTCGCCGCGTGTGATTCTGCCGAGCGACGTTGGCTGGGCTTCGTCTCGTACCGCCAGGCAGCCGAGGGGAAATCCGTCGTGCGTTATACGAGGCTTCCCGACATTCAGGCACTCAGCGAAGAGGACAAGAACGAGTTGCTCACGCTCTCGCGTCGGGCTCGGGAGGACCGAAGCTTCTTTCCAGACCGGAGCCAGGCGGCTGCCGCGCTTTCTACACACGAACCCCTGCCCGACGGCGTCGTTCCCGATCCCGATCCCTCTCAGCCTTGAACCACTCGTCCTTCGACGGGACCTCGGCGACCTTGTGGGTCTTGGCACATCCCTGACAGCAGGCGACCTGCTCACCCAAAGGGCGGGCAGCGATCTTCGTCCAGGACCGCGTTCCGGCACGACAGAAGCAACACGCATCCATCGGGAACTCGGTCAGCTTCTTGGGTTCTTGGACGGTGGGGATCATGGCGAGCTGATGTCGAAGGACCACGAGAACTCGAAATACTGACATTCAACGGCTTTGATGAGCGCGCATCGCTTGCAGCGGTCCTCGTTGCAGACGTTCTCATCGGAGCACGACCGTGCATGGTTGGGCGCGAGCATGTCGAGAATCTCGGGCTGGGAGATGAGCCGAAGAAACAGAGCATCCCGCTCGGTCTTCAGCCGCTCGTTCAGGATGGTGATCTCCTGCTGAAGGTCATCGAGCTGCTTGGTCTCCGTGGCGACCTTGACCTCCATCTCGCGCTTGGCGGCGTTGATCGTCTCCTGGAGAGCGGTGCGTGCCTTCGAGGCCTTGGAGATCTTCGATTGGATCTCCGCAATGCTCGGAGGCGGCATCGGAAAGGTCACATCAGAGGCATCGGTAATGGCACTTCTTCGGGGCATGACTTCCTCAGGGCAGGGGCAGGAATTGACTGGAACCTTGGTTTGAACGAACGTGGACGTAGCGGCTCGTCGTCGTGAGGCTCGCGTGGCCGAGCCCGGCTTGCACGACATGAATCGGGGCCCCGTTGTCGAGGGCGTGGGTCGTGTGAGCGTGGCGGAACCAATGGGGGCTCAGATGGCAGGCGGCCTCGTCCGAAGCACGATCCACGATGTTCCAAGCTGACCGACGGCAGATCGGTTTGCCTCGATACGACACGAAGATGTTCCGCTCGGCGGGGACGCCGGTTGTCTGGAGTGCCCGCAGGCTGTCCGCCACGAACGCCGGCAGAAGCACCGTCCGCGTCTTGATGCCCTTGCCGCGAAGGAAGGTCACACGGTTCCCGACGAGGTCTTTGAAGCGGAGCCCACAGATCTCCGACACGCGTCCCCCCGAGTAGTAGAAGGCGAGCAGAAGCGCCCGGTCTCGAGCATTGGCCGCCTTCTTCAGGACCTCTTGAATGAGGCCTGCCTCGACGATTCGCTCGTGAAGGCGGTCGGGAAGCTTCGGGCCACGAATGGCGAGGCCCACGTTGAAGACCGTGTAGCCCGTGCGATGGGCGAAGGTGAGCAGGCTTTTTACAGCGGCAATGTGTCGAGCGATCGTGGCCGGCGCTCCTTTGAGCGTCTCGGTCCAGGCGACGAGGTCCGCCACCGTGGCATCCCGAAGCCCCTTGCCTTCCAGCGTCGCAAGGAAGCGACAGGCTGTCGCTTCATAGGACTCCTGGGTCAATTCGGGACGGCCGGAGAGCCAGAGCTGAACAAGATGGTGGTCGTTACGGGCTCCGCTGAAGTCCTCGGAAAGTCGCATGTCTGGCTATACGATCTCGATTTACTTGAAATGAACCCATCCCGTCGGTGTAAGAAGAATTGTGGTTCCCGGCGACACATGGCGGCACCGGCAGACGAAAGAGATCGTCCGGATCGAGATCTTCGAATTCGGGTTCCTGAGCTTCAGCATCCTGCGAGGCGGCCGTTGGTTCAAGTCCGCGAGCTTGTGGGATGAGGCCGAATTCGTGGCAAAGTTCGAGAAGGTCCCCGCGCGTTCCCATGTTCAATGAACAACAAGTACCTGAAAGTCGTGAGGAACCTCGTGGCTAGCCTTCAGGGCGGCGTCGATCTGTTCGTCAACATCAGCGCTGAGCGCCAAGGGCGCATCCGACAGCACTTCACACGGCAGATCACAGAGGACCTGCGGACCGAGCTGGCTCCGCTCATTCGCGAGCAGGTGATCCAGGAGCTTCGGGACGAACTACGTGAAGAGGTCGTCACTGAGGTCCACAAGGGCGTCCCCACACTTCGGGAACGCAAGGCCTTCCAGGCCTTCATCCGTGAGGTTGAACTCGACGCCCACGCTCAGGCCTCGATCGCATCGAAAGACGCAGAGCGGGATGACCGCAAGCTCAAGGCATCTCGTCGTTGGAGGACTCCGCTCCTCTACACGCTCATCATGCTGACGCTGCCCTACATGTTCCTGTTGTCCAAGGTCGCGCTCAACCCCACGAGCTTCGTCTTCGGGCTCCTGACCTTCCTGGTGGGCATCGTGCTGCTCGGCGTCACTTCGACGATGCGGCATCGCCGGCTTGATGAATCAGTGCGGGCGTCGCTCGAGACCGCGAGCGATTACTTGATCGTGACCGAGCAGGCGAAGGCCGGCCGCATCTTCCACGCCGAGCGATTGAACAGCAAAGCCGAGCTGGACAAGCTGGTGGTCGACCTTCAGCAGAAGAAGGACCGCTTGGACCGGAATTTCAATCCGACCGTTTCGGACCTCGAGACAGCCCGGGCGTCCGTTCGCCATCGAATTGCCGTGGAAGAGCCCGCCGTCCTGATGGACGAGTTCGACAACCGTCTGGCTGAAGTGGAGTCCCAAAAGGCCGAACGGTGATCCCGACGCCGAAAGATGCGACCCCGATTGAGTACATTCGCTGGAAGCACAAGGAGCGTGGGTACATCGTTCGAGTCACGGCGCTCGCAAACTACCGCGGCAAGCTCGGATGCCTGACCGTCGTCACCGTCGCCCGAAAAGGGTTCCGCAACGTCGAATGGTCGGCCCCGTTGTTTATCCAGACCTTCACTCCACTCGGGCGCAAGAGGCGGGTCAAGTCCCGCATCGACCTGATCAACCAGGACTAGTCCGCGTCCTTGCAGCAGCGAAAGCCCGTCTCGTAGAAGTGCCAGCCCGGGAGATGGCTGCCCGTCATCTTGGAGCAAGGGACGCCATCGCTCCAGAAGCGGCCGGCGAGGCACCAGCCGTTCTTGCTGTAAGGCTCAGGGCACCGGACCCACTCCTCAACGTTGCCCATCATGTCCTCGGCGCCGCTCGCTGAGACACAGCCTCGAGTCCCAGACGGGTCGCTCTGGTTCAGGCGCTCGAGTTCCTTGGGGTCTCGGTTGAACACCTTCGTCTCATCCGGGACGATGAAGAACTGGGCGTAGTTGCACTTCGCCTCGTCAGCCTTGGGCTTCTTCGGAAGCTTGCGGCCGAACGGAAAGGCGGACCCCTTCGGCCCGCGGCAGGCCGAGATCCATTCCCCTCGTTCGCAGGCTCGCTTGCCCACGCTGGCACAGAGGCGCTCGGCATCTCTCACGAGGCCGCGGGGCTCGTCGAAGGGGGAGACCGTCGCCGTCATGGCCACAGACGGGCGAACGCCTTTCTTGTTCGGCCACTCGTACCGATCGAGGCACGTCCGAGTCTCGGCGACGAGCACCATGTCTTCGGGACAGCGCGGCTCGGGCATAGCTCCGAGAAGGAACGGCAAGGCTAGAAGAAGGGAGCGACGCATCGGCGGACCCTAGTCGTCGTCCAGGCTTGCGACAACAAGCTCGTGGCGTGTTGGGGCCAGAGCAACCGGCTCGAAGCTGCGGATCAATTCCTCAGCCGTCCAGACGCCGCCGAGAATGGCCTGGCTCTCGAAACTGGCGACCACGATTTCCCCCTGTTTTTGAACGAACCCCAGGGTGAATCGCCCAGGAGAAACGATCGTGACGATGTGCACGATCTTGCCGCTCAGGTTTCTGTGCCGCCAGCGGGCGCCGATACGGAAGAGGTCCGGGTAGGCCACGTCCTCTATTACACCGACGGTGTAAGCGCCCGGCATGAAAGTTGCCGTGATGCACATGGGCTCGATCGTGGTTCCGCTCCCTGAGTACAAGACCAAGGGTGCCGCTGGGCTCGATCTTCAAGCGGCAATTTCATCGTCGGTGACGATCCTTCCTGGCGGCCGGGCGACGATCTCGACAGGGTTGGCTTTCGCAATCCCCGAAGGCTTCGAGGGGCAGATTCGCGCTCGATCGGGAACCGCACGCAGTCACGGCATCACCGTGACCAATGGCGTCGGAACGATCGACTCGGACTACCGCGGGCTGGTCGAGATCCTTCTCACGAACCTCGGGCACCTGCCCTTTCCTGTCCTGCCTTTGCAGCGAATCGCGCAGCTCGTGATCTGCCCCATCGTGCAGGCAGAACTAGAACTCGTTGTCACCCTCGATGAGACCGAACGTGGCGAACGGGGGTTCGGATCGACGAAGTCCTAGTCGTCGATCAAATCGTAGACGGTGCGTCGAACGACCTTCGTGAATTGCAAGACGAAAGTCGCGAGCGAAACCACCTCGGGGACACCCAAGCGGGCCCCATGGATCTGCCGATGTGCCATGTCGATGCCGGTGATCACGAGCGCGTTGGGCTCTCGATTGTTCCACTCCTCGCCCACCTGGCACTCGGGAAGCGGGGGCTCGATCTGGAACTGCTCCAGAAACATGTTTGTGCTCAGCACGGTCTCGGTTGATCCGTCCTGGAACTTGACGACCTCGTTCCCAATCTCGTCGAATGCGGCGCTCATGACAAGCACGGGCCGGCGAGCTTCTCGAGACCACCAGGTGTCTCCCAAGATCGGCCGGGCTCGACGATCCGGCGGGCCGGCAACGACCTGGACTTCCGCATCGTACTGGGACCCGGTCATGAACCGCGAGGCGAACTCTCGGATGGGCAGCGTGGTGGGCTCTGATTGGTCGGCTAGCTGGAGAACCACACGAGTCCCGCAGACAAGGTCCGTTTCGATGCGGAGGATCTCAGCGAGACGGTCCCCTTTGATCTGGCGCCAGATGGACCCGATGGCGGGCGTCATGGTTGTACCGGACTGGAGATGCTTCGGAGCTGGCGCATTGGTGACGATGATGGTCCGCGGCCCGATTCGAGGGCTCTGAACGAGCGTGATGTCTTGCAGGGCGACGTTGCTTCCTCGCGGTCGGATGACGCTCCAGGCCTCGAAGCCAACCATCGCCTGGACGGGCCCATCGATTGTAGCGGCAGCACGAACGATTTGCTCCAGCACGGTGGTCTGCCGTGCGTTTGTGCTGTCGACGTCGATGCGAACCCACCGCTGATGGCAGCGCCCGCAGATAGTGATGGGCAGCGCTTCCGTGCTCTCGGACACGATGCCAGGGGCACGAATTGTGGCCTGGCAAATGGGACAGCCGACCTCGGCCAGCAGGGCTCGGTTGCTCGGCGTCTCATGCGGGAGAAGCACGGTCTGTCCTGCGGGGATGTGCTCGGGGCAGACCCGCACCCAGCCTTCGGCGCCTTGAACCTGGAAGTACGCTGTTTGGACACAACGTTCTGGGCGGGTCGTGTACCAGCAGGCCCAGTCGGGCTTGTGGGCTTCGTGCTGGAAGTGCCAGGAGAGTGTGAAGAGCGTTCTGGCTACGGTGACACGCCGGCCGAGCCGGTTCATCAGAACAAGCGCCGCTGCACTGTCTGGTCGACCCGGACGCGCGTGGATGATGACGGCTTCTTGGCTCTTTTGGCCGAACGGGTCCGTAAGTCTCCACGTTTCGCCAACCTGGGGATCATCGACGGGCACGGCAGAAGCATACACCGCCTGGTGTATGCTCGGGCCATGAAGGTCCTCGTCTTTGGCTCGAGGAAGTGGCTGTCCCAAAGGGCCGTCGAGCGCGAGCTGTCGAAGCTGCCGCCGGGGACGGTCATCATCCACGGGGCCGCACCTGGGGCCGACAACATCGCCGGGTACGTGGCCGAGCAGCTCGGGTTCGTCGTGCGAAAGTACCCCGCCAACTGGACCCTGTTTGGTCGAGGCGCTGGTCCAATACGGAACCGTCAGATGCTCGAAGAAGAACACCCTCATCCGGACGGCACAACCTTCGACCTGGCGATCTGCTTTCACGAGGATCCGAATCTCGGGGTGGGCAGCGCCGACATGCGGACCTGCCTGCTCAAGGCCGAGCCCGCCATCCCGCTCGAAATCTTCGCTGAGTGAAATCGGTGGTTGACTTGGTCAGACCTCGAACGCAGGATGCGTCTCAGTCAGCCATGCTCTAGCTACCTCCCCTTCCCCAGTCGCGTGCGCCTCCTGTGGCGGTTGTCTCGGCTCAGTCCAGCAACCCAGATCCATAGGAGTTTCCAGTGAAAAAGCACAAGCACGCGATCCAGAACATCCGCCAGGCCCTCAAGCTTCTGACGGAACAGAAACGAGAAACGACGTCTCAGATCCAGGCGCTCAAGTTCGACGCCGAGGGGAAGCGTCGTCCGGAGACCGGCCCGGAGCGATCCGAGCTGCGTCGCATCTACAACAGCAGCACGCGGCCCGACGCCCGTATTGCCCACCTTGCTCTCGGTCTGCTTCGAGGTCGGCCTTACAAGGCCTTGGAGGCGAAGACCCTGGAGGGGAACGCTCCGTCGGCCTACTACATCAACCGTGTCATCTCGCAGGCATGCGAGGGGGACAAGGAGCTTCAGGCTGAGTGGTCGGAAGGCCGCGTTCAGAGCTGGCTCGATGGCGAAGAGTCTGCGGAAAAGGTGGCAGCGTGAACGCCGAGCAAGCAGCGCAGGCCTTCCTCGAGCTGTCGAAGGGTTGGGAGAAGGACGCCATCCGGGCGGCTCTGAAAGAGCTTCCGGACGACGTCCAGGGCGTCTACGGCAAGCTGAAGCGGGCGAGCTACTTCGCACCGGAGAACGCCGGGAAGTCACACGAGAAGCTCTCGCCCTCGGGCAAGTACAAGCTCGTGGTCACGTCCTTCGGAACGGGCTCGGGTTCGTGGAGCTATACCCAAGGGTCCGTCTTCAGCGTCGGCTCCGACACGCCGATCGCGGTCGTCCAGCGCAACTACAGCTCGTTCCCGGCTCTCTTCGTCGAGGGCCATGTGAACGGGCACGACTACCTCGTCTGCGGTGAGGACTACCAAGGCCAGACGATCGTCGAGCTGGACACGGGCGAGCGTCGAGACTTTCTCCCGGACTCGGCAAAGCAGGGCCACGGCTTCTGCTGGGTCGACTTCGAGTACGTGCCTTCGATGCAGGTCCTTCTCGTGGAGGGCTGTTATTGGGCGTGTCCCTACGAATTCCGGCTTTACGACTTCTCGGACCCCCTGAATGGGATGACCCATCTCGGGGAGACGGAGAAGATCTGGATCGACGCTGACCGGCGGAAGCCCACGTTCGAGGGCGAAGGCTTGGTCAAAGTCTACCAGACCGAGTTCACGGAGGATGACGACGACGAAGAGGAGGAGGAGGAAACTGAGAAGGAGCTGCCGCCGGTCGCAGCGTTCACGGTCTACCGCCGAGAGGGTCAGAGCCTTGTCGAGGTCGAGGCCTGGGTCTCGGAGAAAGAGCAGGCTCGTCGGGCTCGGCGTGCGGAGAACGAGCGGCTCTACCAGGAGCGGATGAAGAAGCTTCGGGCCGAAGATCCGCTCTACCTCGCGTACCTCGAGCATCTGAAGGATCCCCTGTGGGATTCGAAGGACAGCTACGAGGGCGTCGGAGTCACGTTCCCCAATTGGTGCCCAGACTTCAAGGTCGAGGAGCAGCGGATGTGTCGCCGCATCTTCCAGCAGAAGGAAGGCCCCAAGGTCACGATCGACCTCGAGTGGGGAACCGCGACTGGGCCCGTCAAAGTCGAGTTCTATCGGGACGGGAAACGCGCGGAGGCCCGATTCTTTCCGCACTCTGCCGAGGGCATGAACGAGGCGTTCGCCTTCGCTCGGACGGTGACGACATGAACCTCGTCAATGATGACGGCGAGCCCCTCACGGCGAACGACTTCATCCTGAAGCTCTCCGCCGAACTCGAGGAGCGTGTTTGGACGGAGACCTCGGAGCGGAACTGTAACCGTGGGTGCTGTGGCAGCCGCACGTTCAACGCGTGCAACAGCTGCGGCGCCGAGGAAGGGGACGACTATCGGCACGTCGACTTCCGGAAGCACAAGGAGGGCTGTCAGCTTGAGACTCTCCTTCTCCAGACGGATGCCTTTCTCCGTGTCGAGGAAGAACTCCAGCGACTTCGAGAGGAGCGGGAAAGTGGAGAAGCTCTTCCTCATCACCCGCACTGATCTCCCACCGGGGCTTCGAGCGGCTCAGCTGAACCACGCCTTTCGGGAGTTCGTTCAGCAGCATCCGAAGGTGGAACGCGCGTGGTACGAGCAATCGAACACGCTCGCTCTTCTCGAGGTCCCAAACGAAAAAGCCCTGACCAAGCTCCTCGAAGACGCACGGTGGAAAGGAATCCCCGTGGCGTTCTTCTTGGAGCCTGACCTGGGCAACGAGCTGACGGCCATCGCGCTCAGCCCCACGGGCAAACGCCTGTGTCAGCGACTACCGTTGGCCTTCAGCCAGGAAGCCCAGAAGCCGGCTCCTTGACCGACGGCGACGTCGGCTCGGGGGCCGGGTTCCCCATCGGACTTTCGACGATGCGGCGCCGAGGGGCGCCGAAGTTCTTGGCGTTCTCACGGATGAGCCGAGCGGTCTCGTCCGCGGAAATACGGACATCGACCGGACGGGTCGTTTCGAGCTGCGTGCGACCACCACCGTCGGCACGGGTGACGAATCGACGGTGAAGGGCGATGCCCTGCTCGGAGTCCCCCTGAAGGATGTCGACGATCTCCGCGAGGTTACGGGTTTCGTCGCTCGGACGAGCTTGAACGACGCCTTCGAGCGTGAACGGTGCGACGTGCATTCGATCGAGCTGGTTCTTCCAGAAGGTGTACTCGGCGTCGGGCGTCCGGCCGATGTGGAAGCCGAGCGAACGGCACTGTTCGAAGAACCCGAGGCCGGGGATGCCGAACTCGGCGTTGACGACGGCCGCCGTGGAGAGCGGACGCTTCGCCTTGTGGTCATCTTCGGTGATGAGCGCCAACGCCTGGGCGAGCTGACCGCCACGGGGCAAGGTCTTGACGGCGTCGGCGATGGCGCCGTACGTCACGAGCAGGCGAAGATGCTGAGCGTGGTAGAGAACGATGCCGCGGACCATGGAAGCGAACATGGCAAGCTGCACATCTTTGGTGATGTGGTCGAACATGGCTGATTGTCTTTCTGCCCGGGTTTGTTGTGCGGGCCAACAACCGGACCTTCCCGGCTGTCATACGCGAAGGTTTCACATCGTCCGATGAGTGTCAAGATGCTGGACCCGGTCATTTGCGAGCCAGACCCGTGCCCGATTTGTGATCGGCCGAACTACTATTCCTCGGATCACCACATGGTCCCGAAGAGCCGCGGGGGTCGAGCGACGAAGACGATCTGCCGTGACTGCCACAAGGCCGTGCACTCGGTCTTCACGAACAAGCAGCTCGAGAAGACCTACCACACGGTCGAAGCTCTTATGGGTCACGAGGGGTTCGCCAAAATGGTGGCGTTCATTCGAAAGCAGAACCCACAACGGAAGCAGGCGTTCAAGCGAACCAAAGAATCACAACGTCGTGGTGCCGGCGGCTGATGGGTGACGGTGTAATTAGGGGACATGCGTTTGACAAAGCTCGTCCCGATTTTCGCTATCCTTGCAGCCTGTTCAGAAACCCAGGACTCCGCTCCTGAAGAAGTGGGAGAAAGTGAGCAGGCTCTCCAGCCGTTCGCTTTCTCGACCCACGAAATCCTCGATCCCTTGCCAAGCTTCGGCGGAAATACGCAGCGTGGGACCGACCCCTTCGTCGCATTGGCCGAAAACGGCGACGTCTATGTGGGAGCCACGGGGCATCCCGTGCATCCGCTCATCACGACGGGTGGCTCTCTCTGGCGATCGACCAACGACGGCGCCGCCTGGGGCTTCCTCGGAACGGCGGGCTTCCCCGTTCCCCTGGGCCTCGAGCCCGCCATGCACATCGACTCCTCTGGGCGTCTCTGGATGGCTGAGTTCTACCTCGCCGGGCCGGAGCAGATCTTCCGCTACAGCGATCCGAGCGCCATCGTGAACCGGGCGACCGACTACGACGGGATCGGCCTGGGCGCCCCGCCGGGTGAACGCCCGTGGGTCTCAAGCTTCGGTGATCGCGTCCACGTCCAGTACGGAGAGACGCTGTTCGAGCCTGGCGTCCGCATCAGCTTCGATGGCGCCGCAAACCCGCCCGTCTTCACCGCGACGATTCCGATCGCCGTCAACCCGGCGCTCCGTGCCGAGGTCATCGGCGGGACCAACACCGAGACGACGGTGGCCGCCATCGGGCAAGGTCCCATGGTGGTCAACCAGACGACGGGCCGCATGTGCGCTCCGTTGGTCACGATGAATGGCGCCTCGAACGATCCATACCTGCCGGCGCACAGCTTGTGGACGGCATGCTCAGACGACGGCCTGACCTGGACGAACACCCTGGTCTACAACAACCCCAACGTGGCGTTGGCCAACCTCTGGCCGGCGAGCGCCATCGACTCCGACGGGAACATGTTCTTCATCGTCGCCGCCAACATGAAGAAATCGGGTGCTGTGGCACCCGGGATGAACATCTACCTCTTCAGCTCGAAGGACGACGGCCTCACCTGGAGCGCCCCGAAGAAGGTCAACCAGACCGGCGGGACGCACATCTTCCCCGAGGCTGTCGCTGGCTGCAACGGCGACATCGACATCGTCTGGTACGGCACGGACGTGAAGGGCAACCCTTCGACCCTGCCGGCGACGGCGGAATGGACCGTCTTCATGGCCCAGTCCCGGAATGCGAAAAAGGCCGACCCCGAGTGGCTCCAGACGGATGTGGCCAGCTCGGTCGTTCACTACGGCCCGCGAAACCACAAGGGGTCTTTCAACAACGGCGTGGACTACCGCGTCATCTCGAAGCCCGGGCTCGCCCTCGATGCCGACGGCGCCGCTCACGTGGTCTGGCAGGACACGTCGTCGCCCTGGAGTCTCAACCCGGCTGCGGCACCGATCGCTGCGTACATGGGCAATCCGACGTTCAGCCTGCTGTCTCACAGCAAGCAGGTGGCGGGCCGAAAGCTCGAGGTCTGCCCGTAATCGTTCCGAGGGGAAGCGGGGTCAGCCCCGCTTCCTCAGCTCGTCGTACTTGGCCTTGACCAGCATGCGGATGACGGTGGCACACGAGGCTCCGCCGAAGTGCTGCACCAAGGCCTCCAGGCGTTTCCGGTCGACATCGTCCATCCGAAGATTGAACGTCTTGTCTTTGGTGTGTTTTTTCATCGGCGCTCCCAACAGGATTCGAACCTGCGACGAGGGTCTGTCGACCCCATCGGGTTTAGAACCCGACCCCTTCGCCAACTCGGGCATGGGAGCAGAGGTGGGCACGACGGGAATCGAACCCGCAATTCCGTTTCCGGACCGATTTAGAATCGGCTGCTCTAACCGTTGAGCGACGCGCCCAAGGTCTAATTACACCGAACTGACGGGTCCTGTCTCGGAAAGTCGCAGTCGTTTACGAATGGCGTTGCTGGACACCCCAAGATGTCGAGCGACCGCTTCAAAGGAATGCGTCGTGAGAAGCTGCTGAAGCTCGGCCGGCGACGGCCAGACAATTTTCGTGGCCTGCGTCGGCCGATTCTTCCGAGAGCAAGACCGACAGCAAACGCTTCGGGACAGAATACCTGCGCCACAGGCACAGAATTTCGGCACCGCTTGGGATCGGCCTCGCTTGTTTCTTCCGCAGAACGTATCCGTCTGAGAGTCACAATTCGGGCAAAGGAAACGTAGGTTCTCGAGGCGGTGATCTCGGGATCGGCCGTTTTTGTGATCGAGCCTTAAGATCAACGGAAGGGACCTCCATTGGGGCCCCAAGCCGCAGTCTTGGCATTGGTAGGGTAGAAGGCCCATTCGGAGGATGAGCTTTTTCACGACCCCGGTGTTGTGCGGGCTGTTTTTGGCCAGCGCCTCGTCAACTTTCAGGGCCCGACGAGACCGCGGAGCAATTCCCGCCTTCCAGTGGTTCGTATCGAGATGCAACCGTCGGAGTTCCTGCCGGATCAGAGCGTAGTTGGATCCCACCAGGGCTCGATTGAGCTTCCTGATGACATCTGCAACGGACGTGGCGGACTGAACGACTTTACGGAAATGCGCGTCTGAGCAACCTAGGATCACGCACCTAAGAACGCACAAGTGCTTTACCGGGTTCTAAGGTTCACCCGAGGTATCGAATTGCGAACGCGTTGCATGCAACGTGAAGAATCTGGTCCACGATGATCATGAGCCAGACGCTCATCCAGAGCGGCTTCTCCGGGCCGTAGCCGGTGGCCTCACAGGCCTTCCACTCGCTCGGCCAGTCGCTCGGCGGAGCCAGGAAGTTCTTGGCCCACGAGATGTGCCGGGCGATGCGCCAGCGGTCGATCACGAGATGCGTCCCGATGATGAAGGCAAGCGCTGCCGGCGACGTCGTGAGCAAGAGCCACGGCAGACCGTAGACGAAGACGTGGGCCAATGCCGGCCACCACGACTTCGTCTTGTTGTTCGCCTGCCAGTCAGACTGCAAGACAAAATCACCGATGGCGTGAATCAGGATTTGATCTGCGGTGACGAACACGGCGCCTCCAATTTATGCGGGCAGACCCCGCCGAATCGCGTGGCCCAGTTGCAGTTCATGCACAACACCGTGAACCCCTCTTGCGGCCAGCCGCGACGACGCAGATCACGATAGGAGTTGGCGCCGCCCCCCACTTGTTTTCGATGGGCGGCGCCGTCTCGATTCAGATGCTCCAACGTGAGAAACACTTCGCGGGACTCTCCGCAGCACGTACAGTTCGGACCGTACGCCTTGAGCATTTCCCGCTTCAGTTTCAGGAAATTGTCTCGGCCACGTTGTTTTGCTTCCTCTGGGTTTGCCCGGTACCAGGCCTGAATGGCTCTGGTATTGCGAGCCTTCTTCTCAGGATCGGCGAGATACGTCGCACGGTACTGCGCCTGCTTCTTCGAATGACACTCGAAGCACCAAGGGTGTGTTTTCCCGATCCCACGAGGTTTCAGGGGACGGTCTTCCTTACAAACTGAGCACGGCATCTGCAAACAGACGGCCGTATAAAAGGAAGACCGTTCAGGGCTCGTCTACAACGGCGTCGATGTCGTCCTCACGGATGACGACGAGCCCGTCGATCTTCGTGTCCAAGGGAAGGCCGGCATTCCCACGGAAGAAGACAACCTGCCCGGGCTTGATCGACATCGGGCGGATCTCGCCGGTCTTCTCGAGGTACTTGCCGGGGCCGACAGCGAGGACCTCGGCGAACCGCTGCTTGTCCTGGCCGGAGTCGGGGATGAAGATGCCACCCTTGGAGACCTTCTCCGGGTCCTTGCGCTTGACGAGGATGCAGTCACGAAGGGGGCGGATGGTGTCGAGGTTCAGGTTCATTCTGTGGCTTCCTTGGCTTCTGGGTCTTTCCATTCGAGCCCGACTTCCCAAACTTCGGGCACGGGCTGGTAAACGCTGCGGATCTTCGTCGTCTCGACACGGCCGTCCGGATACGTGCTGGTGATGACGCGAGCCCCTGTCAGGCCGTTCTGGCCCGGCTGCTTGACCCGGGTCCGGTCGTTCTTCCAGTAGGGGTTCCGCCGGATTCGCTTCACGAACGGAGAGGACTCCCACGCCTTCCACTCTGTCGTGATCTTCGGGACGTCGCCGGTGCCGAGGACCGTGATGTCGAGCCGCCGTTTGTAGATCCCGTCGACCTCTTCCGTCGGCTCGGGCCCAGGGATCATCTGGATGCGGAGCGGGAAATCGTAGGCGTTCTTGAACTTGAAGTCGTAGCAAACGCGGGGGTCGGGCTTGTCCGTCTGGCACTCGGCCGGGTAGTTCACCGTCGCGTCGAGCCCAGGCTCGACGTAGCTCGAGGGCCGAGAGTGCGGCCGGCGATCCGTGATCTGAACGCCGGCATGCAGAAGCCCCGCGTACAGGGTCGAGCTGACCTGGCAGGTTCCGCCCCCGATGCCTTCGAGGATCTCCCCCATGAAGTACGTGGGCGCGTTCTTGAACCCGTTCTCTTCGGTCCGCGGGCCCACGAGCTTGTTGAAGCTCACCTCTTCGCCAGGCTGGACGACCAAGTCCGAGAACTTCTCGGCCACGCGCGTGATGTTGGTGACGCGGCCATCCATGCCTTTCCCGGCTTTGAACCAGGTCAGGAAATGCGCCAAGACCTTCTCCTTGGGCGGTGCCGGGGCCGTGGCACTCTCGACCGGCGGCGCTGGGGCTTCGGGCTCTGGGGGCGCCGGCTCCGGGTCAGGCTCGGGGTCGGAGGCCTCGGGGCTTTCGGTTGCACAGCCGAGGGCCAAGAGCGCGAGGATGGCGGCGTGAAGTTTCAGGTTCATAGGTCGTACACGGTGACGGCCGAGCCTTTGGCGACAAGCTCAGCTCGGATCATTGTCTCGATGGCATCCCAACGCCCGCCGGCCAGGCCGGCCCCCATGCGGGGCATAACGACTTCGGCCAGGTGAATGTTGGCGTGTCTCGAGACCTTCACGAGGCCCTTCTGGAGAGCGTCGTAGCGGATGGGCGGGCGGTTGCCAGGGCCCATGCCCACGCCGTGCTGGCCCACGAGGTTGGCGACCCAGAGCTTCGGGCCCACGAGCACGAGCTGGACTTCACCGAGCCCGAACGGCCCTGAGGTTTCGACCCGGCCTTCCCAGGCTTCGGGCTGAGCGGCCCCCGTGAACCACTGGCGGTAGGCTTCCTCAGCAAACGGCCAGCGCTCGGAGAGGGCCAGGACGAAGCCGGCGCCCCAGAGGCCTGCGTCGTTGCAGCAGTGCGTGATGATCTTGGGATTGTCGCCGAGAGGAAGAGTGGCGTCGCCCCGGAGGTAGTTGATCATGGCTTTTCTTTCTTGGCCGGGGCTGTGCGTCGGTATTCTGCCATCCGGGCTTCATGCTCGACGGCCTGTTCGTCCGCCTTGGCTTTTGCCCGAAGCACTTCGGCTTGATAAGCCAGGACGCGCTCGATCATCTCGGCATCGGTCTCATCCGGCGGAGAGACCTCGATCACATCCCACACGATCTTCTCTCCGTCGCAGGGGATGAAACGGGTGTGCGGCGAGGACCCGCCGAAGCCGAGCATCCCTGCCAGTTGTTGGTAACCGGACCCACCAAACAGGTCGATCGCCTGGGTGGCCTTCCGACTGGACAGGACAGCCCAGTGAGTCACCGGCTTGAGCGTGTCCGGAGTCGAGATCGACAGAAAGCGCCAGCCGGGCTCCGCGGGAAGGCGGCCCAAAACAACGACCTGCTTCTGGATCTTCTTGAGGGTCTCCTCACTCCATTCCTCGATTTTCGCAGCGCTCATGCGTCGACCCACACGATCTTGGTCGTCCCGCCGTGACCGTGAATGGCTTCGACGTCGGCCATCGAGTCGTAGATGGTCGTCGACCGGTACTGGGTTTTCCAGCGTAAGCAGGCGTGGCCGTCCGAGAATGTCAGCCCTTCGGCGACGACTCCCGTACCGCTCACGCCCGTCTTGTCCTCGATCCGGTGAAGCTCGAACCTTCGCATGGTCCGAACCTACTACACCGAACCCTTCATCCCGTGGTGAACGAAAAAGGTCGGGTCCTCGAGCACGAGCGCTGCGAGCTTGGCTCCGAGCCGCCCGACCTCATCCGAGAAGTCTCGGGTCAGGTGGTCCGATACCTTGTCGTGAGCGAACTCGTGAAGGATCAGCTCGTTCTGTTTCGGGCGAATCCCTTCCTCGAACCAGGCTTTGCTCAGGCGGCCGAGGTTGAACGTGAGGCACCCGTTGCCAAACCAGGCGTCATGTGGGCGCGTGATCTCGGAGACGATCCGGGCCTCGACGCGGCGGCCGAGGAGCTTCTCGGAGAGGTCCTTCGTGTATTCGATGATCCCACGCTGACCGTCCGTGTACTTCGACGGGTCCACGACATTCTCGGGCCGCCCATCGGGGCTGTACTTGATGCCTGACGGGCGGATCTGGCCGGCAGGTTGAACGAGGCCGTTCGTGCGAACGTTGTCCCACTGGGCTTTCGAGAGAGCCCGGCCGGGGATGATCGTGAACCCTTCGTCCATGAGCTGCTTGTTGGCCTCGACGTCGCTCGGGTCTTGCGTCGCCCGCTTGCGCCCGAAGCGCTCGTCGATGAACTTTGACATCACCTCGGGGCTGACGCGGCTGTCTTCCGTGGCGGCGCTCATCCAGACCTGGGTCACGTCGTCCTGGTTGAGTAGTTCGGCCGTGGCGTTGGCCACCGCTACACGAAGCGTCTGAAGGTAGGCCGGCGTGACGTTGTCCCGGTCGATGTTGAGCGGCACCTTCTGGTGGACGTTGACGTGCCAGCGTTCGCCGCCGGTCAGCTCGACGACGGGGATGCCCATCTCGTAGAGCATCGTCGTTTCGCCGGGCAACGTCTTGTGCAGCGTGACCTCGGCCTGGCGCTGCGTCTTTCGCAGGTAGCCTTCGGCGTCGCTGATCTCCGTTGGGAGAACTGTCGAGAAGGTCGAGAACGCAGGTCTCTCGGGCAACGGTGCGCCGTTGTAGGTCGTCTGGCAGAGGGGCGGAGGGATCAGCGTACTGACGGCCGTATCGATGTCGGCCAGCTCCGCTTTCGTCATCCGCATCTGACCCAGGAAGGCTGAGCCTGCCTGAAGCTTCTTCGGTCCGGTCTTGCGCCCGTCCTTCGTGAAGTAGACGCTGCCCTTGGTCGAGATGACCTCGGCGGACTCGCAAAGGGCAAGCACGAGCTTCTCCCCCAGGTTGAACCGCCCTCGCTTCGAGGGGTCACCCTTCTTTTGGCTCTCCGCGAAGAGCGTGAAGGTGTGCGCCAGGTTCTGAAACCCGTTCGGGTCGTCGTCCTCGACGTAGACAGAGGCCACACGACTCTCGAGCCCGATCTTGACTCGGACGTTGCGAGCGTCGGTGTCCCAGGCGTTCTGAATCAATTCGAAGACGGCAAAGGCCTTCCCCTTTTTCTCGAGGAGCTTGGCGAGACCCGTCTTATCTACCGTGAACCAGTCTTGGGATTGTTTCATCCATGGGCTTTACGAAATCCACGCGGCGAAATGAACCCGCGCTGTCGCATTGCCGAAATAAAGTTTCGAATCGAGCGCCAGTCGCCCATTGAGCTGGAGAAGAAGACCGGGGTGGCATCCCGGGTCGGCGGAATGAACTTCCAGCGCGTCTGCGCCTCCTCGACTCGCCACCCCTGCTCTAGTGCTGCGTCACGTAGCTCTCGGAACCCGTCGTCTTTGTCTGCACGTGCCATTGGAAGTCCTCGTCTGGTTCTGCATTTACCCCACCCCTAATTTACACCGGGGGCGGGCGCATTTGCAGAGATTGGGCCACGGAAATGAATCTTTTTCGTGAGGTTCATTTCGGTACCCGGCTGGTCGTATATGCCCCAATGAGACATTTTGCCTGTGCGGCCACGCTCATCGTTTCTCTTGTCACGTCGCTTTCCGTTCAGGCGATTGCCGGAGAAAACGCGTGTCTCGAGGGTGACGTTTCAATGGGACCCAATTGCGTACACACCGAAGCACGTTCTATGCGTGACCCCCTCTCGACCGTGTACCGGGTCCAAGATAGGGAAATCCAATCCGTTTGGTATGGCGTCGGCACCATAACGAAGTCGACTCCGGAATTCCTGATCGTCCTGGAGCCCGTGTCGGATGATGCCGGCAATGTTAGGCATGCGGAAGTTCGCCACAACTGGACCGGCTCCAGCTACGAGCGCTAGGGCTTTGATGAACCTGGACAGACGTGCTGATTGAGACGGCTGGGATCGTTCTGATCTCCGACATCGATGCTCACGAGATTGCCGAGAACCTCTGGCAAGGGGCGTTTCCCCCACCGGGCGCGTCTGTTCGTGACGCAGGGTTTGACACCATCGTCCTCTGTGCCCGGGAGCTTCAGATGCCGACCGATGCGTACCCTGGGGTCCGTATCGTCTACGCCCCGAACGATGACTCGGTCCAGTTTCCGCTGACGCGGGAAAAGCTACGAGTGGCCATCCAGGCAGCGGCCGAGGCAAAGAAGGACGTCCAAGCGGGTCGTCGCGTTCTTGTCACGTGCGCAGCTGGGCTGAACCGTTCGGGATTGGTCTCAGCCCTCATCCTGCATCAGCTCTTCGGCTGGGCGGGGTCCGAATGCGTTCGGGTCGTCCGAGCCAAGCGCGTGGGCTCGAAGCGGCACCCGGGGCGGGCTCTCTGCAACGCCGAGTTCACGGCGGCCATCCGCCGGCTCGGGGCTAGGTCCGAACCTCAACGCTTCCGGTGAGCGTCGGCCCCTGAACCAACTCGAACCCTTGCTCGAGGAGCAGGTTCGAGTAGACTGGGGGTGTCCCATCCGTGGCTACCGTAACGTGCGGGAACGCGTTGATGGAGGCGGGAACCGATCGAACGAGCACAGCCTGGCCGTGTTCGTCCGCGGCCCATCCCACGACCTCGACTCGTCCTTCGCTGCCGAAGGGGATGGCCTCGAGCTGGGCCTGCGTCGGGTCGTAGGCCAAGGTCACGTGATGGGCGTGGACTTCGGAGAGAAGTGGCTGACCCACAACCTTGGCCCACCAACGAAGAAGCTCTGCCTGGCTCTCATCTGAAAGGAAGATGCCAGCGTAGGGGCGGTCAGGGTTGAGTGGATCCACAGGTGGCGGCTTCTTTCTGACGGACGGTTTCGATTTCGTCGCACGTACGAACCGTGGCGACACAACGAGGGTTCACGAAGAATCCCTTGTCCTGAAGCTCGACGCAGTTCTCGGCGCAGGTCTGGTTAGGTACACCGGCCGGGCCAGGGAGATCGTTGTTGTAGACCTTCTCGCCCTCTTCACACTTCAGCGTCTGAAGATGGGTGCACATCTGGGCGCACCAGTCCGTGTCGATGGGCGGGTTCGGCGGCGGGATGGGCGGGTCGACATGCGGGCACCCAGCACCAACCACGAGCGACAGCACAGCGACGGCAACGGCGAACGGACGCATGCCTACGAGGGGCATCGAAGGATCTTCTTTTCAGCCGGCCTCGGGTGATGAAGCTCAGCTATCGCAAGGACCCGCCCAAAGCTGCCGGCGAAACGCCGGACCGCAGCTTTTCCCAGGAATTGCGCCCACGGCTTCAGAGCGTCTTCCCAGGGGACGTGGACCTGCGCATCCACACGACCCAGTCGAACCAGTACAGCGCGGGGTCCTGCGCTGGGAATGCGACGGCCGATGCGGTCGAAATCCTCAACAGTGTCGAGGGGCTCCCACCCGTCCAGTTGAGCCGCCTCTTCGTCTACACGCTCGCTCGCAACTTCGCGGACATGGACGGCGACGGCCGGAGCGACATCAACTTCGACGACGGCACGTACATGCGGCTCTGCTTCGACGTCCTCTCGAAGTTCGGCATCTGTCGGGAGGACCTGCCCGTGGAAAAGGGCGGCTGGCCGTACGACCTCACGAAGCTCCACACGCTCCCGAGCTTGAAGGCAATGCGGGCCGCCACCGGGCACCGTATCCACAGCTACTTCCGGATCTACGAGACCGGGGATGACCGGCTCCAGGCAGTCCTCGACGCCTTGCGAGCCAGCCGCCCGGTCGCCTTCGGAACGATGGTCGACGACGCCTTCCAGAACCTGACGACCGAGGGCCCGGTGGCTCCGCCCGTGGGCGCTCAGGCCGGCGGCCATGCGATGATCATCATCGGGTACATCTCGGGGGTCGGCTTCATCGTGAAGAACTCATGGGGCATCGGCTGGGGTGACCACGGTACCTGCATCATGACGCCCGAGTACATCGCCTGGGCCGAGACAGGGGATCTTTGGGTTCCCACGAAGGGGTCGGAATTCCGATGAACTACAGCTACGATCGAACGGCAGCCGAAAAGATCTGGCACGACCTCTTTCAGGAGGCCGCGACCAAGTTCTGCGTGGACACCCTCAAGGCTGTCGTGAAACAGCTCAAGGGCAAGGGGGCCATCAGGGAGGGAAGCTTTGGTAGCGCCACCGGAATGGTCCAGATCGGGGAAGAGTCCGTCAAACTGTCGATGGGCTTCCGTGGAGGATCCGTCGGCTCCGTATACTTCGAGGCCGTGGGGTCTCGCGTGTTCAAGGAGTCCGACATCGGGGTGACTGCTCACACCCCTTCGTCCTTTGCGATTCTCGTGGCCAACGCGCTCCACCGTGCAGGTTGGAACGTTCCCGCGGCCTGAGGTTCATTTCACCCCGACCCCGATCGTATAGAGCCCCCACCATGAGCGAATACAACTACGACCGCACCGCCGCTGTCTCCGAGACCCCCGACTACGATCGCACCGTGGTGGCGAGCCGGGGCAAGCCCCTCTACGGGCACACGGACATGAACTCGGCCTACATGGTCGATGACTACCCGTACGGTCGCCAGCTCCGCTGCCGCATCCGTTACTGGCTCGAGTCGGACGCCAAGAAGGGCTTCCGCTTCGTCAGCCAGACGGAGGACCCCCGTTCGCTCCGCTGGAACAACCCCAAGAAGAGCACGTACGCTGACTTGGGCGGCTGCATGTACCTCGACGGCAAGGGCCACGTCCAGTGGGGCGGCTGCACCATCTACAGCAAGGCGGCGGACGTCATGGAGTTCGTGAAGGACTTCCCGGGCGCCGACTTCAAGCTCCTGAAGCCCTGGGCCAAGAAGAAGGCCGAGTACTACCTCAAGTACGCCGAGGGCAAGGTCACCATGACCATCAACGGCGTCCCGCAGAAGCAGTCCGAAGAAGACATGGGTCGGGCCAAGAAGGAAGCCGACCAGTGGGAAGACATCGCGAAGGCCCTCTGATGCTCCCCCAAGGTCTCGCCCTCCGAGTTGCGATGCGCTTCCAGACAGCTGGGCGCATCGCTCGAGAATTCGTGGCGCGGTCCCGTTATTTCGAGGTCGGGGACATCGTGACTTTCGGGAAGTACAAGAACCATCGGGGCAAAGTGGTCGGGTTCGGCGAGGACAAGTGGGGCAACCCTACGGTCGAGATTGAGCCCGTCCCCAAGGGCCGCAAACAGAACAAGATCTTGGGGTTGTTCCGCATCTGGCGCGCGGATGTCAAAGAGAAAGCGCTTGCAGAGCAAGCAGAGGCCGAGCAAAATAAGGCGCGATGACCGGATGTCTCGTCAAGGGGTGCCCCGAGCCCCACGACTCCAAGGGCTTCTGCTCGGACCATTACTATCGGTGGAAGCGTTACGGAGACCCCCTGGTCTCGCGCAGGGCGAAAAAGGGATCGGGGTCCGTGACCCCGGCTGGGTATCGACGCATTCCGGCATGCTCGGTCGATGAATGCACCCGAGAGTTTTATGGCCGCGGACTCTGTAAGTACCACTACAACCAGAGTCGCAAGGGCGGCATTCGGCCGAGAGTCAAAGGGGCCTACGGCGCAGGAACGGTGACGTCGGACGGATACCGAGCGGTGCGAGCTGGTACCAAACAGGTTCTGGAGCATCGCCTCGTGATGGAGCGTCACCTTGGGCGCCCTCTTTTGAAGCACGAGACCGTCCATCACAAGAACGGGGATCGCTCGGACAACAGGTTGGTGAAGGGACACGAAACCCGTTGTCCGTCAACCTGTTGTAATCTCGAATTATGGTCGTCGGCCCAGCCAGCCGGTCAACGAGTTGAGGACAAGCTTGCCTGGGCTCGAGAAATGGTCTCCCTGTACGGAGGCCTCGCCTGATGCGGGTCGCCACCGTCCGAGCAGCCACGCGACAGGATGAATTCTGGGCCGTCGAGGTTCAGGATTGGCAGAGCGACGTCAAGCCCGGCCAGCTCGTCGAGCAAGTCCGAGGCACTGTCTCCGTCGCCATCTGGGAAGTCGTCGGCGAACTCGAGGACACGCTCATTCTCGCCCCGACACAGCCCATCGTGGTCGACATCCGGGCCGAGGACGGGCTCGACGCCTGCATCGGCGGCCGGGCTTCGCACCTCGGCCTTGGCGACGTTGTCGCCAGCGTTACCAAGGCCTTCGGCTTTCAGCCCTGTGCCGCGTGTGAAGAACGCCGGCAGAAGCTGAATCAGCTCTTCCCCAAGATCATGAAGCGATAGGTCTCAGGATCGCTCGAAGTGCGTCGAGTTGGGCAAGCTCTTCGTCGTCGTACCAGGAGTAGCCCCGGCTCCGAAGGGGATCTTCTGGCCAGGACACCCGGTGTGCATCGGCGTGTCCCGCAGGCAGCTCACACGTGAGGTCCGGATGCGGCTCTGGAACGGCCGGGCACCGATCCGTATCCATGGGGACGCTCCAGACGTCCACGTACAGATCGGGCACCGCCGAATCGATGCGGAGATCCGCGCCCCACATGAAGCATATGATCCCTTGGGCGATTTTGTCGGGATCCTGTTGGATGTCGACGATGTCTCGTCCGTACTTTCGAACGCACGTGTACGTCACCGGATTCATGAGCATGTGGACGGGGAGCCGGCGGTTCTGCTCCTCCTTCGCGAAGAAGTCCGCGACATGCGTCGGGCTGAGGGGCCAAATATAGGGGTACCGTGTGCCAAGACTGCCCGCACGCAGGGCCGTCTTCGGCGTGGGCAGGCAGTCTTGCTGGACGACTTCGAGCACGACTTTCCCCTCGACAACGGAAAAATCGAGGCACACCTCAACCCCATCGATCATTCCACGTCGGCCAGCTTTCAGCCAGCCGTGGCGGGTCTCGAAGGTCATCGCGGACATGTCTCGGCAAAGACGCAGCTCTGCGATCCCCAAAGGTCCGACTCGGATACGCACAACGCGCATCCCCGAATTGCGCTGATGCGCGATCTTCTCAGAAAGGTCCTCGGCATCCATCGGCACTCGAGCCCCGGACGTCACGAGAATGGGTTCGGCTTGGGATCGAGTCGCGTTCAACGTGGCCGCGTAGCTCAGGCCAGTTTTCTCGGCACGTGCACGGACGGCACGCTTCGCTTTCTTGTTTGCTGTCATGACCGTTGTCCTTGAGCCACCGGTCCAGCTCTCGCTCTGAGACCAGCGGCTGAAAGGCAACCGGTCTCCGAACCGATGAACTGAATCACCTTTCCCCTGAGTGGAGAGCCTTCGCGAGAGAGAAGGCTCACAGGGTGTGGCGTGGTTGGCCGCCGACTTTCACTCCTACACCAGCGGGACGACGACCGTCAACCGCTGATTCTGGCGATGAACGCATCGAGGCAGACCTCGATGCTGTTGCCTGAGGCCTTCGACGTCCGCAGAAGGTCCCGCACCCGGAGGTACTTGGTCGTCCGGCCTTCGAGGTCCACGTCGAGCCGGGTGCACACCATGAGCATCTGGTTGCAGATGCTCCGCTGGCGGGAGATGGCGCTCTTGGCGCTGCTCTTCAGCGTGACGACTTGATCGAGTGTCGCCAGGTTCCACTCGGTGGCTTCCAGGTAGGCCTCGGACAGCATCTTCAATTCCATGCCCCTTCATACGCTGGCGAGCCCCTCGAAATAAACCTGTCAGATGTCCCCCGGTGTAAACGTGGAGAGGGCATGCAGATCACCGCTGACTCTCACCTGGACCACGACCTCACCCCCGCTCACATCGAGTTCATCCGCTCGAAGTTCGGCGACCGCACCGAGTTCTTCCTCGAGACCATCGAGCTTTCGGCCGACCTTCCGTCGCTCCCCTGTGGGCTCCACGGGCCGGCCACTGGCTGTGACCCCGTTCCCGAGGAAGAGGTCTTCTACGCCGTCCGTGGTGACCGGCAGGGGCCTTCTCGGCTCTGTGCCCGTCCGCCGCTCCAGGTCCGCACGATGACGGTCATCGGCGGCCTTCACCAGGGAAAGTGCATCCTCTTCACGGCCTACGGCGGCCCCTCGGCCCCCTGGGAGATCTGGGACGAGAAGCTCGATGCGGCGGGCATGGAGGAGATCCGGAAGACCTCGCGGGCCTTCTGGAAAGAGCACGCGCTCACGAAGCCGGGTTCATTTTAGGGGTCTCGAGATCGTACAGAGGGGCATGAGCACCCAAGAGTACAACGTGAATGGCCGTGGCTTCGGCCGCGAGTTCGGC
>ERZ1292625.756-Hain-H41-01um-R1-756-length-44381-cov-8_pt1 | contig 44381 bp, 63 predicted proteins | sample MGYA00564400_ERZ1292625 | MGnify/ENA primary metagenome ERZ1292625 (study PRJEB36523, sample SAMEA6512639) | groundwater metagenome | collected 2019-01-08 | study: AquaDiva: Metagenomics assemblies of 32 groundwater samples
GTTCTCAAATATCTTAGAGGAAATTTGGTGGCATATTATATTATATTATATATCAACGAACCTAATTCTGACATCAAAAAATAATAATAATTTATGTACACTTACATCGAAACCAAAACAAAATCTACCAATGAGGTAGTAAAAAGAATGGATGTTTCTTCCCATCACGAAAGAGTTGTAATGGCTTTTAAAAATGCTATTGACAATGGATTAAATTTTAACGAATTTACTTCGCAAATCCAAGAAAGTGCCGTACCTTTAGAAGTTGGAACACTCAAAAACTAAAAAAAATATTTTATGGAAAATATATTCAGAGGAATTGAAGTAGCTAACCTCGTTAATACACGCCAAAATTTAGAAAGAGATTTGCTTGTCATGCAAAATGACATCAGATTGATAACACAGGCTATTATCGAAAAAGAAACAAAGGTTGTCTTTGGAAAAGATTACATGCTAAATGATATTAAAATTAAATTAACTCAATATTCTTTTGGATTCATTAACTACAAGTGGTATTTGAAAGATGGGTTCTTATCTGAAAAGGAATCACGCCTGAGAGACGATGAATTGAAAAAATTAATTCCTATAAAATAATGAGTAAACACCTAAAACTCATATCAGCAGAATACCTAGAGGCTTATTCATCTCAAAGCAAGATGGATTGGCTAGATGTTTTCCATAAATTGCGCTCTAAGTCTGATTTCACGACAGAAGATTTTGAATATTATATTGTGGCATCATCTCTATACTCTTCAAAAATCGAAGGAAACACTCTCGATGTAAATAGCTTTTTTAGAAATAGAAAAAGTAAGTCTTTCCCGAAACATAAGGAAGTTACGGAAGTAGAAAATTTGGTGGAAGCATATAAATTCGCATCCAAGAACAAACTAACTAAGGATAGCTTTCTAAAATCACATGAAATATGTTCCGAAACATTACTATCTAAAAAAGAACGAGGCAAAGTCAGGAAATACCCAATGTCTGTTCGTGACACACAAACATTAAGACCTGTTTACATTGCTGTAGAGTCTGAATTTGTAAATAAAGAGTTCAATAAATTATTTGTAGACATTTCTGAATTATTAAAAAGAGATTTAAGTCACAAAGAAATTTTTTATTACGCATCAATGATACATATTTGGCTAGTTAAAATTCACCCTTTTGGTGACGGGAATGGAAGAACGGCTCGTCTTCTCGAAAAATGGTTCTTAGTGTCTAAACTTGGTCAATCTACTTGGTCAATAAACTCAGAAAAATATTATTGGGATAATCGTCCCGATTATTATAAGAACATCGCTTTAGGATATAACTATTACTCATTATATTGGGAAAGATGCATCCCTTTTTTATTAATGCTTCCACAAGCCCTTAAACAATCATTAAAATGACAATAAAGATAGAACCAAAGCAAAGAGGTTGGAAAGAAGGGGTTATCTGCGAAGACTTAAAATCAATAGGTGGAACTACTCATAAAAAAGGTGATATTGTCCGATATAAAAGACATAAAGAATTCGATGACGATAATTCATTGACTGGTGGATTTGAATATCATTATTTGAATCAACAGAACTATAATCTAATTAGATGCAGTAGACTTCTCGTGAAGGAATAAAAAAAAGAGTCGGATTACTCCAACTCTTTTTTCCCAAAAAACCAAATCGTTTGACAAAACGAAAGGTTGAATTAAAACAGCATGATAAAAGTATACAGAAAATATTCGATTTTACAAAACAAAATCGTAATTTTTGCAACGATAAGAAGTTGTAAACAATAACAGCTCCGAAAACTAAAAAAATGAGAATTAAAGTAAAAATAGATGACATTGAAGTAGAGGTTGATAGACCAAACTTTATTGACTATCATCACTCGTCTACCAACGGTGAAGAATGGAGAGTAAATATGCTCAAAGACTCTGTTATCCCAACACTGACACAGGTAATTAACAAAGCGAAAGAGCTATACGAATTAAAGCACAAAGACAAATTATAGAGCAGGAAATTTTATGGGTAAATGGAGGGATTTATATTATTTGGAGCTGACTCCGATAGCAAAATTGCTATTGAATTTCATGTATGATAACGTGGATTTTTGTGGCTTTATTGACTTCAATAAAAGGTTATGGCTGACACAATTGAACGGAAATCCTAAATTGGATAAAAATAATAAGATATTGGAACGAGAGAGTTTCATCATAACCGAAAAAGACCTCCGTGATGCACTATCTGATTTACAGCCAAAACTTATTAGTGATAAAAAACAGAAGTTATTTATCAAGGATTATTTATTACATCAGAATAAACTCCCTTTAAATAAAGGAAATGAAGGGCACAAAAAAATAATTTTAAAACTACAATCGAATCTTCCTAAATTTAATAATGCTCCCGAAATACAGGCAATATTAGATGGTATTGAAGAACCAATAGTTATTCAACAGCCTTCAAGAGAAAAACGAAATAGTGATGGTAAATTTGTTGCTCCTGAATATGCCGAATTTAAAGCATATTACTTCGTTCAATATCCTGATGCCGATGAATCAGATATAAAAAATCTATACGAACATTATGTAACAGTGGGGTGGAAAGTTGGAAGCAAACAAATGAAAGATTGGAATTCTGCTATCAGAAAAAATGGTCGCAACAGATACGACAAAAAGAATTATGGCAGAAATAACACAAACACAAAACAATCTAAAATTGAAAATATCGAAGAAGCCAATAATACCTTAGACATTGACTACGAAGAGTTAGGAAAAAAATGAAAGAACTAGCGACAACCAAAAATAATTTACCATCTACCGAGATTTCAAACCAAATAATAATTGGAAATCTAACGAAAGATGATGTACTAAATTCAAATGCATTAACTGTATTATGTAAGGATATTATAAAAGCATCCACAGGATTAAAAATAAAGAATATTGAAAAAAAGGATTCGGGAAAAAGACTACGGGAGATTATAAACAGAACAATTGCTGAATCGGGATTCACATACACAGCAAAAGAGATTAATTTTATGACATTGGCTGTAATTGATGATATTTTTAGAGATTATGCAATGTTAACATGTGAAGATATTGAACTTGCATTTAGAATGGGCGTTAGAGGCAAGTTAGGTGATATTTTTGGAGTGAGTGTAAGACAAATGAACCTATGGCTTGACAAGTATGTCTTAGAATTGAAAAAAGAGGCTTATAATGAATTGAAATTAATCGACAAACCAAAGGAGAGAGAATATTCTCAAGAGGAAATATTAGCATTGGATAAAAGTTGGCTAGAAAAATTAGCTAATGCTTACAAAGAATTTCTAAAATTCAGTAAGTTTAATTACGAAGATTTGAACAATAGGTTTTATGATTTGTGTGACCGACAAAAAATACATAGACTTAATAAAGAGCAAAAAAAAGAATATCACAGATTAGCAAAACAGCTCTACATTGAATCAAAAAACCCTATGAATGCAAATGGTAGAACTGAAAGGGATGAATTTAAAAACGTGATTAAGGATATAACAGACGGAAGTAAATTTCAAGAAAGCATCATTCGAAACAAAGCTAAAAAATTAGCAGTTGAATATATTTTTATTCAATTTCAAAAAAACAATACAACATATTCTGATTTCAAAGAGAGCCTTAAAAAGGCTCATGAAAAGGATAAACAGGAACGAGAAAAGCTCTAACGACTCTTTATATAGGTGCTAACCCCTTGCCTTATTCCTGTTTCAATAACCGCTCCTGCGACCATGTGCACCCAAGTCCTTTCATACCACTTTTTTTGTGGGACATATTTGTAATCCTTTATATTAGTTGTTACCATGTATGGATTACTATGATTAATATCCACAACATAATCTGATTTCATAAACCCTGTTTTTTTTCTACCAAATACTAATGTCTGATGGTCTTTGAAACTTATAGTATCTATCGAGAAAAAATCTTTCCCGATAGTTCCAACGAATCTGTATGATGAATCTGTGTCCGTTCCCCTTCTAACTTTAAATGGTTTGAAATCGCAAGGAATAGGAGTTTCTATTTTTATTGTATCTCCACCTGCATAGAACTTATTAGTTACATAAGTGACATTATTTAATGCCTTGAACTTCTTAAGCATCTCCTTAACGGTATCGTTTATGTTTGATGCCATTATTCTCACTTGCTCTTCTGACTGTAATTTTAATGATTCATTTGTAGAAACTAAAGCACCATTTTTTAGTTTTTCAAACTTAACTGTGTCAGAATAATTTGTAATATTTTTCACTAAACTATCTGTTGCATTCTGATTTCGACACTCTCTTATTCCAAATAAAACAATAAGAATAGCAACCACAATAATCCAATTTCGATTAGTGTTATTTTTTGTTGTCAAAATATTTACAATAGTTTCTTTGTCCATTATATTTCGGGTTCAGCTTCTTTTTTCTCTGCAACATCTTTTTTATCATCACCATCTTTCTTCGCAACAGATTTAATTTCTTCCGTTGTGCTAGTGGTGGATGTTATACTAGATGATGTTTGATTTTTGTTATCAGCGAATCTTCCTGCTAGTTTTATTCCGTACACAGATGCAATGAATCCTAATATACTATAAAGAAAATATTCGGGAAGAATGTGATTTTCGGAATATACTATTGCAAATATAGTAGAAATCATTATTAATTGAGAAAACATTAGAGCTGTTAAACTTTTACCCGATGCCTCTTTCGTGTTGGGGTCTGTTAATGAACCTAATATAAATTTATTATATTTTGGGTCTTTAAATATTTTAAAATAAAACCAAATTAGAAATAACGCATACGCTATAAAAAAAGCAATTATTAAGATTTGTTTAGAACACACCATGTCTTTAAAAATTAGATTTCAATGAATTTAAATACATACCCTCCTGCTCTCTTTCTTTCTCCCCGACAAACATCAGCTACATGCGTGATTCCTAATTTCCTTTCAGCATCTCTAATACTACTAAAATTAGAAATAAAATTACCTAATGTGTCATATTGAGTAATAGGTTTACTATGAGTGATATATTGTGTCTATGCTCATCACTTAATTTTCTCTCCTTTAACACGCCTCCTCCATTTTTTATACGAAAAAGTCTTGCCTTTTCAATTATTTCTTGCTTTTCTTTTGATAGATATTTTTTTTGAAGATTAACTTCCGATTTTGTTGATGGTGATATATCGCTCTTGTCAATACAATCCCTCTCATATCTAAACATAAAACCTGCTGATTTTGTCCTCCCATTTCTACAAGATTCAACTATTTTAGACAGACTTGCTCCCAATTCACTACTAGCCTTTGTCAAACTCTCCCACTCTTTTATGAATTTTCCATTTCTGTCATATTGGTAAACGATAGTTCTATTCACAGGAATTCTTGAGTACGAATCTATATTAGATTTATCGAATACATCATTTTTAAACTTCCATAAAAATCCATTTTCCATTATTCTTCCTTTCCTTTTCCTATCTCTATTACATGTAGAAGATATGTGATAAACATTAGACTTTGTATTTCGGGCAGCCTCTGAAATGCTTATAAATTCATTTAAAAAATTACCTTGTAAATCGTATTGATAAACAATTTTTTTCTTCTGACTATTCCTTATCTTTTCTATAGTTGCCTCACTAAACTGTCCCCCTTCTCCACCACTTTTTTCATTGAGTAAATTTGCACCGAATGACTTAAATAATCTTATGTACGACATTTCATGTTTTTGCCAATCATCACTAGGAACTTCATCTATAATTTCTATTATTGGGTTCAATCCTTTATTTTTCAATGACTTAATCCAATTATTTTTTCGATTTCTACCTTTTTCTCTTCTGTGTTGATTTAGCCTATAAGTTAATGGTCTAATTGTTTTGCCAATATATCTAATAATATCAGTTCGAGGGTCTATCAAACAATAGATTTTTACAGTATCAGATATAGTTGCTTCCTCGACCATAATTAATTACAAATTTTTCTTTTTAGTTCACATGCTCTGTTACTCATTAAATCACATCCTACATCCCAATCAGCACAAGCACCCAATGTATCTTTGATATAAAATTTTACTTTCCCTCTTTCATTGTATACATCCCCATTTGGCTTGATGTCAATTATTTTAGTGAAATCTTTTATTGCCAACATATTGCTATCGATTTTTACATTTGATAATCCACGCTTCCAAATAGCATCAATGTATTCAGGTTTTAATTTTATAGCTCTTGAATAGAATATTATTGCTTTTTTAAAATCTTGCTCGTTATACTTTTCTTCTCCTTTTTCATAATAATATTCAGGAGATTTTGTTGACTTAAATGCGAAACAAATAATCACAATAGATAAAAACACACCGAACGTAACAACTAATTTTTTCACAATTATCTCATTTTAATTTTAAAAAAATCGGTCGACTTCTTAGGAATACGAATACTCATGTCTATGTCTTTGCAATACAATTCTATGGCAATATGCAATGGAATATCAGACCCAATTATGTGAACAGGAATACTTGGATTGCGTACTTTTGCCTCCATTATTATCTCGGCAATGGTGTGCTCTTCCTTAATAAATTCTGTCATGTATTTTATAGAGTCATTAAGGTCTGTTGCTGTAACTGTTTTTTTAGTTTTTAGCATGACGATAATGATTTTAGCATATCAATTATTCCTAAATCGGGATGAATATCGCTTTTATCGGGGCGGCAAGAAGTATGTGAGTATATTCCTGATTCTTTATCGAATGCTCTTTGTGTTATATCAAAAATATCAGGATTAAATGTTTTTGGTATATTATATAAATCACACCAATATTCTAATAAATTTTTTACAGATGCAATTTGTTGTGGAGTATATTTTTCGAACGCATAGAACCCTCTAAATCCTTTGGGATATTCAACTACATTTTCAGTTGGAATAGGTTTACATGCCTTGTTTGCCACGAATTTTTTTGATACATCCCATTTAGCAGGATACCATTTATTATCGGTGGCATCTTTTGCTAATCCGCCCCAACTATCAATTTCAATACCGATACTCCCTTGATTTAATTCTATATTTCGATTGGACGGGACATTATGCTTGGCTAATATTTGAGAGGTTACACCTAAGTGATGTGCCCAATATTTCGAACTAAAACATTGTATAATATCCCCATCCCTTTCCACAACAACACATGTTGCCACTTTCTCAGGGGTGTTTTTCCAATATCCAATATCGCCATCTGCCCCATCGCCTGAAACTGTGTGGTGTAAATATATCTGAGTTTTAGGAAACTCTTGTTTATAGTATTGACTCTCAGGAAAGTCAAATGTCTTGATTTTAGATTTGTCTAATGCCATTTTAATTTTTTTGGAGTGCTGTTATTGGTTTTTAATCATCGTCTTTTGACCTTGAGCCACCTGTAATAGTAATTCAAACATCTCCTTTTGATTTTGTTCAATCTTAGATAAACTCTTTTCAAGATTTACTTGATTTAATTTTCCTTCTGCCTCACTAATTTTTATTGCAGTTATGTCTTTGGTTTGCACAGACTGTGTTGCAATCACTTCGTTTATTTTTGATTCGTGATTAGCTAGAGTGTTTACAGTGTTGTAATAGAATGCTACATAAAGCAGAACAGCAAGAAATAGTCCGCCTACTGTTGAACTAACAACAGAAGTTATTGTTGTTTTGGTTAAATGAGTTTGAAGCGTTTTTAAGGTGAGAGCATCCTCCATAATCAATAAAATTGGTATGAGACAAAAATATATGTTTAATTTTAATTTTCCTAAACAATTAATATTAACACTTTTTTAGTGAACTTTAACTAATTATCTATTTTTTTTACCCCCTTTTCGTAAATCTCCTTTTCATATGCCTCAATAGAATGACTCTTTCCTAATACATTACTGAGTAGATTAGTAAATCCGATACCAAATTTATTCAAGTCTTTATCTAATTCTAATTTCCCTGTTGCTGAACTAATAGTAGAATCCCCTAACCCATAAAGCGTGTCTTCTTTGGCTGTAACACAATCTTCTACCAATTCTCCACCCGCCACATTTCCAAACAAATCAATAGCAACAGCTATTCTCATTAAAAAATATTTAATAACATTCCACAACTGATATAACACTTTTAGCCAATATTCAATAAATCTAAATATGCCCGTCCAAAATTTTAATTGAAAGCATTCATAAATAGATTTTCCTAAATTATAAATCATCCCAAATAAAGACAAAGTACCAAAAACTATCAATGCTGATATAAATAATATCAACGGTTCGAATTCTTTTTTTAGTTGTTTCATTTAAAATTAATTTTGAGAAACTCCCTCTTTTTGGGGTATATCGGATGCAATAAATATTTCTTCTATCTGCTCTTCACTTAAATCAAATACATATCCATTTAAAATATCAATAAAGCTCAAGTGTAGAGTTTTTATTCGTGTTAAATCGGTGCAATATTTTACTTCTATTTCCACTTCTTCCTTCAATAATTTATCTATCCTTTCATCTAATTTTTTCTGATTCGCCTTATTAATTTTAGTGTAAATAGGTTGAAGTTTGTCATCCAAATAAAAATTTCCTTCCGAATCAACAGAACACAGTTCTTGGTAAATTTCCATCTGTTTCTTATTGTATTGTTCCATCGGATTTTTCAAATATCCTGATAATTGAACGATACTAGCTGATAACCTATCTCTCTTTGATGAATCTAAATTCTTATTAAAGATAGTTGCATTAATTTCGAGTAATTTCTTAAACGTAATTTTCTTTTTAATTGTTTCCATTTGTCTTTGTTGTTATTTGGGTTAATTTAAAATATTCACAAAAATACCATTTAGTACCTTAATCGTATAATTATCTTTTCAACTTAAATTTGTTGAAAAAGATTAATCTCTAGTATTCTCCATCTCTCAAACATTTCATCATTGCTATCACCATCTCCTCTTTTGTAACTGAATTAGTCATGGTTAAATTCATCGCTAATAATCCATTAATTGTATAATCTCCATTAGCCTCAATGAAATTAAATAGTCCTGATATTGGGTTTCCATCATTTATCCCTTCTACTCCCTGTTCAATGTATAGTAAGGGCATCGAGCCAAGCACTGCAAGTATAGTATATAAATCTGCCGTTGATACATTCTTAATCAAAATAGTTTTTGCATAAGCAAACCTAAATTTACGACAAGCTATACTTTGAACATCAAAATCTGTCATCCAGTATTCATAAGCATCTCCTAGTACAGTTTTACAATTCTCCAAAGTCATTCCTCTTTTTTGAGCAACAAGCATTTTATCGTTGTCGGATAAAGAATTAAAATCTAATTCCTGAAATCTTTTTCTTATCCATTTATAATCCTTACTTTCAAAATCCCCCCACTTTAAATAATTACTAACAGATGTAATGTCTGTGTATCCTGCGGGGATGTCAGTAACAAAAAGGACTTCTTCAAATCCGTTTTCTATTCTATACGCTATTTTCATTATCTATTTTTATAGTGTTTCAGCCGTTGCTTCCCATGCAACACCTCCTGAATAGTTAGTTAAAAATTTAATTGTAAACCCATTTATCGTAGCATTAATTTTATAAACTTGAGATACTGAATTCGCCTCTAAAGTCAATTTAATGCTAGGAACAGAATCAAATCCATCTGTAAATGCAATATTTTTTGTTTTTTGATTTGAGAAAATAACTGAGCCACTTTCTCCATATTTTGAAGCAGAATCTGAATCAGCAGTCGATAAATTTAAATAATTTGTTATAACTGATTTATTTGCACATTCTACTATTTGAATAGTAGTAATGCCCAATGCAGTATTTTTTATGTAGTATCTTAACATTTTTTATGCTGCCCCCTTCATTAAACCCGCATTTACCATTGCTGTACGCATTGCGTCTAACAGAGTGAATACATCTGTGAGGTTATCATTAATATTTGCTTGACTATAAACAACCCCTACATCTACTAATGTTCCATTATATGTGCCACCCGTAGAATTTATTAATGCCGATTGATTTACAGAGGCAGGTTGAATGATTGGCGTAGCATTCCAAAATCCGAGTTTTTGAGATGTTGCTGTGCCGATTTTTGTTCCTGTTGTCGCATTTAAAATAAAATTAACAACATCTCCTATAACTATGCCCCCTCCTAAAAATTGAGCAACAAAATTATTTGTTGCACCCGTTTGAGCGTTAACAGTTAGTCCGTAAGAATTTGTCACTACTCCCAATGGAGCTACTGCTCCTGATTGAATTAGAATACCATGTGAATTTGTTAATGTCATATTCGCTCCCGCCATAGGAGAACTTGAGACAGAAAATGTTGCTACATCTGTAAATACAGACGCCCCGACCGCACCATACGTTCGTGCATTTATTACAAAATCTCTTTGGAGTGCTAACGCACCCGTTGACCATTGTTTTGTTGCTGATAAATTCCATCTTATGTCAATCATTTCCGTTGAGGCAGGAACAGTATTGTTCTGTTGAGCTGTTACTGCTATAATTGCAAAAGCTACTCCAGAACTTGAAGAAAATGAAGTTGATAATTGACCCGCAGACCCCATCAGCCATTTTACTATTCCGCCAGAAGCTAAATTAATAGCTACACCATTTATAGTTGTTGTTGATACATTTGATGCTAATGTATAGTTGGTAGTTAGTGGTGTTGCTCCAGTAGTTAACCAAATAGCTCCAATACCTGTTGATAGTTGACCAATATCTGCTGTTGCTGTTCCCTTTGCAAACCTTGCAACGCCTAACGCTCCACCTATTCTAGTTGTAGTTCCAACTAAAAACTGTCCATCATTGTATAATGAAGCTATTGTTGTTGCTCCATTATTTCCACCAACGAATGAATGGGCGACTAGGGTGCTAGTTCCATTACCTGACGTTCCCTTATAGATTGTTGAATCAGTAACGCCCGTGCCACCAACAAAAGTTGTTCCTCCGCTTAGACCTAAATTATTCGCTAATAAGGTAGAACTAGCTGTTGGATAGGTATAACTAAATGCACCAGTTACGACAAATGTACTAGCAAAACTTCCTGAGATGGTAATTGTAGAAGCGTTATTATTAACGATTCCCGTTCCTCCATTTGCAGGAAGAATAACTCCGCCTGTAAGTGATGCTAAGTTAGACCAAGCGGTGTCTAAAGCTCCTGTTTTAGCCCAAACACCCGTACCATCAGTAGCTCCCCCAATCGTCCCAACAGGAGCAACAGTCCCGCCACTAATTGAAGGGTCTCCGCTTAGGCTTACAGCCCAAATGTCATCTATTGTTACTATTCCGTTTATAGTTGCCATTTATCTAATGTATTGATTAAAATTTAATTTATCTAATGGAGCGAAAAACCCCTCTCCCTTTAGGGGAGGGGGTAGTTCACTGTAAGTATAGTAAACATTGTGGATATAGGTGATTTGTCGCCCAATAATAATAACCAAAAGTAGTCATGTGTCCGTCTGGAACAAAGTAAGTTGTATTTAATTCTCCGACTCCTGCAACTCCTAACGCATCTTTAAATACAGGGTCATACGTGAATACACCATTATACATCGCCCCTTCATCACTTACTGCTTGTATTCCTAGCAACACTTTATTTGCTCTAATCTTTCCGTTTATCGTTGATGCAAGTGTTAAATTTGTTGTGCTATCTCTTTTGATTGGACTTATTCCAGTTGTTAGGTTACTTGCAAACGGAGGACAAACACCACTAACAATAGGGCAAGTCCAACCCGCTATATGCCTTTGGTCGAAATATCGTTTCATTCTGTTAAACGCTGTATCAACATTAGCTGATGTTCCCTTCATTGTATTGGTTAATTCCCAAAATAAAAACACCTCTTTTGTAAAGTATGCTTCTTGATATGGGTCTACTTTTGTCGGTGCATTTGTTATCATAGTAGAAATTGAAGTCCCATAAATAGCATTTACATGAGAAGTACATTCTATTCCATTTGACCATAACAAATCCATTACTGTCGCAGGCATTATAGCTTGTGAAAAAAAGCTGTTACCATCAAATACAACACGCTTCAATAATGCGCCACCAACAGGTTTTAAATATGTTTCAATTATAGCTCTATCTAATTTTTGTAAATTAACATTTGAACTTCCAAAATAAATATAAGCAACTCTGTTTAATGAATAAAGAGAATATGTGCCACCAACATCACGACAGAAATATTTAAACGATTTATTTACCGTAGAAGTAACTGCGCTATTATTATCTACAAGACTTGACTTCCAATTTTTATATGCGTTTGTTTTGTTGTCAGGTGTTCTCTTACTTGCGTTGCTTCCTGTTGCATCGAACGCCAAACTTGTCATTCCAACGGTGTTTCCATTATAACTAACTGTTGCGCTAGTATGAGTTCTAAGTTCATACCCATTTTGTGAAGCATCTACATTTGAAATCACTCCCTTTACTTCTCTCGTATTAGTATTTATATAACAACCGAAAGAGTTGTCATTGTTTTTAAATTTATACGTACCACCATCGAAAGGGTTGAAATTGCTATTCATTTTAAATGAAGTTCCATTTCCTTTAAAACCTTTATTAACAACAAAACTATTTGCATAGTCAGTCATAATAGTGGCATTACCGATAGTAGCAGATTTAATGTTTAATCCTGCTACAGCTTTATTATAACAAGCCATCAAGTTAATAACATCTAATGAGTTCCATTGCGATGTAACACCATCAACTCCCATTTCTGTTTTTAATCTCACAACTAAATTATTTATGAAAGTCTTTACGGAATCAGGAGCAGGATAACCCATTGTGTTTACTCTGTTAAAGAATGCTTCTGCATCAACATCGTATGTTCCTGCAACATTTACCGTAGCTAAATAATTAACAACTGACACACCTCTTGTAACGGTGAGTGTGTATGTTGTTGTATTTACAGGGCTTACATTAATTGTAGCTGTAGTCTCTCCTGTATTCCACAAATATATTGTAGGTGTTATATAGGACAGAGTTGTTGATTGTCCTGAATTAATAAATTTATTTCCTACAATCGTATCTTGTCCGAAAATAGAAGTGGAAATTAAAAGAAATAAAATTAATTTTTTCATCGTATTTGTGTTTTAGTTTATTTTTAAGTGTTAGGATATTTTTCAGCAACAAATGCTGTTGCAAAAGCCTGTATTGCTGTCTCGTTTACATTAATTGATTTTGTCTTACTAATCGGACAAAATGCTTCGTCTGAATTTTGAAATCCAGTATATGTTTGTCCGACTATGCTTGTAAAAATAACAATAGAAACTCCATAAATTTCTTGCTCGTCCACAATAATAGTTGTTGGAAGACTCATTACTTTTAATCCTGCTAATTGATATTCCATGATTTTTGTTTTTAAAAATTATTATGTATTTGGATATGTTGTTTGAACGTACAATACTGCTTGTGCTTTAATATAATCAGGCATTTGTTGAGCTGTTGTTGTCTTTGGAATAATAAATGGAGGCATGATGTCTGTCTGAATAAATTTTTTCGCAGGTGCTCCAACAATATTAACTTGAGCGATGACATTCGTTGCCGTTAACGAACCATCTTCATTTGATTGATAACTAGCATTTGCAGTTATCTCGTTGTATAATGTAAATTGCATTTTTTTTAGTTTTACAAGATTATTTTAAGCTACTTTATATGTTTTTGTTATTACATTCCATGTAACATTATCATTTGTCGCACCTGAAACACGTACTCTAACATCCGTTCCTCTTACATCAAGTGTTGCATTAAACGCAATATCTTCGCTAGTGAACGATGTTTGTACTGCTCCAATAGTAACTACCCCTCCAACATTTTTAGCTTTTACGATTCGGACATATCCATTCACGTCACCTATTGTTCCTATTCCTACACCTGCTGTTTTTCTTGCTGTTACGTAGCATTCAATCATTAATCCTGTGTCTGTTGGAATCGCTATCGTTTGCAATGTTGTTGTCGTTGCATCAGTTGTTGCAACTGTTGCCCCTGTTGTATCTTCTGTAACATTAGTAACAGGTTCTAATCTAGTATTGATTAATGTTGTTGCATCAATGCCTTTAACGTGTAATCTAGCTGATGCAGTAGAATCTCCAATTGCTACATTTACACCGTTACCAAGAACCATCGTATTGCTAGCACTAACGATAGCACCCGAACCAATAGCTATTGCATTAGTTAAGCCACCAACTAGAGGATTTGCCCCATACCCAACAAACACGTTGTTATCACCAGTTATATTTCCATTGCCCGAAAACATACCAATTGCAGTATTTCTAAATCCTGACGTATTTACACTCAATGCCCCATAACCTGATGCCGAATTTCTCTCGCCTGACGTATTTAATTCTAATGATATGAAGCCTATTGCAGTATTAAATGAACCATTATTATTGTACAACGCAGTTTTACCTACTGCGGTATTATTACCACCCGTTGTATTTAATCTCAGTGAATCTACTCCAAAAGCTGTGTTGTCTGCACCCGATAAATTAGAACTAAAACTATCTAATCCGTAAGCTGTATTACTAGCAATAGCACCATTACCATGTGAATAAACATTTCCATCATCTCTAATTTGTAATGATTTTGAAAGTGATGAATTTTGAAAAATAGCAGTATAAGTAGCCAATGTGTTTCCTGCCCCTTGTACATGAAATTTAGCTGTAGGAGTTGATGTTCCTATTCCAAATTCTCCTGTCTTTAAAATTCTTGCTCTTTCAATATTATTCGTTCTTATAGGAAAATCGAAATTATCATTTGTACCGATATATTTTTCAACTCCATTTGTATTACCATTTTGTAACCAACTTGACAATGGAGCAGGGATGTCACTTAAATAAGCAATAGTACCACTTGCGTTTTGTACAGTAAGAGTTTGATTGGCTAATAATCCAGCAAGACTTAAAGTAGCTGAAGAAGCAATAGCAGGAGCTAAAAAATACCACCCATCACGAGTTGCACTCGTTGAAAATTGACCCGTGATTACATCCCCTTCTTCAATCTCAAATCCCGCACTTGCACCACTAGCAATAGCTCCGCCTTTGTTTACTGTGAATAATTTATCTTTTACTTGAAGCTGAGTAACGTTTTCATAAAAAGTGTTACCCATAATGTTTATATTCGCTCCGCTCCATCCGATATTAATTATATCAGCATTTCCAGTACCAATATTCAAAACGTCAACGCCAACTGTTGTTACAACATCAAGACCTTGATTGTTATTAAACAACATAAATCCGCTAGTGTCTAAAGACAATTTTTGAGTACCACCACTTTGAAATACTAAAGTTGATTGATAATGAATGTTTGATGATAAATAAAGATTAAGCCAACCTAAAGCGGGTGTTCCTAAATCTCTTGTTCCATTAGCTTCGGGAGCAATATTACCTGCCACTTGAAGTCTCTCGGTAGGAATAACAACTCCAAGACCGAGCTTTCCTGTTGTTAGGAATCTAGCAATCTCTACGCCATTTGTACGTATAGGAAAATCAAAGGCATCATCCGTACCAATGTAGTGTTCTGCTCCTTCTGTGTTACCATCAAGAAGCCAACCACTAGCAGGTGGTGGAGGAACAACCCCACTTGAACTCTGAAAACCCCATGCTCTAAAACCTTCCATTTGCTTTGTTTAAAAGATTAACGTCCATAAATTAATTTAACACTCCCTCCTGTTGCATCAATTGTAAATCCATCAATAGCAAAATCAAATCCAACAACTACGGGTTTATCAGCAACTAATGTCAGAGGAGTAGGAGCGTTTCCCGCTATTCCTAATGAACCAATATAAGTAACAACTCCCGCAAGTAGTTCCATAGATATTACACGGATACCATTATCTTCATTTATTGTAATTGTACCTGCTGTTAATGTGAATGTACCTACGTTATCTGTTGGTTGCATGTGAGTGTCGTGTTAAATTAAAATTACATAGAGGTTAATTCCTCTACCGTTATTTCTTTTATCCTGTCAGTGCCTTCGTATAAATAAACCGAAGGTTCAAAGTCTGATTTTTTTGTAAATATTTGTGCATTAACTTTTGATGCATTAATATTATTATTTTGTGCCAAATTACTCAACATTCCTTTTAAATGTGAGCTTACAAGACCTGCTTGTACAGGATTTATTCCAACCAAATCACTAATGCTAACTGTTACTGCTTTTTGGTCAGAATTTTTCAACACTTCTTCTCCGTTCATTGCATAACAATCGACACCAAATATTCCACCTCTAATTTTTATTCTAATTTGCTCATATCCAACATTATGTTTAATAGAGCAATTTTTTAATCCTACTTGAATTTTTTCAATAATCTCTGCTGTTTCCATTTGTTTGCTGTTTTAAAAATTAATATTTTTTTTGTCAGCTACAAATATAAAAAAAATAGCCGTGCTTTTCTAATGAAGTGCAAGATTGTTTTTTTTATTGTCAACAAAAAAATGTGTTACCATCCTTTTGCTACTGTTCCACCGTGACCTATGCAAATTTTGTGGACACTCCCATCTTCGCAAATTCTGTCAGGAAGATGGAATTTTTGGTTCGCAGGTTTAACAGGAACACCCGTTGCATTGCTTTTGTATCCTCTTTGATTTTTTGGTGCAAGTGAAACATCTCCACCTTTTTTATACGGGTCAGGAAAAAATTTATTCATTAATTCTTCCTCACCTTTAATATGCATTTTCATATAGCTACAAAAAGCTATAATATCAGATTTTTTGTTTTTTGTTTTAATCCTTTCTATCAGGGATAGAATAATCTTATGTTCTTCAATCAATAAGTGAATAGCCAATTCATTGTCAGCATTCTTAATTGTAGGAAAAAAATCTCTTTCCTCTTCTAGAAAATGATTTTTTAATTCCCTCTCCCACATTAAGACAATTTCTTTACTATATTTAATACAGGTGTTTTCACATATATTTTTTTCAATAATATCAAGTTCGTCCCAAACTTTATGATGGTCTTTATATAGCTTGTCACAAACTAAAACACTACCCCCTTGTTCGTATCCTGTCATGTTCGCAAGACTTTCTAAGTCTAGTAAATTTTGATTTGCTACGTCCACTTTGTTTATAGATTAAGGTACGTTTCACTTATTAGGTATTTATTTTAATTTTCTGGTACTAATCTTAACTTAAAGGTATTTTATTTAATGTCGTGGTATTTATACGATTTTTTAACCAAAAAGTCAATAGCTTTCCGTATTTCGTTTCAACATATTACTGTTGATTCAAATGTTAAGAATAAAGAAAATGGTTGCGTAAATTTGTGTAAGCAGTAACGTGGAACTTTTTCACGAGAAACGTTATCCCTGCCATACGCACAATGGAAAATGTAAAAATCCGTGCGTGTGATTACAAGGTATGTCCTTCTGTCGAAATAACAGGCAAAGATGTTGCAAGGTTAGCTTTATTAGCTCTTGCCACATTTGCGGTTGTTAGATACATCAGCAAGAATGCTTAGTAATCCACCAATTGAGGGAAAGAAATTAAATTTCTTTCCCTCTTTTTTACGCCCCCACTTTCTTTATTATCAATATTTTCAAAGAACTATTTTGCTCCATTAACCATAAACCAACTCTTTACTATCCTTTGTAGGCTTATTGTTCAGCATACATGATTCATCTGTAAGTGCTGCTTTCATAAATGCCTCGAACAGATTCGATTTACTGTTCCTTCGGTTATATTTATAATCGTATTCTACTAAATAAAAAGGCAAGTATTTTTTGCTTATGGATTTGTAACTACCTTTTATTCCATTTTTAATAAGTCCCCAGTAGCCCTCAATAGTGTTGGTGTTCAAGCCACCTTTCTTTCTATCCTTATGTTTGACGGTGATATGCTCTATCTCCTCAGCCATTTTCGCATAGGAACGAAAGCCATCGGTAACAAGTACAGATTCGTCCGTTTGAACATATTTATTAAGCATTGCCATTAAATTGCGTGCAGTAAGTTTCTCAATGATTTTTGTCTTTACTCCTCCGCCCCCTGTTATAGCAATCCCAACAACAGGAATTTTTTTTGTTCCTCGCCCTCTTTTGTCTGTTATACCTCTTTCTGATATTATAGGCAGATTGTCGGGCGTGTTTTTTGTCGTTTTTTTATCAGGACTTGCCCCAAAATAACTTTCATCCATTTGCAATAAGCCATGCATTTCAGTTTTTTTATCAATCATTGCACAGCGTAATTTCATTGCAGAAAGCCAAGACGTTTTTAACGACACGCCTGTTTGTCTTGATAGCATCTTTGCTGAAATACCTGTTGGCGCATTTAAAACAAGCGTAGTTATTAAGAACCAATCAGGTAATTTTAGTTTAGTATCTTGAAATATAGTGCCTACCATAACAGAAAACGACTTGTTACAGTTATAGCATTTATAGCGTCCCTGTTCACTCTTAGACTTAATTATTCGTTTTGAATCACAATAAGAGCAAGTTACGGTTTTACCCCATCTCAATTTTTCAAGATATGACAGGCATTTTGCCTGTGTGCCGTATTTTTTTTGTACTTCCTTGATATTCATCTGTAATAGTTATATTTGTTGAGTTATAAAGGTATTAAATACCTAATTGGTGAAACGTGCCTAGATTAATATTAGTTACAGGTTTAGGTGGCTCTACTTTTGAAGGGTCAGCCAATTCAATGATTTCTTTTAATGTGAATGTCATTTCAAGTTCATAATCCTTCATAGTTAAAATTCCTGCCTTGAAACTTAGTTTGCCTTTTATGTTGATAACGAATTTACTTGTATCATTCAGTATAGAACCTAAATTTAGAAGTCCCGCTACCAATAAATCTTTCGGAATAAATTCTATTGTCAACGGAATTATTGTAGAACCATTTGATTTTATATGAATTTTATCTTTATTTGTAACGCTTAATACATAGGTATTTCCAACGTAGATGTCATATTTTTGTTCGGTCACATCTACGCTTAAATCTCCAAGATTTTTTAGTTTGATATAAACAGTAAATTTTACACTAGTCAATGATAATTTTTGAATTGTAGCACCCGCAAGTTTTGTGGATGCATTATACAAGAAATTATATTGTCTTGTGATGTAAGTTCCAATACCAACAATAGCACCGAAAATTACTGTTCCCCACGCCCAATTTTTTTGTGTTTTTGTTAATGCCATAATTTTTATTATTTTACTGTTACAGAAACTTTACTTACAATTACTTTTCTTCCTGAATATGAATCAGTAAACACAACAAAAGGGTTAGCATAGATTGTAATTATACCTAAATAATTACCTAATAATTCGCCTTTCTTTTCTGTTTTTCTCACGACTGCCCCTACCTTCAAAGGATTATTTGCATCAACCTTAGAATTGTCGGCAGGAACATAAATTGAAGTGTCCTTGAAGTTAGCATAAACCTTTTTCATCGAAACAGGTGGCTTACCTGTTCCTGTTGGTTTTAGTATATCATCAGCAGTTGGATTGGTAGTAACCTTTATTGTATCGGTAGAACTGCCACCTAAATTATCATCGGTCTTTGTTCCGTCACCATCTTTATTTTCACCTTCGTCCGATTTTTGTGATTGTACATACCAAATAGTTCCACCAATAGCAAGTCCTAAGAATATACCGCCAAATATTAAAAGATTTCTAGTTTTCGCTTCCATTTGTTTTTTTAGTTTTTATAATTGTAATTATTATGATTTTACAGCACTAATTTTACCATCTTTTTCAACTACTTTCCATCCACCATCTTCGATTGATTTTTTCAAGGAGTTAAGAACTAATTGTGCTTGTTTTCCTCCATCAGCATATTTAGAAACCTCCATTTCTTTTTTCTTATTTGCATAAAACTTTAATAGCTCAGTTGCTTTTTCTTTTGTAATAATTTTTTTAGCATCAAGATTTGCATCCGTTGTGCTATTGTCAGTAGTCGCAGTTTTATCCGAAGATGTAGTTGTGTCTTTTTTTGTTTTATTATCAGTCGCTTTATCTTCCTTGATTAAAACAAATGCAGGAACAGCAAGTGCCGTGTATCCTATCGTAGAAAACAATAATCCATAACCTACATAACCCCAAAAACTTTTTTTGTTTTTGAATGCATAAATTAGTCCACCAACTAATCCAATCGATGAACCGAGTGAACCGTATGTTATTACTTTTTTAGTTTTTTCTTCTGCCGTCATGATATTTATTTTTTTAGGTTTTGCTATATTTTACTGCCACATATATAAGTCCAAGAGTCCCAATAGCAACAAAAGTTAATGGTATCCAATTTCTCTTTGCGTATCTTTTTGTCTCTGTTATTGTTTCTACAACTGCTCCTGTTCCTTTTTCAAAATCTGCTCTAAATTGAGAAGGAATTCTTTTTAAAAATGCCTCCTTAATCTCACCAACAGTTATTTTATTGTCTTTATTCAAATCAAAAATTGGATTTGCTTTTGCCAACTTAGCAGAAGGAATATTCTTTGCTTCCAACACAAAATCATTAGGTCTTCCCGTTGCGAGAGGAAAAAATGTCACCATGTATAAATCAGCATAGCTATTGAGTTTAGATATAAATGGCTTGAAATATTTTTCCACATAATCCAATTGTTCTACCGATGACATACTTTTTAATTTCTCTGTAGCCTCACGTCCAACTTTATAGTTATTACTAGCATCCTCTTTTGGATTATAGTTTTTTCCATGTATCAACATTCCTGCTGTTGAAGGAATGAATTGAATTAATCCTGTTGCATAACCGCTATTTACAGGATGACTCGTGTTTTGTATTCTACTGTCAAGACCTGATTCAGAATCCATAACAGCAAGTAAATCGGTTAAAGGAACATCTAAATTTTTAGCAACTTGACTGCTCTTGGTCATGAATTGGTCAACCGTACTTTTATGCGGTTTAACTCTTGACCTGTAATAGTCTAATATGGCTGATTTTTCTGCCATTAAAATTTTTTCTCCATCTGTTGAAAATATTCCATAATCTTTGTATCCTTATTTAATTCTTTGTAATGAGGCTCTAAAGCGTCCTTTCTTTTTGCAAATTCGTCAGAATCTATATCTTCGTAAGCCCAATAATTTGATTCCTTGTTTTTTCCATAAGGAAATGTAAGTTTTAAATAATTATAGAACGCATTGAATGCTGAATCTGAAAGTTTTTTAAACTCTTCCTCCCAACCACTTATAATAACAGACTTCATCTCAGCAGGTTGGTTTTCTTTATGCTCTTCTGCTGATTTATCAATCCCCTCACTAATGATTGTAATAGCTTTTTTATTCTTCATTCTTCGGTCAATAAAAACAACGCTGTAGTAACCAACTGCTATAACAGTTGGGACTGCTACAAAGATTGCTATAGCTTTTAAAATTTTCTTTGTTTTCTCTTCCATTATAATTTTTTCTTTTTTCGTTTTTTATTTTCAGGCTCGGGTGATTCAGGTATTTTCTCTCCATTAAATATTAAGACTAATGATGCTAACCCCAATCCCAGTACTGTAAAAAATATGACCTTCCCAACAGTCTTTGTATCCATAATTATTATATTGTAACTCCCATTTTCTTTAAATGGTCTCTTAACGGAACAATTGTATCAACACCAACATACATTCTACCATTATATACTCTAACATTTATGACAGGAATAGACGTATCTAATTGGTCAGATAACAAAGTAATTAAATCATAATTTGTTTTTCCGTACACACAATCCTCTATTTCTCTTGTCCCAAACTCACTTACTAAATAAAACCAATCAACAGGATTCTTAGTAACTCTCATTACTGCCTCTACCACTTGCAATTCAGATAAAATGCTTTCGCATCCATTTAATAAAGTCGTTATCGTATTAGCAGTCGATGAATAATTTGATTCAGGAAAAGATAATTTTTTACCCTTACTAAGCAAATCTTTATATGTTTTTTTTGCATCATTAGTAACAGCTTTCGCATCTTTATCCAATTGCCATTTTTCGTATGCACGATAACCCTTATATGCAATAAATAACGCACCTGCTGTTCCAACTATAGCAATTGTCCCTCGTGCCCATACGGGTAAAGATTGCCATACTGTTAATGCTTTATCACTCGTTGCCATGTTGTTACTTTTTAATTGTATCGTTTATATTTATAAAGGGCTCGTGAATTTCATTGGTTTCATCAATTCCTTTTCTCTCTTCTGAATATGAATTATCAAATCTAAGTGCAATAAAAATAAATGTTACAGCAAGTGAAGACATTAATAAAATTGCTAGTAATCCTTTTTGAATTTCTTTCTTTTCTGACTCTTCCATTATTTTTTTCCTATTAATAAATTTAAGTTTGTGTACACACTGTTATCGTATGACTGTTTCCCGCCATAACTAGAATCTATTGAAATTAACTTCCCTCCATCGGAGTAACTCCCCTTCATAACCGTTTTTGTGTTGTTCCAATTATAAATAACCACTCTGTCGTTTTCATAGAAATAGGCATGGTAATTATTGTTGTCAAAAGGAACAGCAACAACTCCATCTTTATTTGGTTTTTTGCCAACATTAGTTTGTAATTGAGCAAAATTATCTTGAAACTCTTCGTTCCCTTCGGGCTTATTAAAGAACTTCTGATAAATCAAATATCCACCACCTACTACTATGATAGTTATTCCGACTGCAATTAAACCATTTCTTGTTGCTACTTCCATTATCCTTTAGATTTCATTGCCACTGCTCCATCAATAATTCGAAGTCCCCAAGCGACACCGAGAACTCCAACACTCTGCCATCTTCTAGCTACTGCTTTCTTGTTATCTTTTACAAAGAAGCTACTAACTAACATACCTGCACCAACTACATTTAGTGTAATGTTTACGATTTTTAAAGTTTGATTTCTCATGGTTCTATTTTTTATTTTTTTATTTTTTTAAATGTTGGTCTATACATTGAGTAATCAATAGCTAATCCAAGTCCAAATAATCCTGCTGATAAATAAATTCTGTTTCTCGCCCCCTCTTTATCCTCTGTAAAAGATGCCATTATTAAACCACTAGCAAATAATAATCCGCCACTTACTTTTAAAATATTACTCGCTAATTTTATGTTTTTCATTTTAGATGACTTTCCAATATTGCCTTAAAAAACATTTTTCAAATGTCGTACCGTCATGTTTTATTTCGCTTTCGTTCCATTTTGGAGTTCTACCTAAAATTGATGCAAATTTAGATGTAGATATTTCAGCCCCTTTCGTAAACTCTCCACCTTTTTCCATCTTTTTAAGAGTTCTTGCTAATCTTGCACGGTAGCCCCAAACACCACCTAATGCCTCTAACTTAGCAAGGTCGGTAGCTGAAAGTTTTTCATCGCCATGAATCAAGCCCATCTCTTTTGCTTTCTTTCTTAGTATACCTTCTTTTTTGATAGATTCCTGAATCCAAAGGTCTCCGCCCTCTTTCATAGAATTATCGTTGTATGTCGATGCTTGATTAAACATATTAAAGAGTTCGCTCGTTGCAGAAACTTTCGCTCCACCAACTTTAACATATCCTGATTTATTCCCGCCAAAAGAGAATTTGAATTCTTTTTTGTATTGTACATCAAGGATGTTGTCAATTTGCTCCAATAATGCCTTTTTTAATGAAGGCTTAGGGCACTCGCAACTATTTAAAACTGTTTTAAATTTTTCAAGGTTTTCTTTTGATGCTGTTTTTTCAGAAATGTCAATTAATTTTTGAAGTGTCTCATTTGTTCTGTGTTCTGTTGCAAAATCTACTAGGTCATCAAACCATTCACCTGTTTGTTCGCTGAAAGGTTTAATGCTTCCACCTTTTTCAAGTTTAGTCGTTCTGTTTTTATCTGACCTGTTGACACGATTTTCGTAATAGGTGTTACCATCAGCAGATTCTCTTTTTCCTGCATGTAATGCCTTGATTGATTTATCTTGCTTTATGGATGCCTTAGAACGCTTTACTGAACCGCCATGTTTATATTCTATTTTCTTTCCTTTTTTATCAGTAAGCATATTGATTCCGACAGCTTTGCTTCCTTCATGTAATAATTCGGCTTTATTATATGCTTCATCTTCTGTTTTAGCAAACACAATTTCGTCAATTTCATAGCCATCTTTATCCTCTAAAACAACAAGCCATTCTGACTCACCTACGCTACCACCGTCTTTCATTCTGCTTTTAATACGGTCTAAGTCTTTAATATCAAAACGTAACCAATCATATCCACTTGCTACATAACCGTATTTTCCATCACTGTATACTGTTCCTATAGGATGCGAAAATTCTTCTAACTCCTCCATAGAATGATAATCTACTTCGCCTTTTACAATATTGTGCTTGACACCTGATATTGTTTTTGTTTTACCTGTTACTTCTCCACCATTTTTATAATCATCCATGTCAATTTCAATGCTCCACCAACCTGTTTTCTCTTCTTCTCCTGAAATAATCTCTCCCGAAGTCATCCCTTTGGTTACTTCTTTGCCAATGTGTTCTCTGTCGGAATCGTCAATATCTCCATCAAAATCAATCTTTAATGTCCAATTAGGGGTATAACCTGATGTGTACCCCTCTTGGATTAAATGTCCAATATGCTCTCGTTTTGAATCATCATTGTCATTGTCATCTTCATCTTCAATATCAGATTGTTCAAAACCGCTATATTTTTTTAATTTACTTTTTTGTAATTTAGAACCATGCTCGGAAACGTAATCAACAACTTCTTTTTCAATTTCAAGAATTTGGTCTTCTGTTAGCTCGGAAATTTTTCCAACTGATTTTAAATTACTTTCAGTTTGTTTTAATGTTCCACCTGTCTGAATAGAAAAAGCTGTTTGATTTGGGAATGTAACCTTAACAACATAATTACCATTTTTATCGTATCCTTTACCAACTAGATATAGATTAGAATTAGGAAATTGAATATCTAAACTTCCACCTTTAGCAAGTTTGTTTTTTTGATTTTTATCAGAACGCTCAGGACGGTCTTCAAAAGCGATGATTCTTTTCATCTTTTTATCACCCGCTTTAAACTTTTCAATTTCTTCGGCAGTAGGACGCTTAAAATATCTTGAATCTGTTGGGTCAAGATTTTTATAGCGATAGCCTAAAGGCTTTGCTTTTCTTGTAGCATCAGCGTTTTTGTCCGTTTTAAAAAGTTTCTTCTTTGCCATTTTTAGTGAATTAAATCTAATTTTTCAAAAATACGATATAAACAATTACGTTGTGATTATTTAAAGTTTACATTATAATGTGTTAATATTGTTAACCTTATTCTTTAATTCCTTCATTTCCAACAATTGTTTTGCAACCATTTCGGAAGCAATTTTTGTATCAGAAAAATCCTTCGACCAATCAGGTCTAACATAATATTGGTCTTGTGCATTAAAATCTATTTCTTCTGCTGAAACATCTCCCGCATCAGGAGATATTTCATTTACCATCTGCTCTAAAATCGAAATATTTTTTCCATAAAGCATATCAATACGTTTGATTTCTTTGTAGAAGAACAACATCGTGATTGACGAATTAGCCTTCACAATATAATTTGATATTACGGTAGTTGATGCGAATACAATAAACTCCTCTGAATCAAAATTTACAACTGTTACTAATGATTGGAATTGGTCAGCACTAAAGTTATTATTCGGGTCTTTACTGTATGTATATTGCTGACCATTTGCATCTGAATCCAATAAAGCTAATGTCTGAAATAGTTGTAATTGGCTAGTCGCTCTTAACCATATTTGTCTTATTTGCTTTGGATTATTTGTAGAATCAGATGTAAATTGATTAAACAAAGCAGACGTATAAAATTGTAACCCTCCACCAATAAACGAAACTGTTCCATCTCCAAAGTTTGCGACATACATAGAGTTACTCAAATTATTATACGCAATGCCTCTTGGAACTATACCAACACCGATATTTGCGCCAACAGCATTTGTACTGCAATCAAACGGTATTACCTTCTTGGTGTTAAAATTACAGATGTACATAAAGTTGTTTGCGACATTATATGCTATCGCTTGGATATTAGTAACAACCGCCACAAATGTTAAAACTAAATTAGTAGAGCAATCAATTATATAAATATCCCCCGAGCCACTATTTGTAACATACATAGTATTGTCAAGTGAATTATACGCTAGTCTTTGTGGTGATGTTCCAACAGATATAGGAGCACCAACAACTGTATTTGTAACACAATTAATTACAGAAACATCATTCGAAGTAAAATTCGTAACATACATCGCATTCTGAACAGAACTAAAAGCAAGGCATCTTGGGTTTGTTCCAACAGGAATCGGAACTCCAAGAATTGTGTTTGTGCCACAATCAATTACATAAACATCACTTGATGCATTGTTGCATACATACATTCTGTCGTTAATACTATTATAAGCAATGAATCGTGGAGACAATGCTACGCCTATTGGAATAGGAAAACCTATTACAGTATTTGTTGCACAATCAATTACAGATACAGTACTCGCAACTTGATTAACAACATACATTGTGTTGGTCAATGAATTGTATGCAATTGATGATGGAGATGCGCCAACAGGAATTGGTGCTCCTACAACGATGTTTGTTGCACAATCTATGACACTAACAGCACTAGTCGCAAAATCACAGACATACATTGTATCGCTAAATGGATTATATGCTATCGATGACAAACTCGTTCCAACAGGGATTGTAGTCAATACGCTTGTTGGCAAAACAAATGGTGTAGATGGAAGTGCAGGAGCGTCTGAATCAAAAATATTGATAGACACATCAGAAGAAGTGGGATTTGTAAATACAAACTCTACCGATTTAAACAACCCTTTTGGTGGATTTATTTTGTATTTTTCAAAATCCCTAAGCATAGTCGCTAAATCGTTTTTTTAGTTTTTCATTGAGAACTCTTTTCTTGTATTGCTTACAGTATCCGAAGAGCCAATTCCTTTTGTTGGTAATTGACCTTTGTTGTACTTGTCAATAAAATCTCTGATAATTAAATATCTTTTATGGTTTCCTTCGTTATTCGCTCCTTTAAAGACAGTCAAAAATGCTTGATGTGCCTCGATTTCAGAATAACCTAAAGATAGGTACATATAAAGAGCGGCAATGTCTGCACCTGTTTCGTAATTTATCTTTCGACCATTCTTAGGATTCTCCCACTTATGACTAAATTCATGTAATAAGATAATCATTCGCATTGGAACAGTATATCTTAAAAATGCTTCTTTGCTTACATCAATAGTCCCTGAGTGATGACCTATCCTTGCAGGGGTATTTATAATCTTGCCGTTTTTATCTTGTATTACATCGTAATAGTTAATAGAAAAAATATTGTCGTCTGAACGATATACAGAAGGAACTTTTTTTCCATTCTTTATTGTTGTGGCAGATAAAACACTTGCATCCTCACAAAACCTTCTTGCGAATTTTATGAATGAATCCTCTTCTTTGCTAAACCAAATTGGATTTTTTTTAAGTGGTACAGCTTCAAATCTTGTAACCCTAAAACTATTGTCAGATGCATCAGGAAGATTTCCGTTAGCAGTATTAAAAACTGCGACACTTAAATTTTCGGGAACTTGTGGAAACTTTAATTCGAATTCACGATACCCTTTAGCAACTCCTTTATGATTCACATAGTAAGTCATTGGCTTCTTACTATCCTTAGCTAAAAATTTAATTTGCTGAGGACTGTTAGTTTTTATGCCAATCACTAATGTAAATGGAATCTTATTAGTTGGAAAAGAAGGATATATCATAAATTGTTTATTAATTATTATTTACCGCAACAACTTTGTGCCCATGTCTGTCTATCTTTGCATAAACATTCTCCTTGATAATCGCCTTTTGTTTGTTGTTTGTTTGTTTCGCAAGGAAAATTAGAATTATGAATGTTTCCAAATTCGTCTTTGCATTTGTAATTCCAACCATATTTATTAGCTCCATCCTTTTTCTTTTTTTTACCGAAACCAAGAAATTCAGATTTTTCTTCTGCTTCTGCTGAGTCACTTTTTTTCATAAATTTTGGAGTAAAGAAACCTACTGTTCCTAAAGCAACAGCTCCAATCGAAGCAAACAATAATTTATTTTGTTTGGTAGCATAAGCAATACCTAACCCTAAACCTAAACCTGCTAACACTCCTCCAATAGCGTAAACATATTTTGACTCGACCCCCATTATTAATTCTGGAATATCTTCAATCTTTGCATTAGGGTCTTCTAAAGGGTCTCTTTCGGATACATTTAGGTTACTAATTGTTGTGTCTCCATTATCACCACTTTTGGGCTGATAATCAGCATCAGAATTTATGTCTGTAGCATAAGTATCACTATCAGCAGACCCTTCTTCATAAGGAACTTCGTCTGCTTTATTTCTGCGAAAAATAGATAATATTCTAGCAATAAATGCCTTGAATGCAGATTCTTTTTCTACTGTATCTGTACTGTCCGCCCCCTCTTCTTGCAAAGCGGAATTTTCGTCTGATGATAAAGTTTCATTACTAACACTCGCTGACTCCGATGTTTCAACAGGCATCCCTGTTTCATCATCAATGTTGTCTCCATCAGCATCTATGCCTGAATAATATTCATTTAATGCATGGTTGATTGCAGAATCATTAGCACTAAAATTATTATACAAAACATGAAAGTCTGTGTCGCCTATGATTATGTCTTTATTTTCAACTACCACACCATCAAATCCTACTTTTGGATGAGCTTTAGATGCCTCAGCAAATGAAGTTGCTCCACCATGAGTAGGATTTGCTGTTGCTCCGCTAAGAGTATTTGATTTTCTTTTGAATTTAAAAACTCGAAGTCTAGCACCTTTTGTAATTGCATCATCTAACTTAGATTTTTTACCGCCTAAATTTGCCCATTGTTGCAAAATTTCCTGATATGATTTTTTAGATTTTGCAATGAAAGACGACTTATACTTGAATCCTTTTGATTGTGCTTCGGGAATAATGGCAGGATAAAGACGAGTGGCTATTCCATGACGATTAGCACGAATTGATAAATACACCGCAGATAAAACTTGTCGTCTAAGCATTTTTTTGTATGCTCCACGAACCTTTCCAACAAGGTTTTTTAAGTTCTTTTTTGCTTTTTTATTTAATTTTTTTCTTTCGGATTCAGCATGTTTAACTGCGCTTTTTGCTTTATCAGCTAAATCTTTAGCGTGTTGTTCTGCTTTTTTTGCAGAATCCTTTATAGCTTGATTCGTACTTTTTAAAGCATCCTTAGCCATTTTATCAGCTTTATCCTTTGCTTCTTTGGCTTGATTCAATAGTCGTTGTGCTTTTTCTTTTAGGTCATTGGCAAGTTTCCTTGCTCTATCACCTACAGCGTTAGAAAAGGATTCGTCCAAGTTTTGAAAATTTGCTACGTCAGATAGATTGCTCATATTAGTTTATTTTAAGAATTTATTTTTTTATATATTACAACACCCCCAATTATTAATGCTAATCCAACAACAGACGTAACGATTATTCCTGTTGTTTGTGGCATTCCTAAGAATTTTTTACCATATTTTTTTTCAATAGCCTTATACTCCTCCTCGTATGTGTTATCGTCTAATCCGTTTTTTTTTCTATCTTCCAAAGCTGTCAATGCAATTGCCCTCAAGTCGTCATCATCTTGTGCTGTTAATGGTGGCACGGGAGGAGCAGGGTCTTCCTGTGCATCCTTGTATTCAGGACTATTTGGGTCAAATGGATTGTCTTTTGCTCCACCTTTTTTAGCTAATGCATTGATTCCTGCAACTACAATTGAACCACCCGCTCCGATTAGTGCTCCAATACAGGCAGGCTCACAATAGCTTGAAAACTCACTTCTAATCGGTAAATTATTCTTACTTTCTTCAATTGAGAAATCAAATTCATTAGCCCATTTATTGAATGGAGACAAACCTTTTTCATCACACCCATCAAAATGTTCGCTAAAATCACCTTGCTCCTCCCTTTTAGCCTTTTTAACTTTTTTAGTTTTAAAAACAGGTTTATCAAACCCTTGTAGAGTAGCTTTTTTCAAGGTAGCAATGTCTCCTCCTAAATTTTCCCAAAACGGTTTTATCTTATCGTTCCAAAGAGTTTTTAATCTTTTGGCATTTTCTAAATCATAATGTTTTGCCTTTAACTCTTCATCAGATAATAGTGCAGGGTGAAGTTTTCTTGCAATTCCAAGCCAATTCAAACGAACAAGGGCTAGTCCTGCACCTCTTGGGACAGCGGCTGCGGGGTTGAATTTTTGAGTAATTTGATTAAACACAGTGAATAAACCACCGTCTTTTTTCATTTCTTTCAATTTCCTATCCGTAGCTTGTACCTTTTTCTTCGCATCTTCAACGGCTTTATCTAATTTTTTTTTTGCGTCACCTGTCGCTTTTTTTGCTTTTTTAATTAAAGCATCGAGGTCATGTTTTGCTTTGTCTGAGACATCACGAAACCTATCTCCAAAAGCATTAGAGTAGTCTTCTAGTAAATTAACGTTGCTTACTTCGAAATCTTTTAACATGTGATTACAGTTCGATAAGATTATTGTTTGATAATTCATTTAATTTCCCTGAATATCCATCAAAAGATGATACATTTTGATAATCATATATTGTCTTAGCTTTGTCATAAGCTGTCCACGCTTCGTTCTGTTTTCTAGTGGCTTCGTTTTTCATAGCACCACCAATTCTGATTGAATCCGCTTTTGATTTAGCTATAGTGAATGCTGAAAACAATTTAGCAAGGTCTTCCGAAGTTATTTTCTTTGAAGTTTCAGATACTTTAAAATCACTCAATATTTTTTTAGTCGGAGTCCTGAAATGAACCACCTTAATCTTATCGGAAGAATCCGTTTTCTCACCCATAGATTTTGAAGATGAATCATCTTCCTCTTTTGGTTTCTCTGTTTCGGATTCGGCTTTTTTAGGCATCCACTTTTTACGTGTTGCGTAAGCAGTAATTCCTAAAACTACAGCAGAACCAATTCCGATAATCCATTTTGTTTTTGTTTCCATTTTGTTTTTATTTTAAGAGGTAATTTTTTTATACACTAACACGCCAATGCCTAATAATACTAGCCCTCCAACAACAGATGTAACAATTATTCCTGTTGTTTGTGGCATTCCTAAGAATTTTTTACCTGCGGTTGAATCTGAAATCCTAGAATCACTTGTTTGTGCGTTTTTAGAATCTTCTAATTCTTGTTTGGCATCCGCAAGTTTTTGATGCGCTTCCGCTTCTCTCAATTGCGCTTGAGCGGTTGCATCTTTTGACTCCTCAAGGCTTGATTTATAGGTCTCAAGACATGCCTTATAGTTTTGCATATCAGATTTGTATTTCTTTCTGTCTTTTAATAATTTTATAGGATTACCAAATAAAATTGACTGCGCAATTACGTTTTTAGGTTTTTTGCATCCTGTTAAAGATTGTAAATCTCTTCTACTTGTGTAATTTGAATAAATATCATTATCCAAAAGATTTTCGTTTGCGACTTCTAAATTCATTTTTTTAGTTTTATAAAATTATTATGCACTTACTTTTTTCCAAATAAAATAACCTCCTACAGCCAAAGCTGTAACCCCTAAAATACTTACAATTATTCCTGCTGTTTGTGACATCCCTAAGAATTTTTTTTCTGTATCTACGCCTGACGAACTACGAATATTTTGTTGCTTCAATTTTTCTAGTTCTAACTGCGCTCTTACCTGTTCTGCTTCGGCTAGTCTTGCTTCATCCTTTTTCTTTTGGCTATCAGATAAACATTTTTCATATTCATCTTTCTTTTTACCCATATTAAAAAAAGGTTTTTTACATCCTGTTTGAGCTTCTAATAGTTTTTTGGCTTGACGATTAGCAATAAGAGCTTGGGTTAGTTTAGCACTTGCTTCTATTTCCTCCTTAGATGGCTGATACCCTCCTTCTGCGTTTGATTTCACATCATCATCAATAAGAGATATGTTTTGTATGTCAAATTCGTAGTTCATTGCAAATGTTTTTAAAGTTCGTTAATCACAACACTAAATATTATTCTTCGAAATAGTTAGTATTGTCTTGTTTTGTAAGGGTAATTAAAACTTGATTTCTTCTCTCCTTTGTACGGGTAGTGAAAGTCTAATTTTTTATCTCCTTTATACGGATAATTAAAATTTGATTTCTTCTCTCCTTTGTTCGTAAAAACATACTTTACTGTTACAAACGCAACACTTGCTCCCGCTACAGCACCAACGATTGAAAACAATGATGTATTTTTTTCCATCTTTTTAGCGGTGAGGTATCCTGCAATTCCACCAAGAATAGCAAAACCAATAGTGCTATAAACAACTTTAGGTTCTTGTCCAAAAATCATTTTGACAGGAACTAACCCCGATGTTGAGTCTGTAGTTTTTTCAGGCTCAGGAACTCCTCCTCCTCCTCCCATTGTTGTACTTGGAGGTAAAGGTAAAGGTAAAGGTAAAGGTAGCGGTAATGGCAAGGGGTAATTTTGAGGTGCAGTTCCGCTATTAGAAACAGGAACAATAGGGGCATCAGCAGGTAGAGCACGGGGCTGTGTTCCTGCTCCAACAGGTGTAGGACTAGAAACGTAAACAGCTGTCGGTTTTACTCTCGGTTTTGTTGTTGGCACTAAATACGCTGTACCTGTGCCTGTACTTACTAAGGGAGTCGAAGATGTAACAGTAATTGCGCCCATAGCATTGCTGTATCCTTCCATTAGTTGAATGTTTGCGATACTGTTATCTAAATGTTTTTCCATTGTTTTATATTTTTAAAAATTATTTTTGAATTTATTTATTATTATTATTATTATTTACCTTTTCCTCTTTTAACTAAATATCTGACACCAAAAAATCCACCAACAAGAACTACGACCGAAACAACAGTAAATGTTACAGGATGCATTCCTAAGATGGTTGCTCCTCCTTTATCATCTTTATCGTCACTTGGAGGAACATATCCTGTTCCTGTTGACCCTGTTCCGAAACCTGTCGAGCCTCCTTTTCCACTCGCTAAAATTAATGTTGCACCAATATCGGCAAGGTCAGTAAGAAATTTTCTTGCGTTATCACTCTTTAACCACTCTTTGAATGGTTTATCGCTACCGCTACTAGCATATAGTTTTTTTGCTTCTGCTTCTGTATAAATAACTTTATTGTTATCAGCGAGTTGCTTTGCCTCTGCTTCACCAATAGCATTTGAAACAATCTCTCCATCGAAATTTACAATGGTTCTATGCGTCACAAATTCATGCGGAACATTACGGTGAATTTTTAAATCGTTCAATCTATTTTCGTTAGATATTACACTGTTAGGAAGATTATGACGAGGCACTGCTCCATTTATAGCCGTTTGAGTAGGCAAATATCGATAAGCGAAAGCATTCGACACTTGATTTTGAAATTCATTAACAGGATAATATTTACCGATTCTTCCTTTGATATTACTAAACGAATCATCAAGCATCCCTGTATTTGCAACACCATCAAAAGATGATGGAGGTGGCGTTGTTGGATTTGTAGTTACAGCTAAATTTCCTGCTTGATTATAGGTTGCGGATGGAACTAACTTCACTGTATCAAAATAAAAATATTTATAATTAGAAGGGACAGTTGTTTGAATCATTTTTTTGAATCCATCGGAAGTACGAATGAAAACTATTCTCCCGTCTAACTTGGTAGTTCTTGATGAATAAACGTTCTCGGGGTTCTTATATAATTTCCCTTTTGCAGTATTTGGAATAGAATAACCAATAGCGTCTTTTATTAATTCGAATTTTTGAGTTTCCATTTTTTTAGTTTTTATTAATCTTTAGAATAATTTTTAAATTGACTTTCGCTATTTACCTCTTCGGCTACCTTAAACCCGATGTATCCTCCCGCAATTGCTCCTACTACTCCCCAAATAATTATCCTCTTCTTAAATACAACCGCAGATAATACACCTATCACTCCTCCTGCAATCGCTCCGTGAACATATCCATTGGATTTGTTCTTAATTTTTTGACCCATAGAATTATCTTTGATACTATCGGTCTTTTCTGTTATATATTCGTTGGTAAAAGCCATAATCTTTTTAGATTGTTGGTTGTACCATTCCTTGATTCATCATTGGTGCTTGTACTATTGGCTGTGCAACAATCGGTGCGATTGGTGGTTGAGCCATTGCAACAGATGGTGGTGCGGGTTGCACAAATACAGGATTAGCAATTGGTGGTTGTGGAGTTGGTAAACCTCCACCGCCTTCTAGAGAAGGAACTAGTTTTGATTGTCTGTATCTGTAAATTCCGTATCCAACTAAGGCTACTAGAGCTAAACCACCTACAAAAAAAAATATTTTTCTTCTCGTGTTTTTTGCAATCCAAATTGTACGCTTATAGTCCCCTTTGGCATTCGCCTTAGTAACTATTTGCTCCATCACATCTTTCTTCATTTGTACTTTTAAAGAACCTCCATCATCATTCAACTGCTTTGAGATTTTGAAAACTCCGTCAGCGATGCTATTCACCACTTTCATTGATTTTTCAGGCTTGTCTCCCTTCTTATTGATAATCTTGTTAGAGTCAGCAATTAAAAATGCTAATGCATTAACTAGATTTGTATTGTTTGATAAATTTGCAATAACAGAATCAACTAACTCTTCGTCAGTTTGTGCTTCTGATGCTTTTATGCCTACTTTATTTAAGGCATCCACTAAACTCTTTGTGTCATAAACAATAAGGTCTGACAATTCATTCACAAGAATGGTAGTTGTCATAGCGTAATCACCCGACTTAATACTAGCCGTAAAATTTGAATAAAAATCGTGATATACGTAAATCATTTCCTTATCTTTAGTTGACATTACTTACTATTATTTTGCAATAAGTGCAACAAAAATACCTCCCAACAATACTGTTACTACAACAGGAGCATATTTATTAAAATCACTTTTTTCAGCAGGTTTAGTCTCTGTTGTTGTTGATGTTTTATCTCCTTCAACATTAGACATCACGTATTGACGTTTGCTAGAAGATGCACACTTAGAGCATTTAGAGTCACCATCACAACTTGAAGATTCATCACCATTTGCTCCTGAGCAACCACAAGCATTAGCTTTTTTCTCTACTGCTATTGGTTTAACTTCATTAACTCCTGAAAGTATTAAAGCCTTATAGTCAGTATCAATATTTCTCAAATCGTCAACAATAGTTTCCTTTTTGTTTTCCATAAGAAATCTCAATTTTCTTTCTAGGTCAGCCCAATTCTTTGCTTTTGGCAAACCATATTTTGCAATCAATGCATGTACGGCTTTAGGGTTATTGGTGATTATATATTGTTCAATTGAAAGTTTCATTGTGTGTTTTTTAGATTAAAAATTTTAGTAAAAAAGGCAAGGCAGTTCTTGTGAACTAAATACCTTGCCTCTTTAAAAAATCAAATACCTAATTAGATTTGCTTCATTCCAATTTGACGTGGACTAACGTACAATGGCATTGCTGCAACAGGTACATTAGGAGTTGCGTAATTTTGAAGAGCTGATTGACCGTTCAAGTTACGAGACTGATTCACTTTGTTCATTGGGAAGAAGTCAAACGTTACAGTAGTTGTAGGTAATACAGTGAAACTAATGTAAGTGTTGCCTTCAACTTTCAATGTGAAAGGAACGTCAACGATTCCGCTTTGGAATTGGTTAGCACTAAAATAAGAAGTAGTATACAACGGAATTTGAGCTGATTGTCCGTTAGCATCACTTGACACAATATTAATAACTTGCGTTACTTGAGATGTGTTAGTTGATTGAATACGAATCAATGAAGTCTCAAACGGTTGTGATGCCGACTGATTTAACAATTGGATGTAAGGCACACCACTCGCAGGAGTAACTGTGATACCAACTGCTGAACCGAAGTTCGGAGTTAATTCCCAAATGTTTCTTCCAAATAAAATTGCAGTAAGAGCTCCTGCCGTACTGTTCGTTACTGCTACTTGGTAAGGTGCAGGTTGTTTTAATGCTACTGTTGGAGCAACTTGTCCGCCATCAGCGAAATACAAGTCAGCATTACTGTTGTCGTCAAAACCATATTGGTCTTCTCCGTCTGCTCCTGAAAATTTTGCCTCTGCTTGAGCCATGTAAAACTCAATATCAAAGTTGTTGTTGTTTTTCATTTCCTTAATTTTTAAGGGTCAATTATTTAAGAGTTGTTTCACCTCACAACCATAGGATTGATTTACGCTTACGCTACCTAATCACAATTTCGGTCTGATATTTTTTTCATTGCTCTCACAGCGTTGAGCAGTTTTTAGATAAATGCAAAAATTTTGCTATTAAGAATTTCTAAGAAGCATTAACCTGCTAATTAGATTTTTTTCTTAAATGCAAAACCGTTAGCCATGTTATCACGGATTACCAATACAACAGCAAAAGCTACTACTGATAAACCTACGGTTGTTAAGACTTCTTTTGAAAACATTTTTTTAAGATTTAAGTTTTACAATTACAATTAGTGAATTATGAAAGCAAAAATATATTTAGTTTACCTACATAAAAAATATTTATTGTTTACAAAAGGCTGAGTGTCGGAAAGTAAAAACGTAACATTATTTTTTACTATTACACATTGACAAACAACACAGCCGATTAGATAAAAAATATAGTTCGCTATTTTTTTGTAACCAATATTTTTTTATTCAATTAAAAATCTTATATTTGGAGCGTAAAAAATTAACAAAACCCTAATACTATGTTCTCACTACCATACAAAAAACTAAAAAAATTTAAAGTACTAGTCGTAACGCCACACAATGAAGTAAAAAATTATTGTTTGGATGACTTCCTGAGTCGGCTTACAAACCTGACGTATAAGAACTATGATGTATTGATTGCAGACAACTCCAAAACAAAAAAGAATGTTAAGATGCTTATGGCTAGAGGAATTCCTGCTATATATATAAAACCAAAAAAGAAAGTAAATCAAAAATATATCCTCGAAAGCCATGAAGCACTAAGGTTGTATGCAATAAAAGGCAAATATGATTTTATGTTACACTTAGAAAGTGATATTATCCCTCCACATGATATTATTGAAAGATTATTAGTACATCAGAAGCAAGTGGTATCTGCGTCTTACTTCATTGGACAAGGAGAAGATAGTCACTTGATGGTGCAAGAGCTTGAAGATAGAGGAGAATTATTCCGTGAAACAAGAAATGTGGAGAACGGACAAGACATAATGCTTATGGATGGAAAATTAAAAGAAGTGTATGCTTGTGGATTGGGTTGTATGCTCCTCCACAAATCAATATTTGAAAAAGTTAAATTCAGGTGGGAAGACGGCTCTCCCGTGCATCCCGACACCTTCTTCGCTAATGACTTAAATATCTTAGATATTAAACAATATCTAGATACTTCAATATTAGTTGAGCACAGAAATCAAACATGGACTACTATTACGGACGCTGTTAGATAGATTTTTTTGAGTGATAATAAGATAAGGTAACTATAGAATTCGGTTGGTTTAAATACAAAAATATAATTTTTAGCTACCTAACATAATTAAAGAATAATTTAAAATCTAAAATATTGAAATAAATGAAAAAAGAAAAAATTGATAATGTCGAATACAATATAATTGAGTTATCGAGCTATAGTAGTTTACAAACAGTCGATTATAATATAGACTTTTCATTCTACATTAAAGAAGATATACTCCCTCTGTATCCTAAATATAAATACTCATATTCAGAAGCATTGGATAATCATAAAAAAAGATTATATCATACCATTGAAAACATGATAAATAACAAATCGTTTGGGTTTCCACAAAAAGGAGATTTATTTTCAATTGGAGAGTTTGATTTTAAAGTATTAAAAAGAGAATTTTTTTCGGAAGAAGAGCACGAAAACGTATATGCAACTCTAACATTAGAGTTAGTTCCTTGTTATGAAATGCTGGATGATTACAAGTAAAATAAATATCAACAGAATCACTCGACAACAATTATTCGTTTGGCTAAAAATATATGCAGAAAATATTGGCATTAAGATTTATTTCATAAATAATACTAGAGGTGACTGTTGTCTATCTTTCCTAAAAAGTAGAACAATTCACTTATCAATAAAATATAAAAAAGCATCTCTAGTTTTTTGCTTCTTTCATGAGATAGCTCATTTCATAGCTTTAGATAAAGGATTGTTTAAGATAGCTAATAGCATTTCTAATGAAAACGACTATAACAAGTTGTCTGCAAAGGAAAAAATTGTTTTCAAAAGGACAAATCTAAAATTAGAGAAATGGTGTGACACATTTGGAGAAAATGAAAGTTTAAAATACTTTTCAAATCCAAATTGTTATAAGCCTTACCACGAGCAATATGGAAGAGAACATTTAAAACTAAGATATAATTTTAAATAATATGATGTGTTAACAACTTTATTTATATAATAATGTGCTTTATATCATAAAAGTACTTATATTTGTGTTCTTAACGGTCAAAAGCATATTATGAGAACAGAAAAAGAATTCCTACATGCCTTACAGGTTATTAAAGAGTATCGAGCACAGATTGACTTAAAGGTTAAGGACGTGTTGGAGAAAAAGCCCGAAGGTCTCATTTCAACAACCCCTTTGCAAAAATGTGAACCCTCTTCGAAAGAGCTCTTGAAGATAAATGCAGATGAATCAATTCAAGAGATGCAAATGAGTATTTCTGATTGGTTGTCTATGTCTATCCGAAATAAAAAAGTAGATAAGAGAGTTATTGGCATAATGAATAAAATTTACTATAATAGTGAAATAGAATATGTGAATCAGATTACAAAAGATTTTTTTTTGAAAATTGAAGGTGCAGGATTGGGTACATGGGAGAAATTTGAAAAGGTAAGGATTCCAAAGAAAAAGAAGATGACTAAGAAGGAAAAAATAATTAATGAAACAATTAAAGAAAAAGAAGATGTCAAATATGTAGGAGTAACTATCTCGGATTGGATAATTACATTGAAACGAATAGGTGTAGATAAGTCATTACTTTCAATTATTGAAAAAATTCACCAACATGGTGATATAAAATATGTAAATCAAATTACAAAACAGAAATTTTTAAAAATTAAAGGTGTAGGATTGGGTAAATGGGAAAAATTTCTTGATGTTAAAAACATGACAAAGATAGCTAAAAATGTGACGAAGATAGCTAAAGAACCTATTAAAGAGGGAATTATGGTTAAAAATAAACAGCTCAAAGAAGTTAAAAGAGATGGTAACGGAAAGACAGATGTATTAGATTTAATCCAATTTCATAAATTATCAGACAATCTTAAAAGAAAGATAGAAATCTGTTATTATGTACATGGTATGAAATACATAGAAGATTATACGAGAGCTGATTGGTTTAAAATACATAACATGAGCATGAACGATTGGACATCAGTTCGTAAATTAATACCTCTGAATGCACGTAAAAATATATCTATTCCAAATACTGTTGAACATCAAGATTTAGATTCAATAAAGGAACTAAATACAAAACTGATGACAGAAATACGTAGTTATCAAAGGATATTAAATATGTCACCTTTGAAAAAAAATAATATGTTCTTAAAGTCGCCTGACATTCTAGGGATTAATATTCTAGATATGGGACTTAGTACAAGAACATTAAATTCTCTAAAAAATCAGAGGATAGAAACTATACTAGATATTTCGAAATACCAAAGAAGTGATATTATAAGATTTAAGGATTTTGGTGGGAAGTGCATGTCAGAATTAGAAAAAAGACTTCTTTCGTATGGAATTGTCTTAGATTAATAAATAACAATTAATAACGGTCAATACGTGTGTTTTTATGAAGTGTGAATACTGTGAACATGATTGCGAAGTCTATGTTTTAGATTGTAAAGCAATACATTATTGTGTAAATTGTTGGGGGTTTATATGTGGAGTTCCAAATTGTGAAAAACATAATCCTACTTTTGTTAGGTGGGCTGATGTTTCAAATCGTTTGCACTTAAAAATGCAATGCACGAATTGTGGCGACCTTGAATCTAAAACATATAAAAAAACAATAGTAAAAGATTTTAATCAACTCCCTCTTTTTAACAAGGAGTTGTATGATAAAAAACAGAAAATTGATTGGGACAAATACAGAGAGGTGTTTTTTCGATACAATAAAAAATCATATCAAAATAAAAAGAAAGTAGAATTAGAAAGTTTTCTTAAAGAACATTCTGAATACTTGTTGACATCACAATGGAAAGAAAAAAGATTGTTGGTTTTGAATAGAGACAATTATATTTGTCAATCCTGTCTAATAAAAAAAGCCACAGAGGTTCACCATAAATCATATAAATATTGGAAAAACGAACCCCTGTTTGATTTAATAAGTGTTTGTAATGAATGTCACAATGACATTACGAACATGAATAGAGTTAATTTAATAAGCTAAATATATTCTTGCCCCCCCCCTCCAAATGAAAATAAATGAGATTGTTCCACGCTATATAAAGATTTCAGTAGTAATGCCTTCCTTTCTTGGAGCGTACAACGGCTCGGCAAAAAACAGAGAAGCTAAATTCGAAAGAGCTGTGAATAGCTTTTTGACTAACAGTCATTCCGAAAGAGAATTAATAATTATTTCAGATGGTTGCCACAAAACCATTGAAATCTATGAGAAGAAATATAAATTGTATGAAGAAATAAAATTAATCCAACTCGATAAACAGCCCATGTTTAGTGGTATGGTTAGAGAATTTGGATTGAGAGCTTGTACAGGAGATGTCGTGTGTTATTTGGACGGAGACGACATCATTGGATATAATCACTTGAACAATATTGTACAAAAATTCAATACTAGTGATGATGATTGGGTTTATTTTGATGACCAAATACGATATAATCACTTAGCACATATACCGCCAACGGTGAGGTCTATTAAATTAGAAAAAGGACTTGCAGGGACATCTTGTATTGCTCATTCAAATAATCAATTCATTAATTGGATTGGATGTGATGGATACGGACACGATTGGACTTTTATAGACCGACTAATAAAATTATTTCCTAGATACAGAAAGATTGACGGATGTTCATACATAGTCCATCATATTCCTAATTCCGTTGATTTATAGTCAAAAAAACCACGTAGAGACATGCCTGAACTCTACGAGGAAAAAGTAAGTGCATGGACACACACTTACAAAAAAAACTATTTAACAGCCTCCATCTTAGATTCTACTTTCTGCTCTTCTACACTATCTACAGGTGCTAGTGGTTCTAATTTTCGTTTAGAGAACTGCTGAGAATTTTCTACCTCTTGTTTTAAATATAGATAGTATTCAACTCTTAATTTTTGATTATTATCTTTGTTATCGTATTTATCAATAACAGAAGCCAATCTGATATTATATGATGCTACTTGTTTAGCGAAATGCATTATCTCATCGAAACGAGCTTCACATTCTGCTGAAAGAATCGCAAATTTCTTATCATATTCGGCACTACGCTCTAAAGCCATTTCAAAATAATTCTTTTGTGCCTCTAGTTTGTATCCTGCTTCTAGTTTTTCTATTTCTAGTTTCGATACATCATAAACATCAAGCATAATTTTTTTGCTGAAAGGGAATAACCAAGAGCCTTTTTCTAGTTTATATCCACGCTTAATTAATTCGTCTATTGAATTAATTAAATTATTCGTGGAATAAATAACTCCTTTGTAATAGGCTACTTTTTGGTCTATTTCAGGCTTTTGTTGAAAGAGTTTACTGATTTCTTTACTTTCCTCTTGTGGTGTGAATTTTTTCATATTTGTCGTTATTTTTGCTGTTTTATTTGAGTGTCGAAAGATACTTATTTTTCCATTTGATTTGTCGTTACGAAGAAAATAATTTTTGATTCTTTTGGAATTGTGAACTTTATATTTTCTTGATTACTGATATTGTCATTATTCAATGGATGATTGTTATCGAATTCAATCATCTGTGTTTGAAATTGAGCAGGATTCATTGTCTCGTTCATCGTGAATGGAGTTATTTTGTTTCCAACCTTATATTCAAATAGACTAGCAAATAATTTTTTAATATCTCCAATCACATGAATGCTCTTAAAAGTTATGTATCGTTCTGATTCTTTCATCTGAACAATGAAATCATGAAAAGACATCATGCCATCTCCAACAGTAGTAATTAATCTTGAGTCCAATGGAGTATTACTTAAATTAGCCGAAGAGATATACTTGTTCATGTTCTCATAATTGAAATTTAAGTTCACTTCAATATCATCTTTGCATGGATTTGATATTGATATAGGAAACCACTCAAGTCTTTCATTTGGCTCTTCTCCGCTCCAAACTTCCTGTCCATTCTCGCTAACAAATTTGGAGGTTGATTGTTTGTCATTTAATAACGTAATGTGTAATTTTTCTATTAACTGAGTTTCAAGTTCCGTTTTCCCATCTAATTCAAGTGGGATATTAATATCAACTATTCCTGATTGAAATTGAAAAGCACTAAAATGTGCCAACGGATACAACGCTCTTGTAATTGTTTTTCCACTTAATTCATTTTTTATTAAATGGATTGGATTTTCTAATTGACTAACATGCGTTACTTGTATTCTGATTTTTGAAAAAATCATAGCATTTGACTTTAACATGTCCGTCACGTAGTTGTATCTTTTCTCTTCGTTATAGATTTTAAAATTACAGTTATCATTTTTCTTTTCCATATTGGAAAAAACATTAATCTTTTGAGGAGTAGTGGATTTATTTTCTATGCTTACATCAAGAATTTCTGACATATAAGACAATCCGTTTGGTGTTGTTTCTTCTAATTTCATTTTTTTAGTTTTTTACAATTTTAGGTGAGATTGGTTTAGATTCGGCATATTTTTTTAATATCTGTTTTTCGTTCAGTAAATTAGTTGAATTAATTTTCTTCTTTGGATATATGTGTAGCGTGAATTCAGTATTTGCTAAAACTTTTATTTTCCAATAAACACTACAATCAACGATTGTGCTATATGGTATTTCAATAATGTTTCTATTCCAATCTTCTTGCTGTTCTATTGGTGGAATATATGCTTCTGTGTGAACAGGAATAAAACACGCTTGTCCATTTGCATCAGCCGAATTAGTGTTTATGTTTTCTTTAAATTGTAGTTCATTTGAACAGTACATTCTAATTAATCCTACTTCAAATGGTTTGAAGGCTGACTGTAAAAGAAGTTTTAAATAACTAACGCTATGGTCAGGTTTTATTTGTAGTGCATTATGAGAACCAAAATTTTCACTCAATAAAAATTCATCACAGCCAAATAGCACACATGTTAAATCTTCATTTGTGGAATTCTTAATATGAATTCCGTACGGACAACTTTGCGTAAGAGAGTCTAAATCAAAATCAAGCTGTCCGAGTGCTTCAAAGTTGGTGTCTTTCGATTGGTCTGCATACTCACTTTTTTTATTTTTGTTCAAATTTCTATAAATAAAAAAACCTGTTATTATATACAGAATCAAAAAAGCTAAATTGATTATTATTGTTTCCATTTTTTTAGTTTTTGTTTGATTTGAATTCTATGTTTTTGTAAAAAGATTTTAATCTATCTAACACTCCCTTTGCTTGTTGTCTTATTTCAAGACTTTTATTAAACATTGAAATGTATGCTAAGTTCCCAATAAATATAGCATCGCACGTTTCAAATAAAAATTCTTCTCCTGTCGTGTCCTCACAAAATAATAAATCAAGAAACCATTCCTGATTAACTTCTTTTTTAATTAAGCACTCCGCTAATCTGCATTGTTCTTCAATTGGTAGACTTAATGCTAATTTCTTATTGTTTGAAATTTCCATAATTATTATTTATTTACAGTGAATGGAAGTGTTGCTTTGGGGTAAACATAAATAATCCCTCGTTTTACAATTGTCGACTCAGCATCGCTATTGTAATGATATTCATATCCGTCAACACCATAAATATCATCTAGATAGGGCTTCATAGTAACGTATGATATATCCACTCCTTCGTAAGAATCAAAACCTAGTTTCGGTTCGTTTGGAACAAGGCAATCATGAACAACAATACACATCTTTAAACCACTAGCTTTAATTATCTTTAATTCTTCTATTAAAGGCAATGTCATCCAATGACTATCTATAAAGCAAATAGTTTTATCGTTACATTTTTTTAAAACATCTGCTAGTAAATCTACTGTGCTTCCTAGATAAAGATTTGGTTCTGTTAATGCACCATTACATCTTTGCTTTGCAATATCTAGAAATGTGGGATTAATCTCAATAGAGTGAACAAATTTATAATTATTGCAAAAAAACTTTGTAGACCCACCAACACAAGCCCCAAGCTCAACGACTATTTCAATATTAAATTTTTCTTTTAATTTAAGAAATTCAACACATGCGAATTTATCAGAATTTAGTGGTTCTACCTGAAAAGGCATTAGAATAGGTTCGTTTGGAAATAATCCTGCATACATATCATTCATTTTGTTTTGTTTTTATTTAGTTT
>ERZ1292625.757-Hain-H41-01um-R1-757-length-44327-cov-13_pt1 | contig 44327 bp, 46 predicted proteins | sample MGYA00564400_ERZ1292625 | MGnify/ENA primary metagenome ERZ1292625 (study PRJEB36523, sample SAMEA6512639) | groundwater metagenome | collected 2019-01-08 | study: AquaDiva: Metagenomics assemblies of 32 groundwater samples
ACTTGTTGAAACTCTTTCCTGCCATTTTTTTAATCTTAAGAATTTTCTTGTTTGTTTTGGGTCCAATCTATAAATATCTGAGATTTCTCCGACATTAGTCGTAAGACCTTTGTCGAATTTTTGGATTGAAGATGGTGCTCCACCTCTACCTTTTTTTTCTGATTTGTCAAATTTTCCCTGCAAATCCATTCCCGTATCAACCATTTTCTCTTCGATAACAAGACCGCAATCATTGCAGATTATTTCGCCTAAATGAGAATCAAAAGTCAGATTTACACTGTCGCATTCTGGGCATCTTTTCACACTTGTCATATTTAGAATTTTGGCGTTAGATTTATAAATCTTTCTATGTGTTTTTGCTTTAAAAAGCTTTTGGTTTGTGTTTTAATGTATAAGAAGTAAAAGTATGTTGTATGTCGAGATTACTTCACAAAAACACCATTGATAACACCTTCTTGAGAAGGCCTGTTTGTTATTCTTACTTTTCCAGAATCAGTTTGTACGATTGTTCCTTTTGTTATTATATTCTGTCTTGCAAGGAATCTGTTTGAAGGAGTTTCTAAAACATTTTTTATTTCAATTTTTTTCCCAGAAACATTTACAAACTTCCCTCTAAAAAAGAAAGATTTGATGTTTCCTCCTCTCACTCTCATTGTTTTTCTTTTTTCTTCTCCTAGCTTGACTATTCTTGGCTGTCCTTTTCTTTCGTAAAGTTTTTTCTTTCTTCTGACAATGTATCTTCCACCCGTTATTTTTCTTCCTGTTCTTGTTGACATAATTAAATGGGCTAAAAATGCTTTAAATAGGTTTCTGTTCAGGAATTTTTTATACGGGTCAATATGAATTTACGAAATGTTTATAAACGATTTACAACCAAAATAATTATGGTTAACGGTATTGAGAGGCCATTAGACTTGTTGAACAATTCTAAAGGTAAGGAAGTTTTGGTTTATCTGAAGGGTGACAAACAGTTCGTTGGGACTTTGTTAGCTTTTGATATCCACATCAACCTTGTGTTGGACAACATAAAAGAAATGGAGAAAGGCGAGATGAAAAGAAACCTCGGCCTGACTTTTTTAAGAGGAGATACGATAATCTTCATTTCTCCGGCTTCTACTGCATTAAAAAAGAATGAGTAATTAAGCGTTTTTACCTTATTTTCGCAAGGTGGATTTTCGGCGCTTTGAGTTAGCGGATGCTTTGAGATAAATTAATAAGGAAAAATTTGTTTTATAGGCTATGGGAAAGATTACTGAGGAAGGAAAGAAAGCTTATGTTAATGGAATGGCAAAAGATTTTGGACTAGACAGTATTGAAGCGTTAGCAAAAAAATTAGGTTTTGATAATCCAGATTTAATGGCAAAAGATTCTAATTTTGATAATATTTATGATTACTTTACAAAGAAAGGTTATGCTCATAGATATTTAGGTGTGCGAAGAAAACTTCTATCTAAAACAGTTGAAAATAGGCTAACATAAATAATTATCTCTTTTACTTTATTTCATAACTTTTATTAACTAATTTTCCCTCTACATCTCATGACAGAAAAAATAAAAATCACATTTTTGGGAACGGCTGACTCTGTGCCTAGCGCTAAGAGAAATCACACAGCCATTTTACTTAGCTACAAAGATGAAAATATTCTTGTTGATTGTGGTGAGGGAACTCAAAGGCAGTTTAGAATGGTTGGATTGAATCCTTGTAAAATTACAAAGATATTGATAACTCACTGGCATGGAGATCATGTTCTGGGAATTCCGGGATTATTGCAAACGCTTGCATTTAGCGGTTATAATAAAACTTTACATATTTACGGGCCAAAAGGAACTAAAGAATACATGAATGAGATGTTCAGAGTTTTTGCATTTTCAGGAAATATATCTCTTAAAGTTGAAGAAATTTCAAACGGAGTTTTTTTTGATAATGGAGAATTTTTTTTAGAGGCTGAAAGAATGCAACATGGTGTTCCTTGCAATGCTTACAACTTTGTTAAAAAAGGCCAAATAAGAATCGACAAAAAGAAATTGAAAAAATCAAAGATTAAAGAAGGTCCGCATTTGCAGGAATTAAAGAAAGGAAAAGATATTGTTTTCAACGGAAATAAATATTTTGCAAGAAATTTGACTTTTAGCGAGAAAGGCAAAAAGATATCATTTGTTTTAGATACGGGGGTCAATGAAAGAATAGCCCCTTTTGCAAAAGATGCTGATTTGTTGGTGATTGAATCTAGCTTTGATGCTGAATCTATGGCTAGGGCGAAAGAATACAATCATCTTACATGCGAACAGGGGGCAAATATCGCAAAGAAGGCTAAAGTTAACAAATTGGTCTTAACTCATGTTAGTCAGAGGTATGATAACAATCCTTTGAAGGTGCTGAAACAATCAAAAAAAATATTCAGAAATTCTTTTTTGGCTTCTGACTTTAATGTTTTTGAAGTGTAATAAAGCTTAAAAATTTGGGTTTTGTCTTTTTAGGATGAGAGAGTATACTGATCAAGATAATAGGAAAGATTTTGGATTGCCTTCGCACGTAGATTTTTATCCCTCACCCAAAGAAAGTTCGCATAGATACCAGCCTCCAATGAGAGACCAACCTAATGATTTTAGAAAATATAATCAAAGAAATTTTAGAATATCGAGTTCTAGAGTTAAATCTCGCAGTGCTTTGGCTCAATTGACATTAAAAGAGGAGTCTGACAATAAGTCACTTGTGGTTGATTGCGCAATTGGTAATAACTATTCTCTACAACCTAATTCAGACAACATCTTAGATTGTGACAATAATAACTCCTAACTCCAAAATGAAAAGGTTTTAAATATAGTTTTTTCTTCTAATTTTCAAGCCCGGGTAGCTCAGCCTGGATAGAGCACCTGCCTTCTAAGCAGGGGGTCGCAGGTTCAAATCCTGTCTCGGGCATATATGCAGAAAATAATTTTTGTTTGTAGACATAACAAATTTAGAAGTAAGGTAGCTGAAGCCATGTTCAATAAGCTAAACAAAAACAAAAATATCAAGGCTGAAAGCGCGGGGCTATTTGTTGATTCGGCTCATTTGTTTATTGAACCGATAGTTTTGGGCGAAATTGGGAGAAGAGGCTATAATATTGTCGGAAGCCCTAGGCAACTTACAAGAGAGCTGGCTGAGAAATTTGATAAGATAATAATTGTTGCCGATGACATTGATAAGGAATTCTTTTTTGACTTTAAAGGAAAAGTGATGCAATGGAATATTTCTGACTGTGACCCTTCTGATGTTGTCTGCATTGAAGACACAATTGATGATATTGAGAAAAGAGTTGAAGATTTTGTGTCATCTTTAGAATAATGCTGTTTGATCTTGATAATGTTTTTAAATGAATCATGTATTGTTTTTATATGTGTGAACAAAAGTGGGTTGTAATTTTGGCTTTGCTTTTTTTGATGCCAAATATTCTAGCTTCTACAATAGATCAATTTCATGAGGTATCTGAAGGACAGCGTTTGACTTTTGCTGAAAGACAAGATTCATGGGGAGTCACATGGAGTTATATAACTACAGATTCACAGCCTCCTACTCCTGCATTTAAGGGAATTCCTCCTGGTGTTGACAACTTAGGAGTGCCTCCAGGAGCAAATATGCATAAGGTTTTTGGATACTTGAAAACAGATAATTATTCTAGCAATGGGACTAATCTTGGATGCATATTGAACTGCAATATTACTGCCACATTTAATTGGACTCCAGGACATTGTCAGGCTATTCAGTCAAATTATACTTTCTACAACACAACCAGCAACACAACAAGAAAATATAATTACCATTTTAATTTATTGAAATGGAGAAGTGATCTACCTTTTCCTGGAGTTCCTATTGATACTATAATTGAAAAAATAGTTGTTTACAATGTTAATAGAGCTCCAACATTAAATGGAATTCCCATTTATACTTCGGTGAGGCCTTATAATGGAGTTTACCCTCCATTTAATATTCAGTTTGTTGCTTATGATGCTGATGAAGTGGAGTGTGGTGATGACAAAGTTAATCCTGTTATTTTCTTGGCTAATGGCACTGGTGCAACAATAACCAGAATAGGCAACAGCTCAACTTATATCTTTAATTGGGATCCAAGTTATGTTCCTCGTACTAGATATTATTTTAATTTTTCAACGAGTGACAAGTATAATGCTACTTCACAAAAACAAATGATCATCGATGTGTTTCCTCCAAAGTCTTTTGTAAAATATCCTCCTGTTTCTCAAGTAGCTCCTGATACAAATCCTCTTAATTAATTGTAGTTTTGAGCAGGCAAAACATTAAAAAGGATTACGAGATTAATTTTTCTGTACTATTTCGCGGAGGTGGCACAGCGGCTACTGCGGTTGCCTGCAAAGCAACTTTTCGTGGGTTCGAGTCCCACCCTCCGCTTTTTGGGTTTTGTTTTTTTATAAGGCAAGAAATAAAAAGCTAGAAACTTTTGAAACTACAATGGTGAAAAAAATATATCTAGTTCATGGGTGGGGAGGAAGCAGCCAAGAACCTTGGTTTAACTGGCTTAAGAAAGATATGGAAAAAAAGAAATTTGAAGTTCATGCTTTTGATATGCCTGATACGGAGAATCCTAAGATAAGTGAATGGGTTAATTATTTAAGAGAGAATATTGAAATTGATGAAATTGATGAGCATACTTATTTTGTTGGGCACAGTATCGGGTGCCAAACCATATTGCGATTTTTGGAGAAACTTCCTAAAAGTAAAAAAATTGGTGGATGTATATTTGTTGCTCCTTGGCTAGACCTAATTAATATTGGGTCGGAGGAACTTGAAATAGTCCAGCCATGGATAAATTCCAAAATAGACTTTGGAAGGATTTTAACTCACGATACCAAATTTTTCTGTATTTTTTCTGATAATGATCCATATGTCCATTTAGATGAAGCAAAAAAATTCAAAGATAAACTGGGTGCAAAGATAATTTTTAAAAAGAAACAAGGACATTTCAATTCTGAGTCTGGGGTGAAAGAAATTCCAGAAATTTTGCAGTTTTTGAGATAAAAAACTAAATCTTCTTCTCTTTTCTTAATTGATATAACTTAATCATTATTCCTAAAGTTGCTAATATACTCAAATAAAGTAAAAGATAGTCTGTTGTTGTCATATTATTTTCCAGAGACTTTTTTGTATCTTCTTTCAACTGCAATTAGGATTGTTGCAGCAAAGATTACTGCAATAAAAACATAAACGAATTTATTACTTTTCAGATAACTAAACCAGGCTATTCCATCCTGGTCTGGGCTAATCCCTCCAGTAATCCCTGTTCTTTTTGAAGCAGAATCATCTACTGCTCCAATTACGTTACCTGTTCCCGTTAGCTGTACATCTGACCTAATCAAAGAGGTCTCACCATCTGTGACCCTTAAATTATAGACTCCTTCTGGTGCTACCAGTCTGTATGACGCAGATTCGCCAATTCCCAGATTGGGAGTTTGAGTTCCTGTTGTTTCCCCAATTGTTATTTTTATTGTTCTTGTGTAAGGGGTGTTTCCAATGTTTTTTACAACAAGAGTCTCTCCCTGTAATTCAAAACTTACCAATTCTTTTCTTCCAATATTAAAAAATTCTATCGCTTCTGTATTTCCATTTGTGGCTCTTATTATTGCTTGCCCTGAACTTGCCTCATCTAATCTTATAGTTGCTATTTGTGTTGAGGAAACTGCTGACTTTGTTATTCTCTTTGCAGAGTCTTGTATTGTTATATCCACCTGGCCGTCAATAGGATTTCCAGAATTGTCATATAATGTTGCTTTGAAATTTATTGGATTTCCTGCTGAAATTTCCTTCCCATTTGGGAATTCTATTGTAATTGAATTAGCTGAAACTAAAGAAACAGCCAAGATTATTCCTAGAAAAAATAATATTTTTTTCATGTTTTTAATAGGCTTGATGCTTATTTAAAAGTTTTTGTTATATTCTAGAGAACAACAATGTTTAAATAAAAAATTGCGGTGTTTTTTGTACAAGGAGGTGAAAGAGATGAAAAGAAATTTGTTTTTTGGATTGTTGTTTTTATTTATAGTTATGATGGTTGTTTCTGCAAAGCCTTCTTCAGGAGTTTGTCCAATTCAACAGGACACAAATGTTGTTTTTTATGGTCAAACAGGGTTTGGAGGTGTAGGCGACTTAAGTAGGTCATGGATTCTCATTTTTTGGATTGGTGGAAACAGCAAGATCTTTCTGTTAAATATGCAATTCTTGATGCAAACGACATTAAGAGTGATTGCAATCTTGTTAATTATCCAAACGTCAAGGTTTACATACAGCCGGGAGGAAATGCTTACTACCAACAAAAACAGCTCGGCTCTGTTGGAAAAACTAACATAAATAATTATATCAATTCTGGAAGAGGATATGTTGGAATTTGCGCTGGGTTTTATTATGCTGCAGGAGACTATTATTGGCAAGGCAGTTACTACAACTGGCCTAATTTGCTTAATAAATATCCTACAGTTGAAGGTTCAATAACAAACATAGCTGACTATGATTCAAGTTCCGGATATGCTTTAACTACTTTAAGCAACGGGGAACAAATGATTTACTATGGGGGCCCAACTCGTGGTTGGAGACAAACTCCTAGCAGTTTTCCTGGACAAGCTTTAATGTCTTTCGCAAGTATTTCTAACAACTTACCAGCTTCTATAGAATACAACAACATGCTTTTGATGAGCGTACATGCAGAGGCTTATGAAAATGACGGGATTTATGGACTTACAACAAATCAGAGAGTAAGGAATTATATTTGGTTCGCAAATGCAATCAATAATGTTTCAGGAACAAGCTTTTATGTTCCTGTTTTGCCTAGTTCTGCTGTTTGCGGGAATGGGATTTGCGAAGCGGGAGAGGATAGTTATTCATGTCCTGCAGATTGTTATGTAAGCTCAGGAAATGTGACAAACATTTTTTATGATGATTTTGAATCTGGATTGGGCAACTGGGCAACAACTGCTGTTTCTGGAGGAAATTCTTGGAACATTGCTACAACAGATCCTTATCAGGGAAGCTATGCAGAGTCAAATCCAATGTCTACAACAGATCCTGCTTCAATATTAGAGAAGGGGATTTCGACTGTTGGCTATGGAAACATAAAAGTCAGCTATTATAGGAAGCTTGTCGGATTAGACATAGCTGATGAATTCCAAGCTAAGTGGTTTGACGGCGTAAATTGGAATATTTTAGAGCAAACTGGAAGCAATTCTGCCGACGATGTAAGCTATTTGTATAAAGAGTTTAATATTCTAGCAATGGCTTACAACAACTCTAACTTTAAGATAAGATTCGAGTGTACAGCCGGCGCTGTTTCAGAATTCTGCAGAGTTGATAATGTCTTGGTTTCAGGACAATAATCTTTATTTTATTCTTTTTTCTTTTTCTTTTTTATTTACTTGGAAACGTTTAAATACTTTAAATGGTACTATAAAAAGTATGGTGAAAAGTAGATTAAAAAGTACTGTAAAAAGTGCGATTAATCGTGCTATAATTAAGGAGGCCATAATAAAGACAATTGTGGGTTCAGAAAAACCACTTTCTACAGAAGAAATAGCAAAAAATCTATCTAAATCTTGGCATACCATTATTCGTTATTGTTTGGATTTAACAAACGAAGACAAACTCGTTAAGTTTGAAATTGGGAGGATAAGTGTCTGGCAAATTAAAAAATGAAAAAAATAGCGATTAAGAATGAAAAGCAATTTGCAACTTGGTTTAAAAAGAACTTTAAAAAAATTGGTTACTCAAAAATTATTAGAGGAGACATTTCAAAATGTCCAGATTTTGTTATGTTAAAAAATGGAAAAGAGGTGAGGGTTGAATTGGAAACTACTTCTTCCAATTTCATTGCCCATAAACACTCTTATGACGATGTTGATGAGATTGTTTGTTTAGTTAAAGATGTTAAATTAGATAAGCCGGTGATAGTTGTTGATGAATTAAAATATGAAGGAAAAATGAAAGTTACACTAAGCATAGATAGTAAGACATATTCCGAATTCCAAAAATATTGTGAAGATCATGCCATAATGCTTTTTAAAAAGATTGAGCTGGCAATCAAAGATATTATGAAAAAAAAGAGGGTCTTGATGTTTTTTTTGTTTTCTTTTATTTTAATTTTTTCTTTGCAAGGAATTCTTGGCGACCAAATATTCTTTGATGGATTTGAATCTGGGGGAGTGGCCAATTGGACTTTATGGAGCAATGCTGGGGCAAACACAAACTGGACTGCTTCTTCGGTAGATCCTGCTTCTGGATTATTCCATGCTAATGGGAATCCAAGGACAACGAATGATCCTGGAATAGTGATGAATCGAAGCATGAGCACTTTAGGATATCAAAATATCACTCTTAATTATTCCAGAAAACTTAACATTGGAACAGCTCTTAAGACATTCAGAGTCAGATGGTATAATGGTAGCACTTGGGCCATTTTGGAAAATGCAAATAACACTGTGGATTCCGTTTATCTAAATAAGAGTTTTGTTTTTCCGTCTTCTGCTAGCAATAATTCAAATTTTAAAATAAGTTTTGAGTGCACAGAAGGCACAACGACTGATTTTTGCAGGGTCGATAATGTGAACATAACTGGAAACAGCATCGCTTCAAATACTGCTCTAGGAGTAACAATAAATTCGCCTACAAATTTGACTTTTAATGCATCAACTTTGAATCTGAATGTTAGCGTCACTGGCTCAAATATAAGCAGTGTCTGGATTTCTTTAGATGGTGGGCAAAATATTACTTATGCGCATAGAAATGGCACAATAGACTTTGGATATCTTGACTTAACTTTTGTTGACGATTTTGATTCTTATTCTGAAGGAAGCAACGCCAGCCCAGTGTGGGATGTCAAGCCCTGGTTTCAAACAGCAATAATAGAGAATAGGACTTACAAACTTTATAACGAGACTGCATTAATTGATGCATTGGCTTCTATAAACGGTTTTAGTCAGCTGGATTATTGGGCTTCTGCAAAGGTTAGGGTTCCAAGCGGCTCAAATGGAAGTGCTTATCTGACTCCGAGATTTGGCGATGTAAATAACAAGTATGAGATCGCTCTGGATTATGATTTCAGCTCTATCAATATAAATAAAGCCGTGAATGGAAATTGGTCTAGTCTGGCTGCTTTGTGGACAGGGAATTTACCAACGCCTGTTTTTGTTAGCAAGAACGAGTGGCATTTACTTGGCTCTAGGGTGAAAGGGAACAATATTTCTGCTTATGTCGATGGGCAATTAGCATTGAACGTTACAGATTCAGATTTGAACAATGCAACTTTTTCAGGATTTTCTTTGATAGCTCTGGATGACGTGGCCCTTCACACGGCTTATTTTGACGATTTAGAAATTCATAAGGAACTAACTTATGGTTCGCATACTTTAACTGTTTATGTAAACAACACTAATGGAGAAATTAATTCAAGTGCTGTGACTTTCTTTATAAACACTAGTAGTCAAATCCCATTTTTCTCTAATTATTCTGAGAGTCCCTCTAATAATTCTAATTATTCTCAAGGGCAGTTTTATGAATTTAATGTTACAATAACCAGCACTAATGTTTCTGCTGTGAAAATAAACTTTAATGGGACTAACTATACGGCTATATACTCAATGGGAAGCAGTGTCTACTCTTTTAACAGATCTGATTTAGCTGCTGGCACTTACACTTATTATTGGTGGGCCAACGACAGTTTTGGAAATACAAATACAAGCTCTAGCAGAGATTATGCTGTGACAAAGGCATCAACAACAACCAATATCATTGCGGTTCCTAGTTCTCCTATAATCTATGGAACGCAAAGTAATTTCTCATGTTCCAACTCTGCCGGGCTTTCAACAACCTTATACATTGATGGAACAGATAAATCAAGCGAAAAAAACATTAATTTAACGAGAGCTGCAGGCAGTTACATTGTCAATTGCACTTCTGTCACCAACCAAAATTATTCTGCAAGTTCTCAACAGTCTGCCTATGTTATCAATAATGCCTCTGGCCAGGTCGGATTATCCCTCAATGGTGTTGCAGATAACTTAAGTTTAGTTTACCCAAGTCAGATAAACGCTTCAGCTTTAACGCTTTACGGAGCGATAATCATTTATAGGAATGGCGTTGATGTTACTTCGCAAAACAACCAAAATGTAAGCCTGGGGGCCGATTATTATAATTATACTGCTGTAAGCTATGGAGATGCGAATCATAGTTCAGCCAGTTTAACTTATTGGGTTAATGTAACGCAAAACAGCTCTGAAATATTCTTATATCTAAATAATTCTAGATTAAATATCACTATTGCTCAAGGGAATACTATTTCCATAAATTCAACACTGCAACAAGGACAGGGAAATATATTTGTTTATAATGGAGGAAGCTTGATTTACTGGGGAGATTCTCCATCATATAACTTTACAACTTTTTCATCTTTTGGGCTTTATAATGTAACTGCAATATACCAACAAACACAAAACTATACAGGTTCTTTTGAAACTTGGTTCGTAAATGTTACAGGAACTTCACAGAATTTGACAGCCACAACTCCTCAAATAAAATTGTTTTATCCAAGCTATGTCTCGACTTATGGAGATAATGCTGCAATTCCATTAAACTTTTCTGTTGCTGGGAATAACACGCTTTCTTGTTGGTATACCTTTGATGGTTTGAACAATATTTCAATTCCAGGCTGCTTAAACACAACTTTCTTGAAGTCTGATGGATTATACAACCTAACAGTTTATGCAAATGAAAGCGTGCAAGGGTTGCAGAACTTTACGGCGAAGAGATTTTATGTAAACAACAACAATCCTACGATCCATTTACTTTCCCCTGAAAATGAATTTTACACAAATAGAAGTTTGGTTAATTTTAGCTACATTCCAACATCGTTGAATTTAAGCCTTTGCGAATTGTGGGGGAATTTTAGTGGAATGTTTTCATTAAATCAATCCAACAATAGTGTTATTTCTGATGTAGCGCAATTATTCCAAAATCGAGAATTAGGTGATGGAGCATATTCTTGGGCGGTTGCCTGTAATGCAAGCGGAAATTATTCAATCACCGGTAATAGGACTTTTTTTGTGGACAATAACGCTCCAAATGTGACTCTGACAAATTCAGTCTCTGGAACGCAGTCTTCTGCAGGTGTTAATTTTGAATATTTAATCAATGATTCAAGTCCAACAACTTGCTTATTCAATGTGACCTCAATCTCCAGTGGCAGTGTTGTCTTCAGCAACCTGACACAGAGATGTGACAATATAATTTTGGTTTTTAACGTTGAGAATTTAACTAATGGTGAATATCAATCAAATTTTGTTGCAACTGATGCTGCAGGAAACTCACAAACTTCAACAGCTACCTTTACAGTTGTGGTTAATTCAGTCACTACTTCTTCCGGTGGAGGCGGTGGCGGGGGCGGAGGAGCCATTCCATTAAGGTTTGGATTGTCAATAAGCAATATCACTGACATAAATGTCAACAATGTTGGAATAAAGAAAATTTTGAGTTTAAAAGCAAAAAATACTGGAACAGGCTATCTTAATGATTGCACTTTTAAGAGCAAAGGCGCATTCGCTTCATGGACGACAAAAACTGAAACTAAAGGACTGGCTGCGGGAGAAGGATACGAATTTATTTTTGATGTGAACATTCCTGAAAAAACTGTCTCTGGAAATTACAAGATTGAATTGGAAGTGGTCTGCAAAGAAGCTAACGCTTCTACGTCATTTAACATAGCAATCACAGACAAGGCTTTGGACTTTACATTGGACGGCGTTGAAAGAAGCGGACAGGACAAAGTCAAGGTAGATTATTCCATTGGAGAACTTTTGGGAAAAGACCAGAATGTTGACATACAGTTTTTCCTTTATGACAAGGATGGTAAAAAAATAGGAGAGATTAATGAGACAAGATTTGTCAATAAAAGCTCCAAAGAACAGTTTGAAAATTTTATTCCAATTCCTTCTGACCTTCAAGGTGAAATTGGCCTGTTAATAAATTTCAATTCTGAAAAGTATTCTGGATTTGTGCAGGAAAAAGTCATTCTTGGAAGCTCAATTAGCGGTTTTACTATTCTTGACAGACTTGGCGGACGTGATAATGTCTTTAGTGTCTTAATTGTCATATTATTTTTAGCATTTGCTTTCTTTATTGTCAGAAGGATAAGAAGGCATAATGAATCTGTGAAGCATCATACCAGAAAAATGATAAGTTCCTATGTCAAAAAGAGAAAAGGCTAATTTTTTACTTTGATTCTGCCAATAGAAACTTTTTTGTTTAAACGCTTTAATTTGGATTCAACATCTTTTTTGTCTTTTGTTAATTTTCTTAATATTTTTGCCTCTTTTCTTTTGATATCTATTATCTCTTTTTCTTTTACTTCTGTTTTTCTTTTATCATTATTGGAAACTCTCTTTTTTATTAATAAGTACACAAGAATTATTACAAGTATAATCACAATTACAATTGTGGACATATTAATATCACTATAATTTACCATATTATCTTCTTTTCTTTGATAGGTTTCTTTTATATAAAAAACTATCTTTTTTTCTTTAGTGTAAAGATTATTAATATTATAAGTATGATTATAACAATAACTAACATTATATTCTGCCAGCTCATATGTTCTTCAGATACGACATTAAACCATGTGGAACTGCTTGCTGTTTCGTTGTCATAGTTTGCTTTGGCCTGTAGAATATAGTTTCCTAACTTTGCAGAAGATGGGATTTTTATTTCTTTTACAAAACTTGTCTGGGTTTCTACGGCGATGCTTTCATCTTCCCTTGAAATGATATTTTCGTCCATGTCTTTGATTGTGTAGGTTACTTCTGTATCAACTCTGCCTGTTTTACCCAAGCTGAATATTTGTATATTTGCAAAGATTTCTCCGCCAGGTGCTACGTTTAGGAATGCTTTAGGTATTTCTATTTTCAAATCAAACAAAGCTTTTTTGGAGCTGACATCAATAGCCATTAAAATTTCTTTTTTCATACTCTCTGTGCTTATAATTATTTTACCAAGATATAAACCCGGAGCAGTAGTTACTCTTGCCAGAAGGTATAATGGAATTGTTTTTGATTCGCCAGGATTTAAAACAACCATATCTTCTCCTCTTACTACAAAATCGGTAAAGAGATTTTCTATTTCAACTTTTATAGTCTGACTTCCTGGATTGGTTATTATGATTTCTTCTGTTTTAACCTCTCCTTGCTTCAATTTTATAGTTATCTTTTCTTGGTCTAGCGTGAAATTGTCTGAGGCTTTTTGTGCGCTGCCTCCTCCACCTCCAGAGGAACTTACTACTGAGCCTGTTTGAGAACTGGCTGGTGTTTCTTCTGTGGTGTAAGTTGAAAATTGAGTTACAGTGAAAGTTAATATTCCGTTAGAATAACTTTGTGTGGAACAAATTGATGCAGGACAAACTGCTCCATCTTTTAAAATTCTTGGATTTGTAAATATTAAATTATATAGAGTTAGAGTTGCGGATTTGTTTAAGTTTGGAAGGGCTGTTGAATTTATTTCTATTCTATTGAATGAGATGTTTGTGTTGGTGTCTAAATCAAGTTCACTGTCGCTTGAGTTTAAATCGTCCGTCAAATTTATCAGCTCATCAAAGTGGATTTTTCCATAATCAGTCTTTTCTAAAACTAGACCATTAAGATCTTGGATTTCATTGTAGCCGGAAATATTCAAGTTGGTTGAATTTCCCTTGTAGAGTCCTGAAAATTCTTCATAATGTACCGTAAATTTAGAAAGATTTACAAAGAAACTTACGTTTTTTGCTGTAAGTCCATAGGTGTTATTTGCATATAGATAAATGGTGTGACTTCCAGAACTTACGTTAAAATAAGTTGAAGACGTGATTGTCGTATTTGCAGAATTGTCTATATTGTAGAATATGTAACTCGCATAACGAGATGTGAAATTTAATAAAAGAGACTGGTTGTTAAAGTAAGTATCATTTTTTGGAGTTATTATTGTCAATTCTGGAGGACCGACAACGCTTATGTTTATGGCCACGTTCGAGCTGACTGCTTCTCCAACAGGCTTCCCTCTTTCAGCTATCCTCATAGAAACCAGTATTAAAAGAAGCAATAAAATTGAGCATCCAAATACCACCCATCTTTTCATAAATTAAATACACTTAAAATATATTTAAACCTATTGCGATTGTTTTTTCACTTGCTTTTTGGCTTTCATTACAAGGAAGAATATTATAATCACAACTATCAAAATAGCGATTATCAACCATATTGCAGTGTTAGTTGTTTCTTTTGGCTGTTCTTTTGGAGTTGCTGAAGTGTTTACGCCTTGGCTTATCACCACTATAGGTATGTTTGTCGTGAAACCGCTTGCAACCTGTACCATTTGACCTGAGCCGGAAGCAATTTGCTGGAAGGATACAGTTACTGTGTAAGAATCTCCCGCTTTTGCGTTTGAAGGAATGTCTATTTTAACATTTACAGGAACATCATCCTTTCCAAAAGGGACAAAGTAATTCAGATTTTTGTCAATCAAAGTGGCCACTCCTGCATTGTTTGTCAAATTTGCGATTAGCGTTATATCTTCATTCCCAACCATATTCTGGAGCGTCAGTGCAACTGTTTTTGATTCTCCAGGAGTCATTGTCAATGGATCGCTAGCCCAGTATGGTGTTACAACTCCTGAAGCGCTGGCATATGAAATTGCTAGAATTCCAAAGAGGAATAACAATCCAATTTTTGTGTATTTTGTGTTTATCATTTTATTTTTATGCTACTGCAACACTCCAAGCACCATACGCAGATGACGAATATGATTGCTGGCTTATTGATGGGGGAAGCCCTTTAAGGCAGAAATAAATCTGTTCCTGCCCCGATGTCTCATTATTGTTATTTATAGAATTGTTCCCTTTGAATAATATAGACGAAGTGACATTTGTCGATGTTGCGTTAACCATTGCTGTTCCCGTACATCCTTGCGAGGTATTTTCAACTGTGAAATTTGCAGCATATATAAAGTCAGTAATTGTCGTTTCACCTCTAAGGTTGTATGATGTAACGTTGACACTTAGCGCATTTGCATTACCTGTATTGTTAACGATGATTGGATCATTATTTGAACCAACATCTGTGTCGGTAGATGAAAGTGTCTGCCATGTCATTGCTGTTGGAGACATTGCCATTGCCGTAAGCAAATTGTAGGTGAAAGTTGGTGTTGAATTTGTAGCGTACCCTCCATTTTTATCAGTTATTGTTGTGTTGACTGTCCATGCACCATTCACATCATAATAGTACATGTTTATAGTGCATGTAAAATTAATATTATTTCCTACACCAACAGAAAGATTTATGCAAGAAGTATTTGATCTTGTGGTTTCGCTTGCTTTCTGAAAATAGGCTGTTGCGGTGCTCGTGTTAATGTTCGAAGCTCCGTCAGTGTCTGTTGCGGTGAAATTAAAAGTTATTGACTTTGTTGTTGATTCTGTCGGGTTTTGTGCAGAGATTGCATTAACTATTGGGATTGTTGGGGCTGAATTTCCCAAAGTAATGTTTAGTGTTGTGGTGCTGCTTGTTGCAAATCCAGTTATCTCTGCTACTTTGTTAAAAAAGTTAGTATGATTTAAAACCAATATTAAGAATATCAGCAGAACAGCTCCAGCAATAAAATACACTCCTCCTTTACCCATCAAGGTTTTAGTCATTTTTCCTTTTTAAATATTATTGTTATTCAGCTTCTTTGCCGCCCTTGCATAAATTGTCCATATGTTCCTTTGGTCTCTTGAAAGCAGACTGGCTATCTCAACAAATTTCATTTGTTTGGCTTTTAGGTATACAACGAGAGATTCTAATGTGGTTAAGTTTTTGTTCTTGAAAATTTCTATTGGAATTTTTGCCCCTTCTTTAACATCAAAAGGTTCTTTTTGCTTTTTCACTGACTTTTTGTAAGAAGTCCAAATGGTTCTTTCATCTCTTCCTATCATATCTGAAATCTCTTTGTAGTTCATGTTTAGATTTTCTTTCATGTATTTGACAATCGTCTCTAAACCTCCAAGGTTTTTTGAGAATATTGTTGCAGGTATGTTCACTTCTTTAGTATTGTTCAGTATTTCTACAATCTCTTTTTTGCTTATCTTGTGTTTTTCTTTTAGCTTGTCAATTATAATGTTGACCATTTCCTTCTTATTCAAGGAATATTCTTCCTTTAACTCTTCTAAAATAAGTTCAAGTGCTTCTATTAATTTGTCATCTTTTACATTTTTCTTCTTCTTTTTTCTTGGAATCAACAAGACCAAACTTATTCTTATAACCCAAGCACCATACGCAGATGACGAATATGATTGCTGGCTTATTGATGGGGGAAGCCCTTTAAGGCAGAAATAAATCTGTTCCTGCCCCGATGTCTCATTATTGTTATTTATAGAATTGTTCCCTTTGAATAATATAGACGAAGTGACATTTGTCGATGTTGCGTTAACCATTGCTGTTCCCGTACATCCTTGCGAGGTATTTTCAACTGTGAAATTTGCAGCATATATAAAGTCAGTAATTGTCGTTTCACCTCTAAGGTTGTATGATGTAACGTTGACACTTAGCGCATTTGCATTACCTGTATTGTTAACGATGATTGGATCATTATTTGAACCAACATCTGTGTCGGTAGATGAAAGTGTCTGCCATGTCATTGCTGTTGGAGACATTGCCATTGCCGTAAGCAAATTGTAGGTGAAAGCTTCTGAAGAATTTTCAACATATAATCCGGTGTTATCCTGAACGGTAGCATTTATTGTCCATGCGCCATTCAAATCAAAATACCACATGTCTATTGTGCATGTAAAATTAATATCGTTTCCAGAGGCGGCTGTTTGATTTATACAAGAAGTATTTGATCTTGTTGTTTCCCCTGCTTTTTGAAAATATGCTCTTGCAGTGCTTATGTTCACAGTTGATCCTCCATTCAAATCTGTTGCAGTGAAATTAAAAGTTATTGACTTTGTTGTTGATTCTGTTGGGTTTTGTGCAGAGATTACATTAACTATTGGGATTGTTGGGGCTACTTGGCTGATTATATTAACAACAAAACTATTGTTCAATCCAAGATTATTTGCAGAATCATTTGCATAAACATTTATTATTTTATTGCCATCCGCAAGATTTGTTAAAGGTATAGATGTGGTGTTACACCATCCATTAGAAACAGCCAGCGTTGTATTTGTTCCGTTCACTTCAATATTACAGAAACTAGGGGGGGTTGTTGCGTCAATTACAGAGATATTCAACGTTAGAGTATCTGTGTTTTGCTTTTGGGTGGCATTTGTGTAGACTGGCAAAGTAATTGTCGGTGCTGTTGTGTCAATCCAGACTGCATAAGAATTATTTAAAGCCAAATTTCCAGCACTATCGTTGGCGTAAGCATTTATTGTCTGATTTCCGTCTGCAATTCCCGTCAATGCATAAGTTCCGTTGCACCATCCACCAGATGCTGCAACTGTCTGGTTTGCATTGCCATTTACATTTATCGAGCAGTATGAAGCCCCAACTCCTACGTCTGAGATTGATAAATTGAATGTCAGGCTTTGGGTGTTTTGTTTTTGAGTTGCGTTCGTGTAAACTGGCAAGGTTATTGTTGGTGCTGCGTTTTGGATTGTGTAAGCTTGTAAAGTTGTAACATTCCAATTATTTGATGAATCGTTTGCGTATTGTTTCCACCCTATTGTTTTTCCTTCGCATTCATTTGGCACTGTCCAGCTCATGTTACTCCAGTTAGTTGTTCCTGCAAAAGTTGAGTTTATTGTGACATTTGCAAGAGTGTTACAGCTTGCGCCTGTGGAATTAATCTCTAAAATCACATAACTTAGCTGAGTGTCGTCTGTCCAATTTGTGTTGTGCGAAACTGTTGAGCCTGGAAGAGGGTTTGAGTCGTTTGTCAAGGGATTGCTATAATTTGGGGCTGCTACATCTGGATCAGGCGTTGTTTTATTGACTACAAAATCATCAACCCATAAATTTTCTCCGGAGCCAAGAACTGCGTTGAATCTTACTCTAAAATTGGACTTGAAATATTGGCTGTCAGATGTAGTGAAACTTACCCATTGCCAGGTGTCTTCTGTTCCGCTTTCAAGGGATTCAGTTATTGCGTCATAAGCTGAGCCATCAAAGAAATAAAAGTCTATATCTCCTGCATCTAAATCATCATCCATAAACCAAAAACTCACATTTATGAATGTTGCATCGCTAGTGTCAATGTCGTCTGTTATTAAATCGCCCTCATTTCCATTAGAAGCCAGCACAGATTGTGCTCCTGCATGTTTTTGCGCTGTTGATATATCCCAAGTCGTAGCACCATTCCCATCCCATTTAGCTAAAGCAGACTCAAAATCATCTGAAAATATACTAGTAATCGGATCAACTATATAATCAAATTCGATACTTCCTCCAACAACTTTTAAGTCAAATGTGTCTTGAGAACTTTGCAAGTTTGTTAAGAATATTTTATTATCTTGGTTCGAATTTATCGAGGAGAATTCTGCAATCTTTGTTGTTTGATTTAATTCATAGACCTCAATCCTTGGATTTCCAGAGATTACTCTTGGAAATAGAGTTATATCATTTTCTGAAGTTAAATTTTTTTCAAACGTGACTCTTACATAATCTTGGTTTGGAATTGTCTCGCTCCATACATTGTCAAGAGTTTTTACTTGATCGTAAATATTGGAGATGAAAGTTTTATCTTTGTATAAATGTTCAGCCTTGGTTATCACGATAATATCAAAGGTCTGGTTTGAAAGATGAGGAACAATCCATTCAATGTAATCATAAATTCCATTTCCATCTTTATCTTGGACATTTTCTGGAGAGATATAGGCATTTTGCTCTTCCCAGAAGATTTTTACTGTCGAAGGATTTTTTATGTTTAAATTTTCGCTGAGATTAGCAAAAGCCAAGACATCAGTGTAGTGGACATTATCTGGCGAGGAAATTTTTATTTTTTTCCCTCTCGAGATTTGTTCTTCTACAACAGATGGAGCAGGAGTTTCATAACTTATTTCATAGTCTCCTGGATTATCTTGAATTGTTACCTCTTTATCTTGAGCTAGATTGTCAACGTTAAACTTAGTTTTTCCCCCTTGCGAGTTTAATGTTTCTATCTTTTCTGCTTCTTTTGGAATTTTGACATTTGGATTTTTTTCTTCAGCAATAAATCTTTTTGTCCATTTTACTGGCTGACCTAAAATCGCTCTGCTTTGGGTTGTTGTTATCCTTTCTTCAGCAATGGTGTTATTTTTTTCTGAAGTTATGTTTGTTTCTGGCGTGATATTGGTTTTTGGCTCTTCCTGAATAATTTCTTTCAGCGTTTGATACTTGGCTGATTCTAAAAATAATTCTGCGTTGTCTATCTCAATCCTTAAATTGTAAGAAGTTTTGCTGAGATTCAATCCTGTGAGGTCGCAAGTTTCTTCACAGATGTTTGCAAATTTTTTTGTCATTTCTTTTTCGATTATGTTAACTTGGCTTTCATTTCCTTTTTCAGTTTGGTCTTGCGAGACGTTAGTTGTGTTTTCAGAGGAAGGAGACTCCCCTTGGAAAGGACTCGACTCGTTTGAATCATTTTGAGGAGTCTCATTTATTCCTTCTGAATTTGAAATTGATGCACCTGTGATATAGTCTGTTTCTTTTATTTTTGTACTATCTAGAATTAACAAATTATCAAGATAAATTTTAACTGAGCCCTTTACTTTTATTAATCCGCTTAGTTTTAGATATCCAAGTTGCCCAAAATTTTCTGGCTTCCATTCATAATTTGTTGATTCATTAAAATTTATATTTAGAGTCTGGCTAAATTCCTGATTTTGAACATTTGGCTGAGCAAAAAATCCTGTCAATCCGGGCTTAAAATAAAAAATTGTTAAAGATAAAATACCTAGAATCAATATAAAAACAAAAAAGTTAAAACTAAACCTTTTGTGCGTATGTTTTTTTATATGTCTTTCAGAATAGCCGATAAAGTGATCATAATGGTGAATTAACTCTTGGATATTTCTTCCATTGTGCTTTTTGTGCGAGATTTCTAGATACTCTGCTTGAGAGATTTTTCCTTTTGAACAAGCTTCATTTAACTCTAAAATATAGTTTTGGAGTTTTTCTTTTCCGACTTTTGCAACCTTTAATGCTTTTTTGTACTCTTCTATTGGGGCTTTTGCTAGTCGAGTCTTTTCCATACTTATTATGTATGTATTAAAACTTATAAATGTATGTAAAAATATTAAAAATACTTATTATGTGTGTATTAAATGTATGGGCCAAAAATTTGTAGTGCCTACAAAAGATTTAAATAGTTTTTTGTAGTGCCTAATGAATGTTTGTTGTTAAAAAAAATATCAAAGGCGGGGAATACTACTACCTCAATGAAAACAAAAGAGTTGGGGGAAAAGTAAAAACGAAGAGTTTGGCTTATCTTGGTAAAAATAAAAAAGAAGCAATTAAAAAGGCAAATGAAATCATGGATTCAATGAAAAAAGAAACTGAAAAAGAGATTGTCGTTACACCTGAACCTGAAAAAGAAATTAAAGTCGGCAAAAAAATAGACGAGATAAATAAAATTGCGACCAGCAGAGGTTTTTTCTTCCAGACTGCAGAAATTTACGGAGGAAATGCAGGATTTTATACTTACGGTCATTTAGGGAAGCTCTTAAAAATTAATTGGGAAAATTTATGGAGAAAACATTTTCTTTCCTTAGATGACAATTTCCATGAGATTCAAAGCAACAATATTCTTCCGGAAGCGGTGTTTAAGGCCTCTGGACATTTGGAAAATTTTAATGATCCTATGACGGAATGCAAGAAATGCCGTTTTAGATTTAGGGCCGATCAGTTTTTGGAAGATAATGGGGTTGGGGAAGCTGAGAAACTTTCAATTGAGGAAATGAGCAATGTTATTCGTGAAAAAAAACTAAAATGTCCAAAGTGTGGGGGAGAGCTTGGAGAGGTCAAACAATTTAACATGATGTTTTCTGTTAATGTCGGATTTAATGATGAGAAATCCTACTTAAGTCCAGAAACAGCACAAGGAGCTTACATAACCTTTTTGAATGAATTCAAGGCCACGAGGGGAAAACTTCCTTTAGGTTTGGCCATAATTGACAAGGCTTACAGAAATGAAATTTCTCCAAGACAAATGTTTTTTAGACTCAGGGAATTTTCACAAGCAGAATTGCAGATATTTTTTGATTCAAACAAAATTGATGAGCATGATAAATGGAAAGATGTGGCAAAGAAAATTTTGCGAGTTAAATTGGCGAAAGATAAAGATATAGGGGAAAAAAGCTGTGAAAATTTGCATAAAGATGGAATTCCAAAATTTTATGTCTACTATTTGGCAAAAGTTCAAGAGTTCTATTTAGACATTCTAATGATTCCTAAGGAAAAATTTAGATTTAGGGAACTTGGAAAAGAAGAAAGAGCTTTCTACAATAAAATTCATTTTGATGTTGAGGTTGATTTGGAAACTTTTGGCGGATTCAGGGAAGTTGGGGGAATTCATTATAGGGGAGAACATGATTTAATCGGCCATGCCAAGATTTCTGGAAAAAATTTTGAGGTTTTTTATGACGGGAAAAAAGTTTTGCCACATGTTTTAGAGTTAAGCTTTGGGGTTGACAGGAATATTTGGACTTTGTTAGATATTTTTTACAGAGTTGGTAAAGATGGGAGTATGTTCTCATTTCCAACAACTATATCTCCAATAAAAGCCGCAGTCTTTCCGATTGTTAAGAGGGATGATTTTGAAAAAATGGCCGATGAAATTGTTTCTGATCTTGGGAAAGAGTCTAAAATTGTCTACGATAAAGGTGGAAGTATTGGAAGAAGATACGCCAGAAACGACGAAATTGGAACACCTTTTTGCATAACAATAGATGAAGAGTCATTAAAAGGAAAAGATGTGACTATAAGAGAAAGAGATACAACAAAACAGATTAGAGTTAAGATTGCGGATTTGAAAAATTCACTGAAAAAAATTGTCGACGGTGATTTAGAATTCGAAAAAGCGGGAAAAATTTTCAAATAGTTATTTTGCGTAAGACTTTTAAACTTTGATTTCTTAACTAAATTACTTTAACAAGTAAATTCAAATAAATAAGAGGTGAAAAATGGCAAAGAAAAAAGTTGGAAAGAAAAAGAAGAGATAATATCTCTAATTATTTTTATTTTTATTTTTTAATTATATCAAAACTTTTTTAAGTCTTATTCTGCTTTATATTTTATGGTTGATTGTGTTTTTTGCAAGATAGCTGAGAAGGAAATTCCGTCTGAAAAGATTTACGAGAATAAAAGCTTTTTTTCTATATATGACCATAAACCCGAAGTTGAAGGACATGCTCTGATAATATCTAAGAAACATTTTGAAACTGTGCTAAATCTTCCAGACACTCTTGGAAAACAGTTAATTGATGCTATAAAACATACGACTCTTGTCTTAATTAAGAAATATTCTCTGAAGGGATTTGATGTCATTAGCAACAATATGAAGGTCGGTGGACAGGCTGTGCCTCATGTGCATTTTCATATAATTCCTAGGAGAGAGGGAGATAGTTTTAGGGCGTGGAATCTTAAGGAAAGAATAAAGGGGTTCAATAAAAGTATGATTCTCTCGGAGGATAAATAATGGCTTTAGATTTAAACACTACAAATGTTCCTGAATTGGTTGCTGAAGTTGGTAAACTTGGATCATGGCTTCAGGCCATTGGAATAATTGTTATTGTCTGGCTTATTTTTCAGATAATTTCATTGATAGTAAACCTTAAGAAAAAGAAGCTGCTTGAGAAGATTTCTGAAGATATTAAAAGACTAGAAAAAAAGATTGATAGATTGAAGAAAAAATAATTACTCTAGGATTCTTGCAACGAGATCTCTTTGGATTGAAGTTAAGCCTTCTTCAACTTCCTTGGCAATATCTTCTTTGGGTCTATTTGTAGTGTATGGAATTTCTTTTTCGTTAAGAATTCTTTTTAGCATTAATCTCTCTCATTACATTACCATTAGGATTATGTTCACAATGATCTGGAAAAATAATCAAAACTGACCCATCTTTATTAACTTCACCTATACGTGATCCATCCAAAAGGCCTGGAGAATAACCTAGAATTGGTAAGTAATCTGATTCGCTATCCCAATAATTATCAAACCAAATATATGGTCTACCTACACTTCCTTTAAGCTTTTCATAAGTTTTTTCTTGTATTGCGTTCATAAAAACTTTATTAACTTTTTATTTATATTCCTTGCTTATTTGAAGTATTTTATGTAGAGTCATGGCTGCACTGAGAATTGAACTCAGGACCTCCTGCTCATGAGACAGGCGTTCTACCGCTGAACTATGCAGCCAAGATTAGGAAATATAAACTGTTTAAAAATCTTTATAGTCGATTATAGAATTATTCTCTCTTGCTGAGTGTTACCAGATAGCCGGCAAGCTGGTTTCTGATTTTCTTGCTGGGCATTGTGTTGCTTCCAAGCACTTTTTTGTTTCTTTCAAAATCCGTGCCGAATGGAAGTTTTTTTTCTTTAAACTCCTTGGCAGATCTTTTTATCATCTTTGACTTTATTTTTCCCATGTTTGAATTTGTAACCCCACCACCATCTCCCCGACCGCCCACCCCAACGTTCGGAAAATATCATAGTGAATCGAATGTTATCAAAAGAAAAAGAGGGTTTTTAAGGGTTTTTATTCAACCCTTTCCAGTCCAGACATGCCTTTGATTGCTTCAATAAATGTTGTTAGTTTTTTTGGGGTTTCTCCAAAGGACATAATTGTGTATTGCATTCCCGCATCTGAAGCTTTTTTGTAGGCTTTTAAGATGTCTGCTTCCCCAATCCTTTTTTTATTGAATGCTATGAGCAAACTTTCTTTTTTTCCTTCCCTTACTCTTAACATCAGCTCTGTGTTGTTGAAACTTTCAATATCAATTATCTCTATATTTTTTGATGTTAAAACTTCTTTTACTTTGTTGAAGAATGTGTCGTTCCCTTTTTTCTGTAGTTTTTTTACAGGTTTCTTAATTTTTTTCTGTTTTTCTTTTTGGGGTTTTTGTTGCTTATGTTTTACTTCTTCCCCGCCACCCGCCCCAACTCTTGGCGCTTCTTCTTTTAACTCACTTTCTTCTTCATCTTCTGTTTCTTTGTCTTCATCATATTCAACTTCTTTTGCAATTTCAATCACTTTTACTGGAATCTCGATTGGTTTTTCTTCTTTAATATCTAGTATTTCTGGTTTTTTTATTTCTACAATCTGCTTGGGGGTTTCAATCTTGTCCATTGAAAAATCTCCTTCTGGGGTTGTAAAATATCTCCAGTATATCTCATTGTCTCTTTGGAAAGGAACCGCAAAATCTTTTATTTCTCTTAGCGCAACTCTTATTGCTGGATGCAACACAGAATCTTTTAGAAATTTTTTTTCTTTCAAAAGCAAATAGGCGTCTTTTTCTTTGCTTTTTAGATGTTCGGAGAACCTTTCTAGTTGTGGTGCGTGTTCTGGGAGAAAGTAAACTGGCGAGCTTCCGACTTTGATATTGCTTATTTTCACTTTTTTGTCTGCAGCTAATTCGGACAAAAATGCTGCTGAGAAAAGAATGCTTAATCCTGTTTCCCTTGCTACATGAACAGGCAAAGCAGGGCCTCTTCGGTTTAGTAACATAAGAATTTTCTCTTTTAGCTGCATGGCATTTTGTGCTGGCATATAAAATCAACAAGGAGGTAGTATAAATATTTTTATGGCCTAACCCAACTAACTTCGTAATATGAAACATCACCTTCTTCATCGATAATGGCTAAAAGAAGCTTCTTTTTTGTTGAATGTGCTACTCTGTTTTTTGCTGAGAACTCGTTCCAGTTTAGTTTCTTAGCTTCATGGTCAACAAATACAATCCATTTGGCATGTTCATTGCCTGGCTTTTTGCCTTTTTCATAGACTCTGAAATCTGCTCCAAACTTCAATGCTGTTTTAACAATATACCCCTTTTCTCTTAGGTCTTTGAAAACACAATATTTTAGATTGATTCTTTTGTCAATAGACTGGAGTTTTTTTAATAGTTCTTTTTGAGATAAAGGTTTTTTCCCTTGTATTATTTCCAATTTTCCCTTTTCAACTAAATATAATGCTTCTGAAAGAGCATATTGTATTTTATCTCCTAAAGGCTCTCCAAAATGGCTTTTTTTGTGCAAAGAATGGGCTTCAGAAGCGTTGCTAGAAATCATTCCTCCTGAAATATGTGCTTGGATTTTTTCCATAATTAACAGAACACAGATTGATATTTAAAATCTTCTAAAACCCTCAAATTTTTAAACAGATTTTATCTTAATATTAGATGGCTTTAAACATATATGAAATGGACCCTAAAGTTTATGACGAATACATAAACACAAAAATTGAACAAATTAATTTTGATAGAGTTTTTTCAGTCATCAGAAATTTCTCTAAAAACAAAAATAAGATAAAAATTTTGGATTTGTGTTGTGGAACTGGTATTTTTCCATTTAAATGGTTGTCTCAATTAGATAATGTGGAATATACAGGTGTTGATATTAATAAAAGATTTATCGAATATGCTAAAAAAAGATTAAATAAAAATAAATCTTATTCTTTTATTGTTAAAGATGCTGTAGAAGTAAAATTAAAAGATAAATTTGATATTGTTTTGGCTACTTCTTCTTACCATCATATTGTAGATAAAGATAAACAAAAATTCTTACAAAATGTAAATTATCATCTTGACGCAGATGGACTTTTTATAGTTTATGAAAAAATTCTTGCTCCATTCAATAATAAAATTCAGGCTGTTCAAAGCGGGACTATATTTTATCTTGAAAGAATTAAAGATATGCTGGGAAAAGAAAAATTAAATGAAAATCAATTGTTTGCCTTGTTTAATGAACAATATTTAACTTCTATACGGAAAGGGGAATATAAAGTTGATTATGCTTATTTTGTTAATGATATAAAGCTGGCAGGCTTTAAACTTGTAAAAGCAATAAAACTATGGCCTAAAAAGAATATTTTCAATAATCTTCATGTGGGAGATTTCATATTTATAATCAAAAAAATTAATATTGATAAATAATATGGAATACAATTTCAAAAATATAGAGAGTAAATGGCAGAAGAAGTGGGAAGAGAAAAAAGTTTTTGAGCCAGAGGTTGACAGAAAAAAGCAAAAGTTCTTTTTCACAACACCTTATCCTTATATTTCTGGGAGCCTCCATTTGGGGCATGGAAGAGCTGTGACTGAAAGTGATATTTATTCAAGATACATGAGAATGAAAGGATTTAATGTTCTTTATCCGATGTCTTTCCACATAACTGGAACTCCTGTTTTGGGAATTGCTGCTGCGATAAAAAATAAAGACAAAGAAAAAATAAAACTTTACGAGGACTATGTTTCCGCTTATGTTAAGGACAAGAAAAAAGTAAAGAGTACTGTGCAATCTTTTTCTGATCCTAATAATATTGTGAAATTTTTTATTCCTAAGATGATTGAGGAGTACAAACAATTAGGTTTGGGTGTTGATTGGAGAAGGAGCTTTACTTCTGGAGATGCTGAACATCAGGCAATGGTAACCTGGCAGTTTCGCAAATACAAAGAAAATGGCTATTTGACAAAAGAAAAACATCCTGTGCTTTATTCTATTCAAGATGAGAGCGCAATGGGGGAGGATGACATTCAAGATGCTGACTCTTCTCCTGTTGAAAAAATGGAATTTACTTTGTTAAAGTTCAAGTTTAAAGACAAGTTTTTGGTTGCTGCAACTCTAAGGCCAGAGACAATTTATGGGCAGACAAATTTGTGGATTAATCCTAAAATTGTTTATTGGGAAATTAAAATTGACGATGAGACATGGATTGTAAGTGAACAGTGCGTTGAAAAATTAAAATATCAGGGAAGAAATATAAAAATCATTGGGAAAACAAAAGAACATCTACTTGGAAAAAAAGTTTCAGCGTCAATGATAAATAGAGAATTAATTATTCTACCTTCTGGTTTTGTTGATCCTGATGTTGGGACGGGAATTGTTACCTCTGTTCCTAGTGATGCACCTTATGATTATGTTGCTTTAAGAGAGATTCAAGATAATAAGGAATTAGAAAAAAGTTATGGTTTTGATTTTGAACAGATTGAAGAAATAGAAGAAATTGATATTATTCCAATAATCAAAACAAAAAAATATGGCGATAAGGCAGGAGTTAAAGTTGTTGAGGATGCAGGAATTGTTTTACAAAATGATAAAAGACTTGAAGCGTTAACTCAACAGGTTTACAAAGAAGGATTTCACAATGGAATTATGAATGAAAACTGCGGAAAGTATTCTGGAATGGGTGTTAAAGAAGCCAAAGAGAAAGTAAAAGAAGATTTGATAAAGAGGAAAGTTGCTGACAAAATGTATGAGACTTCAAGAAAGGCTGTTTCGAGGAGTGGCGGGAAAATTATCGTTGCTGTTTTGGATAATCAGTGGTTTATTGATTTTAATGTGCAGGGCTGGAAAAAAAGGGCTTATGATTGTTTAAACAAAATGGAAATTGTCCCTGAAAACATGAAGAAACAGTTTGAAGATACTTTTGAGTGGCTGGATAAAAGACCTTGCGCCAGGAGAAGAGGTCTTGGAACAGAATTCCCTTATGACAAAGGATGGATAATTGAATCTTTGTCTGATTCAACAATTTACATGACTCTTTACACGATTAATCACATAATAAGAAAGAACAAAATTAAAAAAGAAAGTTTAACAAGTGATTTTTTTGATTTTGTATTTTTGGGAGACAGGAAAATTGGTGAGGTTGCTAAGAAAATAAAAGTAAAAGAAAAAGTTTTGGAACAATTAAGAGAAAGCTTTGAATATTGGATGCCTGTTGATCAAAGGCACACTTTCTTATTGCATCTTTCAAATCATTTATCATTTATGATTTTTGCATTTGCAGGACTTTTTCCTGAAAAATATTGGCCAAAAAAAATTAGCTTTCACGGATTAGTTGTTAGTGAAGGATCGAAGATGTCAAAGAGTAAAGGGAATGTGATAACTCTGCTTCACATTAAGGAAAATTATGGCGCTGATGTCTTTAGGTTTTATCTTACAAATTCAACCAATGTTGATAGTGTTTTTGATTGGCGGCAATCTGAAGCTTCGAATGCAAAATCAAGTATAGAAAAAATTTACTATGAAATGCTTGAGATTATAAAAAAGAGGAAGAAAGGGAAAACAAGGCCAGTTTTTGAGTCTAAGTTTAACAGCATCATAAAAAATGCGACGGAGAAGATTGAGAAAATGAAGTTTAGGGAATATAATTCTTTAGTTGTTTTTGATATGTTCAGGCTTGTTAAAGATGCTAAAATGATTTTGAAAGATGATGAACTAAAAGCTTTTTATGATTTAATAATTGATAAATGGGTTAAATTAATCTCTCCTGTTTGCCCCCATGTTTCTGAAGAAATTTGGAGTAAGCTTGGAAATAAGGGGTTTGCATCTTTGGCTGAATGGCCTAAGGCTGATGAATCTAAGATTGACAAAAAACTTGAAGAATCAGAAAAAGCAATTGGAAAATTCATTGATGATGTCAACAATATTGCAAAGATTGTAAAAGAACGCGGAGAAAATGTGAGAAAAGCTTTTGTTTATGTTATCCCAAATGAAAGAGATATGTATGTTGAGAATTTGCCTTTGATTGAAAGAAAAACAAATTTGATTGTGAAGATTTTTTCAGTTAATGACAGGAACATGCATGATCCTCAGGGCAAAGCTAAGAAAGCTAAGCCTGGAAAACCTGGAATATATTTGGAGTGAAGATATTCTTAAAACTGAAAGATTGTAAATTAATTTTCGTTATCTAAATACTTTTTTTGTAGGAAAACAATAATTTTATTAATTTCTTTAATATTTTCCTCTACCTCTTCCGCAGAAATATTTTTTCCATAATAATTTATGCTGTTTTTTATTCTCCTAAATCTCTCAAATTTTTCAGAAATAACAGGCTCACTGAGCTTCTTAAGAAAATATGTAAAAGCTTCGTGAGAGTATATTTTATAGCCATGTTTAGAGGCTATTGCTTCAAGAATACTTCTCAAAACATCATAATAGTTACTCATGGTTTTCCTTGCGGAATTTTCATTAATTGAAATATTTTTAAGAAAAGACAAATCTGTTTTAGATGTAAGAACAAGAGATTTAATTAAAGCTTTGTCTGGAGAAGCTTTCTTTACCTGACCATTCTTTATAAAATCGTCAAAATTCATTTAAGAACCTCCCAATATCCTTCTAAGACAATTCCATTTATAAAATTATTTAATAATTCTTTGCTTGAAGATTTCATTTTTTCTATTTCTTGGTTTGAATGGATAAAAAGTTGTATTTCATGATCTAATTTTTTTTCAAATCTCTCTAAGTTGAGTATTTTTTTCAAAGAAGAGATGATTAAAATGTCAATATCACTAGAATAAATATTCTCTCCTTTGCTAAATGACCCGAATAGAATTATTGCTTGCGGATGGTTTAAAAACTCATTAAGATAATCTATCAAGCCGGACCTTCTTATTTTTTCTATGTTGTAATGAATTTTTCTCTGTTTAAACAGCTTATTTTCAGTATTGGCTCTAAAAAGAAGATGATTATATTTTCTAATATGCAAAAGAAGACCCTCTTTCTCGAGACTTTTAAGATTTTTAGATATTGTTGTTGGAGATTTTTTAAGAAGCCTTGCTAGTTCCCTTACATAATATTCTTTTTCTGGGTTTTCATAAAAATAAGCTAATATTTCGTCCATTTTATAATACATATGTCTAATTAAATGAACAATTGTCCATTTATAAGGTTTTCTGGTGATTGAGTTTGAAATTAACTTGAAGTGAATTTTGATCGAAAGATTTATAAGTTATACTTCTGTATAACTTATGTATAACTAAACAATATTAAATAAAAATGGCAACAGAAGTTATTGTAAAGAAATGGGGAAATTCCATGGGAATTATTCTTCCTAAAGAATTAGTTGAAAAAGAGCAATTAAGGGAGAACAAAAAGATATTCATAGACATTATCAAAGAGGCAGATTTTTCAGATATTTTTGGCCTTGTAAAGAATAGAAAAATGTCGGGCCAGAAGATGAAAGATATTTCAAGAAAAGAATGGGAGAATTAAAAAAATTCTTTTTTGACACATATGCATTATTTGAAATAATACATGAAAATAAGAATTATATTCCTTATTTAAAAGTAGGAGTCATGACTACAAAGCTAAATCTGATGGAGCTTCACTATAGATTATTATCTTTATACGGCAAAGAAATAGCAGATACAGCATTCAAGAGGTTTCTTCCTTTTTCTGTTGAATTTTTGGATGATGACATAAAAGAGGCAAACCAATTCAAACTTATTAACAAAAAGAAGAAATTATCTTATGTTGATTGTTTGGGCTATATTATTTCTAGAAAAAGAAATGTGAAATTTTTGACAGGAGACATTCAATTCAAAGATGTTGAAAATGTGGAGTTTGTCAAGTAAAAACTAAACATTTTTATATTGATTTGATTTATCTTGTTTATGAAGAAAAGAGGTTTGATTTTTAACAAAACATTAGTTCTTGCGCTGTCGTTGATATTGGTTTTTGAGATTATTGCTTTGGGTTTTGATTATAATTTTGAAAGCACAGGAAATCTTGTGAAGAAGATTGTTGGGACAGATACGTCTGGTGTGAAGACAGCGACAACACAAATTACGACGCCGAAAGTTAATACGCCGACGCAACCTAATATTCCCCCAGAAACTACAACACAAATAAAATCAGATGATGACATCATTTCTGGAGAATTTATTGTAAAATTCAAGTCTTCTTCTAGCTTTAAAAAGAATATTGCTTCTGCAACGGCAACAGGTTTAAGCTCTATTGATTCTCTTAACAAAAAGAATGGTGTTCAAAAAATTGAAAAGCTGGTTGCAAATGTAAAAGGCATAGACAAAGTTGGCTTAAACAGAATCCATAAATTTTATGTAGATGAAAAAACAGATTTGAAGTCTCTTATATTAAATTACCAGCTAGATCCAAATGTGGAATATGCTGAACCTGTTTACAAACCAATACCATTATCAGAGCCAAATGACCCTTACTATTCTTCTTACGGAAGCTGGAACCAGAGTTATTCAGATCAATGGTGGATTCATCTTATTAATGCAAATTATGGCTGGATTTATTCCAATGGATCTGGAGTGATCGTAGGTGATATGAGTTATGACCCAACCTTTGATATGACTCACTTAGAATTAGTTGGAAAATCTTTAATTAATTTAGATGAAATTCCCAATAATAAAATTGATGACGATAATGACGGCCAAACTGATAACGTTTATTACAGATGTGGAAATAATCCTTGCAATATAAATTCGGGATTACCACACGAAACAGCTGGAGTGGGGCTTATAACTGCAAATACAAATAATATTGAAGGTATAGCCAGCATAGCATTTGGTTCTAAAGTAATTAGTGATGATCATTTTAGTTTTGGCTTTAGCGAAGGAGCAAAAATATGGTATCACAGTTGGACTGGGAGAAGTAATTATAATGAAGACGAGCTACAATATGTCTATGATAATGGAGGTTTAACTTTTGTGGCAGCAGGGAATTTAAATGCCTACACTACATTATTAGGGACTTTACCTACAACTATTAATGTTGGAAGTGTTGATCCTCAAGATAGCAGGTATTGGAGTTCTGGCTGGGGAGATACATTAGACGTTGTTGCGCCTGGAGCAGATATTTTAACTATTGGAACATTGAAAGGATATCCAATCAATGGGCAGTATACAAGAGTTACTGGGACGTCTTTTGCAGCCCCAATAACTGCAGGACTTGGAGCATTGCTTTTATCATATAAACCTAGTCTTACACCAGGACAATTAAGGTATATAATTTTAAATTCTGTTGTTGATAAAGGAGACCCAGGATGGGATCCTTATTATGGATATGGAAGGATAGATGTGAAAAAAGCATTTGAGATTGCTACTTCAAATAAAACAATTCCGAGTTGGGATTTTGAGTCTAAAATAGTTGATCCAAGATGGAACAAAGTCTTTAATATAAACAGCGGAGAGATAATTATCAAAGGGACAGCAAATAGTCTTAATTTTAAAAATTATTCTCTGGAAATATGTAGGCACACCTCTTATGGTAGAAATTTTTATACTCAAGATTTTAAGTTAGTTAACTGTACTAAAATGTTTAGTTCAAATAAATCAGTAATTAATAATATTTTAGGAAAAATCAGTATAGAGGGAGTAATCAAAGAAGGAGATTTTAAATACAGAGATGAGACAATTTATTTATTCTTATTATTAAAAATAAATGATAATAAAATTCCTTATTATAAACCATACATCACAAGTTTTGGTATTTATCGCCCCGCCATTAATTGTGGTGATTTGGATAATGATCCCCTCCATATTGACTTCGGAGATTTTAGTTATTTAAATGATATTGTCAATTTAAATTATACAAAGCCTTTAAATTGGAGAAACGGAGACATGAATGGAGATGGAAAATTAGACAGTGTTGATGTAAAAATCATGAGTGATTATATGTTTTCAATAACCAATGTGAAACCAACATGCCAGCCAAATATGTATTGTGGTACAACTCCAAAAGACCAATGTGTTAATTACAAAGTTTGTGATGGAGTTAATTTTGTTTCAGATTGTTTAACCTGTGGTTGTGATCCAGGCTCTTCATGCCAAAAGGTTGCAGGATATTTCAAATGTGTTGCACCATCAACCGCAGATAGAAATGTAAATCCTGAGGGGTAATTCTTTAAAAACCGAAAAGCTTAAATAAGTGAGCTCACTTATTCTTACAAGTGAAAAACATGACAAATATAACCCTTTCAATTGATGATGAAGTCTACAAAAAGATGAAAACGTATTCTGAAATAAAGTGGAGTGAGTTTGTCAGAAAGATGATAAAAAAAAGGATTGATGAGCTAGAAAAACTAAAAAATTTTGATTTTGACAGTACTCCTTTCTTAGGCGATGAAAAGCTTCTTGCAGAAGATTGGCTGAGCGAAGAGGATAATAAAGCATGGAACAATTTGTAAAAGGAGAAGTTATCGTAACTCCTTTTCCTTTTTCAGATCTGACTACGTCTATAAGAAGACCGGCTCTCATTGTTGCAAATTTAAAGGGAGATGATGTGATGTTATGCCAAATCACAACGAAAAAAAGACAAGACCCTTATGTAATAGACTTAAGTAAAGAAGATTTTAAATCAGGAAGCATAAAAATTGCGAGTTTTATAAAACCATCGAAGATTTTTACTTTGCGTAAAAAAATTATTCTTTACAAGATAGGAAAATTAACCGAAAATAAAATTAAAGAAGTTGAGAATAAAATTTTTGAAATAATAAAGAATTCTCAATGATAAATTTTTTTAGAAACATTTATTAAATAATATTGCCATTTATTAACATAAAAAGGTGAAAAATGTCAAAAGTTGCAATTAATGGTTTTGGAAGAATTGGAAGACTTGTTTTTAGGATTGGGTTAGAAAAAGGAGTGAAGTTTGTTGCGATAAACGATCTTGCCCCATTAAAAACTCTTGCTTACCTTTTGAGATATGATTCTGCTTACGGACCTTACAAGGGAAAAATAGAAGTTGGAGAGGGATTCTTAAAAGTTGATGGCAAAAAGATTAAAGTTTTTGCAGAAGCCGATCCTTCAAAGCTTCCTTGGAAAGATTTAGGAGTTGACATTGTTGTTGAATCTACAGGAATTTTTAAGGAACATGAGAAAGCCTCTTTGCATTTGAATGCCGGTGCAAAAAGAGTTTTGATTTCTGCCCCTTCAAAAGATCCTGATATAACTGTTGTTTATGGAGTCAATCATAAAGAAATAAAGAAAGAGGACAAAATAATTTCTGTTGCTTCCTGCACTACAAATTGCCTAGCTCCTGTTGCAAAAGTTTTGAATGATAATTTCGGAATTAAAAAAGGATTTATGACAACTGTTCATGCTTACACCAGCAGCCAGAAGCTTGTTGATTCTCCCGATAAGAAATTGAGAAGAGGAAGGGCTGCTGCATACAACATTGTGCCAACAACTAGTGGCGCAACAAGCGCAACTTGTCAAGTAATTCCGTCTCTTAAAGGCAAAATGGATGGTGTTGCCTTAAGGGTTCCTGTAATTGTCGGAAGTATTGTTGATTTTGTTGCTGAACTTGAAAAAGAGGCAACTAGAGAAGAAATCAACGAGGCGTTTAAGAAAGCATCAAAAGATTACCTTAAGGGTATCTTGGAATATACTGAAGATGAAATTGTCTCTAGCGATGTTGTTGGAAATTCGCATTCCTCCATTTTTGATTCTTTATCAACACAGGTTATTGGCAACATGGTTAAGGTGTTAGCTTGGTATGACAATGAGTATGGTTATTCTTGCAGAATGGTTGATGTTATAAAATACCTATAAGGCTCATACATTCTGTTATGTAGCATAAAGATTGCTGAGGTAATCTTTATAAGGAAATTATTATAAAGTTGGAAATTATAAAAATCTTTTTTTCAAAATGTTTAAATACTATGTAACATAAATGTTACATATGGAACAAAAAGATTACAAACTTGAAATAATTGATTCTTTGCTGGAAAAGAACCGGCATATACGGGCTCTTGCCAAAAAACTTAAAGTAAACCATATGATCATTCTTAGAAAGCTTAAGGATTTGTATGATGGAAATATTGTTGATTATACTGAAGAGGGAAAAAACAAAGTCTATTTTTTGAAAAAAACAACAGAAGCTAAGTCTTATGTATTTATAACTGAAAATTACAAGCTTAGCAAGATTTTGAAAAAACACCCTTTTTTAAGAAATATAATTGAGAAAACACAAGAAAATAATAAAATAAAGATAGCTGTTTTGTTTGGCTCTTATGCTAAAGACACAGAAAAAGATAAAAGTGATATAGATATTTATGTAGAGACGATAAATAGAAAAATAAAAAAAGATTTAGAATCTATTAATTCAAGAGTTAGTGTTAAAATTGGAAAATATGACAAAAAAAGTCCATTAATCAAGGAAATTGAAAAAAATCATATTATAATAAAAGGAGTTGAAGAGTTTTATGGGAGATATAAATTTTTTGATTAAATTAAAAAAAGAAAAAAAGATTAGCTTGGTTGAACCGAGCGATGAGCTGAGAAAATCTTATTTGCAGAAATCTGAAAGCAATTTAATCTCTGCAAAATTACTGCTTAAAAATGGGAGATTGGAAGAGTCTGTATCTTTGGCTTATTACAGCATGTACAATATTTTAATATCCTTGTTTTTTAAGACTGGAATAAAGAGCGAGAATCATTCTGCTACATTAATTTTGCTTAAGGAAATCTATGGTTTAGATAATTCATTCATTCTTTTTGCAAAAAAAGAGAGAATTGATAAACAATACTATGTTGATTTTAGCGTAACAAAAGAGGAAGTTAGTGATTTAATCAAACAAGCTGAGGAATTTAATGCGAGCTTGCTTGATTTTGTATCAAAGCTAACAAATGAGGGAATTAAAATGCATAGAACTAAATTTATTAGTTTGCTAAACTAATAAAAGGTGATAAAATGTATGACTTAATTATTGTTGGTGCTGGGCCTGCAGGAATAACTGCTGCAATTTATGCGGCTAGAAGAAAGATTAATTTTATAATCATAAGTTTAGATGTTGGAGGTCAGATGTCATGGAGTTCTGATGTTGATAATTATCCTGGAATAACACATATTTCGGGAGTTGAACTCGCAAATAATTTTAGAAAACATCTAGAGATTTATGGAATAAAAATAAAACAAGAGGAGATAGAAAAGATATCTAAAAAAAAGAATATTTGTGTTGTTAAAACAAAGAAAAACACTTACGAGTCCAAAGCTGTTCTGATTGCTTCTGGAAAATCCCCTAAGAAGCTTGGAGTTCTAGGCGAGGAAGAATTTTTAGGCAAAGGAGTTAATTATTGTGCTGTTTGTGATGCTCCTCTTTATGGAAATAAAACAGTTGTTGTTGTCGGAGGGGGAAATTCTGGAATGGATGCTGCTTTGTTTTTGTCTAAGTATGCTAAAAAAATTTATATTCTAGAATCAAGGCCAGAAATAACTGGTGAGAGTTATATGAAAGAAAAAGTTTTGCATAATAATAAAATAGAGATTATTACTAGAGTAAATGTTAAAGAAATTAAAGGAAAGGATTTTGTTAAATTTTTAGTTTACGAAAAAGATGGAAAAAATACGGAATTAAAGGTTGATGGAGTTTTTGTTGAGATAGGACTAGTTACTAAAGCTGATTTTACAGATGTTCAAAAAAATAGATGGGGGGATATAATGATCTTTAGGAGTACTAAGACACACGATGAAAATATGACTAGTGTTCCTGGAATTTTTGCTGCGGGAGATGTTACTGATATTCCTGCAAAACAGATTGTTGTTGCTGCAGGGGAGGGATGCAAGGCATTTTTGGCGGCTTCTGATTATGTTTCTAGGTGGGATGCAAAACATAAAGGAAATAAACAATGAAATTTAAAGAATTCATAAAACCTAAACTTGTAAAAGTTGTTGTTTTTATTATTATTGGTGGATATTTTACCTTTTTCTCGAACTCTATAATTGAACCTTCATGTCAAAGTGAAAAAATCTACATCCCTGAGGGAATTTTGGCGAATTTGATGCTTTGTCCTCATTTTTATGGCAACCCTTTACCAGCTAGGACTAATGATCCAAGAACAATTGACTATGTTATTGATAATTATGGAATTCCTAACTATATTACAATTGTAATTGACATTTTATTTTGGTATATAATAAGCTGTGTTGTTGTTGAATTATACTATTTACTAAGGAATAAAAAATGAAATTCATTTCAAAGGCTAGAAATTTGGAAGGGAAAAGAATTTTGCTTAGATCAGACATTAATTCTGATGTTGTTAATGGCAGGGTTTTTATTTCTGGGAGAATAAAAGAAGCATCAAAAACAATAAAATTTTTGAAAAATAAAAGGGCCAGAATTGTTGTTGTAGCTCATCAAGGGCAAAAGGGAAAAGAAGATTTTATAAGTTTGAAAGAGCATTCAAAAATTCTTAGTAAATTTGTTAAGATAAAGTTTGTAAAGGATGTTGTTGGAGAAAAAGCTGTAAAGGCAATAAAAAAATTGAAAAATGGCGATGTGCTTTTACTTGATAATTTAAGATTTTTAGATGAAGAAACAAATCCGAGTGTAAAAAACAATAGGTTGACTAAAGTACTAGTTCCTTTATTTGATTTATACGTAAATGATGCTTTTTCTGTCTGCCACAGGGAGCATACTTCAATGGTTGAATTCCCAAAAAAACTTCCTGGTTTTGCGGGTTTATTGTTGGAAAAGGAGCTTAATGCTCTTAAAAAAATAAAAATGAATGGCTCGGTTTACATTTTAGGCGGAGCAAAACCCAAAGATTATATCCCTCTTCTTGGAGAAAATAAAGTTTTGTCATGCGGTTTATTTGGGCAGTCGTGTTTAGTTGCTCAAGGAAAAAATCTTGGTTTTCAGGATAAATATCTTGAAAAAGAGGCTGATTTGAATAGTGAACTAAAAGAAAAATTAAAAAATAAAATGAGAAATGTTGTAACTCCTTCAGATTTTGCAGTTAAAATTAATGGGAAAAGGGTTGAAATTCCTCTTGAAAAATTTCCAAGCAAGTATGAAATTTTTGATATTGGAGAAAAAACAATTGACAAATATGTTAATGAAATAAAAAAAGCTAAGGCCGTGTACATGAAAGGGCCAGCTGGTGATTTTTCTTCTAAAGGTTTTGAAAAAGGGACATTTGCTATTTTGAGGGCAATATCAGAAATGAAGGGATTTTCCTTGGTTGGCGGCGGACATTTAAGTGATGCAATAAAAATGTCTAAAATTCCCGAAAGAAAATTTAATCATATAAGTTTGTCTGGGGGGGCTTTGCTAGAACATGTTGCTGGTAAGAAATTGCCAGGGTTGGAGGCCTTGAGATGAAAATAATTTATGCTAAAAATTATGAGGAATTATCGAAAATAGCTACCAGTATTATTATCAAAGAAATTAATAAAAAACTAAATATTGTTATTGGATTTGCAACAGGAGAAACTCCTTTAGGATTGTACAAAGAATTGGCTAGATCTTATAAAAGAAAAAAAGTAGATTTTTCAAAAGTCAAAAGTTTTAATTTAGATGAGTATTATCCCATAACAAGAGATAACAAAAATAGTTTTTATTATTACATGTTTAGAAATTTATTTAATAAAATTAACATACAAAAATCCAATATAAACTTGCTAAATGGCGAGACTAAGAATCCTTCCAAAGAATGTAGAGATTACGAAGTGAAGATTAAAAAAAATCCAATAAGTATTCAGATTTTAGGTGTAGGGATTAATGGCCATATTGGATTTAATGAACCTGGTTCTGATTTTAATTCTAAGACGAGGCTAATAAATTTGACAAAAGAAACAATAAAAAGAAACTCGAAAATCCATAAAATTCCTGCAAAGGCATTGACAATGGGAATAAAAACAATAATGAAGGCAAGGAAAATTATTTTGCTGGCTGATGGAAGAGATAAATCAAATGCAATTTATCATTTAATAAAAGGTAAGACAAACAAAAATTATCCTGTTAGTTTCTTAAAAAAACATAAGAACTTAGTTGTTATTGTTGATAAGAGTGTTGGGATAAATTTAAAATAAATAATACCTACTAAATATAATGAAAAAGAGTGTGATTGATGAAGCTTACGAAAAAGCCAGAGAGGTAGTTAGAGTGTGTTCTACAAAGTATGGGCTTTATGCTTCTGGTGGAAAAAAAGGGTATCATGGAGTTTGGGCTAGAGACAGTATGATAACTTTGATTGGAGCAACTAGTGCTGATGATGAATTTAAACCCCAATTTAAGAAAAGTATTTTGACTTTAAGAAAGCATCAAAGTCATTTAGGGCAAATTCCTAATGCTGTTCTAAAATTAAAGGCAAAGAAACCTCAGGTTGATTTTAAATCTATAGATTCAAGTTTATGGTATATAATAGGGCAGTATGTTTATAAAAAAAGATTTAGAGAAGCAAATTTGTTTAATGAAAGTGAGCATTCAATAAAAAACGCAGTCAAATGGATTATGTACAGAGATGTTGGGGAGGATGTAACTATAGAACAACTTTCTACAACAGACTGGCAGGATGCCTTTCCTAACAAATATGGCACCGTCATAAGCACTCAAGCGTTGTACTGCAAGGTTTTGGAATTGATTAAAGATAAAAAAAGACATGAAAAACTAAAGAGAGAGGTTAATAGCTGTGAGGACGATGACCTCTGGAACGGGAAGTTTTATTGGGCTTATAGATGGAAAAATCATAATAAATACAAGGAAATTGGGAAGTGGTTTGATTCTTTTGGGAATTTAATTGCTATTATTTTTGACTTGGCAGATAATAAAAAGGCAAAGTCGATTATTAGTTACATTGAGAAACATAAAATAAACAGGCCTTATCCTTTAAAATCAATTTTTCCGCCAATAAAAAGAGGAAGTGAATACTGGGAAGATTATTATCTTGATGCCGGTGCTTCTCCAAACCATTATCTCAATGGGGGGATTTGGCCATATCTTGGTGGATTTTATGTATTAGCCTTAATAAAAATGGGGGAATTTAAAAAAGCTGAAAAAGAATTGAAAATTTTGGCAGAATCAAATTTGAAGAGCCATATTTTTCCAGAATGGATTGATCCAATAACAAAGGCAACTTATGGTGTTTATCAGGCCTGGAGCGCTGGCACTTATATGTGGGCGTACAATTCTTTAAAAAGTAAAAAAGTTTTAATTTAAAATGATAGAAGTAAGAGGTGATAAACTACTTTTGAAACCAGAAGATTTTAAACCAACATCTCCGAAGTTTGAAATTTTAGGAGTTTTAAATCCTGGGGCAATGAGACTTCCAGATGGAAAAATTTTGCTTTATGTTAGAGTTATTGAGAAATTGATAAAAACAGAAGATGAAAAATATTATTATTCCCCCAGGTATGCTGGCCATGATGACTTTAAACTTGTAATTGATAGATTTGAGAAGAAGAGTGTCATGTCCGGAACTGACTTTTCTTTTGATTTTAAGAATGGGACAAAAAGACTCACTTATATCTCTCATTTAAGAAGAGTTATCTTGGACAACAAAGGATTCAATGTTTTGTCTATTGATAAAAAACCTAGCTTTTATGGTTTGAAATGGGATGCTGAATTGGGTGTTGAAGACGCGAGAATAACAAAAATTGGAGATACTTATTATATGACTTATGTTGGATTGAGCAGAAAGGAAAATGTTTCTTCTTATTTGGCAATTTCCAAAGATTGCATCCATTGGTTTAGGAGGGGAATTATTTTTGGGGAGCAGGACAAAGATTGCATAATATTTCCTGAAAAAGTCAATGACAAATATGTTTCTTTTGACAGGCCTGAAGGTGGTTTTGAATTCACCCCTCCCCATATATGGGTTGCCTATTCAAGGGATGCGGAATACTGGGGAAAAGAAAAAGCAATATCTTTATTCAGAAAAGATGAGGTGATTTTTAGGAGCGGTGCTGGGCCGCCACCAATTAAAACCAGCAAAGGATGGCTTTTGTTTTTTCATGCTGTCACAAAACAAAAAAGAAAAAAAGGATTTAAAGATTCAGTAAAATCTTTTTTTGGTATGAATGTTCAGGATTTGACTTCAGATTATGCGCCTGAAGATTGCTATTCTGTTTGGGCTGGTTTGTTTGATTTAAAGAATCCTTCCAAGTTAATTTTAAGATCTGGGAAGCCAATTTTGGTTCCAAAAAAGAAAAGAGAGATATCTTTTGAAGGAAAAAAAGTTATTTTTCCGACAGGAATTATAGAAGATGGCGAGTATGTTCTGCTTTATTGTGGTATTGGAGATGTTTATGTAAGTGTTAAGAAAATAAAGCTTAAAGATGTTCTTAATTCTTTGGAGAAGATTAGGATTTAGTGTTTGTGTTTCCTACTCCAACCCTAGTTTTTCCCTTATTACATCAAGCATTTTTTTTGATGTGATTCTATAATCTAGAGTTTTTACAACATGTTCTCTTCCTGCTTTTCCCATTTCTTCTCTTAACTCTGGACTGTTTAAAAGTTTTAGAGTGTAGTTTCTAAGATCTTCTATGTCGGCTCTGTAAGCAAAAGTTTTTGGTTCTTTGAATTTTATTATTTGTTTGCTAGAAAATCCCATGCTGGGATAGGCCCATTCATCATTTAGTTTTATCTCCTCAGAAACTCTGGCTAAAAACCCTGTTTTGTTATGAATGATTGTTTCCGCTGGGCCTCCGACATTTATAGATATTACTGGCTTACCGCATGCCATTGCCTCTACTTGTATCATTCCAAATCCTTCTATTCTGGATGGCGCTGCATAAATATCACAAGTATTAATTACGTCAGCCATGAACTCAGGGCTCCAGGCATCGTCTAAAAAAATAACTTTTTCCCTTATTCCTAATTCTTCAGCAAGCCTCTCTTCTTTTTCTCTCCAATGGGAAGCATTTTCACTCGGCCAGGATTTGCAAACATATTTCCAATCTTTGAATTCTTTGTCGATTTGAGCTAGTGCAATCATCATTTCCTGAGCGCCTTTCGATGTTACATCTCCACCCATTGTAAGAATCATTTTTTCATGGTCCCTAACCCCTAGCATTCTTCTTAATCCTAAAAGTTCTTCTTTGTTGTGTTTTGGTTTGAATAAATCAGTGTCTATGCCTATATGCATTGGGATTATTTTGCTTACATCTACTCCATCTCTTTTGTAGACGCTTCTAACCCATTCACTTGTTGTGAACATTAATTTTAATTGGTCAAATTCATTATGATAATTTGCAACCCATCCATCTGCATTAAACCAAGGCACGGGAGTTACTCCCCATTTCAATGGTTCTTGAATTATTTCTGGCACATTTCCCCAGAATCCAACACCTATAACTACATCTGGTTTAAAATGCCTAAGATAAAACTCTTTTTGCACACTGTCTTTGAAATGACATGGGATAGCATTAATTCCATTGTGTAAAAGGCCTTGATATAACAAATGCCCCTGCAGACTTTGCCCGTCTGGTTCTGGAGGATATGCATATAAAACTAATATTTTCATCTTAAAATATCAAAAGCTTCGATTTTGCCACAGCTAAGCTCTTCAAATCCTCCCTTTCCATATCCATAAATGTCCATTATCAACTTTTTTTTCATTGAAAGTTCATCGCTGTTTAGTTTTATAAGTTTATCTGCGTTAGAGTTGTATATTGCATAACCTTGGTAGTTGTTATTTCTTTTTTTATAAGAGAAGAAAAAAATCTTTTTTGCAATTAGAATTTTTTTATTTATTAAGCCCACAACAGCATTGTGAGTGTCTTTATGCCTTATATGTCCATACTCCCCATTTTCCCCATGCGTGAATAATATGTCGTAATTTTTTCCAGAATATTTTAATATCTCAGTCATAATTGTTTTGTTTTCCAATGGAAAGAATTTTTCGTCATCTAAATCACATATAAACCCCTTGACATTTAGGATTTCGCAAGCTTTGAAGAACTTTGGGTTTCTGTCTTTGTCGCTTTTTCTGCATAAACATATCACGGTTGTTTCCCAGTTTTTCTTGTTTCTTAACAAAAGGCCGCCCACCCATATTGTTTCGTCGTCAGGATGAGCGACAATTACTAGCACTTTTTTCTTTTTCATCATTTTTTCAATAATTTTTTAGATATTTTTTTAATCCATACAATACATGTGGGGTATAATTATCTGGATTTTTCAATAAATCTTTATTTAAATTGTCTTTGGAAATCCATTTAATTTCTGCAATTTCTTCTTTATCTAGGGTTATTTTATCATCTGATTTTCCATAGAAAAGAGCGTGAAAGGCTTTTTCTTGCTTGTCAAAATATTTGTAGATAAATAATAATTTAGCTGGGGTTGACACCCCTATTTCTTCTTTCATTTCTCTTTTGATGCATTTTTCATAACTTTCATTTGCAACAGTACCACTGACTGAATAAGTGTATAGGTTTGGGTACCATTTTTTATTAGAAGACCTTTTTTGTATTAAAATTTCGCCTTTGGAATTTTCGAGCAATAAATGGGCTGATCTATGGATAAATTTGCCTGTTTGGAATTCTGATATTGGTCTTAACCCAATAATTTTGTCATTTTCATCTACCTCTATGTTAAGTTCTTCTTTCATAACAACAACAAGTTTTTTAATTAGATAAATCTTACTGTATAATAGAGGTTAATAAAATAAAGAGGCTAATATGTTTGATATAATAACTTTTGGAAGTGCTGTTGTTGATGCTTTTGCATATACTAATGCTGCAGAGAAAAAAGGATTTATGTATTACCCTGTCGGAGCCAAAATTTTGCTTAAAGACTTGAAGTTTAGCATTGGAGGAGGCGGAACGAACACTGCTGTGGCTTTTTCTAGACTTGGATTGAAAACAGGCTACATAGGTAAGGTTGGTGATGATGATGCTGGAAGAAATATCTTGGATTTGCTTAAGAAAGAAAAAATAGAATTTCTTGGAAAGGTTGACAATAAGGGCGTTACTGGATATTCTATTGTTCTTGACAGCAGGGAACATGACAGGACTATACTTGCATTTAAAGGAATAAATAATACAATAAAGCTTTCCGACATTGATTTAAACAATGCAAAATCCAAATGGATTTACTTTTCTTCTTTGATGGGCGAGAGTTTTAAAACACAGATAAAACTTGCAGAGATTTTGCATAGAAAAGGAGTAAAAATTGCATTTAATCCTAGCGATTATCTTATCAAGGAGAAAAATTTGAAACCTTTATTGAAAATTTGTGATGTCATTGTTTTTAACAAAGAGGAGTCTGAGCTTTTGGCTGGAAAAGAAAATACTTTGCAAAAAGTTTATGAAATGGGGCCAAAAATTGTTGTTGTAACAGACAAAGACAAAATGATTACAGCTTATGATGGGAATAAATTTTATCATTTAAAACCACATAAAGTTAAAGTTGTAGAGAGAACAGGAGCAGGAGATGCTTTTGCTTCGGGATTTGTTGCTGGACAGATGGTTGGATGGAGTGTTGAGAAATCTTTGGCTTTAGGATTAAGAGAGAGTGAATCAGTAATAACTCATGTTGGTTCTAAAAATAAACTCTTAAGGATGAAACTGAGATGAAGATAAGAAAAGCAAATGGGGGGGATGTTAAAAGAATATACTTGATTTATAAGAAAGGAATAGTTGATGAGCTTGGAACTCAAAATTTGACAAAAGAA
>ERZ1292625.662-Hain-H41-01um-R1-662-length-48805-cov-15_pt1 | contig 44314 bp, 46 predicted proteins | sample MGYA00564400_ERZ1292625 | MGnify/ENA primary metagenome ERZ1292625 (study PRJEB36523, sample SAMEA6512639) | groundwater metagenome | collected 2019-01-08 | study: AquaDiva: Metagenomics assemblies of 32 groundwater samples
TCTGATGCGAAATTAGATAAATCGTAATTGTTTACGTATTCCATACAGAGATTACGCTCTAATGACAAATCGATGTCGTCTTCACCATATATCATTGCCGAGTTAAGAATTGCTATGTTTTTTTCTTCTTGTGTGCATTTAAAATATAACTGTTCAATATCGTAGTATCTCATGTTGTTGTATACTATATACGGATATTGCAAATACATGCTTACTGCCAGTTTGACATCGTCGTGCAAATAGCATTGTTCCGCTAGTTTAGCGATGTTAAAATTAACAGAATAACGTAATATATAATCATACATACAAAGATGTGGGGTTAAAATATCTTTGTCAACCATTTCAAGAAAATCTTCACTACATCCTATTTTTTTAGCTAAATGTGGCCATTTCGTTATTGCATTAGTTTCTGAAAGACGTATGAGACCTTGCGTATCGAATAACTTTGGTAATAATCGCCATTTTATATCCATTTGTGCCAATTGAAGTAATATGTCGTTATCTATATTCTTGGGTTTTTTTGTAATGTGGCACGCAAATTTGTAATGTTTTTTTAATGGTACACATTTGAATGGCGCGTATAGAATATATACTGGATACTTTATTATGGCTTGTTCCCATTGTTTACCATCAGTTATCAGTCGTAATGTTTTGTCACATGGTTCGTCGTCCATTTTATATTTAAAAAAATCAAAATTGAAATTTTCAAATGCATAATGGGTAATAAATCACCCTATAACAAACTTCTCGATGTCAAACCTGATGTCAAACTTCTCGATGTCAAACTTCTCGATGTCAAACCTGATGTCAAACCTGATGTCAAACTTCCTGATGACAGACCACCTAAACCTAAACGTTGGGGCAAGAATGACATTAAGACATTAATGACACAGATACCTAAATTATCATCATATTTCCGAGAAATATACTGTGACGAAATAGACGAAGTATCGTTGCATAGCTGTGTAATTAAGGTCGTTGATGAAAAAAACGAACGCGCACTGCTACATTTTAACAATGGTGAAAAAATTATTGTTAACGTTCCTGGTATACTAGCGCCAGATAATGCAGAACACGAAACATTGAGTGACTCAATTTGCACTGCGAAACAAATTGTATTAAATGCACAATTTAATTTATGTGTAGGGAAAAAAATATATCAATTTGGAACTTGGTGTACAGATTTATTCGAATATGTTTTGCATCAAAACGATGATCGTCATCTCGTAAAAGTTGCGAAAGAAATTGCAAACGCTCAATTTGAATTTCCGCAAATTGCTGCAGACGGAAATGTTGTTATTGAGCTATTTAATTTTGCTTACAGTGACGAATCATCGCACATTAATCTTAATCCGGGAGACGAAATTGTCAACTTGTTGTGGATCAAAGATGATATAAAGAATTCTTGCATTGATATTCCAGATATTGAATGGTCTGTTGCAAAAGTTGGCGATCAGCATTATTTAGCTGTCAAGATTAAGAATGTTATATCACCGACGTATAAATTATCAGAAAATCATGCGAAGTTGATTCATGTGTGGCTGAATTTGTGCGATTGATTTTTTTAAAAAATGAATTTACGTGGGACTAAAATGCCACCGAACTGTCAGGGTAGTATACCGATATCAATACTTCATGAAACACCGGGATATGGTGCAATATTACAGGTTCAACAAGAATTAGAAATTGAACATCGCCAATTAGAAATTGAACTGAACAGACGACGTGTGGAACGGCATCGGTATGATGACTTTAAGTATAACCTTTTATCAACAATCGCTGCCGTTAGCTTCTACATAGTAATACTTATTCGCGATCGTAAATAATTTTTTGTTATAATTAAAAAGTGAATTTTATATATACGTATAATGGACGCTAAATTCTTTGCAGCTGCACCACTTGAGTGGTTTGTTGATTCGAAAACACTAGAGTCATGCATTCTTGGATCGAACGTTTTTGATTATGCCGATATTTCATTAACTAATTTGAGTGCGAATCGTGACATTCATTGCGAAATTGTCAATGTCGATGGCAAGTTAGTTTTCGGGGTTATGGTTGCACCGAATAACTTCATTGAGTCCACAAAATGCAAATTATTCGATGAAGATGCGCTTATTTTGATGTTGTTTGCGGCAGTCGCACGATACGACATTAAAAAACTAATCAGAAATGTTGACATGAACATGTATAAGGTTGTTGAAGATACAGTACGAGTAACTGACATGTTGATCAACAACTACTCGAATAGTAACTTTTGTAAAGTTGGAAATCATGCTGATGTTATTTGTGTGAAGGGTACAAGCATTCTAAAGTTGCCAGATGGTAAGTTTATTGATTGTCGTAGTGTTCCTGGTGTTTCTTACGAGAAGACTGTGGATGTAAAACCTAACGAATTGAGTGAATACAAATTAGTATATATGCGCGATAAAAAAATGTATGACATCTATGCTGTTATCGGTGTAAATGCATATCAGATTGGCAAAATTCATGTCTATGAAAAAATTTATGATGATGCTATTGCATATTTCGGGAAGACCAAAGCCGAGACTAAAGTCGAGACCAAAGCCGAGGTCAAACGTTGGAAGAAAGATGACATTAAAAAGTTAATGACGCCAATTCGTGATTTGCGACGTGGCGAACTAAAAGAGTTTATCACATATGGTATGAAAGAATCTGATATTAGCTGTACAATTGAAACTATTGATCAGAAAAATGAACGCGCTCTGATTTCTTTTAATAATGGCGAAAAGATTGTTGTTGGTATTCCTGGTATTATTGCTGCAAATGGCACACATATCGAAACACTATTGGATAATCCAATTTGTACAGTAAAACGCTACATCGCTGGAGATGAATTACTGTACATGTGTAACGGCGATAATTATTACCATATTAATAATGGTAGTTATTTTGATTTGTTTAGAGTCATTCTTTGCCTGGAAAACAACCACTATCTTAAAAACATCGCTAAAGATATTGTCGATGCAAAGTTTGAATTTCCTAATGCGCAGAGTAATATTAATGTTACAAGTGCAGGCAACATATTTGTATACAGTAGTAGTAATATGCGGATCAACCTCAACCCAGGTGCCGAAATTTTAAATTTGTTTCAAGCGCGTGAGAGCCCATCTTATATTAATATGCCTAATATGAAATGGTTTGTTGCTAAAAATGACGACCAGCATTATTTGGCTGTCGATATTAATGGAACAGCGTCGACTACTTATAAACTCACCAAAGAATATGCAAATTTGATTCATGTATGGTTGAATCTATGTGAAAAGTAAGTTGTCGATGTTAGCTTTTATCATGTTGAAAACTTTCGTGGTGTCGCATCTTGCAAGTTCGAATTTTAACAAGTAATGCGGAATATTATCGTGGTAAAACCTTGCATCGTGCACTGGTGTGTGTATATCGCATACAACGTATTTCACTATTATTTTTTTTACTCTGTCATCGGCGCATTTGTATGCTGCATGTGCGGCTTCGTATCTGTGATAATTTACATTTTTAATACTTATTAATCCATTGAGGATGTTGAACACAAGTAATTTACTTATACCAAGTTTACAAATTATTTCACATAAATTTGAGTTAATTTTCACTTCGCGATCTAGCATATCTGGATTTTCTTCGAAGAATTTCTTATAAAAACTATTATCTGATGATAATCTTACGTGCCAAATATTTTCTTTGTCAATATCGATTGCACGTTGACATATGTCCGGATTGTACCACGCTAATTTGTCATTAGCAAAATTTTTAATTTCATATTGGCCGATATATTTTGCATATTGCTTGTATTCTTCTTCGATTGGTACGTCGAAGTGCCTGTAATATATTGCTAGCATGCTTTTTCTGTAATTATTCCTGGCACACAATACTGCTAAATTATTCCTGGCGATTGCCTTTTCGTCGTTATTGAAAAATTTATATAGTTCGTTAAATGTGCGCATTGTCAAATATTTAAATGTAAATGGATATAGCAGAAATGTCTTAGATCTAATACGTTCATTCTGGCACCAAAAAGGCATGCACCAGTTGGTATATCGTTTCGTTTTATGTTTGCGTACAGAAAGTGACCAATGCAAATCTGTGCTAGGTATTACTTCGCCACTGTTAAGTTTTTCGATAAATAATTCGTCTTGCATAAATGCATCAGTGGTATAGTCATTTGCGACACGCACGGTATCCGCTATTAACACTAATTCTTTCGATGTCACATAATAATATTCGATTGTGCGGACGTTGACGACTGCCCTTAGAATATCAATCGGGACATTTTCAAATGGTTCGTGCAAGCATCGCAGTCCGCAATCGTACATGCGTGTGCGGATTATTTTCAATGTTTCTGGGTTATTTTGTACCGATGGTGGTGCGTATAGTGCATAAATTGGGTCGGTCATAATCGCGTGGTCCCACAAGTCTATTTGCTCGGCATTCGTGCACTTATTATTGCGCAAAAGCCACAACAATTTTTTATTGGGTTCATTCATTAGCAATACTTTTATGTTGTGTACGCTAGAAATCATCTGCGGAAAATTGTCTAAAATTCGACCTAGATCCATTTCGTTGATATTTTTGCATAACAAAATTCCCAAATGTGTGCAGCTCAGCGCCCTAATCAATGACAAAATATGCTTGACGCATTTGGTTTCTCCGACATAATTACTGAAATATTTGATTGCGCAATACCACCACAGGTCCGTTTGCCGAACAATTGCTATTTCAAACCAACATTTTTCTATGTCTTTTGACTCTTCAATGTATTTGCTGATTGCATTTTGCCGTTCGTGGGAAAAAATGTTATCGCGAATTAATGCGGCGAGTCCCGCCATATTGATATATATTTTAGATTAATTCAGTTTTTAGTAAAAACATCAAGTAAAAAAATATCGTTATCATCAAGTAAAAAAATATCGTTATCATCAAGTAAAAAACATCTAGTCGAATATTATGCGATCGATGTTATTTTTGATGTATTCGTATTTTTCGAAACTGCACGAATGACTGGCAATTGTAATTGCTGGCATGTCTTCCGAATATTTCGCAGACTTTATCTTACTCATAATTAATGTATTTTTTGTATCTTCATCCACAACCTCAAATAAGGCCGCCATGATTTCATCACGCCGCCGTTCTGGTAACCTAGTAATATCTATCGCGCCATTCATTATATTAAACATAATTAATGGCTGTCGTATGTATTTGGGTATATACATACATATTATTGCAATCATGAAAAACCAGCAAATTTCTTTACGTAGCAGCATATCTGGATTTTTATCAAAGAAGCATTCATAAAACGATGGTTCTATCGAACGCGCATAAAATATGTTTTCTTTGTTGATTTCTACTGCACGTCTGCATATGTCGGTGTTATACCTAGCAATTATATCGTGTCTAAAATTCTTCTCTTCGTATGGATTGACGTAAAATCGTTTATATGCTTCGTATTCATCATCCATACTGATGCCAGCGCCGAATAGCGATTTATACAGAGATCGAAATTTATCCTCGCGTTCATACTGCGAATTTTGACGCGCTAATATAGCGATATTTCGCCGAAATAATGGAATTTCATGTTTCTCAAATGTTTCGTACAGCAGTTTGAGTTCGGCACACGCAGTTCTGTGACACATCTCAGGGTATTTTATGAAAATTTCTTTTACTAATGGAACATTGCATAACCGTAAATCATCGTAAATGGTCATGTAAAAATCCGCAGAATTATAATTCTGCATAAAATCATCTAGGTCTGTCACGGTATGTTTGCCACAACGGATCAACCTTTCATGTAAATGACCGTGCGGTCTGACCAATCCATTTGCTACACGATCGAGAAATATTTCATTTTCAAGCATATCATCTTGGAAATTATGGTAGTTTTTGCTAGTGACATATAATTCTGATAAAAGCATAAGTCTATCGGTTGATAGTTGTTTTGTATGACATATATCAACCACTTTTGCTAGTTCAGTAAACATTTTATCCGATGCTTTCTCTGTCCAATCGATATCACATTCAGTTTGTGCAAATAAACCAATTTTGAGTTGTAGTTGTGTTGACTTACTGTTGCGAATTTCCGGCGGAGCGTATAAAATATACACGGCAGACACAGATATTGCAAATTTCCATATGTCGATTTTTTCTGATTCGGTGCAAGTGTTGTTATCCAACAAGTCTAAAGAATCGTTTGTGGGTACGGAAAGCAAAAGTTTCTTTATCATGTATTTGTCCGACATAATACGTGGAAACCGCTCTATAGCTTTTTTAATATTTATGTTATCGTAAATACTACGTAGGGCTATTGATAAGTACGAATAATGGTTATTTTTGTTCATATTACTTATATACGATTTGCAGTGATCTTGCATAAAATGATCAAAATACTTAATTACGCAATACCACCATCGCGACGTATAATCGCGTTTTTTGATAGATTTCCACGCTGCTTCGATGTCGCCAATTTCGCTGATACATCGCGCGACAGCAACACTAAATTCACGAGTAATTATTTCGTCGCGAACTAAGATCGCCAACTTTCGTTTCGGCGATTTTTCTTCGTCGAATACTTCCTTGAGCAATGCGTCTAGTAACTTATTTTCTGTCATTTTTTACATAGATAAATTCAGTTTTAGATGGAAATATTATCCATATAAATCGTATTTTGATTTTTATAAATCACAAAATGTCTAAATCCGCAGCAGAAAAAGATATCAAGTTCGTCGAAGTTAAAGAAACAAGCGAAAGCGCAAGTGGATATCGTCGATTTAATATAGGACCAACTTGTTTTGATTCGGCGTATGTTGATTTTTTGGTCGATGGCGGCTTTATAGAAGATGGCGGTATTTATGACATAACTTCGCCGGAATTTGTGAAATCAATAATGAATACAAAAACACATTTCACTGTCGAACATTGCGATTATTGGCAGGATAACGAAAAAATTGGAAATTTATTCTATTGTGATGTAGTTGTAAATAATCAGTTTTTCTTCAATTTCGGTAGTGGCGTTGGTAAACCAGTTGAAGGCAAATTTGGTAAAGTTTGTCTCACATATCGTAATAACATTGTTTGGCTGTACAAAGTCAATGGCAAATATTACGAAAAAAGATCATTAATGCAACGTGTGCCACAAACAATACGTATTACTAAAGATGGATATTACGCACTAAATGGCAATATTGAATGTGTATCTATCGGAAAAAAATATGAATCCAATGCTGACGACATTTATTTGTTTGCAAGGAACGCGCCTTGGCTGAGTGAAAATAGCTATGTAAATTATTGCACTAAGTACACAAATGTATGCAAATCACTTAAATGTCTGAATGAATCTAAATTTACAAATTTCTTCAAATTTTAGCGGCTTTCAAGTTATCCCATATTTCGTTGCAAAGTTCAACGCACGACTCATCATGTGACTCATCGACATCCAGGAACTGAAGAAATTCGCATTTCGTGTCAAATGCATTAAATAGCGATCGATTTCTGTCGAACATGTCGTGGCACCAGCGTAATATGCGAATTACTGCGGCAATTTTGTTGCAAATCGCGTCGCATTCTTTAATACGCAGATGCAAATCGTATGTTTTCTCTTCTTCATCGCACCTCGATGACAAGTAACGTAAGAAGATTTCGGACATTTGTTAAATCGAATAAAAATCATTTTTTTCTGTTTAAAAAAAATGATTTTTTTGTATGTATTAACACAATGGCTAAGCAAATTCTCAAGGAGATTAATGTGATCGCAGCCGAGTATGAAAAAAACGTCGATGACATCAAACTCTATCTCCCAGTTGCAGATGTAATGGTTACTAAATACCAAATTATGTTTGTAAATGATTCGATTTTCGTCAAAATTGGATCGAAGATTTTCATGCAAAAAAGCACAACGCCAGTAATTGACGACGCGTTCGCATTTATTTGCGTCGGTCCTACGTGTACTTTTGATCTAAAAAATGTCACTACGATTGCGATTGAAATCGTTGCTGTCATGTGCGAGAGGAAATTGGAAATTGGATTCGCCTATGATGGAATGGTTTACGCATTCAAATCTTACGATGATGAAAAAGCATCCAGGATGTGCAAAATTCTGTTCTTTTCCAAAAAAATACGAGATAGCATCGGTAAGTGCGTTGATGAATCCTTTATCAAGTCCAATTCAATTGCGTATGATCCGACGTTGCCTGTTCTTGATGCAAATTTGTATTGGAATGTCTGTCAATACGAAAATTATATTTTGGTTGATGGAAAAAAGAGCTACGAATTTTACGAATATGCCCCAATGCGACTTGCGCATCATGTTTCGTATAAAGAATTCGAACAATGCGAACCATCTGGTGCGGCAAAATTTACTCTTGCTCGCAAGAGTTGTTCGAAAGAGATGTATATTTGCATCAAAGTTGATGGGAAATACGTCCCTGTAACAATTCTTGGATCACCGATGCGGCACTTCACAGAGTTGTCGGCTATTGTGCGTCTCCTGGAACAAGAATATGTCGAAAAATAGATTTTTAAATACTGGCAGCGTATTATTTTTTTCGACTACTTTGGATCGTCAACAGATGGGACATTTGCGTCAACTGTGCTTAAGTATCTGTCCAACACACCTTTTACTTTATCTTCGTATGTGAAAAGCGCCTTTGACATGAAGAAGTAATCGTCGAAATCTGTTTTTTCATATACATATTTTTGCAAATTCTCGTGTAGTTTCTTTGCTGTGTTAGTTTTTCCGTTGCAATTGTAATAGTTAAAGTACTTATCAGCCATGTCCCATCGGCATGAAACGACATCGGAACCGTCAACAGTCGCGACTACAAACTTGTTTCCAGATGCAAATTCACCGTCAATTTTAACAAACCCGTATTGCTCGTAATAGTACGCATATTCATTTTTTATAAATTGCCCGACAGATAATTGTAAACATTCGTGTGTGAAAATGTTTTCTTCGTCGCTTTTTATTTTTCTTAGTCTATCGCCACATAACAAATATACGAGTTTGCTATTTCGGCATTGTATACATTTGATATACCAATTTCCCAAACGCATAATTTCTTTATCTACGGAATCTTTGAATAATGCGAGTTGCGCTATTACTTTGTCATCTCTCTTAAATTCCATATGTTTGAGTTCCAAATTAGCATGAACTTTAGTATCCATCGTGTTATTTATTTAGTTATATTATTTCCTGTAAATCATTTTTGGCGGATAAATGCCGAAAGTAAATACACAAAAAACAACGTGTCATCCGCCATCATATTCCGCCAATGTCTGGTTGCCGTTTTCATCAAAATGAACGATTGTTGGTAAGCTGTTTACGCGATAATAACCTTCATCTTCAACCCAGTCGTGTCGTTTTACGCGGCCCGGAATATGTTCGAAGTACTCAACAACTGATGGCAAGTCATTGTCGCGATGTTGAATATCGTCGGTGTAATACTTTTCTAATTTAATATTGCCATTTGGATACCAAAATGTGAGAGCAGGGCCATTATTTCGTGTGGTTTTGTTATTCAACAACCACTCTTCGCGTTCGAGCGTGCCATTTGGATAGTAACATTTACGTGCTGGGCCATTATCGCGATGCACAACGGTAAGTTCAATTTCCCATTCTTCCATTTTTTTCTGTCCGTTTGGGTAGAATTTAATGTATGTTGCATCGCCTTTATTATCTGGAATGTCATTAACCAGATACGATGTGCTACATACATCACCATTTTTTTCAAACTCAACAATTGCAGGACCGTCGATTCTATGAACCCGACCACGTTCAAAGTATGCCGCAACGCGCAATTCGCCAGTGTTATAATATATTTCTTTTGCTGGACCGCCAATACGATGCACATAATTGTCAATATCCTGCCATAATTTTATTTCTAGTGCGCCATCTCTGTTATATACTATATTATTCGGCAAATCGCCGCGGTCTTTGGGGTTGTCATTTTCGTAGTACTCTTCTTTTATTTTGCGATCATTTTTGTAATCTATGACAGCGGGTCCATCTTCGCGGTGTATTTTGTTATTTTTGATATATATTTCCCGAATTAAATTGCCATTTTTGTCGTATGACTTTTTCGCTGGTCCATTACTGCGATGATGTATCCGTTCGTTAATCAGCCATTCTTCCCCGCAAATTGTACAATTTTCATTGTAACCAATTAAATTCGGCAAATCACCGCGATCTTTGAAGTTGCCATTTTCATGATACGCTTCTATTTTTTTGTTTTTATTTTCGTAAAATTCAGTAAATGCGGGTCCGTCTTCGCGGTGCACCATGCCATTTTTGTAATGCATCTCACGTTTAATATTGCCGTTTTCGTCAAAACGTACACTTGCGGGACCATTGTCGCGATGCAACTTGTTGTCAAAGAGCCATTCTTCCAAAATCAAGATACCATCTTTAGTTTCGATAACATTGGGTTTGCCATTGTTGCGGTGATTTTTGCCATCAACAAACCATTCGCATCTGCAAATGTTACCCTTTTTTAAAACAACAGCTGGAAGATCATTATCGCGGTGTGTTTTGCCATTCCGTTTCCAAGTAGTTGTTACAGATCCGTCTTCTCCAACAGTTTTAGTTTCTGTGGTTGTACTGTCGCTAATATTCGCCATTGTTGTGTTTTATTATATTGCAAAATCAATTTTATTATCAATATAAAAGATGTCGTCGGATAGTGCTGCGACTTATAATTCAGATAACTTCGACGGATCTGGTATCGAAGTGAAATCGCGATTCTGGGGTATAGTTATAATTGTCTTGCTAATACTTGCGGTGATTGCTGCCATTGTTATTTCTATTATGTTCGGCAAAAAAAAAGAAGCGGAAAGAGAACAGCAGAACCAACCTAATACATATATGCTCTAATACTAAAATTGATTTTTTTAGACAAATTAACAGGGACAACACTTCGCAACATGGAACACAAGAACTACGATCTATTGAATGAATTGCGTCAAAAGCGACACGGACTTAATTTGAGCCCATCGGATGAATCAGACGAATCAGACGAATCAAGTGAAGTTTGCCGCAAACGAACTAAAATTGACGAATCGGATGAATCAGACGAATCAGACGAATCAAGTGAAGTTTGCCGCAAACGAACTAAAATTGACGAATCGGATTATTCAAGCGACGAGTCATCTGACGGATATTTTAGCGTAGAATCAGATACAAGTGGCGAATCGTACTCGGATTCAGCTCCATCAGAGCAAGAACGTGTCGTTGAATCCAAAGGTGTTGTAAAATGTGATGTTGTACGATGTTTGATACGATTTGAAACGCGCGAAGATATGCGTCAGCATCTCATAGATGAACATGGGTTTGCCGTAGCATGTCCGCATTCTGGGTGTGATAGATTATTCGAAAGTGAACATTGTTTACGACGCCATACGTCGATGCATTATAATAAGCCGAACAAATCCAAACCATTGGTTAGCAAATGCAAACTTTGTGGCGGTCACTTAAGATCCATACTTCCACATATCGGGGCTTGTTTGAGACAACGTGGTGTGCTTGATAAAGTCATCAACATGGTCTTGAGAGGCGATATTAAGTGACCTACGGGTTATTTTTTTGAATTTCATATATATAAAAAAATGACAAACGAAAAATGTCAGCAGCTTTACATGAATTTACTGGCCACCAATAATCAGACACCGGCATATATTAGGGAATTTCTTCAAACTGAAACGTGTGACGATGTGTTTGACCTGTCTAATGAACGCCAATTGCTCAAGCAATTCATTGGTCCAGCTTCGATAGAACGTATAACTAACTACAAAGAAGAAGAAAAAGATAAACGCATTGCACGCCAAGCAATAATCCACTATTCGTACGAACATAAAAATAAACTGTTTTATGGACTAAGTTTTAAGAACAAAGTACTTTATTATCTTGGTTTTGTTCCGTCACATTGGTAAATTGATGCCGAAATGCCATATGACGCCGACAATAACTTTCGGATTTAAACAACTGATGACAAATTGCGCATTTGTACTGCAACAAATGATGTTCGACGAGATGTTGCTTAAGTTCTTGTCGAGTAACCATGAAGGGACATCTGTGCATGTAACACAGTGATTTTTTCTGCGGAGTTGATGTTTTCGCAGCTAGTTTTTTCTGTGAAATAATTTCTTCTCTGATCAAATTGTCATAATATTCTTTGGTTCTCGGATTGTCGTCGACAAACTTTGATGCAAGTTGTTCGTTGGCCGGAATTGGCTTATACGACATTTTACACAATAAAAAAATCATTTTTTTAGTGTCCACGTTGCGTTATTGTAAGACCGCGACATATTCTCATGTGCAGACTGCATAATCGCCAAGATTTATACAATCTGGGGCAAAATGTACATCGATATCGGCATCTATGAATTTCTATCACATGGTTTTCAACTTCGAACGCTCTGCCAAAGAACTTACATTTGTTTTTGTAACAACGGATTGGTTTTTCTGTTGCATATACAGGTATTGGTCGAATTAAACAAACTACGTGATCGGGAACCACTTTTTGTGGTTCATCTATTTTTTCATCGGCATTAAGAAACCGCGGACCTTCATACGACATTTTGTTATATAAAAATAATCATTTTTTTAACGTACCAGGTATCGCTTCGCCACAGTGCCATCACCAATGTTGCCAATTAGGATCCAATTTGAGTTGATGTACTCGTTATTTCTAACTGGAATTTGACCCAAAAGTCCAATAACTAACCATTCTGGACGCTGTGAACGTGGCACATATGCGGCATTTGGATCGAAACCAACTGACCATTTCATCCGTTGACTATCAACAGTTCGTTTGTTATCTGGAACAACAATCCCATTTGGAATTCTATCCGAATGATACGAAACTGTTTTGCCGTCTTGATCCCAATTGTAATTAGTAAATGGTTCTATTACATACGAGCCAAATTCATCTTTTTCAAACTTTCCAGACCAATAGTCTTCGTATGTGTTGCCGATTGTTACGACATCTGATGTATTTTTAGGGCGTACAACACCAATTATTGTTTTCAAATCATCTGTAACAAGCGATTTGCGAATCTTACCATCGACTAAAACAACCGTCGAACCAACTGGAATTTCTTTTCCATCGCCTGATTCAAAATATTCGGCATAATCAGCACCAGAGGAATTATATGCCCCATCGGCAAAAACCGCGCCATTACCTTGTATACGAAATGCCGCGCCGTTCAGATTCCAACAATATAGATAATTCCATGCTGTAGCAATAGATGAAGATGCGTCGCCAATTGCTGCCATATGGTACGGACCGATTAAATTGCCTCCATAATATTGTTGATTAATGAAATAATCTGGTCTTGTAAGTGGATCACTTCGAACTTGTGCCCAACCTCCTGTTTTGGAAAATCGTGCCAAATATACATCAGATCCATTACCTACGTTACTTGATGCAATCTCAACTGCATTTGCGGCTGGAGAATATATGCCAAGATTTGCTCCAAATCCATATGTCGGTGTAGAATACGAACCACCAGTCGCGACAAATGGTAGTGTTGTTGTAATCGACGCTGTATTTGTTGTGATTCGTGCAACACCATTTGTTGCAAGTGCGATTGTATCTGTTGTGGAATTGTATAAACCAGTGTCCGGATCACCGGAAAACGATAGTGATGGCGCTGAAACACTACCGGCAGATCCCAAATATGGCAAAGTTGACGTAATTGATGCTGTGTTCAACGTTAAACGGGATGTGCCATTTGTTGCAAGCGCAATTGTATTTGCTGTTCCAGTGTAATACATACCAGATCCAGTAGAATTTGCAAACGAATACGATGGTGCTGAAACTGAGCCATTTGACGCAGAAATTGCACCAGCTAACGCTAAACTGGCCAACGTACCAACGCTTGTAATATTCGGTTGTGCAGCGGTTGATAATGTGCCTGCTAACGTTGTTGCAGTTAACGTCGTAACACCAGAAATTGCACCAGCTAACGCTAAACTGGTCAACGTACCAACGCTTGTAATATTTGGTTGCGCAGCGGTTGACAATGTGCCAGTTATGTTTGTTGAAACGAGATCTTTCACTGTCACATCCAATAATGTATACCCAGAACCAATTGTTGCTGATGGATCTGTTGTGCTGTTGAAAAATACAAATTTACTAGCTGATGCATCATATGCGCATCCTCTGTATTTTGCAGCTCCATCGTTATATTCAGAATACCATCCAGTATCGAGTATGTCGGCTGTATTTCCCTTTGCTAATTTAATCATAATATCATTGGTTTCTATTTGCGACAACGCAACCAATGTCGAAACGGTAATAGTTCCATCTGATGTTATGTCGTGTGTTGTAATGTCAACAAATTTTAGGTCAGAATTTGGCAATTCTTCTGTTTCGTTCGACATTTTGCAATATATATCATACTAAAAAAATATCGAAATACGAATAATTACGAAATATTTAGATATCAATTGACAACCATATCGCTACTTGAAATATAAGCTGCAATACGCAAAAACTATTGATGTCAACATTGCGTTGTTACCATGGGCGATGCGCCAATGTGAGTATTTTGGGTATTTGGCGCACACTGGCGTCATGCGTGGTCAGCCGATCTCCAGTGGCAACCAAACACGTGATTCGCGCACGCTGGCGATGCGCCGATGTGAGTTACGGTGTAATTTCGCCACGTTTAAGTTCTCAATTGGGTTGTATTTTTCTAACAAATCCGCTGGATATTCTTTGCATTTGTCATATTTAGCAAAATATGAAATTCATATATAACAATACAATGGAGGTCATATTTGCTATTAGTAATTCGAACGACGCCGACGAAAAACTTCTTTCGGATAAGATTAAGGCGATTCTAGACAATACATTGGAACCGAAAGAAGATTTTTACGTGTTCTGCCCATTTTGTAACAAAATGCAAAATATGTACGAATACGATTACGATGAACCACCGATACTCAAATGCGATAATTTAGTATATCCAATGATTTGGTGTTGTTGTCGGTCTGTTTTGTTACCGAATACAGTAAAAGCCATAACAAAGGATGAGATTAAGATCGATATAATTAATAAGATGGGAAATGTCACATTCTTTAGTGTGAAACTAGCGTTCATTAAAAAGATGACAGACAGTGCAATTGGCATATTCGAATGTGATAAGGCGATGTCCGATGATGCCGCGCGCGAATTTTCAGATGCGTACCAACGTGAGTGTAACATACATCGATTTATTTCGACAAATGAAATTGCGAAAAAATATCACATCTACCTGCGTCCATTTGATGGCGATGAGTTTGAGACATATCCCGATGAACATGAACGTAAACGCATGGATGCAAAAATATTAAATTTAGGAGTAGTTGTTGATAGTTATGATGTATTTCATCCGGCAAAACCATATCCGAGCAGCACCGATTTGGATCATAAAGGTGTAATTATGCGATTGCTGTGCGTTGACGAAAATGGGAAAGAATTTTGCACCAGGGTTTGCGAATAAACACAAATTGTTATATTTTTTCTGTGATGCGATTTATTTTATAGGCACGGAATATGAATTTATAGATATTATACAACGTATTAACATTGTACAATGGAAGCGGTGTTCGCATACAATAACTCCGACGATTTCGACGAAAAGGTTTTGTTAGAGAACTTTAGCTCGCTTCTGGATGGTGAGGATACAAATGATGGCGGTATGAGCGTAGAATTATATGTATTTTGTCCATTTTGTCCAAGTGTAAAACAAATGGACACAGATGATAGACATGGACCTGAGCTGGAATATAATTACGTGACACATCCGATGGTTTGGTGCAGTATCCATTGCTGCAGATCTGTTTTATTGAAGAATACAGCAAAAATTATGACAAATGTCACGAAAAAGTACATTGATAAGATCAATACTTACATTGATGAAATCAATAAAATCAATGCTACTCGTGATAGAACAGATATTAATTTAAGCGCGAACAAATTAGTATTTTTCAGCGTAAAATTAGCATTCATTAAAAAGATGGTAGATCACCACATCGGCGCGTTTGAATGCAAAGATGTTATGCCTGATGATGTTGCGCGTGAATTTTCAGATGCGCATACTAGTGTGATCATCACGCCAAACAAATATCCAAATGATACTCCCGGCGAAGAAAAACACCAGCATGATATAGAATTATTCTTAGCCACAAATGAAATTGCCAAAAAATATAACGTAAAATATCGTGCTGATAAAAGTAACGAACGCGCAATAAAATATGCGGATGATATGAAAATACTAAATTTAGGTCTTGATGTCGGAAGTTATAACGCATATGGTCCAGTGAAACCATATCCGAAAAGTACAAATACAGATCATGATGGTGTCGTTATACGACTGTTGTGTGTCGACGAAAATGGGAAAGAATTTATTATGAAATTCTGGGGCGACTAGATTTTGTACAAAATTTGAATTTGACATCCTGTATATATAGCAATACTTGTAATGGAAGGCGAAACAAAAAAAGAAGCATGTGTTGTCGATTACGACGACGATTTTACGTTTAGTAAATTTCTTGCGGAAGTTTCTTCAAACGTGGTCGGCCGAAAAGATGATTTCGTATATTAGAGAAATGTCGCCGCGATGTTTTTGGATCACGCCGAGCCATATCGCCATCAAACGTGCTATGCCATCTGATGGATTTTGCATCGAAAAACATAAAATCGCGGACCTGAACTTGCCAAAGTTCGACGAATTCGATTTGCAAAGCCTAATGATTAAGCATGGCAAACATGTTGAAGATGTTTGCGACTTTGAGAAAGAAGGATTTTTGGCGACTTTCAAAATTATCAATGTTGAAATTGCCAAAAAAGTTGACATGAAATTAATCAAACCAATTTTGGAATTCATTTTGGAAATTTGGGCAAACAATGACAAACAAAAGTACGAATATATTTTGACATGGTTGCATGAAGTTTTCATGGGTCGTAACCATATTGCACTACTATTGTATTCGGATAAAATACTTTGCGGGAAGAACTTTTTGCTAAATTGGATGCGAATTTTCATCTTTGGTGATAATTGGCACGAGGGTAATAAATGTACAGCCATACGAAACAAACAAATGGTTGTCATCAACAGCAATGAACGCATAAACAAAGACGAACTTAACGAATTAATCGAAGCTATAGATAATTGTGGTATTGCAAGTTATGTTATTACTACAACTAATCTCGATGCGTTTCCGATTGCCGGCACTGGCCGTTTTATGTGTTTGGAGGTCAACAGTAAATATTCGAATGATACAAAATATTTTAGAAATTTGTGGAATTTAATCGCAAAAGATGAAGTTGCGTCGCATTTTTACACATACATTACTAACTATGATGGAACAGAAGAATCTAGAACATTTATTTCAACCGACTTGGAAAAGAAAATGACATCACTACCGTTTGAAACGCAATTTCTGTATTTGCTGAAAGACTATCATAGTTGGGACCAAAAAACTAACAAAGAGTTTTGGAAGCCACTAGTTGATGCAGAGTGTGTAACTAACAGTAGTAATGACTTCTATATGGCATACTGCAAATACTGCAAATTACATTCACGCGCACCTATATGTCGCAATGAATTTGAAAGACTTGTTGAAGGAAAATTCAACAATGGTTATTCTAGACCTAGATGGTATATCTGAGCAGTTCTATAATTTATTTTTTGTATACTTATGGCGAATTTGATCTAAAGCTTTGGCCGCGCCATGAATCGCACATGCAAGTCAGCGTCACTGAAATAACCAGCAGACGCACGCCAAGCGCATATAATTGACCAATGAACAAATTTTAATTTTTTGTATAAAAAATGAACATTGGCACAAAGTCTAAAAAGTGAATCGTACAAATATTAAAATGATCCCACCGCGTGATTTGGTATTGATGTCGCTGGAGCGATTATTTGTTGAGCCGTTTGTCGCTTGTTACCATATCCTTCGCTCGTGTTGACGTGATTAGACGCACAAATATCATTTAAGTCGTGTAAGATTGTATGTGCAGATATATTCTTAGTGGTGTGTTTCGTTTTTAAATTTTTCATAGCCTAGCAAAAAGCATTTCCTATGTGTGTTAACGAAAATAAAGACGAATTTATTATGAAATTCTGGGGCGACTAGAGTCGACTGTTATGATTTTTTTTGTACAAAATTTGAATTTGGCATTCTGTATATAGCAAGACAAATGGAAAATAAATCACTTGTAGTCGATAATGGCGATAATTTCACTTTCAAAGACTTTCTTGAAGAAGTTTGTTCGAAGCGTCGGTCACTTGAAGAAATGATTGCATTTATTAAAGAGGCGTCACCTCGATGTTTTTGGATCATGCCGGATTGCATTGTCATCAAACGTATCAAACCGAATTACAAGGTATACGTTGAAAAACGCAAATTTTCAGAATTGACACTACCTCAATCTTCCAACTTTGATTTGCAAAACCTGATGATGATATATGGGCAACGTATCGAAGATGTTCGCGATGTTGAAGGAAGACCTGGATTTTTGGCTTTGTCGAAATGCAAAACAATCAATGAACTTCAAGAAGTTGACATGAAATTAATCGAACCAGTCTTAAATTTTATTTTGGAAGTATGGGCCAACAATGATAAACAAAAGTATGAATATATTTTGTCATGGTTTAACGTAGCTTTCGGTTGCGGTATCAACCGCGCGGCACTGTTATTTTATTCGGCGTCAAACAAAACCTTACATAGCGCACGTTATCTACTGAATTGGATGAAAAATTTTGTAATTGATGAGTGGCATGAAAGTAATCAAGTTGTTATAAATCCAGATAAGGAAATCGTTGTTATTAACAGCAACAAATGTGTAAATGACGATGCGCTTGACGAACTAATTGATGCGATTAATGATGACAGCATTGACAATCATGCCAATTATATAATTACGACAACTAGCCTTGATGCTTTCCCAATCGCCGGAAAGGAGTGTTTCATGTGTTTGGAAGTTGGCAACAAACATACAAATGATGCCGAATACCTTGAAGATCTACAAGAGATAATTGGAAAAGATGAAGTTGCGTCGCATTTTTACACTTACATCAGAAAGTACGAAGTGTCAAATGAGTCACGAAAATTCATTTCAACTGAATTGGAGAAGAAAATGGTACGTATGTCATTCGAAATGCGATATTTATATTTGTTGAAAGATTATGGAAGGTGGGATCAAAAAACAAATGTTGAATTTTGGCAACCATTAATTGATGCGGAATGTCTTTCGTGTAACGGTTACTTAATGGATAATTCAGTGTTGTATGAAGCATATTGCGGATATTGCAAGGTGCAAGCTCGCATGCCTGTGCTTTATGCCGAATTTAAACAGTTCACAGATGGAAAAGTCAATCAATTTGGCGAAGTAATGATTTGATTTATTTTTTTATATACTTGTGGCGAATTTGATCTAAAGCTTTGGCCGCGTCGCAACGACACAAGCAGCCAGTGCAACTGAAATAACACTCAGACGCATGTTACGCATATATAATTGACCAAACGCTGGTTTTGATTTTTTTACATGAAAAACGAACGCCACAAACACACATATCAGTAAAATATGAAAATAGAATATAATATATGAGCAAAATGGCGAAAGCCAACGACACAGTAATATTTGCATATGATAACAGCGAGGCAAAGTTCAAGAAACGCTATATTTTGACCGAATTCGTGAATACTGTCAAGGAACACAAAATGAAAAACGGCGACGAACTCATTTACATGTGTGCTTTTTACTTATTTTGTCCATTTTGTAGCAAGGTACAACAAATGGACGAAGATTACGATGGACCAGTGTTGAGATATGATGAATTAGTCACGCATCCAATGATTTTGTGTTGTTGTGAATCTGTGCTATTGATGGATACAGCAAAGGTTGTGCCTAGGGATCAAGTTAAACAAGAATACACAGCAGAATTTTCCGATGACTACGTGTTTATTGAGATAAAATTGGCATTTATCAAGAAGGTAATCAATCGTAATCTTAGTATTTTTAGTTGTGGCATACCACTCCCAGACGATATTGCACGGCAATTTTCTGACGAATACAACGAAAATGACGTAAAAGAGTTCTTGAAGACCAACGAAATCGCAAAAAAATATGACATTAAAATCCGAAAAGACAGTGATCCAGAAACTAAAGATATATGTGATACGTGTGATGCAGAAAATTTCAGTGTCGGCATCGCGGTCAATAGTTACGATCTTGCCAAACCCGCTAAACCATATCCGGAAAGTATGGATGTTAATCCTTTGCAGTTGCTGTGTGCCGATGAATATGGTGAAGATTTCTGTGTAGAGTACTATTAGACTCCTATAATTTGGCGAATGCCCTTGCAAATGTCGTCCAGTTCGGCACATTTCACATCGCCAGAATCTGTTGCTAATTTGACTGACAGGTTAATAACGCGCGAAATCAAATTAATAACGTCAATTGTTTTATGTTTGAATAATAAATGGATGAGACTAATGACATTTTTCATGTGATTATCTTCGTAAATATCGCTGAGTTGTGTCTCTGACAAACATTTAGTTAGCATTATGAATTTTTTACATCTCACGAATATACTGTTACCATCAACACCACTTATGAAAGTGATACCCATAACGTCGTAGCAAATATATTGGCAACATTTCTTGAAATACACAATCCCATCCATTTTATATGTAAAAAAATCATTTTTAAAATATGAATTTTTTATACTAATAATGAATGTCGCTTGTCAGAAAATCGTTGCCGCTGGCATTGACGACGATGAACTTGCACCAGCTATTCGCATGTCGCTAATGCATACGTTGCACACGCTTTCGTTTAGAGTCGCAGAATGTCTGTTTCCGGCTAATCTCAACCTTAAAGAAGCAAAAAAACATCTTACAGAAGTGTTGCAAATTGAGTCGAAACAGACCGATTACATGAAAATTATCGATGATGCCATTGTCGCGGAAGTGATCGCGTCAGATCAAAGAAAATCCGAAAAAGAACGCGTTATGCTAATGGTTGTAAGCCTGATGCTTTCGGCGAAAAAGCACCTGTTTAGTGGTTGTTTTGGATTTGCACGGTATCTATGCGAAAAACACAACCTATACGACGAATTAGCCGACCAGTACTTATGTTTTAAAATGTGCCTAAATACAACGAGCAAGATCAACAACATGGCGGCGCCATTCGCTAAATTCGTATTTCTGTGTTTTGGGTGCGAGATTGCGAGTTTCACGTTGGAAAACGATGCAGACCCATTGCCAAAAAAATACAAATACAACACAGTTAACGACTTTTTAGCTGAGTTGAAAGAACCGACTAATGTTCAGAGAAAATATATCGTTAATTTCGTGCTTTTAGCTCTATGCCGAAGATTTACTGCACACTTATGCGAAACACTAAAAATCACCGCAAACCCAGACATGATGTATAGGCTAGATGCCGCTGCGATAATAAACATGGAATTGCTTGACATTAATCCGAACAAATACGACGAAATAACATGCAAACTTGAACTAGATGGGTGCACGCAAGTTAACTTTGCCCGATACATATGTGAGAACTTCATCCTGGGCGATAGACTTCTATCGATTTTAGATGAATTTTTCGCATGCAACAAAACACTCAAAAACGCGGATTTTGTGCGAGATATAAAACTGCACATGGGTGACTTCATCGTGTGTTTCGCAATCGAAGTGATTAAAGAAAAGTAGGCGAACGGCAATGTATTTTTTTTTAATAAAAAAATGAAAAAATATATATAATAAAGAATGATTGGCGTGTATATTCCATTGAACTGTTATAACATAATTCACCATGTCGATGACAAAAAAATCGATGTGTGGAAGTTAGAAGGCGAAACTGAGTCTGAAGTTGGCATGGAAGAAAAAAACGAAGTTAGAACCGATTTGCGGAGATCAAAATCCACGCGCGATAAGTTCGAAATAACGCGGCCGCATAGAGATATTTGTCGCTATTTCGAGAAAATACACATCGGAATTGGCAGCATGCACGTGTATGAACGGAACGATTTTATGAAGGAACATATCGATCGGCGATTGTGCGATCATGATGGTTTGCCGCACGTAATGACGCTTGTTGTTTCGGATGATATGACTCCATTAAGAATTAATGGTGAAATCGTGTGCAGCAGCGCAGTATTGTTCTCATTGGATTGTAAGCACGAAGTATTACCCTCTTACAACAAACGACGGTCGTTCACATTTCCAGTTTATGGCATCTACAATCCATTTTATGAATACAAACAACGTCGTGCGACAGGAATAAATTTGTACGATGAAATACTGCGCCATATTGATGAAGAGAACCCAGAAAGTGATGAATTGCGGCCGCTGATCGGTGTTATTGATGTGTTGGGCATCAGAGAGAAGAAGCTGTTGCAAGCATTGCACTTATTCAATAGTGGATATGGGATCTACGATGACGAAGATCCCAAAATTCCGCTTGAGAATACCGTCGAAACATACATAAACTACACAATAAATGGCATCGCACAAAAGGACAGAGTTACAGCCAAGTTAGTTATTCCAAATGCAACAAACATCACATTTGAGGAAAAAAGCATGCATCCAGGTTATCATGTGTTCGATGTGCTGCGACGGGCAGTTTTACGTGAAAAAGAATATACTGAAGCCGCTTATGCAAAGATTTGCCGACAAGAAATCAAGGAGTTGCCCGATGATGTGATGCGAACATTGCCTAAATATCCAGTGATGATAGCACTCATTGGTAGGTATTTTAGCGATTCGACAATTGATTCATTGGTCCCGGAAGACAGAGCGATATATAATCTTGTGTCTAAAACGCGAAAAGTCAGTCTTTCTATCGCTTACGAACCGTCTTACAAAGAAAATTTCTTCGTGGAATTTAGTGATGGTGAGTTTGTCCAAACGTCTAATACAATGTGGCATCGACGGCGCGACCACTTGGACATTAGCGACATTAGCGTGGAATTTGATGATTCGCACAAGTATGACGCATCATTTACATGGTGCCGCGGTGTGCTGATTGTCGATTAATTCATTGAATTTACGGCAGACTGAATTACTTTTTTAAAAAAATGATTTTTTTTAGTATAATATCGGAATGTACATTCCTGTAGATAGTCAAACAATCAGGCACATCGACGACCAAAATGTTGACGTGTGGAAATTAGACGCCAAAGATCCGTCATGCGTCAACGTGCAAGGCGAAACTAAGATGCGGCCTGATTTGAGATGTTCGAAAACCATCCGAAACAAATTCCAAATCAGATATGTCAGTTCAGATATTACATGTTATTTCGAGAAAATTCATATCGGAATTGGCAACATGCATGTTTACGAACCTGGCGATTTTATGAAGGAACATGTCGATCAAAGATCAGCTGATTGCGAAGGTTTGCCGCACGTTATGACGCTGGTTATATCGGATGATATGTCGCCGTTAAGAATTAATGGAAATGTCGTAAACAGCGAGGCGGTGTTATTTTCGCTCGATTGTCGACATGAAGTGTTGCCAGTTAAACAAACGCGACGGTCATTTGTGTTTCCAGTGTATGGCATCTACAATCCATTTTATCATCGTAAACATGATCGCATAAACTGCAAGAACATTTATGACGCAGTATTAAAGGAGATGGATATGACAGATCCTGAAAGTGATGATTTGAGAATGTTAATCGGCGCAATCAGAATAATCGGAATTGATGAAGAACTTCTAGAAGCGTTGCACATATTTAATGGTGGTTGCGATCTTTATGACGAATATAATAATCCTCGGAACCCAACAACCAGATTGGATAGCACTACCGAGTTTTATGTAAATTACACAGTCGACGATGTCACGCATCGCGAAAAAATGACACCAGAACTAAAAATCCCTGCGGCGACAAATATCACATTTGAAAAAGAAATCACGCACCCAGGATATGACGTATTTGAACAGTATCGTGTAGATGTTATCAACGCAAAAGCAAACGAGGAACTCAGATATGCGAAAATTTACAAACAAGAGTGCAAAGAATTACCAGAAGATGCGATGCGCACGTTGCCGAATTATCCGGTTATTATTGTGCTATCTGGGCGATATTTCAGTGATTCGACAATCGAATCGCTCACTCCAAAAGACAAGGCTGTATATGATCTTGTCTCAAAAACAAAAAAAGTACATTTTTCGATTGCAACGGACCTTTGCGATTACGATAGAAAAATATTGCAGTTTAATAATGGTCAATTTACTTTTGCGAATCTAATCGAAAACGACAAACTCAGCCACTTAAGTATATGCGGATTTACTGTGGAATTTAACGATGAAAACGCATATGTTGCAAAGTTCCAATCGTGCTATGGCGTGTTATTCGTTGGGTAGCTATTTTGCTTATTTTTTATGGATTCGACGGTTTCGTTTCATCGTAAATTCTGTCGCGTAATTTCCATAAATTGTACTTATATGCATCTAGTTGAACATCTGGATAGTCGCGTGTATTGTAATTGTATTCGAGATTTGGATCCCATACGTATTCTTTTGGCGGTTTAATGTTCTTTTCGATGTTCTCCAAACAATCTTTCAATAATTCCTCGCGTAGTTGTTGGTCGACCTTTGAAAATCTAGTCGATAATTCTTTGACTCTATATTCAAATTCTGCAGGATGCCAGCGTTCTTGTTTTGGAGGATTATGGTTGCCCATTTTATATATTATGTGATATTCAAATTTCAGATATGTATTAATCACAACTTAAATTGGTCATATGTTATGGTACGCAATCTCCATAAAGAATGCTTATACGCATCTAATTGAACATCTGGATAACACATGCTATGAATATATTTAATTTTGGGATCAAACACGTATTCATCTGGCGGTTTTACATTATTGTCAATGTTCTCCAAACAATCTTTCAATAATTCCTCGCGTAAATGTCGATCTACTAGTTGGTAGTAGTTTGATAATCGCTTTGCCTCGGTTTTGGCATAATGCACAACAGTTTTTTGTGGATTATGATTGCCCATTTATATAAAAACGATATTCAAATTTTGCAGACAAAAAAAAATCAGAACGATTGTTGACCGATACGTCGACGACTGTTAGATACCAATATTTTGCTGTTCTGCCATTGATCGAATCCAGCAGTAGACAATGCCGATTGTCATGTAATCCAATTTGCACAATTCCGCTGTGAAACCATATGCGGTTGCGTACAAACAACGACCACCGTTTCCACGTTCACCAATCGCAAATTGTGTTGACTTTCCATCGTTGTAGTCGATATTAAGCATCGACAGCACATGATTTCGTGGCGCTCTCAGAGGAATTTTGTTGGAACCAGCGCAAATGCATGAATCCACGAATTCCGCGTTAGTTGCAATTCGTGGATATTCTTCGCCTTGCGCATGCATCACTTTCTTTTGCAACAACTGGAATTCGTCATCTAGTTTCATCTTCAGTGCACTTGCATAACGCAAAACAGTGTAGCACATGCTGCTGATTCGGTGACCAGTCGAATAGATGACCCCATCGAAAACAAATCCGATCACTAAGTCGTAGTTTGTTCCGTTGACCGGAATCAGATCAATCGATCCAACAGCAGGGCCTTCGATTTTTGCATCTTCGTGCTTGAATTGCATGAGTTCCAACACGTTGTACTTGAAAACAAGCGTGTTTTGTTCAATTTCGATCAAAATCAACTCGTCAGATGACTTGATAATTCTTGCTGGAAAATCGGCGACATTGAACTGTGCCAATAGTGCGGCAGGCGCCAAAGTTGCTGCAATCTTGTACTCTGCCATTTTATAACTCTAAAAAAATCATTTTTTTTAAACGGCGAAAATGCGCCCAAATGACAAATAATATGGATGCGGCATCTTTGCGTGAATTCGAGTTAAAGGCGTATTTCGCAACGAACACTATAAGTAGCCAGCGTTATTAAAACGGCACACACATAAACAACGTAACAGTTTTTGATATTTCACCGACAATGAAAGTTGATTTTTTAAATATAAAAATGGCAAATAATGTTGGTATTGAGTGTATTTACCTATGTGAACCTGGCGATTCTATTAGCGATCGCTGGAATCTTTATAAAATTGGACATACTTACAGAGATGTATGGGAGCGCATAAAAGAATATGGCCTTGGCACTAAACTATATTTCAGCGTGATATGTCCTAATAGCAAAATTTTGGAAAATGAACTGAAAAAATATTTCGACACCATGTATTTGAAAGAACGAGATGAATATTATTATGGCAATGTTACGCATATGGCAGAGGTTATGATGGCAAAAGTGAACGAACATTGCAAATTGTTTAGAGATCCGGAGCAAAGACAAACCGTTTGCGGATACTGGAAATATTGCAACAACGTTGTCCCGCCTGCTCTTACAGAGAAAAATACACCAAAATATGTGGAATTGTCACGGAAATTCAAAAACTCAGTTTGCTGCAGGGAGTCGAGGAGTAATAACAGCAGCGATAGAGTCAAGATCAAGCAGCGCCGTAAACATGATAGAGGTTCCAATAAATCAATCATGAGTGCGGCATATGGTGACGATAAACCAATCGAAATCAAATTAGAAAGATATACGGAGCATGCCAATAATGAACAAATCGAAATCAAATTAGAAAGATATACGGAGCATGCAAACGACGCATCAGTTGAAATTAAGCAAAATGGTGTCATGAAACCAGTCGACAAACCAATTGATGATGTCAATAAATCAATCGGGCACAATGATAGCAAACTAATTGAAATAAGCGAAAAGCCAGCCGATGATGCCAATAAATTAATTGCTGACGACATATCAGTTGAAAAAGCAGCAGGCGTACTTACGCCATTGACATACGACAATAACCAAGAATCAAAATCATACCGTAGGACCGTAAGAACATATGAGCGATGGGCTGCGTACAATAATATCCATTGCGTTGTTATAGGCGCGTATTTATATGTGAAAGCGATTGACGAACCATGGATGATTTTGGATAAGGGGAACGTGAGACAATTTGTGGAAAGCCACAAACGTGAATTTGTGCGCGATTTACGTGTTTTTCGTGATGATAATTTTAGAAGTCTAAAAATGAAATCCGGTGATATAATCCGCGAACAATGCGTAAATAAAAACTATATCAGAGTGAAATATGACATCGATGCTATTATCTATAATATAGTTGCAAACAGAAGAATTGACGCATTTATGCTTCAGCAATCAACACACGAGTATTTAACGATCGACATCAAAGGGCGACATATCGCATTTGACGCAAAACATTGTAAGTTTACGTATCTTAGTGATCTGGCACCATTAAGGACGCCATTCAACTATGGCAGCAACAAATCAATCATGGTGAAGCATAAACCAAATACGCAAATAATTGACAGCATTATGTTATCGTTGACCAATAAAAAAAAGATCACAGAATTTAGATGGTTCATCAAAACAATGTTCACGTCCAGCGATCACGTAATATTTGAGAGTGATTGTACATCTGTATTTGCACAACTGACACAGACGTTCATGCATCGACTATATTCTACTCCGCCGACGATGGAAATAAAATATTGCATAGATCGCGGCGATGGATGCAAACTACCCGATGGTTGTTCGATTATAAAAATATGCAAGGAAATTCGGCATTGTGAGACTGATAACGCAAATTTATACATTGCCGAGAATAGCGTTAAAATACTGAACATAATCAGGGAAGAAGGTGGTGATATAAATGCGCACGAAATGTATGATATGAACTGCATGAAACTATTGACAACTCCAGAGCTGTTGTTGACAAATTTGATAATGTGGTGTTTGGCATGATTTTTAACAAAAAAAACGCGAACTATCTTCACGCTCTTTTCAACGAGACTTTCGCCTCCCGAATTGTAAGTTTGCTTTATTGCAATATCCTTCCGGTAATATCACGCCACGCAATTTTAGTAAATTGCGACATAAACCGTAGTATTTACAGGTAGCATTATTCTTTTTGTGGAGTCCAAGTGATTGAACAGCACATGCGCAGCACCGTTCGAAATAACTGATTGCTGATTTTATGTTGACGACAAAAAATGAATTTATTTACGGTATAAAATGTGCAAGGATAAACAAACACACATCCGATTTTTATATTGCGCTATCGTTTCTGAAAGTGTTAATAACAGGAGTAGACATTGCATAGTTAATAGCAGCAAAATTTGAATTTTTTTTGATATATAAGCGTTACAATGAGCGAAATGAACTTTGCGGAGTTAATTAAGCCAATTACGTATGAATTGGACAGAAATGTGCAATATAACACCCACGATTTAAAGCAAATGACCGCCTATGATATGAAACATATTACAAACTGTCGTGATATGCTTGAGCTAATTTTGCGTGCAGACTGTTATTTGTTTCACGTGAAAGATTATATCGGCAAAGATGTGCGTAACGTTGCAGAAATCGAAAAATATGCGAAATTTATCTCAACATTGATCAAACACATTCGTTTTTATGACGGGTTTGCTTCATATTCGGACAAAACTGTGCTGCAACAATTTTCGGATTTTAGTAAACTTATACCATTTCATGCAGGTGAATATGTTTATACAAATATGCGTACATCGAAGAATTGTATCGCCACAAACGATTCATCATTAGTCCATATTCTTACCGAGATTAATCTATGGCAGTCATATTACGTAACTATTTACAACATGATTGTAGCTATGGGTAATGAAGCGAATGAATATTGTACAATTGATGAGTTAAATTGTAAATGTCATAAGTGGCTGAAACATGCCAAAATCAATGATTGTAATGTTTGCCTACCGGGTTATCCATGCGATTTCTTTCCGAAAGGGACTCCAAATAACACCGAAACTAAAGTTACAGAAGCCAAAAGTGACACAGAAAACTACAAAAAACTAATTACAGACGACTACACCGATTTGTTCGAGAAGGCAACCGCGCGTGCACGCATTAAAAAAGCAAAAGATGGATGTATCATTGTCCAAATTAACGATGACACATTAACTTTGCGCACCGATTTCAGTGGAGACTTACCGGAATCAACGGAATTTGCAAATTCCGATGGTACTGACATTGTTCATTTGTCTGATTTCGCGCTTGATGAAGTAAAAATTATTCCAATCAGTAGATCTAATTACAGTTTTGCATATGCCGGATTTTGGTATAATGATGTTTTGTATGAAATTCCGTCTTACAAGTATCAAAATATGCTTGAGTGTATTATGCGACATGAGGATTATATGAAAAATCTTTCGAAAGATTTAGCCGATTTGATCGATTTAGTCAACCGAACCAGACAAGATATTGCGAATTTACCTGAAGTTGAATATTGCCAAAATGCGACTTTCACAAAAGAAGGACCCGTGACTAAAATTTTGCATGGTCCGAATATTATGCACATAAATATTATGTTTAGCATTAAAGACGAGCTCAAATTTCAAGAATTAGTCGGCAGATGCGATGGCAAAACATACAGATTCGTGAAAGTCGGTAAGCGCACGTATAGAACGGAAGAATTAAATGAATACGAAACTGTTGAAATTATGATGCGACAGCGAGTCGAAGACGTCAAAGACACACAGTAAAATCTAAATTTAAATTTTTTTTGACATATTAAGCAAAACGCATCACAGAGCAAACTGTCGCAATGGCATTCCTGAACAGCGCAATATTGGCTACGAGATGATTTTTCATACGAACCTGGTAACAAAATATGATTTGTAGCATGTTGATTTCCGCAGTTTACTAACTATTTTCTGCCTAAAATAAATGAGTTAAAATTTGATTTTGTTTAATGTAAAATGTCGCACGGCATTCACCTCGGATTATTGGCAAATGGCCTGTACGAGGTTAACACTGGTTTGAGTGGCAAATACGAATCCAAATATCCCAATTCAACCGCTATATTCTATGTCGATTGCGAGAACTACAATACTACACACCTCAAATTAACGCTAGAATTGGCGCAAATATGCAAACAGCGGCTTGATTTGGGTACGAATTACTTTGAAGGCGATAAATGTAAAATCATCCAAACTATCAACAATGCCGTAGCAAAGTACAAAATACCGCCACAACCCGCACGTACTTTCATCGAACACAAAGCATCAGAATTGGTGAAAAGTGACAAACCAGTTGTATATTACGAAACTGTGGATGCTGTCAAAAACGAGCAACTAATATTTCAGCGACATCTGAACGGTAGCGAAGTATTTCAAGTGGCACAAAAATATGACCAAGAAATCAAGGAATCTAATGTGCTTATCAGCAATAAGAAACAGTACAAGCCAAAGAAAAAGGATATTGTGTATTTCACACTGTCAGACAAAATTGATCAGTTTTGCAGCGATAAAGTGGTGGTTGAATGCATTCCGCCACATGTTCCACGTTGTATGTGCTATAACATAGTCATAGATGAGTTGGAATTCAAGGATCAACAAGCTACTACTCGAACTGTTAGTTTAATTTACGAGGAAATTGTCGTGTACGCGAAAAAGTTTGGCTTTAGCGGTAAGTTAGACTTTAAATTGCGACATATGCGTGGCACTACTATGTACGCTATGATGTTTAAAAATATGGGATTTGCCGATGTAAAGTCGCAGCACAAATTTGATAAATTTCTTTCAACCAGCGCCATCATAGCAATGTTTATTCAATCTGGCGTGCTTCTCATCTCAAACAGCGATTACAATTATGTGCCGCTACTTTGCAAAATAATCGATGAACCGAACGTCGTTCATCCATTGACCGATTCGCTTACGACTGATTGTTTCATCGATGGCTGTCAATTGTACAAGTGTTGAGTTGCGCTGTGATGGGTTTGCGATTTATTTTTTGTATCGTCAAATAGTATTATACAGACCAATTAAGCTGTTTGTGGGAACGAAATTTGATTTTAGCTAATGTAAAAATGTCGCGCGCATTGTTGATTGTATGCTTAATAGTGTATATTTATGTTTTGTTTGTTGCAGTTAATTCGTGGTACGGATGGATAGGCGTGTTGGGAGAAATGGAGCATAAGGAGTACAATGGTACAAGTGCCAAATCATTATATCTTTACAATAAAGTTAGAGACTTAGCAATACCCGGTTTTATTGAGTCCGGTGTTTCAACGTTTATGTTGCAGTTAGTTGTTTTGATGAAATGCTGCCCTAGAGGAGATATGCGGTATGAAATTTTGCTATTTGCGCGTTGTTACTTGTTGTTAACTGGGATATTTGATATTGCTGTTGCGTCGATGCAATTGTCATTGTCGTACGCGTATGATAATATCACACCAGAAGAATATGAAATGTATGAATCACTTAGTGGGCGCTTCATGGGCTATGTTACGTTTCAAATTGCGCAAATCATTCCAAATTATACACTTGGTGCGATTTTGATTATTGGGTCATTCTTCACGCCGCTTGCTTATAAAAAAAATTACTTGGAAATGGAAATCGGCGAATGATATTTTTTTTAAAAAAATTAAGCAAATTGCCGCCATAATAGCAAGGCGATTGAGTCCATGTGAATTTGATTGGTACTGTACAAAGCATTAACTACGCATTGTATATGTTTGGTGTCAACAGCATCGACGCGTTTGCCAAAACGTGCAATGAAACTAATGAATAGATTAATTTTGTCTTCGATGGTGATGTGTTGGCTCTCTAACAATATAATTGTGTTAGATTTACTGTCATCACGAGCAATACAGTACTTGATACATTCGATGTCGATTTTTCTGGCACCCAATAGATTTGGCGACCAAGAGAGCATTGCGTATCGTAAACATCCATCGCGCGCACTTTTGTCAAAGTATGTTTCGGGGTTATTCTTAAAATCGAAATAGATGTGCGAATAAATATCGTAGGATGTCGGGTTTGCATTCTTATGTAACGTGCCGACACAATTAGGCGCACATGTAAATTTAATGTTTGGCTTGTAGCTTTCTTTGTTTTTTTCATATTCGTCGGCAACTTTTTTGTCGAATTTCATGGTGATATCCGGTGATTCGTGCGCCGGGGACATAATTTCAAATGTGCACATGCGTTGTGCAGGCGGTGTGTGTTTGCAATAGCTTGTTTTAATGCTGGCACTTGCTGCATCAGCATCTGTGTCATTTGCGTTATTGTCTGGGGCGCCATCTGATTTATCGTCTAGGTCATTGTTGACGTTATAGTCTGAATTATTGTCTGAATTATAATCTGAATTATCATCTGAATTATTGTCTGGACCGCTGTCTGGATCATCATTCGGATCGCCGCCAAAGTCATCAAACGGATCAGCCGACTCGACAGAATAATCAATTTTTTTGACTTCGACATTGTCTTTAACAGTTTCGTCGATCATAAATTGGAAATTTGGGATCTTGAAATCATGTTTCTTGCATAATTCATATGCTTTGGAATGTCGAAACAACATGATCTGGTTCTTCTTTTGTTTATTGGTTAGCTTGCTCCAATCTGATTTGCTATAGACATTGCTTGGTTTCAGCATATTGGTTATATGTACGCCATAATTCCGATCGAAGAATTGCTCGAAATTAAACTTATTATTCATCAAGTGGCACGCAAAATTCATCCATATTTCATTATTTACTTCTCTACCATCTCGTCGGTATATACCATCACGCAGAATATTACCCATCCGCCGCTCGTTGCATTTTGTGCATTCAAGTGTATTTTTTACATGTTTGCATGGAATAATCTTGTAGTATTCAGAGCCAGCGTTTGCCCATTCTATGCCTAATTCAATTCTATTAAATGTATCAGCATGGATGTTACGATTCAAAAGATCTAAATTTTGTGAAATTACATATGAATCACGTATACGAGTTGGCGCATTTGTTTCGTTCAAAAATTTACGATAAAGATCAATGATTTCTTTCTGTGTGACTTTTGGGCGCCAATAGCCTACTTTGCGAAAAATATACATATAGTCATCATCTATGAATTTACTGATGTCGAATTTCTCTATTTCATCTTTGGTGAGGTTGGTAACTTCCTTGATGCTAAATCGCAAAGATTGATCTTCAAATGCGTGCGGCGCGTAGTTATACATTTTGGGTGTAATATCATCAGCGGATACGTGTAATGCACCAGTAGAAATTGCATGCAGTAGAACATCTTCGTGCGATTTCTCGGAATGCACGTTGATACAAATTAGTGTGTCACGCGTAAATTCGGTCGATAGTGCAGTTGGAAACAATGGTGGTTGGAAAGACTTTACGTCTTTCATTTTCTGGATTTGCTCCGCATTCAACTTGTGTGGATACTTATCCAAAAGCTTATTGTAGAGCCGTTCGTGGATTTCGGATTGGTTCATTTGTGTAAGTTAGTATAACTTTATATATTCACATTTTGCTGGTCGGTGTCGAATTGATAGTTAGGTGCGGTATTAGCCAAATTATCATAAGTTCGCCAGTAGTTAAAAAAATATTTACCCCGTATTTTTTTAAAAGTTGTGATCGGCGTTGCGATTGGCGTCGTTACCAGCTAGTTGGCATGGGCAATATTCGAATGTACAGATGCCAGTGTGTTCATCGTATTTTGCGATACCAGGTTGGTTATTTATGCGCGTATGTGCGTTGTCATGCGTCCAATCTTCGCGTATGACGCGGCCATTTATTTGTTCGGAATACGAGATAATTGATGGCAAATCATTGGCTCGATGTCGCACGCCATTAATGAAGTATGTTTCGCAAGAAATATTGCCGTTGGCGAACCAATTAGTTACTGCAGGACCATTGTCACGTGTTGTAATGTCATTTAATATCCATTCTTCTTCTTCGACTGATCCATTTCCATAAAATCGCGTGATTGCTGGACCATCGACACGTGTAACAACACCATTAAATATCCATTCTTCCTCTTTAACTGATCCATTTTCATAAAATCGTGTGATTGCTGGACCATTGTCGCGTGTTGTAATGCCATCAATCATCCATTCTTCCAATTCAATTGACCCATTTTCATAAAAATCTGTTACTGCTGGGCCATTAGCGCGTGTAATAACGCCATTAAATACCCAACCCTCCGATTTAAGTTCACCACTTGGATAGTAGCTCTTTGCTGCGGGGCCATCGACTTTATGGACTTTCGCGTCATTTCTCCATTCTTCTTCTTTCATAATGCCAGACGGATAGAAATCAATTACATGCTCGCGTGTATCTGATTCAGTATTATATGATTCGGATGTTTTTGTGCCGTTTTCGTCAAATGTCTGAGTCGCTGGACCGTTGATACGATGTAGTTTGTTGTTTTTATAGTACTGAATCGTGTGTAATTTACCACTTGGATAGTAAGTATACATAGCTGGTTCGTTATCTCTGTGGTATTCGCCATTTTCGTTTTTCCATGCACGCACGGATATTCTGCCATTTTTATCAAATAGCACAGCATTTGGTTCGCCGCCGCGATTTTTGAATAAGCTGTTTTCATAATATTGTTCGTCGCTTTTGTTGTTTTTATCCTCAGTTTCGTAAAAATTCGTCACAGCAGGGCCGTCAATTCGATGAATTTTTCCATCCGGGCTGTAGTAAATTTCTGATTTCTTCTGTCCGTTGGGATAGAAATTTACCACAGTCGGTCCATTTTCACGATAAAGTTTTCCATTTCGATAGTATGTTTCACTCTCCTTTGTACCATCTTCACGAAAATTCGTCACCGCGGGGTCGTCTTCACGACATATCAGACCTGACTTATAATATAATATTTTCTTCAAGTTGCCGTTTGCACTGCGAATCGTCTTCACAAGAATATCTCCAACTTGTTTTTCCTCGATTTTTTCTCCGGATTCTGACTGATTTGCGACAGATAGCTTCGACATCGCACGTGATTTTTGTAGACTACTGTTTTATTTTTATACAAAAATCAAAATTTGAACTGGACAAACGATCGAATATATTTTGGCGTTCATTTATATTTAAAAATATCCATTTTATATACTATGTAAAATGTGCAACAATATGAAAACATACGATAAATTTTCATATTGCATCATTGGTATGATGGCAGTTGCAGTTATCATTTTAACTGCAGTTTTAATCGCAAATGATTTAATCGAGTATAATAAATATAAAATGGGCATGTGTACAATGATTATCAACCAAACGACTGTAGCTATTGCGCCATATATTTCCGAATGCTATTGCCACGAATGCAAAGGCGTTAGATGTGATAACATCAGTATGGGTAATATCAGCACGTGTTGCCGATCTGGATGTATAATTAACGATATTTTCGTCGACGAAACATGTCCCATATATTATGATTATTTCATCAAGGGTCGAATATTTTATAGAAATCAGCAAAGCAGAGTATTTATAATTTATGTGGATTGCCGGATTGATGCCGATGATTGCGTAAGTGGCAGTCGTGTTCAGTGTTGGACATCAAACAGTGATATTTTATTCAATTCGCCGTCAAAGCTATCCACATCAACAATTGTCGCAATTAGTTTGCTAATTCCATTTTTCGTGATATTTAGCGCAGTAGTCATATTTGTCAATCGCCGTGGTTCGAATCAATGATATAAACGATTATTTTTTGAATTAATTATTGCGTTTTGATTTTGTCGAATACTATTTATATAGGCGATATAGTGCGTCTATAAAGTTGAGGGGCGAATTTTGAAAACCCAAATTTAACAATCATGTCATTTACATATTTTGCGATAAAAAACGGCAGTAATCATACACCGTGTGATAAGCCGATGTCAAAATTGGTAAATGCACGTGGAATTACCGTAATTCATATAATCGAGTGCCCGATTTGTCATAGCGATGGGGTAAATGTTACTGTCCTGGTGAAAAATATCGATGAACCCGCTTATGCATGTGCAAATTGTAATGCGTTTATTATTATGATAAAAAGCACTATGCGGCCAATTCAACGAAACGACATTAAAATTAAATGCAAGATACCGCCAAGAACAAAACATTTATTTATGGCTGATAATGCGTTTATCAAGCGCATTGTTGACCCACGATTAAGCCATTTATATACTAATATGTCTGTACCAGATTGCCACGTGATAAAACTTTTGTCGGAGATAAAACATATTACAAAAGCACCATTTGATGCGGATTTACGCAAACTGGTTGTTACGAACGATGTCGCGTTGGTATACAATATAAAATATGTAAAAGATCAACTTATGCATTTAGAACGTAAATATGATGACGCTATTTATGATAGCATAGATTTGATGAGATTAATGCTCGACTTGAAAGAACAAAATGAAGATAAATCATCTACGTATAACGAAAAATCAATGAATGTAATGAATTTGTCGGTGCCGGTTAATAGCTACAATATAAATATCGCATATCCCAATGTATTTATTAATGACAGTAAACTTGGTAGAATGTATGTGCAATACGAGTTTGAAGGCCGAAATTACATTTGTGGTATCGGTTGATAAAATTTGAATTGCGTAAATGCCAATATTAATAATATTGTTATAATCATGGTTGTGCTACGCGAATTGATTATTTTGGTCGTGTGGCGTGTATTCGAATGGGTAAGCGCGCCTTTCGTTGTTTGCTATAGTTTGTGTAAGGGTTTAATTTGCGGAGGTCAGCCATGATAAATTGTCGCACGATTTTAAAAATTGAAACATATAACATTAAAATACTAAAATACTAAAATCACGCAGTAATTTTGTTATAATCACGCAGTAATTTTGTTATAATCACGCAGTAATTTTGTTATAATCACGTAATGATGACAGTGCTGCGATACTTGTTTGTTATGTTGTTGGTGCGTATGTGCGCAACGATGCTCTGTAAATTTCCTGCACAAATTACTGAATTTGGCGCGTATCCGACGTTTGCAACATATGCAAAAGGCACGCAATTTACAAACCTCTACATAAGCGATGTTTGCGTGTCAACTGATGGCCCATGCAATCGTGGTTACACAGGCCCATGCGGCACGTATAACAATCGCAACGTTTATTTGGGTTCGAATTATAATCATGACAGTCTGATTTCGAATTGCAACCAAATCACGCATTTGCTCAATATTCAACTTGTGGATGGTTTCAGGGCATCGATTAATGTTGTACGGCTTGTGTTGCAATGTCGGAATTTGTGTAGTGTGGTCAACGGGACATATTTCTGGAGTGTAACTGACAGCTGTCCAGTTTTTCAGTAAAAAAATAAAGCATTATGCATATTTTTTTGTAATTTATTGTCTATTTTGGCATGGGCAATATTCGGATGTTAGTTGGCCACCATCGAGATGTTTAACAATAGTTGGTTTGCCGTCTGCGCGATAGTGTTTCGGACCCTCGATCCAATCTTCACGTTTGATGAATCCGTGCAAATCATATGTAATGGAGGATGGTAAATCATTTTCGCGATGCTGTTTATTATTGAAAAAGTAATCTTCACGTATAATGATACCATTTTTATTTCGTCTGATAGATGCAGGCGCATTATTTCGCGTTCGTGTATCGTTGAAATACCATTCTTCAAATATCAATTGTCCTTCTGTATTGTAATTTTCTATTGCCGGTCCGTCTTCGCGATGGCATTTATCATTTTTATCGCGCCATATTTTCGATCTTATTTTGCCATTTTCGTGATATCGCACAACTGTCGGACCGTTTTTATTTTCTGGAAATCCGTCAATGTAATATCTCTCTGAATATTTAGCCCCATTTTGGAAAAATGTTGTCAATGCGGGTCCGTTAGTCCTGTGAAATTTACCGTCGCGTTTGTATGAAATCATGTATATGTTGCCATTTTTGTCAACTGTTTTTTTGATTTTAATGACGCGTTTGTGTTTTAGTTCGATTGGTGGCGATGGCTCTTCCATTTATTTTATCGATTTATATATTCAAAAGGTAAATCAAAATTCGTATAATACTATTTTGCGATATGTTAAAGTTAGTTGTTTTCAAATAAAAATATACACATAAAAACCAAAATCATCTATAATACAGCTTGCAAAAAAATATAACAGCACGAATTTACGCCGCTTTCATTCTACATATTTGACGTGATCCATCCTCTCCATATAGAATTGACATGTATGTATCGCATATTTCGGTGTCATTGATGAAATCCTCTCTTTTTTTGCGATTAGCTATATTTTCATAATATGTAATAACGGATCCGTAATTCTCATTTTCGCGGTAGCGTTTTCCATTTACGTAATATTTTCGTTGTCGAATATATCCATTTGGATACCACGATATAACTGCCGGACCTTTATCGCGTGTGATAACTCCATTGATTTGCCATTGTTCTTCTTCTATTTTTCCATTTTCGTGATATTTCCTAAATGCCGGGTGATCAAATTGATGCGTATCGCCTTTTTTATTTTCCCAAATCTCTAACATTACATTGCCATTTGGATAAAATTGTATTGAAGTTGGGCCTGATTTGTTTTCTGGAATGTCGTCGACGTAATAATTTTCTGATAATTTGACACCATTTTCACTATAACTTGTGACTGCGGGACCATCTAGTCTATGTTGAACCCCATGGTTGTAGTAATATACCGAGGACAATTTACCATTTTCATGATAATTTTCTAATGCCGGACCATCGGTGCGATGATATTTACTTTCTTCGTCGCGCCAACTTTTGTAAACGGCGATATTATTTTTGTACTTTATTGTATTTGGCGAACCGTTACAATTTTTTGGCTTACCATTTTCATGGAATTCTTCCTGTTTTATGCCGTCACCTTCCATCAAAACTAGTGCCGGTCCATCGAGACGATGCAACTGATCATCGCGATAATATGCAATTTTCTGTAATTCGCCATTTTCTGCATATAACTTTTCGGCGGGACCACCAAGTTTGTGTAATTTTTTGGCGGAATTATACCAATATTCAGCTCGGATCTTACCATTCGGATGGTAAAAAATTACATTCGGCAAATTATCTCGATTTTTCAGGAAACCATTTTCGTAATATTTCTCAGATTCTGTATTGCCGCTTTTGTAAAATTGGACAACAGCTGGTCCACCCGTCCTATGTAATTTTCCATATTGGCGATATCGTTGTACTTTTAGCTCGCCACTTTTGTAGAAATCATATTCCGAAGGGTGTGTTGTGTCGCTATGAAATAACTTATTGGATGTTAAATGCTGTAAAACAACGATGCCACTTTTAGTTTCGATGCGGCCAGACATATTACCACGTCGCATCATGTATTCGACTATGTTTTCTAGTGCTTCGCTCATCGTTGATTTTATATCCAGCTATTAAATCAAATTTTGATTTTGTAAAATATAGAAATATGTTCGGTAAAGATAGTAGTAGTGCTTTTGGTTCTGCGCCAATCCCATTCAAATTGTCTGGTAATGGAGCTGGCTTTAGTAATCTCGACACTTCTGTGAATGAGTTTGGTACACGTAAGTCGTTTACTTTTGGACGAACAGATACGCGACAAGTTAATTTTGCTGAATCAAAGGAAGATTTGCAAAATAACAATGGGCCAAAAAAAGCGGTTCAAGAGGTCGAATCAAAGGTAAACGCAAATGTTGAATCAAAGGCAAACTTACCAAATGTTGAATCAAAGGCAAATCCAAGTGCTGAATACACGCTCGTACCATTTGCACCAAAACCAATATTCAGATGCAGATATGTTAATTGTCGAAAGAGTTTCGGATCGCAAAATGGCGAAGAAAACCATGTTGTTAATATTCATGGTAATCAGTTTCGTTGCCAACGACCCGGATGTGGCAAAATATTGCACACGCGATATGAATTGCGCAGACATTTGAGCCAATTTTGCAAGGGTAAAACAAACAAAAAAAGAAATCAAAAACAAGCCAAGTAATTACTTTGACCACCGCGACGTATCATATTTGTAATATTTGAAAACTTCACCAGCTGCACGTACGGATTCTATGCTATTGAATAAATCATGGAGCGGATCTCTTTCAATAACTTCACGATGTTTCAACGCAAGTGCGTAATATACCACAATCCTATTTACATCGATGCCATCGCGATCTTTGCGCCAAATCTTGTTAAAAAAGTATTTTGTGCGTGGCAAACAATCCACACCAATTGCGTCCCAGTTCAAACCACTGTCATATTCATTCGTGTATTTTTCATATCATACCCGAAAATGTTTTGCCAACTACTCGCGTAATCGGTATTTTGACGAATAACAGTAGTTTTACGTTTGTTAATATTTCCCATATTATACATTATCTATATTTTTTTAGTTTAAAAAGTGAAAGTATTCTATTTAAAAATACGATGAAACACGCAGACAGAATGGACCGAATGGACCGCGTTGAAACCGTGTTCGTTTATAACAATACTGAAAATGCCAGCAAAAAAGCGATTTTGAGAGAATTTAAACATATCTTAAATATGCGTGGTTTTGACGATCCTTTTGATATAAATGAAATGCAAATATTTTGTCCATTTTGTCTGAAAATGAATTGTATTGACAGTACGTGCAAGGATCCATATTTGGCTACAGATGATTATATCACGCATCCAATGATTTGGTGCGACAACTGCTGTCGTTCGGTTTTGTTGGTAAATACTGCAAAAATTGTACCAGCCACCCAAATTAGCAACGAGTATAAAAACAAAGTTGAGAATTTAGACACATCTATTTTCTTCACTGTACAACTCGCGTTTGTCAAAAAAATTGTCGATGATATCCTTGGTCGGTTCGAGTGCGATGTGGCAATCCCAAATGATGAAGCACGTCGATTTTCTGACGATTATTATGATTGTGAAGGGGATACTGAACAATTTCTCGAAACAAATGAAATTGCGAAAAAATACAATATTAGGTTGCGTGAAGGTCACTTTGACGATATTAAAGATGCAACTGACGATTTTGACAACAATCACAATTCCAAATTCATAAACGCAAAAACGCTTAATATTGGTATTAAAGTTGGTAGTTATAATGTTTTGGAACCGGAAAGATCATATCCGCGAAGCACAAATTTGCAGAGCAGCGATGTTGTCATTCGGCTGCTGTGTGTGGATGAACGTGGCGAGGACTTTTGTGCGAACTTTTGGGGCGTTTAAAAACAAATATGTTTATGTTAAAAAATAACACATTTTAGTTGAAATATCCAGTTATATACAAATATCTAGCCGCTTTAAATCTATTAATTTCTGTGATTTTATAGATCCGTTTGCCGATTTTCAGAAATAGGTGTGGTTTGCGATTAAAATTACCAATAATCGTTTCTGATCGAATGCAATCGCTTTTTTTGTCAATATAACTGTCATTGAGTGAATCGTATGTGAGTATCACATTTATTCCATCAGTGATTTTTATCAAATTGTCAGATATTTCAATCTTGGCACCTTCGACAAATTTAATTTCGGGTATCTGGTTTGTTTTATCTTTAATTATGTTTGCTAATTTGACAAGATTTGGGTCAAACATACTTAAATCATTGCACCCAAATGTAATGTAGTCGTACATAGTTTTGTAAAATAACCCACTGATACGATGGTAAAGGCCTTCATATATGAAACCCGGATACGCATAGTTATTGTCATCACCTCTAATTGTGACGTATTCAACATTGTCAATAACAAATTTGGATAAATCTGTTCGCGACTGTTGGCATACATACCGACGCCCCACATCGAATACTAATATGTTACATCCAATTGTAACTACTATATTCGTGTCATGTGCTTGTTTTAAATATGCAAGTTTATTTTCTGGGGAGAATAAACTTGCATCCTTATGTTCGAACAATTTTTTGTAGTTGTCATGTTGAGGTAAATCGGATTTAACTGTGGCAGCGTCTGGTTGATGTGTATTCGACTCTGATGTGATAGGGTCTGATTCAACTGTGGCAACGTCTTGTTCAACTGTGGCAACGTCTTGTTCAACTGTGGCAACGTCTTGTTCAACTGTATCCGATGTGATAGGATCTGATTTTTGTTCAATTGGTACCGCGCAGTCGTCATAATCATCAACTGAGCACTCACAGTTTTTGTATTTATCCATAATCAGATACCCGGCAACGTAAGCAATATCTTTTTTCTCAGAAACCATAATTGCGTTAAAAATTGCGAAATAATCTGCTTTCCACCTATTAACATTACTGAGTTTATAAATTTGTTCGCCGCATCTTGCCATGATATAATATTCGTTACCAGTTTTATTTCTTGCAGTATAATAATGGTGGCCTAGTGCTCGATCTAATGCTACTGGCACAAAATCTGCGTATCGTTCTGTTGCTTTGTTGAATTGCGACAAGATTGCCTTATCATAATCACGGTTGCTTTCGTCGATTTCATGGTGTACGTATTTCATTAGCTCCGCGACGATACCTTCGTATTTCCTGATTTCGGGCAAATAATGCTTCTCACAGTAATTTCTTGCGTAAATAATTAATTCTAGCAGATCTTTATTACATCTGTTGGTATGCGTCGGATCATCTGTTTTATCCAATACATATGTGAACGGCTCGATCAACTTTGCCAAATCAATATCCTCCATTGTTATATGTTTTAAAAAAATCAAATTTCATTGTAATTGCACAAAAAAATCAAAATCTGAAAATCAAAAAATCTGAAAATCAAAATAAAATCAAAAAGCCGTCTAGTCCTCATAGATTCTACATCCACCGTCCTCGCGATATCGGCGACCATTTTCATCGACTTGCAAGCTTGCAAAATGTGCGATGTATTTGTCAACAGTGCTGAAAACATCCCACAGTTCGTCGTAAAGACCTTTGTAACCAGCATGCGTCTCAAAAACCGGTTTGCCATTTTCGTCGAATTCCTGCTCCATATAGCCATTTTCGATTTTCCATGCAGCAGCGCCGTACAACGGTCTATCGTTGTCCGCAACATCCAACAGTCCGACAAATCGATCTTTGGTATTTGAAAGATCGCCAGAAAGCATTTCATGTCGGAAATTCTTCGCAATCGTTCGCACAATTCCAAGAATCACAACAATAAAATTGTGGTTCATTCGAATCTTTTCTTCGACACCAATTTCAAGACCGTTTTCGATGAAATTGATGGTCTTTTGGGCCTCATGACGCACGTTCACCGCGTCGACAATAGTAGCGTCAAGATAATCAACAAATGCCTCCATGGTTGGTATCTATTTATAGTAGGGCCGAAGAAATCAATTTTTTCTAGCGATTGATTCATGTTTTTTACGCGGATTGAAGTGTTATGGACAACGCACCTCGCGATATCGTGCCAGCGCGCATATTTGGGGCATTTGGTTGGCGCTACGTCGATGTAGCACATGAGCCCAGCGCGCATATTTAGGGCATTTCACGCGAGTTCAGCAGTTTTGAGCGCAGCGAAAAACGTACTTGCAGTTGAAATTTGAAAACGTAAATCATATATACAAGAAAATGCACGCAATTGTCAATTTGCAAAACAACGCTGATGTTACTCAGCAACTGAAGCGACACGGATATGATATCTGCAAAGTAGCCTGGGAAGATACCTCGAGATTCAAGAATTCTGCATTTGGGAGTAATATTACTGATATGACACTGAAAACCAAAGATGGAAAAATGATGCCGATGATTCGTGTGCCAAATTTCAAGGATACATCGATTGACGTATCGCTTGGATATTTTAACTCGCCAACGTGTGAATTGAAAAACTTTTTGAAAGAAAAAAATCTATTGGCCGATCGTGATGTCCATGTGCTGACGCAAGCACAAGTTTGTGTGTTGCCACTTGCAAACGACAGCGTTGAATTCGCCGTTAACATGTACAATTATCAAGCAAATGAGGAGCATCCAGCTGTTTTGTCAATTATGATCACTGCTGATGCGTGTTCCGCACAAGTTTTGAACAAGAAACCTATGGATTTGTTTGTTAATAACGATGGTAAGTCGGCGTGGATGAAAGCAACACGTTTGGAAGATAAGAAAGATGAAAAAACGTTGAGTTTGAATTTCGACAATTTGACTGAATACGAAAAGCAACGCAATCTTATCACTATTGTGCAAGTTCCGCTTAAAACGCCGCCAAAGCGTCGAAGTATGGAATATGATGCATATGAAGTTTGTCTGTCTGCGTCTCTTGGGGTCCCGAAAGCGTACATTACAAGATCTGTTGAATCGTCATCGTCGCGTGGTATGGACTTCGCGTATTTGGAAAAGGGTTCAGATAATGGCGAATACCCTACTTTGCCAGATAAACTTGTGCGCGACTTCGATGCGCCAATTAGAGCTACATTGCAATATTATGTTGTGAGCGATGATGTGCCGACGGCTGCAAATATTGACGAAATCGTGCGCAAATTGGAATCCACAAAAAAATTAGCAGTTGCAAGTGGCTCACTGGTTGTTGATAAGAATGACCGATTGACAAAAAGCGACTAAATTAACAAAGAGTTG
>ERZ1292625.758-Hain-H41-01um-R1-758-length-44310-cov-113_pt1 | contig 44310 bp, 63 predicted proteins | sample MGYA00564400_ERZ1292625 | MGnify/ENA primary metagenome ERZ1292625 (study PRJEB36523, sample SAMEA6512639) | groundwater metagenome | collected 2019-01-08 | study: AquaDiva: Metagenomics assemblies of 32 groundwater samples
GCTTGATAAGCGGCGTCAGTCCCGGAAGCCCCGCCAGCGTTTCCGGTGCCTGCCGTCCCGCTCGGGGACGATGACCAATAGAATTCCCAAGCCAGCCCTGCGGTTGGTGTCGCGTTCGGAACCATCGCAACGAAGACTTCGTATTCCGCTGCGCGAGTCGCTCCAAAGTCTCCCTTTGCTCCCTGCCACGCAGCGTTGTTCGCGACGTTCTCCATGTTCATTTGGAGCGTCCTTGTCAGCCCTGAGTTGGTTGGACTGTAATCCGTGACATCAGCCCACACAACGGGCGTTCCGACTTTGACTAAAACTTCGTTGGCCATATTTTAAGCGCGCGCTGCCGCGATTGCTAAAGGGTGCAAAGTGTCGATAATCTCAAGCTCTTCAAGTCGTGAGATGGTTTTTGTCGCGAGGTTTTGCAGCGCCGTCCGGTCCACCGCAGTAAGCACGGTCCCTGTAACCATCGCGTTTATCATCGCAATGTGAGCAGCCTTTCCTACATTAAACACGAAGCTGTCGAGTTGAAATATCGTGTTGAAAATCTCGCAAGCATTCCGGACGTCATCACTGAAAGCGACGTTCAAAGCGCCTGCCGTGATTTTGCGTTTGCGATTGTTTGCCCCCGCCCAAATCAAAAGGTCAGCCGATGGCAACGGGACAACGATTGTCCGATCTTTTGCGCGAAGCGAGGTTAACAACTGCTCGTTTGTCATCGTCGCATAGCCGCGCGTGAGCGGGTCGTTGATGATTTCTTCGCGGAGAGTCATTAGCTGTTAACCGCCGCAAGTGAGAATGACGAGAACGTCACAACTTGAAGATTGGCAATCGAAACGTTATCCAATGTGACATCACCGCCACCTCCAGTTACGGTTACTGAGCCCTGGAGCCCGCAAGTCGTGCCTGTCGAGTCTTTGATCCTCCAATGCCCCGCTGCCGTGCCAGCGCCTGCCGCAGCTTCACCGATTGCGGTCCATGTGCCAGCTTTAGCCTTCGATCCTGACGACGCTGCCGCGAGCCAATCCGCAGGCAAAGCATCGCTTGTAAGCTTGGTTCCTGTGTCGGCTGCGGCGCAATTCGCAGGCTGAGCGCCAGAGAAAAATTCGAGGATAGCCGTTGCGCCAACCGTGACTTCGATTGCATCCAGCATCGCATTTCGAACCGCTACAGATAATTGGAGAGCCATAAAAATTAGTAGTTGATGACGGTGGCCCGGAACGCTGCGGATGCCGGGTCGATAGCGCCCACGGTTGGATTAACCACGATGATCGAAACAGTGTTGGTGGAACTCACAAACCCGGTTGCCCCGAGCCCTCCTTCAAAGCCCGCCGGAAGCCCGATCATAACCACGCTGTTTGTGTCCGCGCCAGTGACTGTGATTGTGAGATTGGTTGTGGACTGAGCAACAATGCTCGGAAAGTCCAACGTCGCCGAAGCTGTCAGAATTTTAAGAAAAGCAGTTCCTCCTCCGACCGCTACGCTTCCAGTGAAAACGCTGGCATTAGTAACTGTCACCGAACCGAAGGTTGCCGCACCGGCGTGTGATGATGTTCCGGTTACCGCGAGAGTCCCGCCCACAGTCGCATTTGTGACCACGGCCAAAGATCCAGAGGACGTGTGATTCGTGACGGTCACGGTTGCGAGAGTGGCTGCTCCAGTGAATGACGACGTGCCAGTCACCGCAAGCGTGCCCCCGATGGTTACATTCGTCACGACCGCGAGCGAGCCCCCGGCGATGTGGTTTGTCACCGTCAGGCTTCCGAGCGTCCCGGCGCCCGTGGCTGACCCCGTGCCCCCGTAAGCGACACCAAGCGCGGTTGTTGGTTTCAGCGCCCCGGCGATAATAAGATCGGTCCCGCTTGGAGTGATGGTCCCAACGCCCGCCGTCGAAACGGAAAATTTGAGGGAGCCCGAGGCGTTCTCAATTTGAGCCGCGCCGTCGCGCGATGGGAGCGTTTGCTGCGCGTAAAGCACCGCCGCGAGGATCAAAGTCAAAAGCAAAAATGGTAATTTTCTCATATGTTTTATGGGTTAAAGTCAACGGTAGAACCCGCGCAGATAGACAGTCACTGTCGTGCTTTGTGTGCTTGGGACTGTGAGTTCGAACTTGATTACTGTTCCGGTCGCTATGCTCTCAGCGCCAGCGGCCCCCCGCGAGCGCATGTCTGAGTCATGATTCGAAACCACGTTAGCAGCGTTAAATTCAATGGTCGTGGCTGCGTTGACCAGTTGGTGCGTGTTGTCTCCGGCGTAAACGTAAAACGTTGGGGCGTTCCCACCCGCCACGAGGGCCGTGCATTCGACATCCACGCCGGTCAGAATGTAACGACCACTCCCAGCCGTCGTGAAAATCGTGTAAACCGTGTTAGTCGTGTTGCACTCGATGGAGCCAACTGATTTCACAAACACCGTCCCCGGAACAAGCGATGGGTCCAGCCCTGCTTCCAGCACCGTCAGAGTAGGGTTTCCAGCCACGCCGTCGCCATTTGTGACCGAGAGCTTAGCAGATCCCGTAATCGTCCGAGTCGCACTCGTTCCCGCGCCTGTGACCGTGTAGAGCCCTGTTGTGGCCGTTCCTGAGAGCGCGGTCAGGTCTGAGTCGGTTGCCTGCTTCCCGGTGAACTGCGTTTGAATGTCGCTGATGACATTCGCGAGATATAAAAATTTTGTAGTCGTGACTGTTGCGTCCCCAATCTTAGCCGCGTCCTGCCCGGTCGGTAGCTGTGATGTCGTGACCGCTCCGCCGATGCTGGACAGTGTCAAGTTCGCTTCCACCACGTCCAGGGAGATCGTGCTCGTATTTTGCGTCACGGTCATTTTTGAGGATGCGTTTGTCAGGCTTCGAAGCTCCAAGTCCGAAACGGTCTTTTGCTTGAACACGCCCGCGCCCGATCCCACATTGCTGGCCGTGTTAATTTCACCAGTGCCGGGTGCTGTAATAGTGGTCCCGTCGAATCCAACACCAGCGCCAATCGTCACGCTCGCAAGCTTTCCGTTTGCGTCCACTCGAACCAAATTCGTAATGGTAAGACCCGGCAATGTGACGCCATTGGTTAGCGTGCTGCTATCCGCCAAAAGCTTCCCGGTCAAAGATACGTTTGTGACTGCGGACACTGTCATAGGTCCATCAATAATCTGATGCGCGGACACTCCTTGCGGAATGACGCCAGCCGTCAAGCTTCCGCTGTTCGTCACCGTCCCCACCGGCAGCATCGCCACTGTCATTGTTCCGAGCGTCGCTTTCGTTCCGTCGAAGCCCCCCATTACACTGTTCAGCGCCGCCGCCCCGTTCACCTGAAATCCGTTCGTTGCGTTCACGTATTTTTTCACGTTCAACGATCCGTCTTTTGTGAGTTGTGCGACCATGTTTGAAGCGCCTGACTCCGCCGTTGCAAACACCATGCTCGCCGCAAGGTCGTTAGAGCCGCCGTTCTCCAAGTATGACGCGATCTGCCCTGCCTGAACCTCGATGCCGCCGTTGTCCACCGTGATAAACGGAATGGCGGCGCCGTTCCCCGCGTTCACACCACCTGAGCGCAAGCGGAGAAGATTTCGCACAGGGCCAGCCAATACTGATGGTGAATAAAGATCCACATAGGCCAGTGGGATTTGCTTCCCGAAAGACAACCCATCGCGGTCGCTGTCTATAATCAGATTTCCAGTTCCAGAGTCCCCAATGCGCGTACTGTGCGCGAAAATATAGTTCATCATCACGAGAGAATTTGTTCCTCGGTAATCGATTGCCGTCCCTGTGTAGTCATCCTTGAAAAAGTAGTTACCTGAAATGTGATTGTTAATTCCTGCTAGAACTTGCAGCCCGCCAGCCGCATCGTGGAACATGTTGTTCTGAACCATCGACGATGACATCGTGCTGATCTTGAAGCCCTGGTTAGTGACAAAATAAAATTTGTTCGCCTGAAGTGTCAGATTGGTAATTTGACCCGAACCGCTCGAATTAATGTAAGCGCCGTAGCGGGTAATATGGTGGAAAATATTCCCCTCCATTGCCAAATGGTCAATGTTGTCATTCCCTGTCCCGATAACCATTCCGTCCTCGCTCATGTCAGACACCACGTTCCCGGACAAAACGTGATTAGTACCGCCTGCCGACATTGTAATTCCATTCCGACCTCCGATTACCGTATTGTTTTGGACTCGACTACTTGAAGACGCGTTAACGACGATGCCCGCCACGGGGACTCCGAAAGACACCATTTCCTGACCGGTGTTGTAAACAAAGTTCCCCGTGACTTCGACCCAGTCGCTTCCGACCGTGTAAATTCCAATGCCAGCCGTATTCGTGACGGTGTTTCCGACTGCGGAGAAATGGAACGGGTGAACGCTCGATTCGTAATTCAAAATCGCATAGCCCGAAGTTGGCCACATCATTGATAACGCCTGTGCGGTGATGTTTGTGCCTGGATCGTCCGCAAGAGTAAGCGTGAAGTTGGTTCCGGTTGAAGCCACCGTAGTCACGGTTGATATAAATCCACCATCGAAGCGCACTTGCTGGCCTGGCTGAAATAGAACCGGCGAGGTAGTTGTCAGCACCATCGTGGTATGGTCCAGCGTGCCCGTGGTCCTATCCGACCCCAAATAATTCCCTTGATCAAAGTAGGAGTTCCGGACCGATCCACCAAAATTATCGAAGCCCTGAATCATGATAGAGACCGCCGTTTCGTAAAATTTGCAGTCCACAATATTAAGCCGCGCGGTGTTGCTGAACACAACCACGTCACCGGTTTTGTTCCGGACCGAGTTCGTGTTTCCATTCGAGTAAAACAGGCAGCCTTTTATTGTGAGATCAGAACCTCCGGAAATGTAAATCGGGGTCGTGTAAATTGAAGAGTCTGAAGCCGCGAGGTTGAACTCGGTGAATGTGCAATTCTCAATCACCACATTCGCGCAGTTCACCAGTGAAATCGCTTGGCGCGCTGGTCCTTTGAACTTCAGGCCAGAGATGACGATATTGGACTTGCCGCTGATGACAAAGCCTTGCGACGTGTCCGCGAACACAACCGATCCGAAGCCATCACCCTTCAAAGCCATGCCGGAATTTAGAGTGACGTTTGTAATAACTCGGAAGATCCCTGTAGGCACATGGAGAGTCCTGCCACCAGCCACGCTGAGCGCTCGGGTTATCGGAGTGACATTGTCGGTTGCCCCATCTCCGAGCCCTCCGAACATAGCCAATTCCAGCACCCCATCATCAACGATCCTCTTGTAAAGAAGGTTCGTTTGAACGCTTGACCGCTCGATGTAGCCAGGGACCAGCGTGGAACTGTCATCCACAACTTGAAAGAACTGACCGCCTCCAGTGTCGTTAACCGCCGCGTAACCTTTCACGCGATATTGGAGATACCTATCTATTGGCCTCGCTATCAAAGCGGTGAGGGTTTCAACATCGGCTACGTAAAGCCCATAACGTGAATCCGCCGCGTTCCTGGTGAGCAGGTTCCCGCCGCTCGGAGTGTAGGCTCCAAACTCGTTCGTCGGCACGGGATAAATGGCCGTGCCGTAAAGCGTCGGAAGTCCGTTCGAGTCCCCTCGAATTGTCGCGATGCGTGAGCCGCCCGAGGAAAAGAATTCGATGCCGTTCTCCGTGGTCTGGTTGAATGGGATGCGAACGAAACCGAAGTCCGACCCGGTCAGAGTTGAGTTCGTCAGGACTTTTGAAGAGACGGTCTGCGTTGAAGTCAGCCCCGCGAAGTTCGCGAGCGCGGTTGCGGTTTCGGCGAAGCTGTTGGTTGCGTAATCGTTAACCCCTGTCACGAGCAGGCTGCCGATATTCGTCCTGACGGATGCTGTCGGTTCTCCGGCGATTGGGACCCGCACGGTCATCAGAGAAGTCACAGCCTGCGTTGCATAGGTCAGATACCCCCAAGTCCCGGAAAGGGAGCCAACCATTGCCGCGCCAACCTGGCCAGTGAAGCGAACAGCGTTCGTTGAAACCCTGGTTGAAACCACAGGGCCCGAAAACGGAACCGCCTCGACGTGGTTCGCGAGGTTAGTGAAATTCGCGCCGATGCTGGCCCCGATCGTTATTTGGTTTGCGGCATTTGTCGCTGCGGTTTTCCAAGTTCGCGCGGATGCGTTCAGCGTGAAGCTGTTGTCATTCACGGGCGTGTTCGTGATGGTGACAGTCATTGACACCCGATCTGCCGCTGAAGCTGTCAGAAGGAAAAGGAGCGCGAAAATTGGAATGAGCTTGGTCATATCGTGTAGTTGTCGTCCTGCGCTGAGCCGTCCGTATTCACTCCGAGAATGCGCCCGTAAGTTCCGGTCGAGTCCACAAAGGTAACCGTGTCTCCGGCGTTGTTGATTTTCTTCAGGAAAATCGCGTTCATCTGGTTTTGGGTCATGTAAGTTTCCCCCGGAATTGGAGTAGGTGAGCCGATGCGTATCAGTGATTTTATGATCCAAATTTCATCTTGATAAGTCAGTTTTGGACCGCTCGAATCCTCGAGTACGATGCAGAAATTGCAGGAGAGTTTCGTTAGCCCAGTGAGCGCAACCCCCATCTCTGTCGTGTTCAGATTCAGGAGTCCGACAAGCTGAGTTCCAACCACGGAGAACGCAGAGGAGAGCGCGTAAATCGCGGAAGAATCCCGCGCGCCGATGGCAACCGTTGGCGCTACCCCAACCGGTGAAACATTCTGAAGAGGGGCTTGCGGACCGCCGCCCGGAAGAAGTTCCAGGAGTTGAAGCTCGATGGCCAGCACGTCCTGATCCCCAACCGGACGAAGCATGAACACAGCAGGGAGAACGGAACCCGTGACAAGCTTCTTCGTGGTGATGTCATTAAATAGCGGTAAGCGAATGATCGCCATTGATTTTAGGGGGTTAAGTCAACGTCGCGTGTCTGATCGCCGGATGCGCGCTCCCCCGGCATAAATTGAGGCCCTTGAGGCATTCTGGCAGGCATAATCGCAGGAGCACTCCAGCCAGGAGCAAACGGGTCTTCATGAATTCATCACCTCCTCACCATTTTCCCTCGGGACATTTTTCAGCGTTCAGATAAATCTTCCATTGTTCCTTACACCCGCAGAATGAGCATCTTCTTTTGATCCAGTTGTAAAACTCGCACTGGATGCAAATGCAATCCCGCACCGCGCGAGTCTCAGAGTCCGCGAAGATCCGATCACCACGAACAAACGCTCCAGCCGTTCTGGCTGCCGCGCCCGCCGCATTCATCGCCATCCGCCCGAAACTCGGCACTCTAAAGCCCTTCGGAGGAGCCTTGCCATCCACGCTCAAAACAACTCCTTTGTGCTGAATGATTCTCATGCGAGGTCAACAAGTTCGACGTGGATGAATGCGGGAACGTCAGTGCTGAAGCTGATTCCAAGATCCCGCTGGGATGCGATCTGGAAATTTGTTCCACCCACGCCGATGCGTCCGAATGCGATGTCTTTCGGTGATGGAGGTTCCGGGATAAGCGTCCCGTGAAGGTAAACCTGGCAGTCCGTATCGATGATGTCAGGCGCCTGAGTGAATTTGTAACCCGTCGAGCCATCCCAAAAAAGCTTTACCCCATCCACTTCCTCAGATTCGTCCTGCGTCGCAACTTCGACCGCTGTGTACCCGGTATCCGTATCGACTCGAAACCCGAGCAACCCGGAGTTGTTTTGGCTGATGAGATCCCGCAGAATTTCAGGGACGGCCTCAATCGATTCCGGGTCAATCAGGTCAATCTTGAAACCAGCTTTTTGCATGAACGAGACGAGCTTATAGCCCGTGCCGTCGCACTCGGAGGAGATTGAGACGGAGAACACAACCGGGTTGACCCCCGGTTCCGCGAGGGCTCCCCATGGAACCGTTCCCACCAGCGTGCTTGGGGTTGATCCGGTCCTGTCGAAGCCAATGACACGTTGCAAACCGGCGTTGCACTCCGGCCCTCCGGCGGGCCAGTCCGGCACAAATGGGGTTTCGTCTTGATAGGCTTCCAGGTTTGTCAGAATTCGAATGGGCAACATCACCCGGACTTTGGTGAGCAAGTTCAGGCACTTCCCAATATTCGTGAACCGCTCAGCGTCCGGCGCCGTGTTCACCATGCACCCGAAGCCCTGCGGTTTGTCAGGTCGTTTAGCCTCCGGCATTAGATGCTGCCAGCGCCCCCCGAATGCCTCGAAGCACAAATTTTCGTACGTGTAGTCCCACATTTTTATGAGCCCGGAATTGCACCCGAGCGAGATGGAAGTTTCCCCATCAACGTAGCCCTCGCACATCGCGCGGAGGTAGGCTTCGCACTGGAGGATCATGTCGCAGAGCCCCTTCGTGTCCGTGAGTTGATACGTCCCGTTCCCATCCTCGTACGGCTCAGGGATGAGATGGACAAAACAGAAGTGCGGGTAGCACGTCCCGAACGGATTATCGTCGAGATCCCAGACATTGCTGGAGAAACCTTTGTCCCCGATCTTGCGAGAGCATTCATCGATGCTGGCTTGGTTCACCAAATATTCACGAATGCCGTTCTCGGTCGAGCGGTGGGGTTCGGCACGGAGCGCGGCGAAGTCCCACGTCGCAACGGTGCGCTCGATGCTGCTCGGTGCCGTTGGGCAGTGGTGAAAGCGAGTTTTGAAGACGAGCTTGACACACTCCTCCCCGCCCTCGAAATAAACCGTTGCGGATTCGATTTCATTCGGCGTCTCGTAAATTCGGCAGCTTCGATAGAAGTTTCTCCTGATCTCGCCATCGTCCTCACCTTGCGGATTGTTGCTCCCGCGCGCGTAGCGCCAGCCCGTCGGCGCCTCCGGTGCGTTCATCAGGACGTCCCCATAGGCCATGTGGTTGACCAATTCGTGCGCGTCGGTGTCAGGCAGAAACGGCCCATTGTAAAATTGGCAGCGTTCTGAGAGCGCAAAATAATCCGCGAACGTGGAAGGCTTCCAACCTGAGCTTGATTCATCCCCTTCAATTTCCGCCGGATGGTAAGCCTTCAGCTGATCGAACATAAGCCACTCGTTTTTCACTCCAGCTTTGAGCGCCGTGTTTCGAATTCCTTCGTGCTCGTAAACGATCGTGCCCCCGGTGAATGCTGTAACCCCCGCGAGCCCGGTGAAGGTCTCGCCAGCGGCGTAAGCAGTCCCGTTGTAGGTGACGGTCTCAGCCCGGACTTCGTAGACCACTCCTTCAACGATGCCACCCGTGACAACTTGAGCGCGGCTCGGGGCGATGCCGTGGAACGTATCCAAATTTCCGGCCGCATTTGTGACAAAGCGCCGAAAATACAAGATGCTTTTCCCTCCGCTCAATTCGTAACCGATCACTTGCGCACGCGGCATGATCCTCGTGTGGTCTCGCGTGAATGCGCGCGCAGAGTCGTAGATGGGGTTGTGATTCACGGCTACCGTAGCGGCCCCTGGCGCGCCCGCTGCGAGGTTGATGAGTGCGTGCTGGGCAAAGTATGCGTCCGAAAGCTCCTTGGCATTGCCGCACTCTTTTCCCCGGTTGTCCGAGCCTTCAGCCTGTCCTAAAGTCGAGAGCAGTCGCACGACAAAATAAGCGTCATGGAAAGCTGGCTTGTACTCGATCTGCTCAGTGCATTCGATGGTCAGACTGCCGCCGGCTTCGAAGGTCGCTGCAGTTGCCAGCCGCACTTTCAAAGGCTCGGGGAATACCGGCTCGCTCAGCCAAACCGCTACTGGACTCCCTTGGGTGACTGCGAGGGAATAAACGACAGTGGAACCGTTGAGGATTTCGATGGTTGCAGAGCCGACAAGGCCGGTTGGACGCACGAGAAATCCAGTGAGCAAATAGCCCGAAGTGTAAGCGTGTGAATCACCGCCGCCGGAATATGCCGCTAGATCCCCAGCGGATAGAGGTCCTCCCTCGAATGTGAAAAGCGGGTAGTCAGGGACTGCCGTTTCCCCATCCATGTGCCCGAGGTTTGGCGCAAGCGCGTACTGTTCAGTCAAGAACCTCTCAAAATCGAATGCGTAATTTTCAACCCGGTAACCAGCGAGCGCCCGCTGCGCGTCCGTTCCTCGATAATCTTTCAGGTAATAAATCAGGCATCGTTGCAGGCTTTCCGCGTTCGTCTTTTGGATCGCGGCTCCGCCCGTGTTCGGTCCGAGAATCCATTCCGAAATTAACAACTGAACCCGATCCCCATTGCCCAAAAACACGTAGTAAGAAAAAGGCGTCCGGGTAATCCAAACGACATGATCCGGCGCGAAGTCCGGGGAGTCTGGTGGACAAGTGCCGTTGAAATATCTCGGAGGAAGACCCGTTAGCGACGTGAATTTTATTCGGTAGTTTGGGAACACGGAACCATCGGGACCAGCCGCACAGTAACCGATCAACTCAGGGACCGGCATGAAGCCGCCGTAGCCTCGCCCCATTGTGTTCGGCCCGCCTTGCGCATTCTCCCCGCCGAAAGCGATCCGGTAAAAGTCTTGGGCTTTCACGAACGCCACCGCGCCCGCGTCAGAGCCAGCCGCTGTGCGGATGCCCCGCTGCCGCTTCCCAGCTTCCCAATAACCTTGATCCGAGGAAGCCGCCTCGAGCACGTTCGCCAGCCGGTTCCCCTCACTCTCCACCTGCGGGTTTCCGAAGACGAAGCCCATCATCGGGTTGGTGACATTCGCGCCTCCTGGCTCGCCTGCGGGTTCGAGTGGAACCTCCTGGTTACTTTCACTCGGGTCAAGGTGAATCCAAGTTTCCATGGCTTCGGCTAAGGCTGGCCATAACGGAGGTTCTGCTCCGTCGTGGTTTCTCACCTGACGCCAAAGGCTGAGCTGGTCGAAGATGATGCGCCAGCAGCCGTCCGCGAGACCGCTCCGCAACCGGTCGCTAATAGCCCGCGCCATGGCCCGCGCTTGCGTTGACGTGATTGGATCGCCAGCAACTGGCGTTGGAGCGCGTGTGAAAGTAAGGGGCATTATTGCCAGCGAAGCACGGGGTCTTTCGTGGAACCACTGCCAGATCCAGCGCCGCTCGAAAGGCTGTAGCTAGTCCCGTTCGTAGTTTGCTTCACGTTGATACCAACCCCTTTGACGGGCTGAAGACTCTGGACCATATCATGAATGCCGCGAGCCCATTCGAGCATCGCAGGCGGCCCTTGTGTCGGTTTCTTGGGCATCTTCATATCGTCGGATAAAGGAATGTCAGCCACTCCTCAAGCCACCATTCGTTGGTGATTTCCAACTTGCCGTATGCGATCTTTTTTTGCGCAGGGGTTTGCTTGAGCCATCCCCAAAAGTATCCGCTGTGAGGGGTGACAACCGGAATGTTTTCGAGCGTGGCCAAGTGCTCCGCGTCGATCGGGCTTTCCGCGTGAATTTGGGCCTGAGTGTAAACTTTGTGAATGTTTGACCAGGCCATTGCCAGCGCGGCTTTGGTGCCGATAACGCGAGTGTGGCGAAGGATGAGTTGCGAGACTTGAAATGTAAGATTCGGGACGCGCATCAAAGCCTCAAATAGCACAATCGCGTTTGCCTTTTGCTCTGCGGTTGCCCCGGAAACCGCGTTGATTGCAACGTAAACTGTATTGATTTTGGATTCAACATTTTCAGGAGTAGCAAGCTGGTTGATATCATCCAAACCGATTTCAATAATACGCCTCATGACTGCGCTGAAACCGATCCAGTCAGGATGCTCTCGATAGTCTTTTTGAATTGTGTTCGTTGGAAATTCCCATGTGTCAATTGCCTGCTCGGGAGTGTTCTGCCCAGCGAAAAGGTAAGGGAAGGAAACGTTCAGCCGGACTTTTGGCTTATCACTGTCCGAGGTATGCCAGTTGCTTTCGGTTGGAAGCTGGAACGCGTATCCAACCACCGCCTCGCGCGTGCCCTCGTAGCCGAGTAGTGTCCTGACTCCAGTCTCTGGTGAGTAAGATATCTCGTGACTGTCCAGTTCCAAATTTGATCCAATGTTTGTCATCCGAATGAGGGAGGTTCGGCCATTGTTTTTGTCACGGCTTTTTTCGTGTTCTGCTCGATTTTCTTTTGCGTGGTGTGGCTTAGTTGGAGTTCCTTCACCACGGGGTCCACCCCGGAGTATGCACCGATTTGCTGGAGGTTGTTTAGTTGGGCTTGGCCAAGTCCGCCGCCGCCTGTTTTTGCTTGAGTTTTTTCTTTGACGGCTTTTGTAATGTCACCACTTAGATCGGGGACTCCGGTTTTGTCTCGCCTAAAAGTCGCATTGTTATCCCTGTCGATGTTTGCGGCGATGTCTAAAGCCTGGTCGAAAGTCGTTGCTCCTTTCACTTTCGTTGCCCCCACGCTCATTGCCCCGAGAACCGATCCAAGGGTTTGGATTCGTCCAATAATTCCATCTAAAAACGGAAGCGATTCCGCAAGCCCTTTTCCAAGTGCTGACATTTGCTTCGCTTTGAATCGGTCCATTGCATCCCCGGCATCATCGAGCGACTTAACAACATTTGAGCCCATTACGAGCCCGAGTCTTTGCGCTTCGTCCCCCATCTCACCAAGCCCTGATCGCATTGCACCAATCACCGGAAGCGCGCCTCGACCCATCGTTGTAAAACCAGCGTTTAGCAATGCCTGCGGGTCTTTCGCGTTTCGGAATGCCACGCCAATCTTGTCAACGATTCCGTCAATGCGGAGCGATTCTAAATCTTTAACAGCTATTCCGAGTTGAGCAAATCCTTTGGCAGCTTCCCCGGTTGGGTCTTTGATCGCCTCAAATTTTGCTTGGGCAAGTCGCCTTGCGGCTTGTGCAAAATCATCAACACTCCCGCCTGTCTGCTTGGCTGCGTAGGAGTACTCCTGCAATTTCGTCGTGCTGATTCCAACCCGGTCAGAAAGGTCCGTAATGTGCGAAGCGTAGTCTATAGTTGCTTTTGTGGCCGCAATGAGAGCCCCGGTTGAAATCGCGCCGGCCAACTGATTCTTAATCGCTGATCCGGCATCCCTGCCAAACTTAGAGGATGCTGACTGAGCCCGCTTCAGCCCAGTCTCATACCCCGAGATGTCGAGCCCAAGCTTTGCGATGAGTGAAAGGAAGCCCATTAGTTCGCTCCAAATTTAATAGCCTCCGCTCGTTCTACTTGAGCCAGGAAATTAAGCCTTCTATCATCCATCAACTCAAGCCCGCCGCGCATGTCCCCGAGGGTCGCGAGCAGGCAATTGGCTTTGACGATGGTCATGTCAAGGGCCGCGTCCATGGCTATCCCAAGCTCTGTCATCAGTGCAGCCAGGAGCCAGTATTCAAACGGTGCGTTGACGCTTCCAGAGCTGCGTTTGCAAGCGGTTATTGGCCGCTTTTCCGAAGCCTCAAAGTAAGCGTGAAACTTCTGGTACTCGATCTGCAGAACGGTTTTGCGCAGAGTTTGGGACCATATCCAGACGAAGAGTTTGAACCACCATGCCGAGAGATTCCTTTCAGCCTGCCGCCACGGTTGTGAACAAATAAACACGGAAAGCATGAGGTCTGGAAGATGCGCTTGCTCTCCGGAAACGAAAGCCGATCCGTGCTGGACCAGCAAGAACCGATGGCCAAGTGTGAGCGGTTGAAGCGGAAGTCCGAGAACTTTGAACCGTCTCGGGTTTGCCGCCTCGTGGAATGCGGCGTCCATAAAAGTTAAGCCTCTGCCACCCCTATAAAAGCGTCAACAGTAGAAGATGCAGCCTTGGCGTAAAGTGTGGTTGGAGTCCCGGTTAAGAGCACGCCTTTTCCCGGTTTAATTACTGAGATCACCTGAGTGATTGGAGTATCCAGACCGATGGTGAGACTAATGGCTGCATCCAGGTTTTTTATCAGGATGGCTTCCACGGTGTCACATCCGCCGATGTCGATCAAGGTAGTCGTCGCCGCGATGTTCTGAACTCCAGCTTGCATCTCGGTGCCTGCCATGTCCAGCGACCCCGAGAAAGATGCAGCCACGCTTGCGCCACCTTTTGATGCCGAAAACCCGGCTGAGATTGAAATTTCGTTTGCCATAAATTAAGAGATTTTCGAGTAAGTCGGCATTCCGATTTTCCGAGTGATACTTAGGGTCATCATCGAGTGAGAATCATTTTTGAGATTGTCGTCAGAATTTCCGTAGAACACCCAAGGGTAATCCGCGTCCCCGTTGATCGCATCTGAAAGCCAGCCTTTGCGGATAACAGGAGCGCCTGAGATTTTGACGCGCGCGCCAGGGGGCGGGGATGTTGCTGAAATTTTTGCCGCTGCTTTCGTGGTTCCTTCTGGAATCCAATCAAGGTCCATCGTGATTTGTTGGTTCGAAAAAAGCGCCCCGGATTCGTCGCCGTCCTGATTTTTGATGTCCACCACATCGGCCCTGGGTGAGACCTTTATGCTCTGAATATTTGGGCTCGCATACCCTGGAATCGCCACTCCGTCGAGGTCGTAAATCGTCACCGCGACACCAAGTAAACCCGTCACGTGTGCCGTATTGATTTCGTTCGACATATCAAATTAGTTGTTTAAGTCAACGCGCTCAGGCCACATCCGCCGGAACACAAGTTACGTCCACGGTGTAGGAGCTTTCCCAGTGCCGATCGGACGGACCGGCCTGGTAGGGTGAAGGCCAGACCAGGAAGGCTGTGAAATTGCTGAGCGATCCCGACAAGTCATCCGCGATTGTGGTCGTAATTATTTTCGAGAGAACCTCATTCACCCTGGATGCGTGCTCGGTCGAAGTCTCGTCATCGGCCTGCGTGCGGATGCGAAATGTCAGGGGGACTTTCCAGTTGTTCGAGGGAGGGGCAACCGGGTCCGCGCTTCCGGTATCCACGATCACGCAGGGCAGCTTGACCTTTGGTTCCTCAGTTGTGTCCGCGTCGGTATCGCTGCCGTTGATCCCTGGATAAATCTGTCCGGCTGGAATTGTCGTGAGGCTCGCTGCATTCAGGAAAGCAACCGCGGCAAGCTGACACTTTTCGTTGATGTTCATTTGTATTTTGCCAGCCTGCGGGCCATTCTCTCGGCTGTTTTTGCAGCCATCGAAGCGGCCTCTTTTTGAAACGAGATCCCGAGCGCAGCTTCAACTCGCGGGTCAATTTGGAAAGCAGCATCTCCTTTTTTGACAGCAAGTGAATATTCCGCCGTGGCGATCGGGTTCCAACCTGGAGTTGCTGGCTTGGCTTGTCCTCGCTGCTTCACCGCGCCACCTTCTTTCGAGATGCTCAAAAATTCCTTTGCGATGGCCGCGAATTTCTTCAGTGGAAGATTCCACCCCACTTTCAATTTGCCAATGGCCGCAAGCCTTCTTCCGATCAAAGCCTTTGCCTTCGCTGCTCGCTTTTTGTAGGGAATAGCCCAGCCTTTTTTCTTGGCCCAATAAGCCAGAAGCGCATACGCATTTTTAGAACCTTTGGCTACGCCGTGACCGCGCACTGGTCCGAAAACTTTCTTACTGAACTTGGCCACATCCTCACCGCCAAGCGCCTTCAGGATTTCCGCGCGGCTGGCCATCGGAGTCGCGTCCCGGGCCCCTTTGAGAATCCAAAACATTTTGCTGTTAACGATTTCCGCGAGGTCTCGCCGGTCTTCCTTGATGTATTCCGCGAGCGAGCGGTTGAAAGCTGTCATGTCGATCTTGATCGTGGGAATCATTTGTCCGGGTCCTCAACATGGATCGAGTAATTTACTCCTGAACCATCAGATTCAACGGACACAATGCGATAAGCTTTCGTGAGGTAAGTAAGCTGATGGCCTTGCTGCGGTTTAACCGTGCTGAAAAGCGACTGGCGCGCGTTTAGCGTGAATGCAATAATGTATTCTTTGCCCCCAAGAACGAGCACAGTCCCTTTGCTGAGCGTGTTCGGGATGCAGAGGTAGTTCACACCAGCATAGGTGAAGACGGGGCTTCCCAGGTCAACCTCAAGCGATTTGCACCCGGCGGCCAGAAGTTCTGAAAGTGCACTCATAAAAGAAAAGCCGGTCCAGAAAATAGTATAAACTGGACCGGCCCAACCCTACAAACTGAGCAACCAACTCAGAAAAGTTAATCAAACACGAGTTCGAAAATTGAACTGATTGCGGTCACATCCGCGCCCGCTGCGGTTTCAGCCTGCTCCAATTTCACGAAACGCTTGATGTCGGGAGGAGGTCGGAACTGAATTTTCGTGAGAGGCGTCCCGGTTGCGGCCACGCCAGGCACGCTTTTTTCAAGCCCGGTCGTCACATACGATCCTGCCAGAGTGTCGCAGTGCATGATTCGGAAGTCGATATACTTGTCCGTGCCAGTCTGCGTAGGAAGCGCTGGCAACGTGATTTGAAAAGCAAACGGAGGGGGATTCGTGCTGCCGGTTGGCAGGACTCCGAGCGTGCCGAGATCAAAGGCCGAAGTGAGTTCAGCCGCCGCGCCCGCCGCCGGGAGGGCTTTGGCGACGTAGAAAAAAGCGTCCTTTCGATTTTGGTTAAAAACGTATTGGTCCATAAAAATTAGGCTGTTAAGGCTTCGGTGTTGAGCAGTGAATCCGTCACAATGATTCGGATACCATTCGACTCGGTTGGAATCGGTGGATAAACCAGAGGCTGGTTCGAAGTCATTGCGGTGATGACTGGAGCGCGTGAAACTTGCAGTTGACGTCGGCTTCGTCGGGTCATGAACCACGCATCTGGAGCACTTCCGACCGGGAGAATGGAAAGCAACTCAGCCAAAGCCGCATCGGTCACACCTTTACCGGCGTCCGCTGTAAAATCCTTCATCCGGCAAAGGCCGTATGGGTTCACCCATTGCATGCCGACTCGCGTTGATAGCGCCCCGATAAGCGCCCAGAGGCGCTTGGTTTCGCTTTTGATCGTGCGATCGATCCATTGCGGTTGAGACCACTCGAACGAGAGGGCGCTACTTCCACCGAATTGATACTGGCAGAATTCCTCCCCGAATTTTACACCGTAAACACTGGAACCCGTGGTTGCCGAAGTGCCGCCAGCGTCGAGAACGAGGGTGGAATCCACGACCGATTGAGCGCCCGGGAATCCCTTTGCGTCATTCACGGTCCCGTACCAAGTTTGAGATCCGATATGAAGCATCGCAGCGCGAGTGTGGCCGATGGCCTCAAGGAGCTTAACCCGGTCCGGCTCCTTGCTCGCATTGAGCACTCCGTTAATATCGATTTCAGCCATCGACTCATAGAGTTGAGTCTCTACCTTGCGAAGTTGGTAGGAGCTTTTGGACGCGAACACGCCTTCGTTTGAGTCGCGGAAAGACCCCGTTGGAAGCCCAGTCCTGAGAAGGGATTCGTAACTCGTCACCCCTTGCCCAAGAACGCGCGCTGGAAACTCAGCGAGTTCCGGAGCTGCATTTTTATTTAGCTCAATGACTGGTCCGATTGCCGACTCGTTGAGCAGCGCGATGTCGAGAAGTGTTTGAAATGCGTGTGCCATAAATTTTCCTTACTGTTTGAGAGCGGCGCGTTTTTGATCCTCCGATTTCATCATCGAAAGAGCCCGGTTGAACGGGGTGAGTTTTGAAAAATCCTGAGCCAGGGGAGCGCCAGAATTGCCGCTTGCGGTTGCCGCAAGTGGGTTTGGTGTGCCAGTGCCTGCGACAATTGCAGCGGCGTCCCGGGAAGGCTTTTCAGCAAGCGCGGTGTTGAGGGTGGCGACTTCGGCGGAAAGGGATTTGTGAGCCGTCTCGAAGTTCTGGTTTGCCTTGCGAAGGGAAGCGTTCTCTTTCGCCTGAGCCTCAAAATCCACCTTTAGAGTGTTTAGTGAAGCCTGAAGCCCTTCAGCGGCCTTTACGGCTGCGGACTCGTTTGCTCCGGAGTCCTCGGTTGCGGCTTTGAGCTGTGCCTCAAGCGCGGAAATTTTCGTCTCCTGTTCGGCGATGTGCTTGTTCGCCTTGACGACATTGAAAAATGTTTCGGCCATGCCATTAGGCCGAAAAGTCAACGCATGGGTAGAACCTCATCCGCGTCGTTTACGAGGCTGTCAACCAAACCGTTCATGACCGAGTCCCGCCCGTCGTAGCAAAGACCTTCCATTGAATCCTCGACGATTCCGTCTCGAAAAGTGCGGACATGAAGCTTGAAGGCGTCGTTTAATTTGTCGCATTGAGCCTGCAAAATGGCCTGTTCCTCTGGTGTCATTGGCTTGAACCAAGCCCCGAGAAGTTTGTTTTTGCCCGATGAAATCGCGTTCACCTTGATCCCTTCAACGGCCAATTGTTGCGAGTAATCCATGTAAAGCGCGTAAGTCCCAATAGACCCCACTCGCGAAGAATGCGTGCAAATGATTTGATCAGATCCCGCCGCGAGGTAGTAAGCCGCTGAGCACATGCAAGTGTCGGTGAAAGACGTCACTTTTTTTTGAATGCCAGCGATGCGTTCAGCCATCTCTGAGATCCCCGTAATCAAGCCCCCTGGGCTGTCAAAATGGAGAATAATTTCGCTGATAGAGTCCGTGTCCTCTGCCACGTCCAGCGCCTCGGAAAGGTCTTCAAGATCGTATCCTCCGAAAAAATGTTTTTCGAAATACGAAAGGCGCTTTCCGATGATTCCGAAAATTGGGATGACAACCGCGTTCCCTTCCTGCATTGGTTCGGATTCAGGGTCCTCTGCTTCCTCTTCGTCCGGCATGTCCGGCATTCCGTGGTTCAACCTCGAATCGAGAAGCCGCTGAATCGCCCGGTGTTTTTCCGGGGTTATCAGCCATGGCTCTTCGCAAATTTTTGAAATGATGTGCGGGTAATTTTTCATGTCGTCTCTCCGACTTGAACTTGCGCGGTTGCGGCTTGCGGAGGTTGGGGCGATCCAGGAGGGGGAATGAAAACCTTGTCAGGGTCAACCCCAAGCTTGGCCGCTTCGTCTTCCAGGAACTTCCGCTCGATGACCTTCTGCTTAATGTCATCCTTCCAGTAACCATTTCGCATTGCGGACCAGCGGCGGAGAGTTCCTGGGCCACGCTCGAATTCCTGCAAAGCCACGTCCGAAGAATACTTGAGGTCTGCCGTCAATTCCTCCGGCCCCTGGTAACTCCACTTGAACCAGTCTTTATTGAATGGGAGCAGGTCAAGTTTCATTGCCTTCGCGATGCGCCATGAGTCGATCCTGTGGAGCATCGGAGCCACGATGAAAGACTGAATCTCACGGAGCTTCGCGTTAATTTTCTCGATCACAATCCGCATCTGGGCCCCTCCGACTTTGGACGGGTCAACTGAGAAGTCACTTGACCAGCCGATGCCGCAAAAGGCCCGCCGGATGAGCTCAGCCTGAAACGACATCACGTTCACCGAGGGCCGCTCGTTGACCATCGATTCTATCTTCTGACCACTGCCCGCCTTGAATCGCTGGATGATCCCGGGCTGAATTTGCTCCGTTGCAATCGAGGTTGCCGCGCCGGTCGTGGTGTCCGGGACGCTCGCGGGGGATGCGAAAAGTCCTTGAACGGTGTCGATATTTCCATCCTCAGTGTACTCCTGAATGGCATACATCGAGTTGATGAGTTGTGCGAAAAGTTCGTTTTGCGCGGAGTTCGAAACATCAAGCATGGAGAACGCGGCCACGGCCAACGGGGGAATCTCGCGGACTTGGTCCAAGTAGTCAGGGAGGAATCGGAAGGCGAAATCGTTCATCGAAATGTCCCGGTAAACTCCACTCACGCCCTGGTCTGGGATTAACCTGTGAGCAACTCGTTTTCCGAAGACATTTAAAATCACTCCGTCCACAATGCGGAAGCCCTGCCACGCTGCGTTTCCAAGTTCGTTGCCGTCGTTGTCAATAACACGGCCATCGGGACGAATAAACTCGGCCGGATATTGGACCGAGGTTTCCGAGGAATACCCTGAGTTCCCAACGCGGTGGCAGGGAATAGGCTGGATCTGAGGCAGCCCGTCTTGCGTCTCGGTGAGCACAACCCCGAGAGCGCCATCCCGCATTGAGGAAATTACGAGGTTTCGCTTGAATGTTTCGTAATTGTGGGGGTCCCCGGCAATGTCGATATATTTCCCGGTTTCCTGGAGCCAATCCTCCGCGGCATCGCCCCAAGCTTCGTCTTTCCCCTCGAATTGGGGAATGAAAGTTTCAACCGCCAGCCGCGCTTGCTCTTGAATTGCACCCTTAATAATTGGGAAATTCTCATAGAGCCAGCGGCTGGTTGCAAGGAGTGTCCGGCGTCCGAGTGGGGAAATGTTCCTGAAAGTATCGACATCGGTGAGGGGAACCGTCTTGCGTTTGTCGGTTTGTGTCGCCGCTTCGATCAGGGAATTGTTGGACCAGCCGTAGCTGGAGCGGCGTTCCTGAAATTTGTATGGGGTGACGGCCATTAGCCAACCCCTCTGACGTGTGATTTATTTTGCATGGCCATGATGAAATGCGCGTAGGTCACGGGGTCCCGTTGATAGAGAGAATATTGAAGCCGAGCGATGCGCTGGGTGATGTTTTGCTGAATGGCCCGCTGAGAGTTCACATCCCCGCTTCCCGCGGCGATTATTGCCGAACCCGACGCGAGGTCTTCTTCAGCGGATCGCAATGCCGCGAGAACCTCCGACGTGCTGAAGGTGGAGAATAGAGTGACGACCACAATTTTGTGTGGTCAGTCAACTGAGGAGATTAGTTCAAGTGAAACATCCGCCCGTCTGGCACATCTCAGAAAACAGGTCGCTGGGTCGCGTGAAATCAACTTGATCGAGCGGCTTGCAGGATTTGTGCAACCACGCGTTCGGGTCACGCTTTTGCATCTCACGCTCAAATTCGACCGCCGCCGCGAATTCTTCGGTTGTCAGTTCAAGCCATTCTTCGTCTCGTTGGTTTGGACACATCCAGCAACGCGACTTGGGGGCCTTTGGCCAGCCCATTGACTTGATGAGCGATTGGCATTCATGCCGGTTCATCGGCACGTCCTGGACCAGTGGGAGGCGCAATAATCCGAGGTAGTATTCCTTGGATGTCAGAGCGCGAGCCCATCGCTTTTGTTCATCTTTTCCGTAGCCCAACCACTTCACGGCTTGATTCTTTTCTACGCCCTGAGCCCGCAGCCATCGGTCAATAGGCTCCTGTTTCCAGTCCGAAGAACAATAGCCTGAGAACTTTGCAACCTGCCCCGATTCGTTGGTGTAGATCGGTATTTTGAGCGTGCCTTGCGCGTTAAAAACTTCGTGCCCCGTATTGTGGTAGTAGCCCCATTCCGCCGCCGATACTCGAATCACTCTCAAACAGTGGTCAACCTTATCCAAAGCCGGATTGATCACCTCATTCAAATAATCCCAAGTTGATTGACATTCTCGACCAGTGTCAGCGATCACGCTCAGAAACGGCCTTGGCAGCCGTTCTTGGATAATGAGCGCAGCGATTGCGCAGGACTGAACGCCGCCGCCACATGACCAGATTTGAAATTTTTCTTTCATACGATTTTTTATTTAAATTAAGCCGGAACCGGTTCAGCCGCCTGCCGTGATTCCAGCAAGTCCGGCAGCCGGTTCCGGACGGTGGCGAACAAAACCAAGATGCGCTCGCAATCGTTGTAATGGTTGTTCCCGCTCGGGCAATGGTATTGGAATTTGCCGTTTTTCTTGATGAGGTATTCCGCCGAAAGCTGCCTGTCGTATTCCTTTTCGTCCGCTATTTGCTCTGCGGTTATCGGTTGCGGCCTGCCCCACGGCTGGGCCTTCCCGTGCTTCAGGCCATCTAGCCGCTGGCCAACAGCGAACACTGAGAACCTAACGAGCTTGGCCCAAAACGTTCCTTGCTGACGCGAGCCAGCGTGCGGGTCAATGCGAGAGAGGGGTGCGTAAGATTTTCGAATGGTGATGGTTTTCCCGGCGACGTGCTTGGTATGGATGAAGAAAAGGTCTGGCTCGCCCATGACCGCAATCCAACCGAATTTGCAGCACTCCGCCGCAACTTGCCGGGTGAGGTATCGAGCGTCTTTCCAAACGCAGTTATCAGGAACTTTGTACTCGAGCTGCTTCGCGCGGGCCTCCCCAGTTGAATACATCCGCCCAAACCACAGCCGCCTGCTTTCCCCGGTCGGGCCGAAAGCCCGAATTACCCCGTATTGAATTCCTTGTTGCTGCTGGTCAATCCCCATGCCGACTACCCAATCCGCCGGCAGGTCTGGCAGCGGCTCGCAAATTTGCGCTGGCCTCGTGTCCATGTTTGCCGCTATTGAGTCGGTCCAGAAGTCCGCGCTATACTTTTGGATGAAAGCCCGCAACGGCTCGAGCATCCCCTGCTTCAAAGCGTTGAATGCCCCAAGCATCTCCGCCGCGAGTTCCTCCCAGGGCCAGTCGATGATGGCCGTCCAATGGAAGCTCTGCTTCGCCGGGTTCTTGTCGGTCACCTCAGCAACGTAATGCCCGGTTTTGTTCCAGACCGATTTGAGCGCGTGACTCCACCAATGTTTTTGCCCGCAGGCTTCGCACTCGAAGCGCAGAGTTGGGATGCACTTAGCGACGTCGAATAAGTTCCCGGCGTCGTAGACAGGGTCAAACACCAAGCCCCAACGCGAGCCGTCTGGGCGGGTACCTTTGAACACGGGCATCATGAAATGCCCGCATCCCTGGCATTCGAGGTGCCACTCGTTTACGACCCCGGCTTGAAATTGCAAGTGCCAGTCCGTTCCCTCGTCTGAGCCCTGGCTGAGACAGAGAAGTTTACTGATACCCTGCTTTACGAAATCGCCCAAGCGCCCCTTGGCCTCATGCAGCATTCCCGCTTTGTAGAGATGGATTTCATCACACATCACATTCCGGTAGCCCCTGGACTGAAGCTGGCCCACGCTGGCCCCATCGTAGACGAGCTCCATATTCGCGAAATGAATTTGCATCACGCGGTCCTTGTTGTGATCGTCAGGCACAAAGTCCGCGATGTTCTTGAGGGATTTGAGAGTTTTAATACCCCTCGTCTCTGCATGGAACTTGGCCGCGTCTTTGTTTTGGAAACAAACTCTCGTGCTGCCCGGCGCGCAAGCCACGATCCATGCGCATGAGGTATCCATCACCAGGGACTTCCCACCACGCACCGGCGCCAGGATGTTAACCTCACGCACAGCGTCGCTCTGAAACGCGTCCAGCGGCGCCTTAAGGTGGTTGCTCAGGTCGAAGTTTGGTGGCCCTTCGATGCTGAACGGATGGCTTAGGGAGAGGTTCTCGCGGGCCCATTCGTAAATCGGACGGCGGTCAACCGGGGAGAAAGTGCGGAGCCAATGTTCGGAGAGCTTCATGTTTTGGACTTCCACCGACCGCGCCGCCAGCACGGCTGTTTGAACGAAAATCTTCGCGAATAATTTTCATGCGGTTTTGAGATCGGCCTCACCGGAGCCGTGTACAATGGCCTAAGCGTGCCTTTCGGCCAGCGCCACGGCGGCGGCAGCGGCGGCTCAAACGGAGGTTCGTAACCGAACCATGACCACGGCACTGTTACCGGAGCGATAGCGGTGTCATACACGCTTTGCTGGTAACTGGATTCGTAATCCGTGCAAGCGATCATTCATTATTCCGAAAAGCTGAGATGGTCTTGCTCTCATATCGCAAACACTCCCTCGAACTTCTGAACCTCGATCAGCATCTTGTCAACCTCGCCCCGAATCGTTGCCCGAATTTCCTGCACGTCGTGGCCGGTCAGCATTGGTGGAAGCTCGTTGATTAACTTCTGCTCAAGGATTGGCCGGATGCCTTGCGCGAATTCCGAGATTGCCCGCATGACGGCTGAGCGCAAAACAAGCTGGCCTTCGGTTTCGTCGTTGAGCAATCGAAGTTTTCGGATTTGCTCCTGAACAAGCTCAGCCCGCCCGCCGCCGCCTTTCGCCGCTGTCTCTTTGATTTCCTCCGCGTGGTCACGCACCCAGTCCTGTAGATTGATGACCGTGCCGTCGATTTCGATGGATTCGTAGATGCGGGTGTTGAGGAAGTTTGGACAGCCCGCGCCTTTCGCGGCTTGCAGGATTTCGCGAGGGAGCCCTGTTACAGTTGAGGCTGTCGTCAGGTTCTCGAACACGTGATTATTGGCTGAGTCCTCCTCAGCCTCTTTCCTGCGTTCCACTTCCTCAAGCTCGTCTTTTGCCAGGGACTGACCGGCCTGAAGCTTTTCAAGGGACCGCTTGTAAAGCAAGTCCTGATGCCTGGTGAGAGCTTTGTCTGCTTTTGTTGCCATGAGAAAAAGGCCCGGCTTTCACCGGGCTTGAGGTTAACTTCCACTGCTCGAACCGCCGCCGAAATTGGCGGCTCGACCACGAGCGCCAGCGGCTTTCATGGTTGCTCTATGAGCTCCTGAAGCTCTTTGATTTTGGCCAGCAGCTTCCGCTTGCGTTCGGTCTCTGCGTAGCGTTGGAGGTAGCCTTCGGGACGAAGTTCGGTTGATTTTGCGGGATGCCGATCGCAATTCCCGTCGTGATCAATGTCGCGCTCGCAGCATTGTTTTGTCTCAGGTTTCATTTGTAAAATTCAGGATGATGTTTCAGAAGCAACTCGCGCAAGCCCGCTGCCGCCGCGAGGATTGCAGACCGCGGCCAGGACTTGCGCCTGCGTCGGTCGTAGAGTCTTGGCCTTGTTCCGGTCGATTGTAAGCCCTTCCTGCGTGCGGGATTAGGTTTTTGGTTTGGCATGTAAAGAGTACGATCCGTTGCGGTCACCATTACGGCGACCTTTAAAAAGATTCCTTTGACGGGTGGCCCTCCCTATATCTTCCATGTTGCGTATTACCGCGTTCCACATTGCGTATTGGGACGGCCAAACCTGCCATCCGATTCTTTCTATTTGCTCGGAGGTTGGCATGGTTCATCAATCTTTACGCAATCATAACCCGCTGTGCTGCATTGATACTCAGCACCGACAAGCGCCAAAGCCAGAAGCCCCAACCCTGATGCGTCGTAGGTTTGGATCACCTTCCGAATCATATCAGCCGCTATTCTCACATCTCGCTGAGCGCTCTCGGGAAGCCCTGCGATCATGCCTCGTGTCATGAGAAGTGTTTGTTGTTCTTCACTGAATTCGCTCACACTTCCTCCTTGACACGTTGCTCTATTGAGTGGTTAGCATTCGCCCGAGGCAACTTCCGCAGTTCGGCCCTCAGGTTGACAAACGCTTGCTCTGCTCGCTCAATGCTCAGTGGATCATCTGCATTGCAAGGCTTCAGGCATTGGAAGCCGACATCCCACATGCGAAACATCCTCTTCATAAGCATGACCACCAGCACCATCCCTGGCACGATGACCGCGAAAGCGACGATGAATACGAGGATCCAGGTCATACTTTCACCTCGTCAATTACCACGCCGGAATAGCTCACTCCAGGATCGTAGTTCAGTGGAGGTTCATCGTTGGGATTCGGCCAAAGTTGCTCAACAAGCTCACGCATCGGCGCCAGGCTTTCCCTCAGCTTTTCCTTTTCCTCTTCGGGCCATTCCAGGACGTTCGCGCGGCGCAACATCCCAAGGGTCTTTTTCGCTGGTTTTCCGACCTTCAAAAGGAATGAATCATAGATGACAACCTCATGTGTCCCGATGCCGTTCCGCTTCTCTTTCTCTTCTGACTCGATGCAAATCTTCAAAATTTGCTTGTCTGTTAACTTTGCCTTACGGGCAAATTTTGCCCGGTTCATCCACTTGTAGAGGGTCCTGGGGTGGACGTCCCGGAAGTTATCGCTGAGCCATTTCCCCCAGTCCCCATGCTCAATAAACTCGTGAGCGCAAAGCATAATTTCGCCGAAGATCAGCCCTTTTTTTCCAGCGCAGAGCATCGAAGTAAGCCCCTCGCGGGCCAGCCGTTGGTATTCCATGAGCGCGGCCCGGGCGTCCTGGGCGATGGTGCTGAGCTTGCCGTTTTGGTAAGCTGGTTCGATGTCGGTTGTCATTGCGCGGCCTCCATCAAGCTGAGCATATTTTTCAACTCATCAACCGCTTTTGCTTTCGATTGAATCCAATCGTCGATCCCTCTTTTTGAGAGAACTCCACAGTGCAGCCATGTTTCTTCGAGCTTGGTGATGAAGTTTTTCAGTTCTTCTTTTGTCATAAATCCTCCACTGAAAAAACGATCCCTCGGCAGAACGTGTCACCACCTTCAAGCACGTCAAAGGTCGCGTGAGGGATGGCGGTTTCGTAGCTCCAGCCATCCTTGCCAAATGTGGCTTTGATGACCTTGGCTTGTTTTTTTAAGACATCGAAGCCGCAATATTTGCAGCCACATTCCGCTTCGTGCCCTGCGTCAAGAATCCCTGTTTTTCCAACAAGTAAATTTGTTACGTTGCTGTTGTAGCAATCCTCTTCACCGTGGATTGCCCCACGGAATTCTGCGTTGTCATCTGAATAGCCGAAGAGGACAACAAGGCCGGAGGTGTTCGCGAGCGCCTCCTCGGCATTGGTTATCTCTTCGCCCATCTGCCTGCCGTTGAGTCGTGCTGCTAATTCTTCTTTTGTCATACGATTTTTTGCAATATCTGCGGGTTGAGTTTGAGCGCCTTTCGGACTGCGTGGCGCTGGGTTGTCTGCATGGAAAACTTCTTGCGAATGTCCTCGGAGCGCATCTGCGAATGGGTGACATGGAACCGCTCCGCGAATTCGACGCAAGCCTTGCTCACAGCGGCCTTGGTGCAGCCTATCTGCCGCGCGAGCTCAAGTTGCTCCCAGCCTGGAACGCCCTTCCCTTGGCTGAAACCGGGCAGGAAATGGTAAGTCACCGCGGCAAGATGGATGGACTTTCCGAGGTCGGTTCTTGGTTCGCGGAGGAACATGATTACTTCACGAATTGCTTGCGTGAAATAGTCAGCCTCGGACTGTCCTGGCTCGGTCAAGCCCAAGCGCCGATCCATCTCAGCAAAGTCCATTTCCTCAAAAGGCTCCCTGGGGTTGTGGCCGTGACATTCGGTCTCAGAGATCATGGGAAAGCAATTAAAGCCGGGTTGCATTGAAAGTCAATAGTGAGTTATTAAGAATGCCTCCTCACCCTTGGCGGCATGCCCTCCGTGCTCCTGCCCTTCCGCTCCGCATAAGCCCGGGCCATGCACTGCGCTGGGGTGATGTTTTTGTGGACCCCGAGCCAATCAACCTCCTTCTCGCTGAGCGGAGGCTTCCGCGGCCCTGGAATGGACTGGCCAACTTCGCGCGCGGGGATTCCGCTGATGTGAGGAACGCCGTTGATCCAGTGGATTGTCATACGATTTCTTTTTTTTGGCTGGGTATTCCGCGTTGATTTTTCTCCACTCATACCACTCAGTGAGGGTCATTTCTTCGACGGTGATCGCGACTCGGAAACGCCGGGCGATTTTGGATGCTTCTGGATTGTCTCTCTCATTGGCTTCGTTGAGCCACGCCTCCTGAATACTTTGCAACGCTTCTTTTGGACGGCGTGTGCAGAGTGTCTCATGCTCCCAGCCCGGGGGAATAATCTCAGGCTTGATGTTGTAGAGAAGGATGGTTTTCATACGATTTTAGGTTAGCTGCATTTGTTCGTGGGTTGGCCTGTTGAACAAATCATAAGCCGGTACGCAGTGCTGTGAGAACCAGATCCGCTCCCGTTTCCGGTTGATATTTTCGCCTTTAGATCGGTTGCCGTAACCGCCACGGCCCTTCCATGCCACGCACTCCCAACCAGGCATATCATGCTCTCCCTCTAGGCCGCACAGCGCAATCCGAAGCAAGGTATTGTCACCGTTCGCAAGGCACCAGGCCCTTACTTCGGAAGACAAACCAGAGTGCTCCGCGTATTGGATCTCTCCTTCGTCGTATGGCGGGTCAAAGAGTATTCCGGTCAACCCATGCCTCCACGTTACGCTATCACCCAGCACCCGGTCCCAGTTTCCACACGCCACCCGCACTCTGCGGAGCCTAGCCGCTAGCGCTTGAAAATAGTCATAGATCCCCTGCCCAGCGTCGCCAAGGTGGGGGAGTTGCCTGGAGATCCCCCGCCCAGCGTCGCCAAGGTGGGGGAGTTGCCTGGAGATCCCCCGCCCAGCGTTGCCAAGGTGGGGGAGTTGCCGGGATTGTTCGACTGTCCACCCTCCTCCAATCCACGCGCATTGGCCATAGACCCACCATCCCGCTAACTTCGCGTCAAAACAATCCGGCTCGGTCAACATTCTTTCGCGGTGAGCCGCTTTTACACGCATCAGTTCCGCGTGCCTAGCGTGCAGGTCCGCCTCGTTCACCGGCCAGTCTGCCCATTTGGCTGTTTCTTCGGGTGCATGAGCGATTGCGCGCCAAAAATTACTCAAGTAGCAATCCAAGTCATTGACCGTTTCGGTATTGGGTTCGTGCGGCCTACTTAGTAGCACGGCTAGAGATCCGGCAAACGGTTCGACGTAGTTTGCAACGTTGCCCAACCGAGACCAGATCAACTCTGCCGCTCTCGATTTACCGCCGAACCATGGAAAGGGGGCCTTCAAAACTGAATTCCTTCGCAATAATCCCTGAGCCTTCGAATGAGCGGCCTGGCTCGCCCGACCGTCAGGAGCGTGAGCAGGCTTTCCCCGGTCTCGTTAGTTGTGATGAGAATTGGCTTTCCGTCGATCGTGCGCTTGTCCACCAGCTCAAAAAACAGGGACTCGGTCGCTGGGGTCCACTGGCCTTTTCCGAGGTCATCAAGGAAAAACACGTCCACGGCTCGAAGTTTGTCAAACCACGGGGTGAGAGTGAACGTCCCGCCGGCGTCGCGCGCTTGCCGGTCAAAATCCCCGGAGGTCATTGCAGCAACCGTCTTGCCTTCCTCCCAGAGCTTGCGGAGGAGGCGGAACATCGCCCTGGTCTTGCAGCGGCCCGAAGTCGTGGACCGGAGGATGATCCCTCGCTGTCCGAATTTCCAAGACAAGAGGTCTTTAATTTTCGGCTGTTCATCCATCAACCGAGACTCGTTAGTGTTCCCTCCCTCTCGGAGGGTTCGGAATTCCCAGGGGCAAATTTTCGACCATTCGGCATCCTTGGACGTTTTCCGGCCTTCCAACTCCTTCGTAGATGCCTCCAAAACCTCGCGCTTTATGGCCGCCAAGCAATTTTCACAGTGAACTTGGGTCAAGGGAGCGGAATTTGCGTAAAAACGAAATACGGTGCCGTAAAACCACTCTCCGCATCGGAGACATTGGATCTCTCGCTGTTCAGGGGTGGTGTTGATATTTTCCATGGTCAAAAAGGCCCATCTCCGACAGGCATGACTCGCTCAGGTTTTCCGTTTCTTCGGAGCGTTTCAACAGCTCGGTTTTGGTTGTATCCCCACTCCGCTTTTACGTGGTTCGCGAATCGAACAACGGGCTGGCCTTTGGCGTCCTTACCACCTCGGCCAGCGGCTTTGTTCCACGTAGAACGGACGAACTCTTCAGGGACTCCCGCGTTCATGCACACCACAAGAGCATCTTCCCCGGTCTCAGGGAAGCCCGGCGGAAACTCCACTTCCCTCGCGCGCGCGTCTCTCTCTGTCTTCTGTACAGTAGATATAGATGAAGAAGAAGAGCCATGATTAGCCATAGGCTCAGCCATACGCTGAGCTATAGCTGAGCCATTATCACTTAACCTCTTGCCCCAACGTGCTTTAGCTCCAATTCTACCAGTTTCTGACCGCTCATTTCTGAATTCAAGCTGCTTTTTTCGCTCCAGATCGAGGCGTGAATTGACAAGCCGAATAGCTGAGCCAGTATGACTAAATGCGTTAGCTAATGGCTGAGCCATCGAATTTAATGGCTGAGCTATAGCTGAGCCATCCTCAGAAAAACATGGCTTAATGGCTGTCCATAGCTGAGCCATCGCCTCAGGACTCTCCCCGCAAAGCTTGGCGAGGCTCTTGATGTCGGAGGGGATTGAACCCTCGCGCCAGCAGTAACAGATCAACTTGATGTAGCACCCGGCCTCTTGGTTTGTCATGAGGGTAACGTGTTCATCGCTGAGAAAATCTGCCGGGTAAAATTGAAAGGCTGGAGGGTTCACATCACGTTGATGATTTTCCAGCCTGTTGGGATGCGCTGAAGCCTTGCTCCGTCAGCTTTTTTTGATTTGTTTCGCGGGTCGGGAGATTCTAAGAATTTAATCGCGCGAGCGAGGCATTTTAACGGAACGTTCGTAATCTTCGAAATTTCTTCCGCGTCGATTTCAATTTTTCCTTTCCTGTCAGCCAGTGTTAGGAAATCCATGTAAACAAGCCGCGCCATCAAGTTTTCCGCAAGCGGCAAGTCGTAAATTTTGGGGGTTATTTGGAATTGCATAGCAAGTGTTTGAAACTTCGACCACGGCCCCGCAAGTGAAACCCGCTGAGCACGGACGAAGGCGCGGCAAGAAGGGCCGTGGTCGAAATGTCGTTATTTTTCGTGCTCATGAACTGATGGGCGGTTTCAGCGCCGGACTACTCTTCGGACACTGCCCTGGCGGCAATGGGATGTCCAGAGTTTTTCTCAACGTCCTTCGTGGCCGCAATTTCGCGCTCAAGCCAAGCGGCGGCTTTCTTCAGATCGCACTTCGGATCCGACCCCCGCTGGCTTTGGATAATGTAGTGGAGGACGAAGCTGAGGCGCTTGTTGAGCCCAAGCTCTTCGATGAGTTCAATTTCTTCGGTGGTTTTCATTTGATCATCTCCGCAAGTTCCTCGATCGGATTTTTTCGATGGGGGTCATTGGTCAGGAGTTGATTCTGCTGAAGAACCCCAACTGATCAAAAATGAACAGTTGAAACACCACCAAAATAGTCCAACCCCTTCGCGAAAGTCTCCTATAAGTCCTTTGTGAGCCACGGTTTTTGCGCCAGTTTTTCAGGCGTGCTCAGTTTCCAAAAAGAGAGGGGTTCTTCAGCAGAATCAGGAGTTGATGATGGCTTCGATTTTATCCGCAAAATCTTTGGCAGGTCCAGGTTCGGAGTTTCCGAACTGGTAGCTTCTCAAAACGTGAATAAGGCCTTGGGCTAAATCCCGCAATTGTGCATTTCTAGCAGCGCCCAACGTGCGAAAGTCGTCGTTTGAATGACCCTTGGACAAATCCATACCAAGAGCCTTGGCGCAAATCTCTCCGCCGTTGGCAGCGTTGATTTTGTCCGCTGGTTCGGAGCCATACGTAACCGTATGCAACATTTTGTGCTGGTGATTCCATGCGCAAATAATCACGATTTGCTTATCGAACTCACGAGCGATATTACGAGCGGTTTCCACCGAGATATTGAGGTATGGTTTCATAATTTCGTCGGTGGTTTTCATTTGCTCCTCCAGATGACTTTTTCCGAGCGCTCAAGCACCCTGCAAAGATACCTCGTTCTCGTGGCTTGATTCTGACCCCTGATAAGCCAGTGAGCTTCGTCTAAGGCGATTGCTTTTTTTGTGGTCGCAAAAGCTTTGTCTTGCCAGATCTTTGATTTTTCTAGTCGGTATTGCACTTGGTAGGTTTTCACTTCTTGCCTTTCTTCCGCGAGTTGGTCGCATCTATCCCCGCATTGATTTCCGCGCAAGCCGCATCGGTGGCCTTTCGAAAGTCCACCCGGCTCTGAAGTTCCTTGTCAGTGGGCAGCGCCACAAGCTCTTGATCATGCCGCGCCTCGGTCGCCTCGAAGTCCATCTGCCTTTGCATTTCCTCCGGGGTCATCCCAACCACGGCAACCGCTTCCCCCGTGTCATTCCTGGTGATGGTTTTATGGCTCTCATCGGGCTCTCCCAGCGTCACTGTGCATGGTACCGGCCGGTATTCATACCCCGATCGCAGGACGCTGGAGAGCAGGCTCCGGGCGCTTTCCGCCGCCGCAATTTTCATTTTGTATTCCGTGCCCACGGCTTTCAACGCATTTTCAAGCTCGTCAATTTCCGCGTTGCGATCCGCGAGGTTCATGCCGGCGGAGAGCTTTTCAGCGTCCGTCAGGATTACTTTGAGTGTCTGGTCTATGGTTTGGGTTTCTTTTTTCATATTACGATTTTGGTGAATTGGACTTGGCTCGCTGGTCCTGGTCCTGAAACAGGACAAAATTGTAAGAAATTGAGAGGATTAAACCCCTCACCTTAGCGTCACTCCACCCAGCAATTATATCGCTTGCCGAAATTGGACCATTCTTTCTGAGTTCGCTGGCAACTTCCGCGATGCACTCGCATGCGGTTGCGATGGCGCGTTCGCACCCTACTGTTTGGAGCACAAGCTCAGTCTGTGGGTTGATTTGGCTAGTCATGCGATGGGTCATGATTTAACTAACGTGATTTCGACCGAGTTCCAGGAGCGCGGTAGGACAGCCATCGTCTTTTTATTTTTGAGCCCGTAAACACGAAGGTTTCCGTTCTCCGCGAGCGCGACTTGGAATTCTCCAATCTCAACCGTAACGTCAGGCTCGGTGATTTTTATTTTGTCGGTTTTCATTTGTCCGGATTCCCTAAATTCATCCACGATTGCTCCTGCTCCTTCTTCGGCCTCAGCAGTGTCCCCTTGAGCTTTTCCAAGCGTCCAGACATCTCCCTCTCTATCTCCAGCGCTTCCACTTCCCTGGCTTCCCTGGTCGCAATTTCTTCCATTGCCCGCGTGATGTCCCCACCCTCGGAGAGGATTGCGATACGCTCGATGAAAGCATTCTGAGCGCGCAGGCTTAAGCCTCGGATTTCGGGAGGGAGGGTCATAACGCGAGTTCCATTTCCGATTCTTGCTTTTGCTTCACCGCTTCTAGCTCGTGAATTTCCACCAAGGCTCCGATCGCATCGTCGTAAACCTTGCTCACAATCAACTGCGCCACCTGCTCGTCACCCTTCCACATTCCGAGCGTGGTGAGTGCATCCATCACAGCTTTTGCGAGGTTGTCCGCGTCTGGTTTTCCAACGTGCCAGAACGGTGCGTCCGGCTTGAGCCCCTTCTTGTTTGAGTGATGCTTCGGCCTCGGCATTTGGAACCGGATGGCCAGCCGGATAGGCTTGGCCAACGGATTGGGCAAGTTTGATTCGCGGAGAACAAGCGGATTTTCACAGTCTTCGCAGATGTAGGTGAAGCATTCTTTATCTTCGAAACTTGTCACAGCATTGCAAGCCGGGCAGGTCCACTCAGACCTCTTTCGCAAATGCGGCCTCGCCGCCTCCGCGATACGGGACTTCCAATTCTCCGCCGTGCCAGAGTCGAAAACTCGCGCCTGGAATTTGTTCCCGATTTTCATGGCGAATGCTCTCGGGCGAGGCTGGCCTTTGGGAAGGCCTTGGGCAAAAAAAGTAATCATTGCTTTCCCTCCAGAGCGGCTTGTGGAAGCGGCATCCAGTGGGTTGCTCCGCGAATCAAAATCTCTTCGGTTTCCGAGTCATAAAAACCGCAGCGGTCCAAACTACCTTGGCCATACCAAAAAGCGGTGTGTATTTTGCCAGATTCCCATAGGAGCATATCGCTCTGGTCCCTCGGCGCGGTCTCAATCGGCTGCCATTGGTGCGAGTCCCAGGCATTAAAAAGTTCTGAAATCTCCGCACACATATGCGGCGCTAAAAACATTCCCCTTGCATCACTTCGAAGGATGCTGTCCAAGGCCTTAAACTTCTCTTCAGCTTTCATTGGGTCCCTACGACGCGCTCGGCAACATCCCAAGCGACTTGAATTTTACCCGTCCATCGATAACCCCGACCGGTGTCAATTAACTCTTCTAACGCGGAGTATCCGTCCAGGAGCTTGCGCAGTTCCACCTTGAACGCGTGGCTCGCGATTTCAGACTCCGCGAAAATGCGCTTCGTTATAGGGAATTCGAAGCTACTCATTTTGTCCTCCAAGCGCGGCTTTTGCGGTCTCTATCGCCAGCCGCATTTTTTGCGCGTCGTAATGCGTCCCGTCGCATTCCTCCGCGATAATTTTTAGCGCCGCATGGGATTCCAGAAGCTGCTTAAGTTCTTTTTTGACGGCTTGGTCCCCGCAGTGAATGGTGAACATTATCAAAGCCTGAAATGGTTTTTCGCTCATATTTTCTCCAAACTAGGAGCGTTCTGGACCAGCTTAACGTGCGGAGCGATCAGTGCGTCGAAAGCCTCGGTTTGCGCCTTACCTTTCGTCCGTGTCTTTTCTTTGTGAATTTTGGAGAGCGTCCCAAGTGTCACTTTGCATGCCGCGAGAAACTCCCCCATCTCCAAATGAATTTCGTCCTTGAGCGCGAAAAACAGTTCCGCGTTATTCGGCACGACCCGCCGTTCGTTGCCAGGCGCCATCCTCCAACCGGTGACGCTGTTCGGGTCCGCGAAAAGCAAAGCTTTAATTTCGGACTTCCGCTTCTCGATGGCTTTTTCAGCGAAGGAGATCCAGCCGAGCATATTACCCAATTCATCGGGATGTCTTTCGGCTAATGGTTTTGGAGCGGTGGCGAGTAGAACAACTGATTCAGCGCGCGCTTGCGCCTCCGGGCAGATAGCCAGACCTTTGCAAAATTGGCAATGGTTCCCGGGCCGGCGTGGGGCGTTGGGCGCGTCCGATGCTGCAACTGCCGCGAGGATGGCTTCGCGGGCCTCAGCAAGCTCTTTGGCCCCGTAGTGCGCGAGCGTGAATTGACCCTTCACCCATGGTTGTACGAGCGCAACTGTCACGTCAGACACCTCGTAGGTATTCGCAACCAGCAAAGCGAGGGTCCGGAGCTGCCAGTTACTCACGGCTGGATCATGGTCCCCGTAGAGCGTTTTGAAGTCGATCACGAGCGCGCGGTTTGTCAGGTCTTTGTTTCGGTGCAGATACAACCTGTCGAATTGGCCAGAGAAGACTTCATGCGGACTGTGATCGTCCTTGTTGTTTTTGACGACATCGATCCACCAAAGCCGCCGCTCTTTTTTTGGGTCAACTGTTTCAAACCCGGTCTCTCTCGTGATATTCGCGGTGATTCGCTCACATTCTTCAACCGTCAATTCCAACCGGCCGTCAAGCTCCACGTCCTCACCAGCGAGCGCGGCATGGCCCTGCGTGCCCGCGAGCGAGTCTGGGGTGTCAGTGGAGGGGCAGACTCGCTCAAGCGCGCAGGAGCCAGGGCAGTGGAAAACCCTCGACATACTACTCGCCGATGGGCGACCGCGGCGAACATCTTCGGTTTCAGAACTCTTCATAGTCCTCCCAGTCCATTTTTGAATCTTTCCACGCCGCCGCGCCTCCGAGGTCTTCGAGAAGTTCCCGCGCCTTTTCGCAACGGAGAACCCAGTCATGCGCGTTGTTTTTGGCTTCCTGGTAAGCCTCTTCTAACCGCTGAATGACTTCCGCGCGCGTCCCTTTGGTAAAGTGCGCATATTGGTTGTTCCAATCGTCCTGACTCAGTGCTTTCATGCGTTTGAGTTCGAATTTTTTACGTTCCAGGTCTGAGCCGCTGTCCACCCCCGGCGGTTTTTTCGGACTGAGTGCGTTCAAAATTCTCTCCATGCCAGAGAGCACTTGAAACGCCGATTCTCCCTCCGCAACTTCGGCGGTTAGCTCGTAGCGAACGTGTTCGTATGAGCCGAGGTTGTAGAGCCTGCCAATGGTTATTTTTGTGATTTTGGAGTTCATTTCCCCTCCTTTTCCTGCAACCAGTCATAGATTACTTTTGTCGCTCGCAGATCATTCAACGCATCGTGCGCGCCTTCTAATTCCTTCCCCGTGCAGTGCTTGTAAGCCTCGCTCAACTTTGGCCACTTTGGACCATACGGCCCTGGAAGGTTGCAATGGTTCGTCATTGATTTCATGGTGCAAAACATGGAATTCATTGGTAAGTTTTCCTGCTCATAGCAACACTCAACACCGATCATGAAACAATCAAAATCAACATTGTGAGCCACAAGCAGGGCGCTGCTAGCCATTGCCCGAAACGTATCCAGCGCCCATTTCACGCTCACCCCGCAAGCGTGAGCAAGCTCCGTCGAGATCGCGTGAATCGCCGTTGCCTCAGCCGGAATTGTGAAGCCTTCCGGCCTGACAATGCAGTTGAGACAAAACAAAGGTCGAGGGTTCGGTGTGTCATAGAGAGCCATGGCAAGCTGGACAATTCGCGGCTGGCTTGGGTCGCTCGCAGGAAGCCGAAAGTTAGCCTTCCCGGTCGTCTCAGTGTCGAAAACTAAGACCTTCATATCCCCTCCTTCGCTGGCTCCGGCAATTTGCGATCTTCCGGGAAAACTGGCGTCTCAGGAATGAAACGTCGGTCTTGAAACTCAGCCTCAGCCTCCTGCTCGATCACATCTCGATACTCCGCAGAAAGTTCGATCCATTTCGAAAGTCGATGAAACACGGTTTTCTTAGCCATTTCATCCCAGTCGCTGGCCCAAATTCCATCGGGGAATTGAGATCGCTGGCGCACTTTTTCCACATCGAAAACGCTCATGCAGTCGGACTTTTTGCTCCCGTCCTTAAAAGTCACAATGCAGTAAACCGCATAAACCTCTCCGCGTGGAACGCGAAAATTGATGCGGTGTTTCTTAACCTCTCCAACGTCGTAATCAAACTCGTCAGCCTCGCAAACGACATCCGCGTGGATGTTCGAGACGTTCCCTGTCCGCATGGCCAGCTCGACTTTCCCTTTGTAATCGATCTGGTAACAGCACTCCAGAATTTTCAGTGTCTTGTTGTTCCTTGGGATGAGATGCGCGCGCCGTCCGTCTGGCTCCAAACCGATAGCCGCGAGGTTAAGTAAGGAGAGTTGGACACTTGTCGCGTCGCACTCGATAAGTTTTGGGTTCCGTCGTATCGCCGTAAGGCAGATGCGCGTGTAGCGATCAACGCTGATATGTCGTGGAAGCGCAGCTGCAAGCTGAGTTTTAAACCGGTCACTGACGACCATTGCAGCCACTCCAAGCTGCTCTTTCTTCGTCGCTGCGCTGTCAGTTGTCACGGTCGCAGGGACCGCCGCTTGTTGTGTTGCTGTTGCTGGTGGGTTTTTTTCTGTGGTTTTTTCACTCATACGATTTTGTTTTGTTCACTGAAAGCTTGCACCCTGTAGCGGGACCATACTCATGCCGAAGCTACGTTACCGGTGTTGGTGCCTTGAACCTCCGATCGGCGGCTAAGGCTGCAAGCTTTCAAGGAACAGTTGCCGGTCTCTCCCGGCTGCCACGTCCTTTTTGGGCTATCCCGTGCATGCTGGGGCTGACGTGCGCCCCCAAATTCTACCGCCTGACGGTCACGTCGGTTTCCTCCCAAATTCGAAGGCCTGGAATTTTCACGCGGCCCTCCGTGATTCGAATCTCCTTGTTGATGGCCTCGACGTTCGGCTCTATCCGCACCAAATTTTCGGAGTAGCTATAGAGTTCGTGCAAATCGGTGATTTCGAACTTCCAAACTTTTTTAGAAACCATCCCCGCGGGCTTCACCGCAACTTGTTGAGCCGCCCATTGCGCTGCTTCGCGAGATTGCTTTTCTTGAGCCTCAAGCGCCCGCTGCGCTTCCTCGGCGTTGCACTCCTCGATAATTTGCTCCGGGGTCAACTGAGCCTCAGGAATGGGTGCTGTCGCAACATTGGCCGCGAGCGAGTCCAGCGCCCGGATGCTTTGCTGAACCTCCTCAGCCGCTCGGTTTGCTTTGTCCACTGTCGCCGCCACTCGCGCAACGACTGACGGCGCTTTCTGCGCGGCCTGAGCCGCAATTAGAGCATCCTCGCGTTCAGCGGCTTTGCGTGCGATTTCCGCCGCTTCCGCTTCGGCTTTGCGCCGCGCCTCCGCGATCCGCGCAAGCTCTGCCTGACGCGCGCGCTCGACTTCCGCCGCCGCGATCCGGATTGCCTCCTGGCGCTTGTATTCCCTGACAGCTTCCTCCCTCGCCAGTCGCTGTTTTTCAGCCTCGATACGAGCGATTTCCGCCAGCCTTTTTTGCTCAGCCTCGCGAGCAATTCGCGCCTGCTCATCCGAGAATTTTTTGAGCAACCCGGTCAACCGGTTGGCCTCCGCTTCGATGTCCGCCGAAAATTCTTTCGCGAGGGAATCGATCTTCCGCCCAATTTCGAGCACGGGAGCCTTCACCTCGACGCGTGATTTTTCCGTGTCCGCGATGAGCCCCTTGAGTTTTCGGAGAGCGAGCACAGCTACAGACTGAGCCGCAACCGAGGACACCTCAGTAATCGAGCGAGAGTCTGTCAGCGCGATGTTTTTGGATTCCGTCCCGGCGGATGCAACCGAGACGGGAAAGTCTTCAGATTTGATGGGGGTTAGGATCATTTCGCGGCCTCCTCGGGACTGGTGACGATTTTGGAAATCATCACAGTCAATTCGCTGTTGTACGATTTACCCTTGATCTCCGACACCTCGTATCCTTCTGGAACGAGGCTTCCTAAGCTGGTTTTAACCAGTGCGCAAACCTCCGCTTCGTCGAGTTCAATTTTCATATCACTTTCCTCCCTGTCCAAATCCCACCGCGCGCTTGAGTGCCCGCAGTGTCTCCGATGTTGGTTGCTGACAAACGTCCCAAGCCGCCTTACGGAGGTCGGGGTTCTCCTGCTCCTTCAGCGCCTCGGTGTCGTGGTCGTCGATGCCGGGGTCAATGGTGAAGCTTGCGATCCATGCACCGAGCGCGCAGCCTGCGAGCAGTCCCAGGATGATGAGGACAGAGCCGACCGCGAAGGTCATACTGTCGCCTTCTCCGCGAAATCCGCGAGAGCCCGTAATTGCTGCGGAATGGTTTTCATTTTCCGTTCCCCCTCTGCTCCGCGAAATTACGGATGGCCTCGTTGAGATACCAGGACACGGAGCGTCCCTCGACGGATTTGACCTTGACCAGGAGCGGGAAAAGCTCCGGGTCGATCCTGAAGGTTACCGCTTGCCATCGGCTTTTTATTTTTGGTGTTGGTGGTTTTTTCATGATATTATTTCGGATCTTTTGGACTAAGCGGGAGGCAACGAAGTGTGTCCAATTCGAACACTTTTAAGCATTGGTCGCAGCGGTAGCATATCATCAGTAGTTCCTCCCCTCATCATCCCAAGCTGAAACTTCGTGGCCTTCGGAGCGGAGCGAGTTCGGGATGCAGTATTGGATTTCAAGTTTCATTCTTTTCAACCCCAACTTTTACAGAAATTGTTTCCAGTTGCAAGTTTTATTTTCAAATATTTTCTGGACACCACGGAAAACATGTGTTTTGCTCAGGAATACGATGAAAAATAATTTCAAATATCGAGCGATATACCACACGTCTTTGGGATTTTGCGTGCTCTGGATGACGAAAATAGAACGGTTCGAGTGTCAATGGTCGATTGAGCCTGATGATCTGACAGCCTCCGAGGTCGGCCAGCTTTTGGGAGGGAATTGAAACACGCAACCGTCACGTTTCGCGGGTTCGAGATCCCGCTGCTTGGGGTTGCTCAAGATGCGGTGCTCGAAACCTGCGACCTGTGCGGGGATGTTTTTAGGTTGCAAAACATCCAAATTATTTGGGCTGGCCGTGCTGTTTTTTGTTGCTCAAAATGTCGTGAAGTCTATTTTACCCCCGTAAACATTGAGCCAAACCGTGGTGAAAATAAATGAAAATAAAGTTTGCATTTGAAAACTGAATGGGGTAAATTGGTTGCAGATGAAAGAAAAAATTATGAAAAAAGAAAGCCCAGCACTCCAAGCCCTCCGCGCAAAAGTCCGAGCCGCCCGCGCGGTTTCGGGAGCGTCAAACGTGACCCTCCAGTCAATGGTTGACGACGTTGCTGCCGCCGCCGCACCAATTATCGAAGCCGGGGCCAGCCCGGCAATCGCAGTCGAAGCCGCTAGCGAGTCTGTGCGGAAGGCTAGCGGAATTTCCTCCGACGACTGGATGAGCACAGTCATTTCACAGCGGGTTTACCCGATGTTTGGACAGAAATTCACCGCGCTAACCAAGTCTAACTGGGATGAAATAACGCAACATCAGAGCCTGAGCTAATTTTCCATCCCCCCTCCGTCCCCGCGAGCGGCCGGAGCAGGGAGAGAAAAACAAACTCCAAAAAAAAGGCGAAAAATAAATATGAAAAGCAAGGAAACTATAGCCTTCACGGAAGCTTGGAATTATTCCGTGCGAGCACAACTGGCGTATGACGAACGCCGAAGAGCATTCATCCGCGAAAAAGTTGCAAGCAGCAACCAGGAAATAAAAGAAATATTCGAAATTCTGTATGACCAAGCAGAATTTACCCGCAAAAACGTGGTCCATGTCTGGAATGTTTTAGGACAGCCGTTGGACCATTCGAAGGTGGCCGAGGCCCAAACAAAAGCGATCATTGCAGCAGATAATATTGCTCAATTGGAGGAGGAACTGTGTTACGACGGCTTCTACGCTTGACGGGCAACCAGAAAGAAAAATATGAAAAAAGCTCCAAAGATCGAACCCATTCGTGACGAATCGAAGATGACCACGAAACAGCTTGCAAAATACCAGAGAGCGCTCCTGCGAGGGGTTAAAAAATCATGAACCACCTCCACCCCGCGGGCCTCCCTAAGCCCCTCCTGGACTTCCCGCGAGGGGCGGCCCTCTGGTCGCCCGCGTTCGGGCTCTGTTTCAAATCCTACTCAGCCTCTGACGGCCTCGTGGTCATCAAGGTGGACACGGAGGAGCGCATTGCCTGTGCGGCTTGGGAGATGTTTCAGGAGGTCGAAGCGTGAACTTCTGCAAATATTACCGGCTCGATGGTCACACCCCCGTCGAATGCGACATGTTCGAATACGCGAAATATTTCGAGGACAAGACCTTGCGAAAGGTTGCTCTGGACACGATCGGTGGAACGATGGTTTCGACCGTGTTCCTCGGCACGGACCATCGCCATGTCCCAGGAGGACCGCCGATCCTCTTCGAGACGATGATTTTCGGCGGTCCGCACGACGAATATCAGGAACGGTTTTGCACCTGGGACGAAGCGGTAGCAGGCCACGCGGCGGCGCTCAAATTGGCTCAGGAGGCATCGTGCAAATAGGTCGCATCATTATCAAGCGCCCGCTCGTTGGGTGGTTCACACTGCTCGAATTGGCCGGATGGCCGATGTTCATTTTTGGTTGGTATTCCAACCCGTTTTTTTCAATCATTGGCTTGGTGCTTCTCATTGCCGGGAGCAGCTTGAGCAAGACTCGGATTTGCTCCGAGTGCGGAAACAAGGTCGAGAAAACCTCGCGGATTTGCCCGGCGTGCCGAGTGCAACTGTCTTGACACCCGGCGAAACCTCTGCCAGATTTCCCTCGTTCGAAAAAATGGTGTGACAACCATTTCACAGCGAAAACCAGTTTTGCCCGTTCAGGCCGAGATCTCTCGGGCCCTCCGCTGTGAGGGGTTGTCACCCTGAGCGGGCTTTTTCTTGCCCGCCTCCGTTCCGGTTCTCCCGCGATACCGTATAAAAAACGAGGCCCGTGCCGGGCATGCTGGCACGCTATGAAGCTGGGTGCTGTAGGTTGAAGGCAAGAGCTGATTCGGTTGGCACCTTAAAGAAATGCCGGAAGGGTTCCTCTCAATAAAGACCCCGGAGAGCGGTGTCGGTTCTCTGGGGGTAGGGGGTTTTGCCTCAGACTGTCTTTTTCTTTCAGACTCCGATTCCTTTCCCAATGTCAGAAGTGCAGTCAGAGATCATCTTCCCGTCTGGCTCGCAATCGCACCCTTGACCGCGCCCTCCGCAAGCGCCCCCGCAAGCTCTGATTCTTTGGTTGAATAGCCTTTGAGCGTGAACGTCGTGACGACCCCGTTTGTGTCCCTGCTGGTCAACGTTATGGAAGCAATTTTGCGCGGGACGAAGAAACTTTTCCCCTCGTAAGCATTTTCGCCGAGCTGGATTTTCGAGGTCTGGCATCCGGCTAAAGCCAGTCCAATTCCGAGCAGAATAAACCCTGCCAGGAAACCGAGTTTTGTTTGGATTTTGTCGTTCATAATTATTTTCTGGTTGGTTTGCTGAAGTGTTTTTTCATCCCCTCGACATCGTAGCCATGGCTGCCAACAGGGGCCCGAGCGCTTTCAGAATCAGATCGAGAACTTCCATCATTTGCGTCGGCTGCCGCTGGCTCAGGGCTGCCGTGAGTGCGTTGAGCGCATTCGTGTCCATCACTTCTTTTTTGTGGTGGAATTCAGAACGTCGATTACGTAGGGGACTTGAATTGTTGGATTCATTCTCCGCGCTTCATCAGCCCAGCGATACTGGTTTTCAATCGTCCACATTGACCCGAGTTTGGCCTCGATCGTATTCAGCCTTGAATTCAGAATCCAAGTGCAAGATATCATTGTAGCTATTAATGGAATTACAAGCTTCATTGGAACCAACGTTTTTTCGTCGAAGTGCGTTGGATTTGTCATGTCGGTTTGTCGGGTTCTTGCTTCTTGGTGCCCTTAACTTCCTCCAGCCGCCTGCGAAATTCCTGGGTCTCGAAAGTTTCTGGATCCTCCTTTACACGCTGGATGCCTTGCCGCGCCGTCTGGTTCATCCCTACCGCACTACCGCCGAACATCGCACCGAAAATCAATGTCCTCGCGTCCCAAGTCCCGAGCAGTGACGAGTACAGAATCGCGCCCATCGGCCACGCGAGGTATGGGATTATCCAGTTGGGAATCTGAGGAGTGGATTTAACGACTTTGAAAACAGCGGTCATCACCAGCGCCAGAATCACCGGCGCGGAAGCGGAGTCCGTGAGTGTTGATGGTTCCATGATATCAATTCGGCATCTCCACAACCAGCGAATCCTTGCCCGGTTTTGGCCAGTAGAACGTGCCTGCGCTTGTGGTGACTACTTGGAAGTCCAAAGGTATGCCGGAATTCGCTTCCGTCAAAATCAGAAAGTCCGCCGTGGTCCATTGGTAGCTCGCACGGGTCGAGTCGAGGACTGTCATTACTCGCTCATGTTTGGTGCCCGCAAGTGTGAAGCGAAGCTTGACCCCGCTTACGGCTGCATCAGAAATTCCAAGCGTTCGTCCTCCGAAAGTAACGGTTGTCACCCGGCCAGTCTCTCCTACTTTGATAGTTTCAATGTTCATCTGCTTTCGTAGAGCGTGGTCAAAATGTCGCTGTCGAACCCTGTAGTTAATGCCCCAGAGTCAAACCCAGTAGTGAGCGCGGAAGAAGTGAAGCCCGTTGTTAGCGCGGTGTCCTGAGTCACGCTCAATGAAATATTATTCCCCGAGCAAGTCACGGCCCCGATGGTGATGGATGCCTGTCCACCGATTGCGCTGGTCGCGGTAGATGTGAGCGAGATCGCTCCGATCGAAATTGAAGCGCCTGCCGTGATTCCTGGAAGCGCTCCTGCCGTTCCGGAAACTGTGATTGCTCCAATGCTCTGCGAAGATGCCGCCGCGAGAGCCACTGTTGCCGCGCCCTCGATTGCGATACCACCGAGCGATACTGATCCAACCGCGCCGACGGCCACGGATGCGGCCCCGCTGGAGGATGCCGCGCCCAAGCTGACAGTGCCAGCCGTGGCGATTGCATTTTCAGCCGTGCCCGCGGAAGTCGCAGCCCCGAGATTGATCACTGCCGCCGCGTCGATTGCGTTTGCGCCTTCTCCGCTCGATGTTGCAGCCCCGAGATTTTGAGTAGATGCCGCCGCTATCGCGTTTTCCGCAGTCGATGCAAGCGTGATCGCTCCCAGGCTGATGTTTGCTTCCGCCGTTCTCCCTGGAAGCCCGCCTGCCGGCGCTTTAAAAACCCGGCGCGGCTTCAGGATGAACGGATATGGGTCAACGTAGAGCGATCGAATCTCTGCGGCAGAAAGCGCCCGCTTGAAGAATATTGCGCTGTCAATGACGCCCACCGCCGGATAAGCGCCTCCAGGGTAGCTTCCAAAGATCCAGAAATCGTTAGTGCTTACGTCTGGAGTTCCGGTGTAGGCCTGGGACCCATTAGCTAAGCCGTCTACATAAATCCAGAGGACTCCATTCTTGCGTATGCCGACGAAATGATGCCATTTATTGTCGTCTACGCGACCTGTTGACATTGCGTAGAGCGATCCGCCCGAATAAAACCTTATCTTTCCTGGATCGTCCCCACCATCGGACATGCAGTACATCAAGATGCCGGTGCCGGTGGCAGCGTTATCTTTAGTCCCTATTACCTCTGGCTGCGCAGTTCCTGTTTTGCCTGGAGTTTTATACCAAACTGCGAAGCTATAGTCTCCTGTTCCTACATTGTACTGGTCCTTGTGTGTCGTTACTACGTTGGAGTCTGTGCCATCAAACTGGATACCGCGCCCGCCTCGGCCAGTGGTCCACGTTGGGCCATTGGTCAATACGCCGTGATTCTTAAGCCCGCCGATGTCGCAAGCCTTAAGGCCGCCGCCTTCATTGAACAGCCAGGCCCCGAGAATGGATTTTCCAATCGGATGTGTTCGGTCTATTACCGAGGATGCAACTGACGGTTTGACGATTTGCGACACACGATCTTATTGAATTTCGTCCACGATTGGGATGAGCGCGAACAGCAAATCAGTTGCCGGAGTGGTCTTGGTTGTCTGGCCTGACTTATTGACCATAACAGGAGAGCCGTAACGATTGGGCGGCCTGAAACGGCCAAGACTTTGCATTTGGACAACCGTATTTGCTGAAGCTGTAGTCACTAACATTCCGAGCGGAATAAGCTGCTTTGCGAAAGCGTCTTCATTTCCGGCTTGATAAGCGGCGTCAGTCCCGGAAGCCCCGCCAGCGTTTCCGGTGCCTGCCG
>ERZ1292625.759-Hain-H41-01um-R1-759-length-44261-cov-41_pt1 | contig 44261 bp, 65 predicted proteins | sample MGYA00564400_ERZ1292625 | MGnify/ENA primary metagenome ERZ1292625 (study PRJEB36523, sample SAMEA6512639) | groundwater metagenome | collected 2019-01-08 | study: AquaDiva: Metagenomics assemblies of 32 groundwater samples
GATCCTTGGTTGATTCGAGTTACCCCGTCAACAGGCGACAAAACAGTTTGAACTTTATTGCAAGTCCAAGTGTTAATGTCAAGTGATCGCTCGATTCGAGAGAAATCCTCTCCAGTTAGTAGTGTATTCCCTACCCAACGGCAGTTGATGCAAAGCTTCTGGTCGTCCATTATACCACCTCCGTTTCGGTGCGAGTCAACGGGTCCCACTTCCGACGAACGAAAGAGACTTCGAACCAGGGTGCGGGATCTTGGGAAAGGCAGATCTGACGGAACATACAGCCGCCGTAGGAATTACAAGACTCGTCGAGGTTGAACTCCCATGCACCAGTTCGCCACATAGCCATCATACGGTGAATGTCCCGCTGGGCTTGTTCGTACCAACGGGCGACCTGCCACTCGGGGCGGTAGGTAATGGCTTCCTGATAGTCGTACTTAGTTTTGAGGATGGAGATGCCTCGGATAATGAAGCCTTTGATGGGGAGGCCAGCGGAATTAGCACCCCAAGTATAGGCAGTAAATTGACTGCGCAAGTCCCATTGCTTTGACCAGGAGGCGCCGAGGGAGCTGGTCGTCTTGTCATCTTCCCCGAACATAGCGCCGGCGTAGTCAACTAACATGTCAAAGCGACCGCAATACAGAAGGGGATTTCCAGTTACTGGATGCGTAATGTTAAGTGGCTCCGCGAAAGAGAACTCTATCCCACGAGTGCCGGAGGGGAGGGTGATAGGCACGGCATGATCAGTGCTCATGGGAACAACGGAGAGGAAATGCTCGAGAGCCCCTGCCATACGCTCGGCGGATTTGGCGCTGTCGGCGGGGCACTCGAAATTACCGTAGGCGTGGAAGAGGGCGCGCATACCAAGGGCGATGGCTTCTTCGTCCGATTTACCTTCGGCGAAAAAAGCCTTCCGCGCGACTTCAAGACCACGGGCGAAAGCTCCGCCGGCGTGGAGATGAACAGAGGGAGTGCGCGGCTTCCAGTGCTCGAGGTACTCGAGATAGAACTTCCGGGGACAGGCGCGAAAAGCGGAAAGCATAGAGGAATCAATTACCTCGGGGAAGGGGACTGACATGGGGGTGCTCCTTTCTTGGGGTGGTAGGGTACTACAGGAAAAAACTGGTTATCTTGTGGAGGGCTTCTGCATTGTTTTCCAGCCACTCGAGAATGTCGTCCTCGTCGAGGCTAGCCGGGCGGTTATCCATCAGGTCCCACCATCCACGAAACATCAAGCGACTTTCGTGGGAGATGGCTTCGTCCTGGGAGGGAAAGAGGGTTCCGTCAAGGGCCTCGAAGGCTTCGAGTTTACGCATGGAAGGCTCCCTTATCCGCACGACTTGCCTGTGCATGGCCGCCGCGGCCAGCGGGCTTCACGACAAAATATTTTAGTTTAAGACCGTCCATTATAGCCCCTCCAATTCGGATAGCAGAGCATCAGCCGAAGGAATCTCTGCCTTCGCCTTCTTTCGACGTGCGGTGTCGGAGGCGTAGGAAGCAGAAATTCTCCCCTCGCGCCGGGCGAGAATGGCTTCTTTCATTTCTTCGACAGTGAGAGTTCCGTCGAGGGCTTTCTGGCGCCAGATGGCGATCTTGGCGGCTAGCTCAGGAGTGTTCATTGAAATGGTCCTTGTGGGGTAAGAGGGAAAGAGCCGTCCGGAGATGGGACAGTGCCTCGCGAAAGTGGGGGTGCGCCGGGAGTAGACGCTCGTCTTGAGTAAGACCCTCGAGTTGCCGTATACAACCACGGAGGCAGAAAGATCTCCAGCCTAGGTTAATAATTCCTGGTTTTGTTCCGCGTGTCATGAGGGGGTTCCTTTCAGTTTGGTTTCCAGGGTATCTAACATCCCCTTTGGGCCAGCTACGAAGTATCCTTCGGGGAATCCATAGGGGGTGAGGGCGAGCCGACGCCAAGTGAAGAACTCCCACATTCTCTCGAGGAAGAACTTCTGGTACGCTCCCTTAGGAACCCGACCTTCGAGAGGGGAATGAAGGAGAAGGTCGAGCTTGGTTCGAGCATCCTCTGGAAGGGCCATGTGAAGGTATGTTGGGCGGATAATGTTAGGAGGCCGTGGCATAGAGGTCGTCCCAGAGGTTTTGAGCATCCATTGCGAAGCGTGCAGTACTAACGGAATTAAACTCATGCCCTCCGGTATGAAAGTTGAATCGACCTCCGCCGGCGAGAGCGCGGAGAACGTCGGACTTTTCATATTGAGTGCTGTAGAACCCCTGCTCCGTGTCTCGCGAAGCTCGACGGGGGAGAGGGTAGAAAAGGATGCGGGGAAGAGTAGGTCGGAATGGTCGGACAGGTGCTTTGGGCATGACAGTCTCCTTTCGGGAGGTTACGGTTAAACGGTCGTGTTATGCGGGGTGAATATGTCCATATTATAATATTCTCCACACCATGTCAATATAGTTTTTAAAGAGGTATTCTATCTATCCCATACACTCCGGTTTTAAGCTTGTTCACAATGTCTATCATCTTTTATCCTTTCGTTGCCCAACCCATCATTCCAGCGGACTCGCAGAAGCGCGAGCCGCTGAATTCAGGCGTTAGGCACTCCACTATCCCACGCTTTATTAAAGTCCCGGATTGCTTTTCGCGGAGTGTCGCCGAACCCACAAATACCAGATTGAAGATCACCTCCGTGCAAAACACACCATTGGTTCCCGTCCTGGAAAAGTCGTGGCTTTAGCATGGAAAACAGATTCATTTCTTCCGCTTCGATAGCAGAATTGAGTCTGCTTTGCCCTATCTGGTCATCCCAGCGTATTCTCCTGATCTCTTCTTCGTTCATCATTTTCTCCTATCGGTTTGCCGGTGTCGGCAAAGTGATCTGGCCTAACACGGCAATCAACTTCGCTACGGCCTTACGGCCTCTGTGCCAACTATCATATTCATCCTTTCTGCCGTGCCTAACACGGCATTCAACCCGGACTCCTTCGGAGCCGGTTATTTCTGCGTTAGAGGGCTCAGTGATGGAGAGCAGCCGAAGGTTTACTCCGGGGGTGGCGTTGATAACTTCGGTTCTACCCACCTTTCGGCCAAGCTCTGCGCGTGTCATCGCCGTGACGCAAACCCTCGCGCTTCGCAGCTTGCCGGAGCTAGTTGCGTTTCGGGTAGGCCAGAGCGTTTCAGGGTTGTCACGCCCCGTTAGCCTCGCCGCCCTACATGCCGTGCTCTCCATCATTCAGTCCTCTAACATTACGGTCAACAACACTCGTTTCACTCGCTGGACTCGCCTTCGGTGAGCCTGTTACCTTGCACGTTGTGCGTCAGTCCAGCCCGGTATCAGGCGGCGCGCTTCTAACAAGATGTGAAAGCATCGCAAACGTCTGCGCCATTTCCTCGCGCCGGCGCGGCGACTTCGGCAACCAAAACGTCACGGCGCTGCGGTCGTCATCTTCGGGCGAGTGGTGCAGCATCGGCGATGAATGCAGCAACAATTGCACCGCATGGTAGGTAATACCTGTATTACTTTCTTTCGCCAGCAGCAGCACTTCGCTGGTCAGTTCTTGGCTGTAAACATTAATTCGCATCTTCTCTCCTTCGGGCAAACGCCCAACAAATCAATCAACTTCGCTCCGGCCTTTGGCATCCGCCGGACACGCTAAAGCGTGCCGGTTATTTCTGCGTTAGAGCCCATCATCGTCATAGTCCGCCGGTTCCATTTCCCGCGTCGCGCCGCACCGTTCGCACTGCCAGTAATGCACCCGCTCAGTGCCGAATTCGTGGTCGAACGAGTCATCCTGAAACTTCCAGTCGTGGTCGATATGCGACTTATCCGCCGTCTCCATCTGCGCCGATGCCAGGTCATAGTTGGCATTCGTGGCGCAGCAGCCGGGGCATTCCTCTGCCGTCATCGGGTAGGCCGTGTTGCAGTTCTAGCAGAGCGTCGTTTCGGCCGTGGGCTCTAACACGTCTGTCAACGCGGACGCTGCGCCAGTGGGCGTCGTTGAGGTCGGTTGTGTCTGGTCGTTCATGGCTTCGTTTCCTTTCCGTGGGGCGCAGCGCCGGTTATTTCTGCGTTCGACCCCATCATAATAGTGTTTTGCATTTCATTGTTTTCGGTAGCCAAGGGTATAAGGTTGCCGTCCAACCAAATAGCCTTTGCGGGTTTATCCCCGCAAATCTCACACAATTTTTTTGCCATTACTCAGTCCTCTTGGTTATTAAAGCCATTCCCCCAGCAGACCGGAAAGGAGGAAGTGTTCTGCCGGGGGTTTGAGCTCGCCAGCCTGGGAGGAGAATCCCGCGAGGGCTAACTTGGCAGGGGGACCGAGAACGTGCTCGACGCCTGCCTGTTGGGAAGTAACCAGCTTCCCAAGGAAACCCCCTCTCACGAAGGGGTGACCTTGGAAGGTCGGTGCTACTGTTACGCGGCTTCGAGTTCGTCCAGCATGTCGTCGGAATTGACGCTGGTGCCAGATTTTGCCGCTTTTTCAGCTTCCAGGCGCGCGATCACCACGCCAGTCTTGCTCGTAGGACGGCGGAAGGAGGCATACAGATCGGAGCGAGAAAGTTTCTCTCCCTTGGCCGCGGCTTCGTCCAGTTTGCGCTGCAGGAAGGCCTTGGTGTCTTCCACCGACTTCCCAGTGACTTCGCAGATTGCCTTGATAACAATACTCGCACCGGAGAAGGAATCGCCCGCTGCGCGGCGGGAAGTCCACTCGCCGTTGTTCAAGCGACCGATCACATCATCAATGCAAACTACCATGTCGTCAACACTTTCTTCCCCTGCTGCTTCATCACCAATTTTCTGGCTCGCTCCGTGGCCGATGAACTGCAAGGCCATGTCGCCGCGCGGCGTAAACAGGCGACTCATACCATTTCGGAAGTCGAAACGAATTTGAACGCTGTTTTCTCCGACTACCACTTCCTTCAACATCTTTTTCTTTCCCGCAAAGCTGACGGTGCGACCGTCCTCCATTGCGACCATCTGAACTTCAACTTTCTGTTTGGCTTCAGCCATTTTGTTACTCCTAGGTTTGGAAGGGTTTCCCCGATTCCTGCCCATCCTTTGAGGCGATTGGGCTTACTCCTGGCGAATGTCCACCGGGAAAGGAGAGCCCTTTCCATTAGACATTCGGGGAAGGCTAGTGGGAAACTGTCGGGGGAAACTCCCTTTCCACCTGGGTGTCGAAAAACCCTTTTATACGGTGACAAAGATATGGATTTCGGATAAGGGCTTCAGCTAGGAAGCGGGGAAAGTCCTCAGCTGTTTCCTCATGAGGACTGGAGTTTCCGTAGTATTTTCCTTCCGGACCTTGAATAACCAGGAGAAAAGAAAGGCCAAGGTCGGTTAGTTTTTCCGCTAATGGGTTGAGAAGTTCCTTAGCTATTTCTTCGGAGAGAAGGATGGGAGAGTCTTGCGTCATGTTATATTCCTTTTCTGGTTGATTGCGGTATGACTAGGGGTTAGCCATACCGCGTATTATATGGGCGAATGTCCGCCGTGTCAAGACAGTTTTTGATCGAGTTCCACGGTTATAGTATCACCCGCCCATCCTGCCGCTGCATCGGCCTGTAATCTTCTTGGAGGAATAGGCGTTCCAGGGGATCGAGTTCATATCCCTCCGGCTCACATTCAGTTGCGCGAACGGAGAAGATCGCTCCGGTGGTGGATTGAAACAGGCCCCAGAAATTCGCTCTCTCTGCCCAGTCTGGAAGGGTCTTAAGGATAACTCCAGTTTGGCCGGAGGGAACGTGGACTACAGTTTCGAGCGGTTTTAATTCTTGCATGGTATAGCTCCTTTCAGTGTGGGTAAAGCATTGCAAGAAGGCATATGACTATGATAATCATAATTTCATTATTCATGGAACTTCCTTAAGGAAATGAAACAATACAAATTACCATAGCGATAATCCAGATGAGGACGCTCCAACGGAAGGTGCGATCAGCCTGTCTGCGGGCTTTGCCGGTTTGGGCTGTCGGCTCAATGGACATTACGAGGTGCCTCCAGTCTGCGCCATCTGAGTCCCCAGAAGGTAGTGTCATGAACCCTTCCATCATTCAGAAGGATTTTTCCCTGGGCGTCTCGCTGGGTCGGCGGAAAACCTCCAATCAGGATTCTCGTTCTTGTGGGGGCATAGCCAGAGGTTTTCACCCGATCTCCGTGGCAAGCATTCCGACCGTCTTGATGGTAGAGTTCCCAGAACCCCTGGGTAATGGGGTCAGCATCCGCAAAAGGGCAGGTTATATCTTTCATGGGGTCTCCTTCTCTCAAAGATTAATCCGGTCGAGCAATTTACTGAGTGACAAAAGGTGCATTTCAATACCTTTCATGCGCCCTAAAATATCGTTGAATAGTGGGGGCGTTTTGTGCGATTCTTCCTCGTTGGATTCGTTTTCTAGGGTAGGCATTTCCGGGAGTAAAATCCATTCAAGTGCTGTTTTAGCCCGAACTGCTACATCCTCGGCCTGAGATTCTAATTGATCTAGTCGTTGTAACAGCTCTTGTCCGGAAGAGTACGTTGATCCTGCCTCCAAGTTATACATAGTCATAACATATCTCCTTTTCTTTGTGGCATCAGTGCCGGGAAAGGGGCTGGTTGCAACCCACTTCCCGCCGTGACGCTTTCAAAAATCCAGTGGTTTCGTTCCAGGCCAGTAGCACACAGCTTCCCGCGTTTCCCTGGCAAATTGAGAGTAGGTTTGATAGGTACAGGGCCAGGAGGGGGACTGACCGAGGAGCAGCCCTGTCCCCACCACCAGCCCCATGAGTGTTACAAGCACCCCTATCGCCGCCATTACTCGGTCGAAGTGTATCATAGGGGGAACTTGGTTTGAGGGGAGGGGAACTCGCGCGGTTTCCTCGGTTCCACCGAAAGGCCCTGTCGGAGCCGATTATTCTCTGCCCGCAGATCCACTACTTCCACGCACATCCCTATTACCCACCGATAGAATGGGTCACGCTTTCCAGGGGTTTGGGTGGCGGAGCGAGCGGGGATTGCAAGCTCAGCCTGATCTACGACGGAGCTGGGACAAGCGAGCTTAGCCTGATCGGCGGGTAAAACCTGCCTGGGGTCGTTAGGGCTCATTTACAATTCCCCCTTTCCATGCGGAGTCTTTCATGATAGGTGTCTGTTGCATCCAGTCCCCATGCCACGGCACCCCAGATAAATCCGGCGAGAAGGGAGAGTATAACTATTGAAAGCATTCCTGCGAATAATGAAGATGTTGGTTTCATGGGTAGAACTCCTTTTCGGTTGGTCGGTTAAACGCGCATATGACCACGTTCACACCCATTTATACGCCCATACCATCCCCACGTCAACACAGTTTTTCATCAGTTTTCGCCCCTTCCTGCTCCGGAAGCTTCCCCGTGCCCGCGAGTTCGGTCGGGTCAGCCACCCCTTTCGCACTCATAAATACATCCAGTGGGGAGGCTTCCCCTGGCGAGATTGGGGGCACCGACCCAAGGATCGGCTGGTCTAGTCCCTTCACCAACTCCGGATTCATCGCCCTGAATTTCGCCATACTTTCTTCCGCATTCCTAGGTTGCCAGTTGGGCATCGCCGCCATCACTTTTTCCCCTTCCTGGTATGCCGGGTAAGCCTGGGGCCAGGTATTCCCCCTAATTACCCTCGATACCGTCTCCGTACTCAGCCCCAGCGTTCTGGCAATCTCCAACCGCGTCCTCCCTTCCCTTACCCATTGATGTATCTGCCGCGCATCACTCAGCGTTATCTTTGCCATTTTGATTCTCCTGTGTTATGTCTATCAGTCCCCGACTATCTCCCTCCAAGCCGGGAGGGGTAGTCTTCCCCATCTTTACCGCTGCCTTCATCACACCTTCTTTATTACCTTCCCAGTGTTCTGAATAAACTTTTTGACGCTCTCCGCGCAGAATCTTATAAATAGCCCCTTGAGACGTATGCAAGGCTGTTGCAATTTCCTGGGATGAAAAGCCCCGCGCTTCCCATAGGTGGATGAAGGTCAGGTTAAAAGGGTCAACTTGCAGGTTTCGATTAAGTAGATTTGTCATGATACCTCCGTTGTTGATGGGTGTAACCCGTTGATTTGAAATGGAAATTTTGACCGGGTGGGTGGCCGGATACCCCCATTAGACCACACCTCCTCCACCTTGTCAATACAGTTTTACGACTACTCCCGCCCCATCCTGTCGAGATTTCGGCAACGCCTACTACATGCGACTACTACCCCTAACCCCCGGCCAAACCCGTATGGGCTAGGGGTTCTTTAGTATATTAGAAAAAAAAAATATACTAACATAAGGATATCATTATGCACCCTTTTGGTGCGTGAAGTGTAGCCACCCCCCTGGAGCGGTAGTCGCATGTAGCGGGAGCGGTAGGTGTGGGAGGTGTCGTGTCAATCTCCGTATATTCGGGTTTTCTTATATTCACCACATCGCGCCGTGTTGCATCGGCCACATAAACGGCACGAATGCTGGGCGAAAAAAAACCGGGTACAGGTTTCCCCATACCCGGCGCAATGCCGCTCGGTTATTCGTCCAAATCATCCAACAGATCGTCGGCATCAACTCCGATGCGCTCCGCCTTCATTGCGGCCAGTTCCCGCACAATGGTAGGCGTGGCGGCCAGCCCGGCGATAACCTCTTTACGGTCGCCGCCTTTTCGTGCGACCAGACCATCAACGGCGAGACGGGTCGCGGCCTCATCCCCGGCGTATTTCGCACGTGCTAGGGCGGTAATGATGGTCGGCTCGGATATTCCACCACCCACTCCACCCATCGCCCACGCGCCGCCACTATTGAGATGCTCCGCGATTTTTGTCATCCGGGCATGTTTCGCGGCTGGTGTCGCGGATAACCCGGTATTGGAATCACGCTCCAATGCCGCACCATCCGTTACCCGTTTTCGCAATCCCTGCCAAAATGCAGCTTCAATCGCGCCTTCGGAAAGATTCTTCCGATTAACCACAATGTCGGGCAGTCCTGTCACTGCCACCGTCATAACGTCACCCACAACCCTGCATTCATAAATTCGTGTCATGATAAAACTCCTATTCCAATTGGTTTAAAGAACGGTCGCCGTTCCCGGCGCGGCGGGAATGTCCCCACCGTGCTGGTATACATGCACGTACCGTGCCTGATCCAATGGCTCGACACAACAAATCACATAACCCGTTGATTCCATTGGGTAATCCCTGCCCCGTGCCCGGTATCCACCCCAGGCACAATCATTGCATGATGTGACGCACACCGGCACATGTGACGCCCAGCGCCGTCACTCCGTACCATGCCCCGGTCGGAGTATCCTCCTACCATACCACATCCCCGGCCAGCCCGGCCTGTTTCCGCAGCAGGCCGGGCTGGCCTGAACCGGCCCCCCTGCCGGGCGGAGGCGGGGGTGGGGGCAAATTTAAAATCTTATAAAAAGTGAGATGCCCTCCCCCACAAAATCGTACTACTCTGGGTATTGTGGTCGGATAATGGGATGAGAATATGAGCGTATAACCCTCGCTCCACCGCGAGCGCCTGCTGCCGCGAGACTCGGAAAACTGCGGGGTTGGTGTGCTGTTTTATGGCCGGGTAATGCTCATTCCGCCGTACCCCATTGACAGGCCTCCTTATATCTGCCATAATCGGGGAACCGTTGGGGAAGTCCCTACAGGAGGGTTGAAATGAACCAAGCTTGTGACCCAGATGCAATGTGTGGAGAACTAGAGACCCCGCCCCCGGCGGCTCCGCAGTATCCCTATCAGAGTGGACTGGCGATCCAGAAGGTCCGGTACACCCATGATGCTATGATTGACATGATTATCATGGAGCCGGCGATCTCGCAAAACGAGTTGGCCAGACGGTTTGGGTATACGGCGGGATGGGTCTCCCTAGTCATGTCGAGCGATGCGTTTAAAGAACGGCTCGAGGCGCGGAAGGGGGAACTAATTGACCCCACGATCCGTGCGAGTCTGGATGAACGCTTTCGGGCGGTGATTTCGAGGAGCCTGGAAATTCTTTCGGAGAAACTCTCCGCTCCGGCCTCGGTTGTTCCGGATAATCTGGCGCTCCAAGCCGCTGCCCTCGGGGCAAAAGCCCTAGGCCTCGGCGCACGGGAGGCTCCACCTCCGCCCGCACCCCCTTCAGATCACCTCGACCGCCTCGCAGAACGCCTCATCGCTCTCCAACGTCGTGTGACCGTGGGGGTGCTGTATGAAGCGGAATTGGTCGAAGACGCTGTTCGTGTAAATTAATGAATAGGAGCTTTCCATGCACATAACAGGGCAGGGTGCCGCACGGTACCTCATTGAAAACGGAGCCGCGGTGGCGGCTGGTGTCGCTTTTCAAGTAAGTGAGCTTTACAGAACCTTCCAGGCTCGTGGGGAAACTTCTTCCGGTGCCGGAGCTGCGACGATTCTGGTGCAGGGTAGCATTGATGGGGTGAATTGGATTCTTCTGGGAACCATCTCCCTAATCCTGGGCACCACCACAACCTCAGACGGACTCGCCACTTCTGCCATGTGGCCTTTTGTTCGTGGGAATATTACAGCGATCTCAGGTACAGGCGCCTCGGTCGATCTCTTGATGGGGGTGTAATGAAACGCCCACCAATAAAGCCAAAAGGCAATGCGCGGAAGCGGGGAATCCCTAAACCAGGCAAACGAACTCCCGGGTATTGATATGGGAATACTTAACCAACCAGAATCCGCAACAACGGCCTATGCCTCGGGGGAAACCGGCGGGGCTGTGGCTCCGAGTGATTCCACCGTGCTTGATTTTAATGCTCTGTATGTAGGGGTAGTGGGGGATATAGTAGTGACGGTTGGTGGGGTGGATCTTACCTTTGTTGCCGTTCCAGCGGGAACGATCCTCCCCGTTCGTGGTACGAAGGTAAAGGCAACCGGAACTACGGCTAGTTCGATTGTCTGGCTTAACTGGTAAGGAAAACAATCATGGCTATCCTAACAGCGGCTCAATTAACGGAACTAAGACAAAGCGTGCAGAGCTCCGCTGCCCCGAATCCGGCTGCCAACAAGACACAGATCAATCTGGCGATACAGGCAATCGAGGATTATTACGAGACGGCTGCCAGGCCGGGATTCGGCGCTGCAATAGAAACAGCCGTGCCGGGACGATTTACCCCAGCCCAGAAAAAGCAAATTGGTAAATTCTGGTTGTTGCAGAAAGCAGGTAGAGAATAATGGCCACCCACGATCTGGATTTTACCTCTCTACTCAAGCCCGATACCTCGGGTTCGGTATTCTGGCAACCCAACAGTATCCTAGATACTAACGATCTGTATCCGACCGACGAGATTTTGGTCTACAAGGACACGGCGACTTTGCTGAAAGCCTTTGCCCATTTCAAAGTCCCGCAGAATTACGTCGGGACTGCCAAAATTGTGTTGCGGTACAAGACCACGGTAATCACAGGCAACGTACTATGGACGTTGGATTACCGGGCCATTGCAGCGGGCGAGACCGCCGACCCGACCACTCACCAAGAGAGTCTGGCGGGTACTGCAACGGCGGTTCCAGGTACTGCCAACTTGCTGGCGGACATCGAGTTCACACTCACCAGCGCGAACCTTGCCGTAATCGACACCGTGTTCATGAGCATCAACCGTAACGGTGCTGGTGCCGATACCGCCGCTGCAAGTTTGCAATTGGTCGAGGCCGTGTTCCGCTACAACGACGCATAAACCATGTCTCTGACTTTTGGTGCGGTAAATTCAGATAGAGTCGATATAGGCTCTGGCACCACGATTGATGATCTTGGTGCTGGCGCAAATGGATTCTCGATTGCTGCTTGGCTATACCGAACAGGCAATGGAGGGAACCAGCACGTAATCACAAAAGACCAAGCAACCGCAACAGGTGGTTGGTCTTTGCTTATAGACAATGCGCCTATCGAAGGCTGTGTAAGGTTTCTTCATTGGCGTCCGGGTGGCACCGCAACAGATTACATAACAAGCGGTGGCGAAGTTTCGCTAAACATCTGGGAGTTCTTGGCCGTTACGTTTAAAAATGGCCTTGCGCCCGATGTAGATATTTACATGGGTGATCTAAATACTGGTGCCGCAGAAGCATCGTATAACACGACAACCAATGGCAGCGGAGGTCTTGGCACAGACGCCGACATGAGTACCTACATCGGGAATTTGCAACGATCAACTGCATTCCCATTTAAAGGAAGTATCGGTGTTATTGCCGTTTTCAACAAGCGGTTGACGCTAGAGGAAATACAAGCCTGGCAATTCAATCCCAGGATGACCGCTGATTGTGTTGCCTTCTACGAACTAGGCAACAACGGCACAGGCACCCAGCCAGACCTATCTGGTAACGGTAATGCGGGGACAGTAACAGGCGCTACGCAGTCGGATAATCCGCCGTTGGCTAGGTCGAGACGGACGATATTGAGAGGCTTGTATGCAGTGGCCGCGCCTGCTGGTCCAATTGGCCCTTTACTCGGCGCGGGACGTTTGATGAACGGCGGTATTCTAACTAACGGGAGACTAGCCGCATGAGTTACCCGACATATCAAGTGCCGGCTGGTGATGTTCTCCCCGTCATGTTCACTAGCTACGCAGGTGCTACCGGGGCAAGCGTTACGCTTACCGGGCTGGCGGTCACCGACATCGAAATCTACAAGGATGGCTCAGTCACCCAACGCGCAAGTGATGCCGGCTATACCCTGCTCGACACGGACGGCATAGACTTCGATGCGATCACCGGCATTCACGGTTTCAGCATAGATACGGGCGACAACACGGATGCAGGGTTTTATACGGTAGGCGCTTGGTTCACTGTAGTTGTCAGCGCGGTAACGGTCGATTCTCAGACCGTCAACTTCATTGCCTGCCAATTCCGCTTGATGGCAGCCGAGGGTATTGCGGGTAAGCCAAAGGTGGACGTGGATGGTTGGCTTGGCACCGCAGCGGCGACCCCAACGGTTGCTGGAGTGCCAGAGGTCGATCTTACTCATGTTGCTGGGGCTACGACCAACGTCGCGGCTTTAGCGACCAATGTTGATGCGATTCTGACCGATACCGGCACAACGCTAGATGCCCGCATCCCTGCCGCCTTGGTTGGTGGTCGAATGGATGCCAGCGTAGGCGCAATGGCTACCAACACCATCACGGATGCGGCGATTGCAGCGGACGTAACAGCGGTTATTGCCGATGCTGTCTGGAACGGGGCAACAATCACCTACGGAACTGCGGGGACATACGGCGCTTTGGTCGAGACCAACCTGGATGCCGCGATAACAACTCGCATGGCAACGTACACCCAGCCTACTGGGTTCCTAGGGGCGACATTTCCAACGACAGTGGCCAGCACAACAAACATCACTGCAGCGACCGGCGTGGTACTTTCCGCCGTGACTCATACGGGGGCCGTTATCCCAACTGTTACTGCGGTCAGCAATGGCGTCACTGTCGCAACCGGTGGGATAGGTTCTGGGGCAATAGCAGCTGCCGAACAAAATGCCCTTGCGGATGCCTTCCTTGACCGTAACATGGCTACGGGTACGGATAGCGGCACAGACTCAACCACCACTCGCACAGTACGACAGGCTCTTCGCGCCCTACGGAATAAAGTTACCATTGCGGGCGGTACTGCCACTATAACAAAAGAAAACGACTTGACTGCCAGTTGGACCGCCGCTATCGCCACTACGGCGGGAAACCCGATTAGCTCGAGTGATCCGACTTAAGGGGTATGGTGATGATTAAATTTTTAAACTGGTTATTGCGTTGGATGGGGATAGAGTTAGTCGCCCTCCCCTATCTCTCCCCTGAAATCAAGACCTCTGCGAAAGAGTTAATCGCTCAGATGGATAATGCCGTTGGCAGTGGGGAGTTTAAACGGGCGCAAGTCCTCCGGGCTCTGTTGAACCGCCACCCGGAGTTACGCGAGCGAGACTGTGCTCTCGCAATTGAACTTGCGTTAAGGGGGTTATAATGTATCGAGGTGCGCTGAACTTTTGGGTGTGGACTGACGGACCAGCGGTGGCTGTCACAGAGCGACCCTGGCAGAAAACCCTTATCGCGATAGGGATACGATGATGACTAGCCCTGATAATGTGAGTTACCTACCGATCTGGAAAGAAGGAGCAACCGCTGAAGAGCGTTTCTCTGAACTGGCTATGATCGCACGAAAGCACCCGGAAAGGTTTGGAAAAGTGACTACAGTTTATGTTGAAACACTGCCAGATGGTAAGACAGTACTCCGGCAGGTTTCAGCTGGGGTGACAACAACAGAGATGTTGGGGCTATACGCCGAAGCAAGTCATGATCTGTTGGTTAATAGTGGTAGGGATAGATAGAATGACTATTTCCTTCCCCCCAAAACATGCTTCCGCAATCAAGAAGCTCGTTTTCGACTTCATCTCCAACCTCGCTGTGGGGGAGACAATCTCGACCCAGGTCGTCACGGCCACTGTCTGGAGCGGTACAGATGCCAGTCCTTCTGCAATCATCAGCGGGGCGGCAACGGCGGCGGGGACGAAGGTGACGCAAACGATCACTGGCGGTGTGGTGGGGGTGTTCTACAAACTTACCTGCACCATCACTACCAGTGCAGGACAGACCCTGATCATGATCGGGTACCTTGCTATTATTAGCGATCCTCTCTAGGAGGCCTTGTGGCAGTAGAGTTTACAGCAGAGCTTGTTGAGGTGTTTGCGGGGACCTTTCTCAGTCCCCTGTATGACAACCCTCAGCCTACCCCCAACCTCCACCGAGAGTGTTGGGAGCTCTACTGTACACCCGCGGAACTTGCCGCAATCGCTGCCCCCCGGGAACACGCGAAGAGCACAGCCCTCACCCATGACTTTGGGCTCGCGGTGGCCCTTTTCCGGATCGAGGACTACATTATTATTGTCTCCGCCACGGAAGATCTAGCTATCGGTCACCTAGGGGATATTGCGAAAGAACTTCGGGAGAATGATGATCTGATCAAAGAGTTCAAGATTAAGCGCATTATAACGGATGCCAAAACTGACATCATTGTAGAGTGCGAGGATGGACACCAATTTCGCTTTATTGCGAAGGGTGCGGGACAAAAGATGCGCGGCCTCAAGTGGAACGGGAAACGTCCCGGTCTCATCTTGTGTGATGATTTAGAGGAGGACGAACAAGTTGACAACTTCGACCGACGTACTAAGTTTCGACGGTGGTTCTTCCGCGCCCTTCTTCCTTGCCGCCGCCGTGGTGGAAAAGTTCGGATGCACGGAACAATCCTTCATGAAGATGCCCTCCTGTCCCGGTTGATGAAATCGAAAGTCTGGAGGACCCGCCTGTTTAAAGCTCATGCAGGGTTCGAGGACTTCACGGACATTCTCTGGCCGGAACAATTTCCCGAGAGCCGTCTGCGTACCATTCGCCAGACCTTCGTTGACGATGGTGATGCCGCTGGGTATTCCCAGGAGTATCTCAATGACCCATTTGACAACTCCCAGGCCTTTCTCCGCCGGGATGACTTCCTGGGTATGCGAGAAGAAGATCATGACGCAGCTAAGCTTATCAAAGTCGGATGCGACTTCGCTGTTTCAAAAGCCGACAAAGCCAATCGAACTTCCTTCACTGTCGGTGGCCGGGATGCTCGCAATATTATCTCTATCATTGATCAGCATGCGGGTCGCTGGGACCCCGTTGAATGGATTGACAGGCTCTTTGACATCGAACAAAAGCACTCTCCCGAGGAGTTCATTGTGGAGGGGGGTGTCATCTGGACTGCTATTGAAACCACCCTCTACAACGAGATGCGTGAGCGAGATATATGGCTCACTATCCGCGTCATCAACCCCGTTCGAGATAAGGCTGCGCGGGGTCGTCCCTTTCAGAAGCGCCACCGAGCTGGTGGGATGCGATATGATAAAGATGCGGATTGGTATCCTCCCTATGAAGCTGAACTTATGCGGTTCACTGGGATGAGTGATGCTATCGCCGACGACCAGTTCGATTCCACCGCCCTCCTTGTCAAAGGTTTCGAGGCATCAGCTGCCGTTGAAGAGGAAGATTTTTATGATGAAGAGGAACTGGAAATGGCCCATGCCCGCCCAAATCAAAATGAAGGTCGTTCACAGGTGACAGGATACTAAAATGCTAATCCTCGATACAACCTTTCGTATAGACGATGCATTGGCAAAGTCCCCTAATCTGGCAGATCGTTTTTCACAAGATGATCTAGCTCGTATTGGAGCCTGGGTCTTTGACGGCTATACCCAGGACTGTCAGTCCCGTTCTGACTGGGAAAAGCGCATGCAAGCTGGTATGAACCTAGCCATGCAAATCACGAAAACCAAGACAACACCTTGGCCAAACTGTTCAAATGTTGCCTTTCCCTTAGTGACGATAGCAACCCTTCAATTCCACTCTCGTGCCTACCCCGCGCTCGTCCAGCCGCCCGACCTAGTTCGCTATCGGGTTATTGGAAAGGATGAGAAAGGCGCATTATCAGCTCGAGCCGAGCGTATCGGTAAGCATATGAGTTATCAACTCTTGGAGGAGGACGAAGCCTGGGAAGAACAGCACGATCGTCTTCTCATTAATATTCCTATCGTTGGGTGTGCTTTCAAGAAAACTTACTATGACGGTGAAAAAGGTCATAATGTTAGTGAGTTAGTCCTGGCCCAGGACCTCGTGATGAATTACTACGCGAAGAGTGTGGAGGATTGCGGGCGCAAAACCCACATTATACCACTTTATCGAAACGCTCTCCACAGTGCGATTGTTCGCGGTACTTTCCAGGATGTACGGGAAGAAGCCTGGTATAACCAAACAGCGACCCCACAGGTTTCTGCTCAGACCACCAATTCCGCCGATCAACGACAAGGTACGACTGCCCCTCAGGGCGATGAAAGCACACCTTTCACCACACTTGAACAGCATTGTTTCATGGACTTGGATAAGGATGGTTATAGCGAACCCTACATTGTCACAATAGAGGCCACCTCCAAGCGAGTCCTTCGCATTGTTGCCCGGTTTAACAGCACTAAAGATATTAAGCGGAACTCTAGCCGTGAGATTATCTGCATTGAGTGTGAAGAGTATTTTACCAAATATACTTTTATTCCGTCCCCGGACGGGGGAATCTACGATATTGGTTTCGGTATTCTTTTAGGCCCGCTGAATGAAGCGGTTAACTCCTTGGTAAACCAGTTAATCGACGCCGGCACCCTTGCTAATACTGCCGGGGGTTTTCTAGGTCGCGGTGCAAAAGTGCGTGGCGGGAACTATTCCTTTTCCCCTTTTGAGTGGAAACGAGTTGATGCAACTGGTGACGATCTTCGCAAGAGTGTGTTCCCCTTGCCGGTGCGGGAGCCCTCTGGGGTTCTTTTCCAGTTACTCTCTCTTTTGATTGAGTTTGCCAGTCGCATTCCCGGTAACACGGAGACTCTTGTCGGGGCGCTTCCCGGCCAGAACACGCCTGCCTCGACCACCCAGACAGCTGTTGAAGAGGGGATGAAAGTTTACGGGGCTATCTTCAAACGAGTATGGCGCTCGATGAAGAATGAATTCCGGAAGATGTATGTTTTAAACGCTGCGTTTATGCCCTCATCTAAGTACTATGGTGAAGAGAATCGGAGTATTATGAAGGAGGATTACCTAGGGGATTCGGGCCAAGTTTGTCCTGTTGCTGACCCGAATGTAACCTCCGATACCGCTCGGGTTAATCAGGCTATGACTCTAAAACAAGTAGCTGCTAGTACTCCTGGCTACAACACTGTTGAGGTTGAGCGGAATTTCCTCCGGGCACTGAAGGTAGAAAACATTGATTTAATCTATCCCGGTCCCGACCCAACTCCACCACCCCCGGACCCGGAACTCGTACTTGAGTCCAAGAAACTCGAACTGAAAGCTCAAGAACTTCAAATGGAGCATCAGCAATTTGCCCTTGAGCTTATGGAACAGCGGCGCCTCAACACCGCCGAGATTATGAAGCTCGAAGCCCAGGCTATGAAACTTATAGCCGAGGCTAAAGGCGAGGAAATGGGGCAGCAACTATCTGCCCTTCAGACAGCAATCGGTGCTATGAAAACTCAAGATGATTCCATGCGCGCCCGAATTGAGACACTTTTAAAAGGAGTTGAGATAAATGAGCGAGCTAAACAATCGTCTTCCGACGGAAGAGGAATGGCGAGATTGGCAGGACCATCCAGCGACCAAGGCATTCCTGGAATGCTTCCGCCGACGGAAGGAATTCCTGAAGGAGCAATGGGCTGAGGGTCAATACACTGACCAGCAGCATTTTGCCACAGCTATCCTGAACGCTAGGGCGATTGGGAAATGTGAAGTGTGCGATCAGGTAGTCGCACTTGACTATGAAGAAATGCTAGGAGAGTTAACAGATGGAGAATAAGTCAGGACTTAAACCCCTTGGGCGGGCCGTATTGGTAAAACACTACGAACCTGAAAGAAAGCACTCACTGATAGAGCTACCCGATATGGTGAAGGATCGAACACTCATGGTTGAAATGCGGGCTGTGGTGGTTGAGGTTGGGGCAGCTTGCTGGCCTGACGAACCCCCGCGCGCCCGCCCAGGAGATCGCGTCCTTATCTCTCGGATGGCTGGTCATATGGCCCAAGGGCCCGTAGATGGCGAGCGTTATCGCCTAATCAATGACCGCGATATTTTTGCGGCAATCACAGCTGAGGAGTCAGATCATGAGTGAGAACATCGAGCAAGAAGCCCGGACAATGGGCTGGGTACCACAAAGCGAGTTTCGCGGTGACGCTGAAAAATGGGTTAGTGCGGAAACTTTTGTCGAACGCGGTCATACAGTCCTTCCAATCTTGAAAGCTAACAATCGTCGGTTGGAAGAACAGGTTCAAAAACTGACCGAAGAAGGTCAGCGGTTGCAAACACTTTTCGAGGCTTCCCAGGAAGCTATCCAGGGTTTGCAGGAAGTTCACAGTGAGCATACCAAGGCAGCTGTTGAGAAAGCTAAGCGAGAGCTTAAAGCAGAGCTCAAGCAAGCCAAGGAAGATGGTGATGTGGATTTAGAGATCACAGTTACGGAAGCTTTGGCCGAAATACGGGAACAAGAAAAGGCAGCAGCCGCAAAGCCACCTGAGAAAAAGCCAGAAGCTCCGGCGCCTCAGGTTAATACCCACCCTGACTTTGTCCCTTGGTTGAAAGAAAACCCTTGGTTTGGTACAGATAGTAGAAAAACTCTCCGTGCCACCGGGATTGCCCAGGAACTTCGGGCTGACCCTGAGTATGATTCTCTTCAGGGTAAGGCCTTTTTCGACAAGGTGGTTGAAGTTATGGAAGAACGGACTGGAAGTGGAGGCCGCCCCAGTAAGGTTAATAGTGGTCGCCCTTCTGGGGGTCCGAATTCGGGTGGCGGGGATAAGAGTTATGAAGCCCTACCCCCGGATGCGAAAGAAGCCTGTACGCGTCAGGCTAAGAAACTTGTTGGCGAGGGTCGTGCTTATAAAGACATGGCCTCGTGGCAGAAATACTATGCCAATATGTACTTTCAAGGAGAAGCGTCATGAGTGAGCAATTGGATCTTTCGAAGCTTAACAACCCAGCCAACGTTCCCCAAAAAGCTAAGGTAGAACGGCAACGCATTCCTATGTCGATGCCCCTGCAAAAACTGGCAGTGCCTGACATCCCAGGGTATCATCTCCACTGGATGCTCGGGACACCGGGGCGGATTTCGCAGGCGCTTCGAGCTGGCTACGAGTTTGTTGATGGTGACGATGTTGATGTTACTAACACCGGGCTGGCGAATGACGCCTCTAGTTCAGGTAATTCAGATTTAGGTAGTCGTATCAGTGTATTAGCAGGCCTCGACTCAGGAGAAACCGGCGAGCAGCGGCTGTATCTGATGAAACTTAAGGAAGAGTATTGGCAGGAAGATCAGAAGCTCGTCGAGAACAGAAACGAACAAATTGCAGCTGCCTTGCGGGGCGGGGAGGATGTTGCTGAAAATCCTAACGGTAGCGATAATCGTTACATTCCTGATGCCCAGAAAAAGACTGTTGCAGAACTTTTCACACCTAAATCTAGGAGATCTTAATGGCTAACGTCGACAAGCCGATGGGGCTGGTACCTGTCAAGACCCTCAACGGCGCACCTTGGAATGGACAGGCAAATATCTATCATGTGGACAGTACGGAAGCAAACGCTCTTGCGATCGGCGATCCTGTATACTTTGCGGGAACTGCTGATGCAAATGGCATTGCTAGTGTAACGCTGGCAACCGCCGGCACCGGCAACCCCATTCTTGGGGTCATCGTCGGCTGGGGTACAAAAGAAGGTTTGATGGCTGATCCGAGTAATCTGGACAGCACTATCATTCCGGCGGCCAAGACGAAGGATTACTACGTCATGGTTGTGGATGATCCTAATACAATCTTTGAAGTTCAGGAAGTTTCTGGGGGTACGGCGCTTGCGGCTACTGAGGTTGGTCTTAATGCCAATCTTATCGCCGGCACTGACAACGGTTATGTATCCGGCTGGGAAGTCAACAACTCGGGTGAGGTCGTCACTGCAACGCTCCAGGTTCGTTTACTTGGCTTGGCACGGCGCTCGGACAACGCCTTCGGGGAGCACGCAAAGTGGCTCGTTCTCATTAACAATCATGCCTATCGCATCGGCCAAGTCGGCCTCTAAAGGAGAGTAAAATGCCTATCAATACTGGTACTCATCCGAAGCTGCTCTGGCCTGGAATCCACGCAATTTGGGGGCAGGTATACAACGAGCACGCAATGGAATACACGGATCTCTACACAGTAGAAGATTCCGAAAAAGCCTACGAGCAAGATGTTCAGATCACGGGTTTCGGTCTAGCTCCTGTCAAAGGCCAAGGCGCCGGTGTACATTACGACACGGAAAGTCAAGGCTTCATCAGTACGTATCAGCACATTGCCTACGGCCTCGGTTACATCGTGACCTTCGAAGAGTTGCGCGACAACCTCTACGAGGAAGTCTCGATGCGGCGAGCAAAGGCAAATGCTTTCTCTATTAATCAAACGATTGAGAACGTAGCATCTTTCCTGTACAACAACGCCTTTTCCACAACGTACTTCACCACCGGCGACGCCGCTGCCCTGTGCTCGGCCTCTCACCTCAACGCAACCGGCGGTACCTTCAGTAACATTCTGAGTCCCGGCGCCGACCTGAGCGAAACCGCTTTGGAAGACCTGACGATCCAGATCATGGGGGTGCAGAACGATCGCGGCTTGCTGATCAACATCATGCCGGAAAGTCTGCATGTGGCTCGCCAGGAATGGTGGAATGCAAATCGGATTCTGAAGTCGGTTCTTCAGCCCGGTACAGCTAACAACGACATTAACGTGTTGAAGGCTACTAATGCATTCCCGAAGGGTATTAAGTTGAACCATTACTTTACCGCCCCTCACGCCTGGTTTGTACGTACCAACTGCCCGCAAGGTATGACGTTGTTCTGGCGCGATCGTCCTATGTTTGACCAGGACAATGACTTCGACACGAAGAACGCCAAGGCAGCGACCTACATGCGGTTGTCAGTGGGTTGTACTGACCCGCGTGGTATCTTCGGCAGTAACGGACCGTAAGTAGTCAGGTGTAGTTAGTTATCCGGCCATATTCCCACATGGTTATGTGGCCGGATATTTCCCCTTGTGTCTGGGGTCGGCATATCCCAGACCTTTTCCTAAAAGGAGCCTATCATGCGTATGACGAATTATCCTAATGGGTTTGCTGCCGGTATCTCAATCCGTGGCGTCCCTCTCATGCAGACCCATCCGGGTACTGTTTTCTGGGTTTCCAACAACACAACGCTCAGCCCCAACGAAGTCGGCGCCTCAAACAACAACCCTGGAACATATCAGCGACCTTTCTCTACCTTGGCCTATGCCATCAGCCGGTGTCAGTCTAACAAAGGTGACATTATCTTTGTGAAGCCTGGGCATGCTGAGACGGTGTCCACTGCAATAGCCTTGGCCCTGAACATCGCTGGTATTGCCGTTATTGGTCTGGGTAGCGGCCTCAATCGGCCAACGTTCACACTGGACACAGCCACCACGACAACAATTGCAGTCTCCGCTGCAAACGTCATGCTGAGTAATTTGATCCTCAGCGCCAACTTTGCCGACATTGTTTCAACTTTCACGGTGACAGCGAAAGACTTCACGCTGCATAATTGCCAGATTCGGGCAACCGCCACCAACATGAATTTCCTTCATGTAGTGGATACTGGTACAGTTGACAATGCTTCTGATGGTTTGACCGTTCTCGACTGCGAATGGTTCGAGCCGGATGCAGCAACCTTGGCTTTTGCCTTGGTTGACAGCACAGCGGATCGTTGGGATGTTGAAGGCAACACTATGGTAACAGGTAATGCCACTGCAGACACGGCGGCTCTTTTCACCTGCGCCACTGGTAAAAACCTGACCAACCTCCGAGTCCTTCGTAACAACATTGACGTAACCGGCAATGCAGCTTCCACCGCCGGCACGTTAATCACTGGGGATGGTACCGCCGGCACGGGTATCATCGCTTACAATAACCTGAAACATCTGGATGCTACGACCGAGATCCTCATTACAGCCACCCATACCTGGGGCCTGTTCGAGAATCGCGCAACTGCAGTTGCCAATGCTCAGGGTTATCTACTCCCAGCGGTTGACGCGTAATAGTAAGCGAGGGGGTTTCGGCCCCCTCCTTTTAGGAGATTTCCATGGCAGGTCCTATTACCTTTCAAACTGTAGGTCGTATCCTTCGCCTAGCCTATCAAGACTCGGGCCTGGTACAGGACGGGGATAGTCCTGACAGTGCCCAGCTAGCTGATGGAATGATGCGCTTGAATGATATGGCAAACCTTTGGGTAACCCAGGGGGTTAAACTTTGGCTGGTTACAGATCAATCTATTCCCCTTGTCGCGGGCACGGACACTTACACGCTCGGCCCAAGTGGTTCTGTGAATATGACCAGACCCCTTCAAGTGTTCGAGGCTTATTACCTCGATAGCAGCAACAACCGCACTCCCTTGAGTATTCTTTCCTGGACCGATTGGGCACGACTGTCGCAGGTTACTACGCAGGGAGCTTTGAATTCCATCCTGGTTGATAAGCAGCAAACTCTGCTATCAATTAGAACTTGGCAGGTTCCTGATACAGCGGAAGCGACAGGGACTTTGCATGTCCTACTGCGCAATCAGGTAACTAACGTCACCATGCTAACTGACACGGTGGGCTTCCCGATTGAATGGGCTATGGCTCTTCGCTGGGGACTGGCCTCGGACCTGGCAATGGGGCAACCTACCGCCATTATGCAGCGTTGCGACCAACGGGCAGAGACTTTCCGCATGGCCCTGGATGAGTGGGATACGGACGATGCCTCGGTAACAATTAGTCTTGACGGCGCTGCTTATAGTGCTAACTTCCCAGGATAACCCCAATGCCCGATCAAGCACCACTACGTTTACCCCTGATCGTTGCTGCGTCAAATCGAGACGAGACGACAGATCGGGATGCCCGTCTGGTAAATGGGTTTATTGAACAACTTTCAGAGGCCGACGTCTGGGTGTATAAACGCCCAGGACTTTCCGTGTATTCCACAGTAACGGCAGCTACTGGCGGGGGTCTTGTGAATTGGCGTGGAAATATCTATTCGATTTGGGGGGCTACCCTTTACAAAGACGGGGTTGCAGTTAGTGGAACACTCGACACAACGAATGGAGTGTATACTTTCAGCTTTGTCCTCGGAGCTGTCCCGAAGCTGTTTATGCAGAATGGGGTGAAGGCTTATACCTACGACACAGCAGGTGGTCTTGTTCAAGTCACTGACGTTGACTACCCTGCAACCACTGTCAAAGGTTCTGCGTACCTCGACGGGACAACCTATGTCATGACGGCTACCGCCGCTATTCAAGGCTCTGGGATTAATGACCCGACTTCCTGGGCGGCTCTCAATAGCATCATCGCTCAGATCGAGCCCGATGGTGGGGTGGCAATGACCAAGCAATTGGTCTATGTAATCGCCCTTAAAGGCTGGAGTACTGAGGTCTTCTACGATGTGGGGAATCCTACAGGGTCCCCACTTGGGGTTGTTCAGGGGGCTAAGATTAACTTGGGGTGTCGGCATCAGGATACTGTCCGGGAAATTGAAGGCGCCTTACTTTGGGTATGCCAGACAAAAGAAGGCGGACTTGGTGTCGCCATAATGGACAGCTTAAAAGCCCGTGTCATTTCAACCCCCTCCGTGGATCGGTTGTTACAACAGGCAGACTTCACAACGGTTTATTCCTGGACAGCTAAGATCATTGGGCACCGGTTTTATGCCCTTACTATTGTGAATAAAAATATCACAATGGTTTATGACCTCAACTCGCAGCAATGGTTCCAGTGGGCTGATGCTAATGGGAATTATCTACCAATTATCGCAGCAACGTATACTACAGACCAACAGAACATTGTACAGCATGCTTCAAACGGGAAGGTGTATAAACTTGAAATGACAAACTATACCGATGAAAGTGATCTTATCACAGTAGACTTATACACCCCTAATTATGATGCGCAAACACGAAAATGGAAATACTTGCACAACCTAGACATCATTGCAGATCGGACAACTGGGAGTCGCTTACAAATTCGTAAGAGCGATGATGACTATCAAACCTGGTCTAATTTTAGAGAAGTCGATTTGGGTAAAGACTACCCTTCACTAGTAAATTGCGGTAGGTTCAAACGGCGAGCTTACCATATGCGTCATGCTTGTAATACTGCGCTGCGGATTAAGGCCGTTGAACTTGGTCTTGATATAGGGGTATTATAATGACTCAAATCGTACCGCCACCGACTCATGAGTCTCCGATTAATACAGACCCAGTGACAGGTATTATTAGTTTTAGCCCTCAATGGTTGAAATGGTTTCTTGACCTTGCCGCCTTTATGAGTGCCTCCGGAGGGGCTTCTGGAGGAACTGTTCATAGCGCGCTTAGTGAGCTGCAAGGTGGTGGTACGGGTGAGTATTACCATCTTACCGCTGCGGATCACACAACCCTTACAGGAGGGTTTACTGGGACAGGGCCTATTGTACGGCAGACGAGTCCATCATTGGTAACGCCTGCTCTGGGGGCGGCTACGGCAACTTCTGTTACTGCCAGTGGCGGTTTAACCGCAGGCCAGGCAACCGCCTTAATCCACGCCTCAACAGCCCTTAACAATGGAGCAGCGGCCGCGGGAGGGACTTTGACCAATGCGCCAGCCGCAGGCAACCCAACAAAATGGATTCCAGTTGATGATGCTGGAGTTACCCGCTATGTACCAGCTTGGTAGAGGGTGAAATGCCTATAAGCGATTACTATGAAAGATATGCAGGGTATCTCCCGCCACAGGGCGCGTAGCCGTGTTGAAGTATTGAGGACAAAATGCCTATAACAGATTACTATCAGGATTACGCAAAATACAATTCAATCGACACGTCTGGGTGGCAGGGATATGACGGAGGCTGGGTTGACTCTTATGGAAATTCTGTAAGCCTACCGGATTACTCGAAATTCTCGCAAGCTGTAGCAATAGATCCAAATGGAAAGATTAATTACGACTTACGGCAAACACCAAAATACAAATACCGTACATTTGATCCAACATCCAGCGATCTTGGCCTTGGACTTTCTGAGAGTAATTACACTAATAGACGGTATGACTATAACAAGCCAGGTGGAGGTGTTGAGTACTATTTCACCGATCCATCTACAGGTCAAGAATATTCAGGGTCTCAACTAGAAGAGAAATATGGTTATGTGCAATCAGAGGAAGATGCACAAAATGCCAAGGCATTCGCTGATCCATTTTATTGGGGTGGCGATAAAAATAAGTTTTCAAATAAACAACTATACGACAGTCTTTTAAAGCAAGGACTTGCAACAAGTAGCAAATACTTTGGCGATGCTCCGTGGGATCAACTTTATGGAAAATTTAGCCCCTATGACCCATATACAGATTATCGTGAGGGTTCTTATGAAGAGTTATCCAGTCCAATTCCAGGTTTTCAAGGGTTAGTTGACCAAAGAAACAAGGGAAGAGATAAGGCATTCAACAAACAAGTTTTAAGCTCTGTCATTACCTTCTTAACTGCTGGTGCCGGCGCTGCTTTAGGTGTGGCGAATGCGGCGGCTGGCGCTGCTGCTGGTGCAACTACAGGTGGAACAGTCGGCGCTCTTGGAGGGGCTGCTGGCGGCGGCGGTCTATTTGCTGGAAATAGTGGGTTGCTTGGAAATTTTGGAAGTTCTTTAGCAAATTCCGCAATCAACTCTGCAATCCAGGGTGGTCTGTCTTCTGCAATAAGCGGCGGCAATCCAGTAACGGGTGCGCTGACTGGCGGGTTATCGGGTGGGCTTGGTAGTGTGCTTAATGGTGTTGATTTCGGCCTAGGCCAAACAGGTAACGATGCCCTATCTGGCGCTTTGAGGGGTGGTGTTTCTTCGGGAGTTAGTGGGGGTAATCCGCTAATCGGGGCGGCGACTGGTGGAGCTTCATCTGGATTTAGTTCATTATTAAAGGGTGGCTTTAATTTTGGTGGTGCTGATGTTCCGAATGTGCCCGTGGATGGAGCATTCCAAGGCGGCGGGTATCAATTGCCGGGCGGGTTTTTAGAGCAGGGAAACGATTCATCTTTTGGAACAAGCAGCCCTTTCAATATTGATGGTGGAGCAGGAGGTGGTAACGTGGGAATATTTGACGGATTCTTTGATGGTTCTGAGGGAAGCTTCTTCAATTCTGGCGGGAGTTTCTCAGATAGCGTTACCCCAAACCCACTTGATTTTAGTGGACAACTATCTAATGATGATTTCATTAATAACCTGTTTGGTTATAGCCAAGGAACAGGTGCCAATAACCTGGATATTTTCAGCGGCCTTGGTGATACTAATCTAAACAATAACCCGCTTCTTTCTGGGTTCCAGGGAATTGACTTTGGGGATCCAAACCTGAATAACTTCTTGAATAACCCAGGAACATTCGTCGATCTATCCAACAGTGAGGGACCTCGTGTTAATGGAGAACAATCACAAACCCTAACAAACCTCCTTTCAAAGTATGGTCCAAAAGTCCTACAAACTCTTCTAGGCGGCGGAGCTGCGGGAGGGGCCGGCGGTGGAGGTGGAGGGGGCGGAGGAGGGGGTAGAGCCGGTGGGGGAGGCTCTTTATTAGAACAATTACTCGGCATTGGTACGGGAGCTTATGGCCTCTACCAATCCGGCAGGCTCAATGATAATGCCCGAGATATTGCCGCTCGAGCCGACCCTTTTAGCCCCCATCGTGAGCGGTATGCACAGTTGCTTAATAACCTAGTATCAAACCCAAGGAGTATTACAGAGACTCCGGGGTGGGAAGCTGGTCTCGAGGCGGTTCAACGCTCAATGGCCGCACAGGGCTACACCGGCTCCGGTAACATGATACTAGAGTTACAAAAGTACGGTGGGGACTTTTACACGAAGCAGGCTGACCTCCTTGGTCGATTGGCCGGGGCGCAGTTTTCCCCCGGCCAGGGCGCTCAGATCGAGTATGGCGGTGCGTTGGACAGAGCGCAACTTCAGGGCACCTCTCTCAACAACCTTGCCCTGAATCTCGGGCTTCTTTCTAGAGGGTTTCAATAATGGCTGACTGGTCGATGTATGGGCCGGAAAGCTCTCCGGCCGTCTTGATGCAAAAATTCCAGGAAAGGGGACTTGCAAATCAAGCCCGAGAACTGGAGATTCAAAAGGCGCAGAAGGAGCTTGCAGAGGATGAGGAGCTCCAAGCCCTATTGCAAGGGATGGGGGAAAGACCCGGAGCGACCCCTGCGCAAATGCTTAATGAAGCAGGAACTCTTTTACTTCGAAATGGGAAACTTAACAAGGCTGAGAAAGTTTTAGGGGTTTCCTCTCTTATCACCCAACGGGAAGCACAAGCACAAGAAAACGAGGCTCAGGCTAAAGAGCGGCGGGAAAAGGGTGAAGTAGCGCGACTGGAAAGTCTGGGGCAACTTGCAAATTTGTTTGATGATTCTCCTGAAGGCTGGCGTGCAACTCAGGGAGCTTTTCTGGCTAAGTACTCGAATCCGAGTAAACTGGAAACGCAAATTCTCAACACACCCTGGCGCAAAGGGATTGGGCAGGATTTGCGAAAGCGTTTACTAAGCGCTAAAGGTGAAATGGTCGCAGAGCATAAAGCAAGCACACTTGCTTTGTCAGAAAAATCTCTTGAAGAACGCCGCCGGCACAATGAAATTTTAGAGCGTCTGTCGGAGCGGCAGCGGGATCAGGCGGATACAGCTGAGGCTCGCAAGGAGAAAGCCGCCGGGAAAAAGGGTGCGAAGGCTGTGGGTATTCCAACCCCTAGTAATCGCCTTGACGCAAAGGCTGTTATAAACGCAAACATGGAAGATCTTGAACTACCCCTTATTACTGACGAGAAAACCATGCGGTTGTTTTCCCAGGAAGTTGCGTCTCGTGCGCGGGAACTTGCGGGTCAAGGGACGGAGTGGAGTGATGCCCTTCAACAAGCTTTTGATGAAAATGCAGATCGGATTAAGACGCGGGGGAAATACGGCTTGCCCCCAGAGGTTGCTGAAAAAGCAAAGGTACTCCAGAGAAGCGAAGTCACTCCGAAGAAGGAAGCGGAAGTTAAGGCCCCTAGTCTGGTTAAACTTCCCAAGGGGTTTACTCCAACTCCGGTGCAAGAGGCTGAGATTGTGAAAGCTATTGAAGTCCTTGCTAAGGCAACTCCAGAGCAAGCTAAGCGTATAAAAGCATTACTCTCGAAAAACTTGGGGGGTGTGAAAATTGACTAATCCCTATGAAGAGATTCTGCTGGAAGAGCCCAGTGGTGCGATCAATCCTTATGAGGCTATTCTTGCGGAGAAACCGAAGGCCGGAGGGGAATCTTTGGGTATCGGGCAGAAAGCTTTGGGGTTTGCAAAAGACCTCTATAATCGGCAGCGTAAAGATAAATTAGAATTCGGGGAGGCTCTATCAAACTTTGACTTTCGAGAGGGTTTTCTTGGTCGTGCGGGTGCGGCGCTAGGTACTAGTGTTGGGCGTAATAAAGAGATTGAGCGCCTTATGGAAGAGCATGATTGGTCACGAGAGTTGGCAACTGAAGAAGTAATTCGTCGAGAAGGTAAGCCTGCGGAAAAACCCCAAGCACCCCCAATCGGAGAAACTCTCAAACAACTAGGTAAAATGGCTGTTGAGCGGCCCGGCATGACGCTTGGTGAATTAGTAAAAGTTACTGGTGAGGATTTCTGGATGCTACTTATCCCGGAGTTTGGGGCGGCAGCGAAACTAGGGCAAGTGGCTGCCAAATTGAACGCGAAACTAGGAAAAGCTGGCCGTGTCGTCGGCCGCGCAGCTGAACTTGGAACTGTTGGTGCCGGGGTGGATGTTGCCGTTCAGACCAGTGAAAAAGGTGCCGGCCTTCGGGAAGAGATTGACTGGCGGGCTGCGCAAACATCTGGTGCTATGTGGGCTGCTCTCGGGGGGCTCGGGGAAATGCTGCGGAGGTCCCCTGGGATGATTCCAGAAGGTGAATTAAAAGGCGGTGTCTCCAGGAAAACAACAGCGGAAATTTTGAAAGCCTTTAACAAAGAACAGGGAATTACAACCCCTTCAACTCCGGCAGAGATTACAGCCCTCAAGAACAACATTGACCTTAATCGAAATGCTTATACGAAGGCATATGACCTTGCACAGCGAGGGGCTTCAGTGAAAGAAGTTGAGGGGGTGCGGAAGACTAACCCGCTGGTGGGAGAGCATCTTGATCGCTTAATGGAAATGCGCCGAATGGCTGGTGAAGCGTTCGAGACCCGGCAAGGGGAAGTACTGCCTCCGGAAGGGCCGCCAGCACAGCCACGCTTACCGGGACCTCCCGCAGCGGCGGGTGCCATTGGGGAGGGTACGCTTGGACTACCCCTCGCCGTGGCTCGCTATCGGGAATCATATTCCCCAGAATATCAAGCTGCAAAAGCACGGGAAGCTGGAGAGGTTGATGCAGTAACACCACCGGAAGAAATCACAGTACCCCCTATTGAGGACCTTCCAGAAATCAGAGCCCCCCACCGAGAAAGCAAACTCATCGACGATACCCCAGTCGTTTATTTCAGCGAATCCGCCGGAGATCGCTATATTGTACGAGCTGAGAATTTGGATACTGGGGAGGTGCTTGGGGAGGCTTCCTTTATTAAACACCGTCAAGTACCGGATGCCTACGAAGGCTTGGTAAAAGTCGCAGAACCTTTTCGCCGAAAAGGTCTCGCTACTGAGTTATATGACTATGCCCAAAAAGAAATGGGGTTGAAAATTGCACCCTCAGCCACCCAAACAGAAGCAGGTAAAGCCTTTACAACATCCCGTCTTGCGCGGGGTGAAGCAGGTAACATCGACCCCCGCCTCGCAGCAATGCTAGGTCTCGGGACAGCAGGAGCACTGACCGGGGCTCTCATCAGTGAAGACCCCTTCGAAGGGGCTGTCGGTGGAGCCGCCCTCGGGGCTGCCCTCCCCTTACTCCTACGCAAGACTGTTCTTTCCGACGCAGCTAATGCAGTGAAAAGTCTCGAGGTAGCCTCCGAAGCCATCACCCACCCCCGTTTGAAATTCGCTGCCAGGAGGTTGGAACGGGACATTCTGGTGAAAACAGATGAGCGGCTTCGGGCAGGTGACCCCTTTGTCCGGGCGGTTCAGAAGCTCCCAGAAGATCTTCGTCAGCATCTTATTCTTTCCATGCGCGCCGGGGATAAAGCTCGAGTAACCCAAGCCCTGACCAATATCGGCTCCCCGGAACTCGCCCAGCAGTACATCGCGATGCGAAGAGCCTACGATCAAGTCGGAAAGGAAATGAAAGATCTTGGGCTGATTCGGGGGGAACTTCCCGAATATATTCACCTTGCTGTGAAGGATCGGGAAGGATTGTTAAAACAACTCGAACTCCCTGTGCGAGATGTTCTGGAAAAGGAGCTACTTGCCGCCGACCGTAAGGCAATCTCGACTCGTGGTTATGGGTTGGATGAGGTGGAGCAGACCCAACTGATTAATCGACACCTGAAGGGGTTTCGCCCATCAGGCGCGGGAAAAGCCGGCTATCAAAAGTCTCGTGTGTTTGATGAAGTTACTCCGGAGATGCTGCCTTATTATGCCGGATTGGAGGAATCTTATCATGCCTACATGCGCCAAGCCACCCAAGCAATTGAAGTTGCTAAGTTCTTTGGGAAGGACTTAGTGAAGACAGAGGCTGGGGGAATCACCCTTGTAGATATTGATGCCTCCATTGGAGGTAAGATTAACCGGATGCTTGCAAAGAAAGAGATCACGACGGAACAGGCATCGGAATTAGGTAAGGTTCTCCGGGAGCGTTGGCTTCAAGGAGAGGTCCCTATGAACGTGGTGTTTCAAAGCCTACGGGATCTGGGGTATCAAGCCTACCTATCTCAAGTTCCCGCTATGATACGGCAGTTAAGTGAACCCGCCCTAGCTGCATATGCCTATGGACTACGCCCTACCTTGCAAGCTACCTATCGAATGTTGACAGGAAAGGTTGAGATTCCTGTCCGGGAGCTTGGTGTTTCCCATATTGTAGCAGAGGAGGTAAGCAACCCAAGACTACTCGCCCGGACAATGCCGAAGGTAATGAAGGGTTTTGAGTTAGCCGATCGCTTTGGGAAACAGGCTATTGCTGAGGCGGCCCTGATCAAAATGCAGCAACAAGCTGGTACGCCGAAAGGTCGACAGCAACTCGCGGAGAAATATGGTGAGGCTCTTGGTGATGACTTCCCCCAACTCCTGACTGACCTCCAAGCTAAGCGTATGACAGACGATGTTAATGCTACTGTATTCAATGAGCTCTCCGCGTATCAACCAACCTCTAAACTTGAGATGACACGCACTTGGCTGAAGAACCCAAATGGGCGGTTGCTCTGGCAAATGAAAGGTTGGATGATGAAACAATTTAGCATCATGCGGCGAGATGCTTTTAAGGAGATTCAGAAAGGAAACGTGGGAAAGGGTCTGGGGAATCTGGCGCGATATAGTTTTTACCTAGGAACTGCCGGAGCTGCCTGGAGCTCTGTAGCTGACTTCATAATGGGGCGCCCCTTTGAACTGGATACCCCTGATGTTGTAGAGGCCCTAGCGAAAAACTTTAGCTTCTCAAAGTACACTACCGATCAAATGAGAAAAGGAAGGCCAGTGCAAACGTATCTACAATCTTCCCTCACACCCGCCGGAGTTCATGTCCTGGATGATCTTGTAAAAATGGATAAGAAAACACTGCGCGATATTCCTGTGATTGGACAATTGCTTTATGCCCATGCCCTGGGGGGGAAAGAGGAATTTGCAGAGCGTCAGGAGAAGGAAGAACTTCGTCAGGAACGAGAAGACATAGGACTAGAAAAGGAGACTGAGTAATGGGACGTGCGGATTATCTAAAACTTGGGGATTGGAACGCTGCTTGCTATGAGTGTGGGCGCAAGCGGAAAGCGAGTGAGCTGAAGAAACACTGGCGGGGGTACTATGTTTGCCCGGAGCATTGGGAGCCTCGCCATCCCCAGGACTTTGTGAAACCCTCCACCCCTGAGCAACCGCCTACCTGGACCCAGCCTCAGGTGGATGATGAAGCTACTATGTGTACGATTCTGGGGCGAAACGCAATAGCCGGAATTGGCGTAGCAGGCTGCGCTGTCGCTGGACTTGTTATTCCAGATACCTACTAGGAGAAATAAATGGCAACACAAAACTTTACGGATAAAGTAACAACTATCCCAACTGAGTGGCTGAATGATGTGGATGCCCTGGTTTGGGATGCGTTTGGCGGTGCAACTACAGTTGCGGCAGCCCTAACAGCACTAGGTATTTCGACGTTTGCGCAGACGATACTGGACGATACCAATGCAGCAACTGCTAGGGTTACGCTGGGGGCAGCAGGCTCTGGTGCTAATACGGACATAACCTCTTTAAATGCTTTTACAGCAAATGGAGCTATTACTGCAAATGGGGGTATCACGGCAAGCAGTGACATCGCCATGTCTGGCAACGCCGCCATCGAAGAAGCCCGCGCCAACATCACCCAGCACGCCACCACAATGGATTTTTGGGCTGGCCCTAATATTTTGGATGGTGCCGGTGCCGCCGTAACGATCACAGCCTGCGCCAATGCTCCACAAGCGGGAGCTCGGCGTAAATTCTACCCGCTTGCCAATACGGTATTGACGCACGACGCAACCTTCGACATTGACGGCAATGTGAGTCAAACAGCGGCAGCGGGTGATTGCTGGGAGATTGTGGCTAAGACCACTACCACCTACAAGGTGCATGTCACGAAGGAGGATGGGACGGCGGTAGTTGTTGCTGCAAGCGGGCTGACTGCCGCATCCCAAGCGCAGGTCGAAGCCGTTACGAGTGACGCCGTAGCACTTACCCCGCTGAACGGGAAGTATCATCCAGGTGTGGCAAAAGCGTGGTGTGTGGTTGATGTAAGCGGAGGCACACCCAGCCTCACGGCAAATCTAAATGTTGCTTCGATTACCGATAACGGTACAGGGGATTTCACGATTAACCTGACAACCGCTTTATCTACAAGTGCGCTTTGTGCTGTTGGGATGGTAAGGGGGCCATCAGGTGAAGGCACAGCAAACGGCCTAGCGGGTATGTCAATAGATGCCGGGACTGCTTTATCGGCGTCAGCGTTAAGAGTTTGGACGAAAGGCGGCGGCGCATCAGGCGTCACAGATGTCCAACGTTTCAACGTAGCTATTTTTGGAGACTTCGCATAATGCCTATTCTAATCTCTCGCACTGACGGCGGTGTTTCGATAATGTACCTTGGGCAAGATGCTGACGAAAATATTGAGGTTCAAAAGTGGCGTGATTTCCACCAAGGAGAATATATCTCACACCGAACTATCTCTCTTTCCGAAATCCCTGTTGATAGGTCTAAGCGTAACGCTTGGAAAGCCGACCTAACGATTGACGCTGTTAAAAGCAAAGTCATTGATGATGAGAAGGAAGATCAATCTCTGCATAAGAAAGTAATGGCTGATTTAGTCAACGCCGAGAAGGCCAAGAAAAAATAGGGAGCCACAATGGACGAAGAACGCCGAGAGCTCGATCAAAAACGATTCCGCTTTGAAACCAGCGTGAATTTCGCGCATATCCTTACCACCATCGGCATGCTGATTGCGTTGTTTAAGTGGGGTAGTGATTTAAACGCCACGGTACTAACACATGCGACAATTATTGCGCAACTGCGTGAGGATAGAAATCGGGCCGAGCAGGATGTGCGCGAGCAATTGCGCCTGATTAATGCCAAGGTTGATAGGTTGATCGAGCGCGATTTAGACCGGGTTCGTAGATAACACCCCCTCGGGGGTTTAAAGGAGTTATTATGTTTGATGCAACTAGTGAGAAGAAACTTATAGGAGTTCACCCGGATCTAGTTCGAGTGCTCCGGGCGGCGGTTAAAACCTCCCCCGTGCCTTTTAAAATTACAGAGGGGGTTCGAGACTTAGCGCGGCAGAAACAACTTATGAAAGCGGGGGCTAGTCAAACACTAGATTCTCGTCATCTAACGGGGCATGCTGCCGATATTGTTTGTGTGGTGGCTGGTGTCGTCCGGTGGGACTGGTCGCTCTATCGGATAGTTGCAGCTCACGTTAAGGAAGTTGCCGCGAAGCTGGGTATCCCGATTGAGTGGGGGGGCGACTGGAAAAAATTCCCTGACGGACCTCACTACCAATTACCCCGAAAACAGTACCCAGCAGTTTAATTTTAGCTGTATCAGACCGGGCTAACTGATTCAGTTCTTTGTAACAGCCCTAACAGGAGATTCCGCAAATGACTGATGTAAAAAATATTTTGCAAAGCAAGGCAATTTGGGGTTCGATTATGGTGCTTGTTTCGACGGGGGCGACGATGATGGGCTATGATATCGGGGATACCGATGAATTGGTTAATGGTGTCTTGACCTTAACCGGCGCAGGTCTGGCGATCTACGGCCGCATTACTGCCATTAAGAAAGTTACACTGTTATAGCTCTTTTCGTTTCCGCATGCAATTTAAGCACTGGCGACACCCCTCTTGTCCGGAAGCTACCTTAGCTTTAGCGTAGCGAATGGCGCGAGGGGTGACTCCTAAGCGATCTGCGATCATGGCCGTTCTCTTGAAATGTCGAAAGAAAAACCAGGGGCAGCAATACCCAAGGCCGTTGGTGATGAGATAGGTGACAGTGGGGCGAGGTGGTTTCATGTGCGGATTATTCCACGTGAATGTGGCCGCATTATACCGGCCCTGTATAAGTCAACATCATTCCATTTCCTTTCAGTTCCAACCGAACCTGCCCTGATTTAATTGCCCCTGAAAGTACTCCCTCATAATCCCGGAAGTCAGGGAAATGGGCATGCATGATACGATAGCCCTCTTCATAGGAACAGACCCCTAAGCGTTTGATGTGAGAAATAAACTTGTCAGCAAGGATACTTGTCTCAGACTTCCCAATCCTGGAGAATACTTTCATCATGTCAGCTTCGGTATTTTGAAGCATGACATTGGCTAGGATAAGGTCGTCCTTAGTGATGATGAGAGCGTCTCGCTGGGAAGCTGCAAGGATCATCGCAAGTTTGTGGAGGTGTGTTTGTTTCCGTGCAGTGTAGAAAGCTGATTGATCGTCATCTTCTTTTGCTGTCTGAGTCCAGTGCTGTTTATACCATTCAGTTCCCCAGGCAAGTGCGTCCTGGGTAAGTTCATACTCCCCGCAAATGTTAAGGGAGATGTGCTCGAGGTCATGTGCGAGTTTGGCTTGAGTTTCGGCGTAGTCTTTGGGGAAGTTGAACTTGGGGTAAGAGATAAAGGCTTCCTTGGTATCAGCATAGACAAAGATGCAACGGGAAGTGAAGCCCCCGCCAACAGCCCCGACAGGGAGGTTCTCCGCAATAGCCGAAGGGGTGGTACAACCTAGCATGTTTATCCAAGGACCCTCGACCAGATCATTTCCAGAAGTCTTGGTCTGTTTCTCTAGTGTCTTTCTCCCATCCCATAGATCAATAAATAAGTTGACCATTCCCCGATCTGTGAAATCAATGAGGTTTCCGAGTTCGGAGGAGAGGAGATTTAGTGGGGACATTGGGTGATACTCTCCTTTGTACTCGAACGCTTCGCAAGCTCCGGCAAAGGCAGTGACTAGGGCAGGCCATGTCACCACATCCGGGCCGAATTTGATACCAGGGATTTGGCGAAGGAGTTTCTCAGCCATTCCCGCTGTAGTGGATTTGGAGACAACTCCTGGAGGTGCGACGAAGATGATGAAGAAGTTGGGGACCCACCGAAAGGCAACCTGGTCTATCCAGACTTTCTTCCGGAGAGCCCCCGAGATTGCCCATACCCCCGCCCAAAAGTGCATGAGCTTGGGGGCTTCGGTGTGGGAGGCGAGATCAATGTAGGCTTGGAGCCAGTTGTCAAAATAGCGTAGGGTCACTCACAGTCCCCCCACGATTTGGTAGATGTCTTGATGCCGAGGGGGATGATGAGAGGGTCCTCGTAAGGGACGACAACCTTCCGCGCGGCGGTGTGGATAGCTGCTCGGCATTCGGCGTCCCGATGGGCAGGGAATTGGCCAGCGAGGGAATCGTGAACCTGGAGAAGGACTTGAATCTGTGGTGCATCGTTATAGACGTTTACCCAAATTCGGTCGATGTAATTAGCGACGGTTGACTGGGGCTGCCATGCGAGGGCCTCAGGGAGAAGCCCATCCGTCCGGTCAAAGTAGTGACGACGATAGCCAAATCGATTCTCGACAAAGTGGAAGCGGGTAAGTTGATCGTGAGTGCGTTCGTGCCATTCCTTGAGACCGGGGTAACGCCCGAAGTAGATCTTCTGGAAGCGATCAGCTTGGTGGACGGAGATGCCGGCGGCGATAGACATGGTTTTGGCGCCCCCGCCATAGTTAGTGTTTCCCGTAACTCCGATTTTATTGTTTCGTCGAAACAGGAAGAATCCACTAGAAACTGTTGGACAATATACTGGAGTGGGGTCTTTACTGTAGCGATGCACTGACAGAGAAGATAAACGAGCGTTAGGTCTATTATTTAAGCCAACATACCAAAGATCTTTACGCCCATAAGGTCTGTCTGACCCTACACCGACACTTGCACCTTTCCCCCGAAGATGCGCTATAGTGGCTATCCACTCAATATGAGTTTTAACAGTTCCCATAATCTCAACACGGCCCGTAGCCTCAAAAGTACCATCCCAATGAGGTAATTCATCTAACCAAGCGTCAAGCATTTCAGCAGACCAATTCAATAGCCAAGAGCCGGCTTGCTTACACCGAGCGCCCTTCCAGCCAACAACACGACACCCATAGGAACCATCAGCCCATTGACTAAAAGTAGCCTCTGGAAATAGATCTCGTAAACGATCTAGTTTTCGTAGTTTTTGTCCGTGAAATACCAAAGCTCCGGAAATATCTATTGAGCCATCTGCTTGATAGGCGGCTACCTGACGCGCAAACTGGGGGAAAGAATCTACTTCTTCTGCGTATAAACCACTTTTCGGTAAACGTGCTGAGTTAGGAACTTCAAACGCTCGTTTGACTTTATACCCAGTACTATCAATAGTATAAATAACACGATGGTCCCAGGTCATTTCTTGCGACCAGGATTCCCCCTCAAAAGAGACAAGATCCGTCGCAAAGTCCCTATTAAAATAAGTCGGGATTTCCCAGCAAAGTTTGCCCGCATCCCAAATCATAATAGGGGTTCCCTCAATATAATTTTCTACAGCGACCCAACCATCAGGTGTAAGCATTTCATGCCCTGCGGTAACGCACCCGTGAATAAAGCTCTTAGCTAATTGACGTTCCTTCTTGTGGGGGATTCGATGGTCGGGATAGCGAGGATGGCCTTCGACGAGTTCCTCGAGAGGGGGGAGTGGCTTCCCCGCAAGGGTGTATGCATTAAGGAGATGCATGTCAACGCCCATGCGGAGAGCGGCCTTGAGCTCCTCATCCCCGGACTCCCACACTACAACCTGTAGATCGGCGCGATCGAGGTCACAGTCGAAGAAGGTGAAGCCCGGGTCTGGGATGAACAGGCGGCGAATGTTGGGGAGTTCAACTCGGGCGCTCTCATCTTCCTCGTTTCCCTTGGGGAGGTTCTGGAGATTAGTCCCCGAACCAAAGGCACTCTTGGAGGAACTGAATCGGTAGGTTTCTGCCCCGCAGATATTGAAGGAGCAACGCATCCTGTCATCCTCATCAAGGGTGGCTAGGACAAACGTGGAAAGGAATACGCCTAGGGAGCGGTATTCCTGAATAGCATTGATAATAGGGATGGCGAGAGGCTCGCGAATCTTGATTTTCTCCAGGGCTTCGTCATCGCAAGTTACATGGGCAGGGATACCCTTTTTAGCCCGCGACATAATGGGCGGGATGCCGAGATCGGTGTAGAAAAGTTTGGCCATCTGTGGGGAGCTGTTTGGATTGAGGGGGTGGCCGAGGATGGTTTTGAAGAAGGCTTCCCGCTTTGCCATTTCGTCTTGGAGTTCCATTGCGAGAAGGCTTCGGGAGGCTTTATCAATCCGGACACCGAGCTGCATGGCACGGAGGACCGGCCAGAAGAGGGCTTGTTGGAAGGCCTCGACTGGTTCGAGGGGGGTGTTGGCTATGGCGATAAGTTCAACTTCCCCTACCTCACGGGTGCGCACACAGTCAACACAGTTGTAGGCCCAGAGCTGATCTTCTCCTACATCCTTAGTCCATGTCTTGCCGTCATCCTTCCAATAGACGTAATGGTCGCAATACAAAGAAGCTTGGTAATCAAGCCGTTTTGGCAGTCCCGCAAACAGGGTATGGTGGGAGATCATTGTGTCCTGGGCTACCCGTGGGACAAAGTGCCAATGACGATAGGTATATTGTGCGTCGTACAGAAGGTTCTGACCCCGGACCCGAACGGTAGGGTGGGTGAGAAGACGGTAGAGGAGGTGAACAATTTGGGATTCCTCTTCAGGCGGCCAGTAACCTGAGGGATCTTCCACACAAAGGATAGGGATACAGAGAGCTTCGGTGAGGGACCAGGAAATACCTGCGCAAGCAATGTACCCGGCGCGAGTCTCGAGGTCGAAGTCAATCCAGAGGGGCTCGCCAGAGTCAAGGCGAGAGATGAGGCTGGTAAGTGTGCTGATAACACCTAGGAAGCCGGGGCGGAGAGTGAAATTCCACGCTGGAGTATTGAGGTAGGCTGGAGAATCCTTCCACCGCGCGGCACGTTTGAAATCTTTAACAGTGATAGCGCGTAGCTCCCATTGACGGAGGACAGCTGCTGGGTGCGCAGCGGGGATGAGGTTGGGGAGATGGGTTGGTGGGATACCGAGGGGAGTATTAACCTTAAGTTGTGATCCCCGCCATTTCATAACACCTTTAGCGCCGGTGAGCGCCCATAGAGGGGTATTGCCTAAGGCAAGGATAATGTTAGGCTTGACGAGGTCGATCTCTCGGTAAAGACGACGAACCCCCTCAATCACAATCGGAAGAACCCAGCCATCACGAAATTCCACATGATTCTTGGTGATGTCTTTTTTCTTCCCTGCAATCCAGTTTCCCAGATCATTCCACTGAGGGCGTGCGTTTATAACATTGGTAGCGTAACACTCAGAGCGCAAGATTCCAGCTTCATGCAGCATTCGGTTGATTTCCTGGCCCGAGGTTCCTGAAAAAGGTTCCCCAGAGTGTTCTTCAGACTCGCCAAAACACTCCCCCACTATCATTATACGAGCGTCGGTAGGACCGCTTCCAGGTCTAGGCATAGTGACTCCTTTAATTAGTTATGGTGAGATAGGAACTACAGCAAGGGTTCCTCTCGAAGGCGCCCGACTGCTATGCCATAGGCGGAGGGGTCTTTCTCGAATCCCGTGGCCTGGCAGAGGGCTATTGTAGCCGCTGGGAAGATTGTGCCGGAGCCGCAGAAGGGGTCAAGGACTCGGTCACCCGGACGAGCGGAGCGGGAAAGGAGATCGGTATAGAGACCTATCGGTTTCTGAGCTCGATGACCTAAGCTTTCATCTCGAGGGTATGTAAGGAGATCCGGTGCCATCTTAAGGACTGGGCGCTTTCCTTTAATAGCATATAGGATGGCTTCGTATTTTCGCTGAGGGCCGAGGTCTGGCCAGGGGGCGCGGAAGCCTGTAGGATTGTGCCAGATGAGGGGGGTAGTGAATACTTGCCAGCCGGCCCGAGTAAAAAGGTTATGCAATTCAAAGAACCGACGAATATCGCAGAATGCGTAAAGATGGGCTTCGGGTTTAGTTATACGAAAACCCTCAACAGCAAGCGCATAATAGCATTGTATTGCATTTTCCCAGGAATCATCATAGCCATGGGTTATATCAGGGGTATCCGCAAGACCACTGTTTCCGAAGTTGTCGGCACCGATACCGTAGGGGGGGTCAGTGAGGATAACATCGAATTGGTTGTCTTGTAGAGCTCTCATTGCAGTCAGAGCGTCCACGTTGTCAAGCGTGTGGATGTTGTTGGAGAAGGTACTTCCCACAGTTTCTGCCAGTCGCATGTTCTGAGCCGCTGCCTCTTTCTGCTTGAGGATTTTAAAGGCTTCTGTGACGGACTTAGCTGCCTTGATATCAGGGTCATCAATGCGGGAGGCGAGGATGAGTTCCTGGCGGGTGGTGTCTTGAGAGCGACCGCCGGTACCTCGGACTTCAGAGGAGATTGCCCCGATTGTGGGGGGTGGAAGGCCTGCGGCGTCGGCTTGGGCTCTACGAAGTTCGGTGAGGGCAGCGGTGGCGAGAGCGCGTTCTTGCCATGTAAGGTCTTGGCGACAGACGTTCTCTTCAAGCTCAGCTTCCATTGCAGCGAGGGGGGAGAGCTCCCCGAGGAGGGTGTAGGGGATGTGGTCGGCGGGAACGGGCTGACCGGCAAAGGAAAAGGTTCCCCCCATTTCCCAGAGGGAAGTCACCGCCCGGAGACGGCGTTCCCCAGCAACTAGGATAAGCTCCGTACCACTTTCCCGAAGGACGATAGGGTGGAGAAGCCCGAGCCTCCCGATGGAATCTTCAAGTGAGCAGATAGCCTCAATGTCAAAGAGACGACGCTGACGAGTGGGGGCGATCTTGATTTCAGATAACTTGGCAAAGTGGCTCATTTCCCAGCCCTCGCGAAAGCTTCGAGAAGGTAGGGATCGGTCGTTTCCTGGCGGCGATACCATTGGACGTAGGCGCGGGGGACACTAGCAATGAGGTCACCTTTGTGCTTCCCGAAGTGCATCTTAGTGGGGATACGGGCTTCCTCGGAGAGTTCCCAGAGAGATTGGATACCGTTGAGAAGTGGGGGGAGACTGCGCAGAAGAACGATCAAAATCTCATGACAGATTGTAATGTCCACGACAGCACTGTGAGCATTTCGTAAGACATAACGGGTTTCCTTGGAGGCACCCTGAGTGAAATAGTATAGCGCACTTTGGCTATGAGAATCGAGATCCGGCCAGACCTTTCGAGCAAGAGCAAGAGTGTCAATACGCTTGACGTCAGGCTTGCCCAAGACCTCCCAATCAAAGTCAATGTTGTGGCCTATCCAGTAGGAAGCGACAGGAAGTTCAACTTCAGACGCAGAAGGGCATTGATGAAGCTCATCGGGGAGGATATGATGGATAGCCATAGCACCCCACTGGATAGGTTTACTTGGTCTGTATCGACTGACGGATATGTTACCGAGGGCGTAGTCTAGTCTAAACTCGGCGCAAGCAAGCTCGATTACTTCGGGCTTGTCCAGGCCTGTTGTTTCCGTGTCTAGAATTATAGCAATCATCTGGAAGTTCCTTTATCAGGAGAAAAAACGGGGGAGGTTCCCCTCCCCCCAAAAAAAAAAGAGCACTAAGGGGGAAGACCCTTAGGCCCGAGAGACACCGCCGACACGCTCGACGATGCTACCTTCCCACAGGTCATGAGTGACCTTGACCCTGACCAGCTTGCCCTGCATCATACGGGCGGAGAAAACATCTCCCTTTTTATTCATGTCGATAGCTTCGCGGTAGTTCAGAAGCTTCCGATTTTTCCCGACGCCCTGGTCGATAGTCCCGCTGTCCGTGAGGTCAAGCATGAGGCTATCGGTCAGGGTTATGGTTGGCATGGTAAGGCCGAGTTGGGTCTGGATGTCGGCAGGGATGTCGATGACAAGGGGGATGTCCCAGGCAATACCGGACTTCGTGGGGTCTTTTTTACCTTGCCAGGTGCGGGCTTTGACCTCACCGATTTGAGCCATGTAGTCTTGGGCAGGAATTGGCGGGCGCTTCTCGGTGGGCTCAGTGAAGGTGGCGTCGAGAAACGAGTTGGGATCAAACATAGATGCATCCATTGGTGTAACTCCTTGGTGTGAAAAAGGGTGCTTGGATAAGGCGCACCCGATGGCCTTTTGTTAGGTGTTGCGGTTAGACCACTTGTTCATGATGGGGGCGAAGTCGGGGCGTTGCTTCGCAGCGATGGGGAGGTTGCGAGTTTTAGTGTCCACGTTGGCTGCAGCAGTATCCCAGAAAAACTGAGTCCCCTCCCGCACAGCGTAGATAACATCAGAGAAAAGCTGCGGAATATCCCCCGCCATTGCCTTACCGATAGCTTTTGTCATGAGCTTGGTGGTACCGGTGAGTTCATCAGTAAGGCGATCTACGTGGGCTGTGAGAACAAAGGTGCAAGAAATCCCCTGGGTACAGAGGCGAAGAAAGTTCATCAGGTTATTCTGAGCCACGCCGTAGTCTGGTTGGGAGGCTGTCGGCTTGTTGCCGATAACCATCTTCATACAGGCGTTGGCGAGTTCAGAAAGGGAATCCGTGATGAAGATCTTGTCGCTGCCAAAGGAATCCACCGGGCCAAAGGTTTTCCCAGTGCGGTCGTCGGGGAAATCGGAACAGGCTTTCAGAATGGCGTAGAAAGCGTTGTTAGTTCCCCTCGTTCCATCTACCATCTTCGTGATAGATTCGTAGGAAAGCTTCCCTACCTTATCCGCCGCGTCCATAAGGGATGTGAGGCTGATTGGGCGGGTGAGGGTGGAGTGCCAGTGGAGATTCTCTGGGATAGGGAGGTCTCGATCCCGCCAGTAACCCTGGAGGGTTTCCAGGCCATTCTCGGTGAAGAGGGTGAAGACCTGGATTGGGGGCGTTTGGGTCGCTGCCCAATCTACAAGAGTCCCCAAGGCGTAGGTTTTCCCTACCCCGGAGGGACCCTCGAGAAGAACTTTAGGGCCGATGGTGGGGGTGGTCATAGAGGGTCCTCGACGGCGTTAGTGATAGCAACTAATTTTCCTTCGAGTTCTTTAACCTTCTTCTCGAGTTCCTTACACTCGTTATACTGCTTATACCAGCAGTCATCAGCGGTTTTGGCAGCCTCTTGGAGTTTGGTAAAAGGCTCGGGGGTTTCGACAAAGCGAGATTCGTCGATGAACCCAAACTTGACCTTTTCCTGTGTTAGCTGAAGTTTAGAATCGTCTGTCCAACCAAGCTTTGTGTAAAGCGGTGCGAAAGAAAGCTTCCGAAGAAGATTAGGAACTTCATGAGCTTCCACTACTAACATCCCATTAAAAAATATTCCGATTTTCATGTTAGTTCTCCTTTCAAGAGAGGGTTTCGTGGTCGGTGGGGGTGACGCGGAAGACCGGGGGAGCATTCCCCAGGGCACCAACATGGAAATAGTAGCCGCCGAACAGTCCGACCTGGCGGTGCTCATGCCAGGGGGAGGTGGTAGGTACACCCTGTTTCAAGATGACAAGGCGGTGTTGGGCGGTGGTGACCTCATGGATAAGCTGCTTGGAAAGGATACGGGATGACATTTTCATGGCTGAACTCCTGACTTGGTTGAATTGCTAGGTTAAATTCCCGCTGAAGAACTTCCAGCGGGACGTGCTCCAAAGTTCGGTTGAGATCTGCTAAGGCCGTAACGTTGGCGAGGGGAGTAACTCCGGCAAGAATGCTACCGGAGATTGCCCCCCAATCCTGAACACCAGTGCGAAGATGGTCTTGGCAGGGGACGGAATGAAAGTCCCATGTTGCAAAAGCACCTGCCTGGTTAGTGCTGATGATTGATGCCCATTGGCGGCCACAGGTCGCGCAGAGAAATGCGTGAGATCTGGGCATCCAGAGGTGGTGGTCAATCTCGGAAGAGCCTAGGAAGCGCTCTCCGAGAAAGTAATCAGAGCGAGAAAGCATTGCTAAGTATTTACATAACTATCGTGGGTGGGATCTTTAAGTTCCCATTGTTTTCCTTCTGGGCCGCAAGGGTCATGTGAATCTCGACGCTTTGTTGTGCAATAAATCGAACAAGATCCTTGGTTGATTCGAGTTACCCCGTCAACAGGCGACAAAACAGTTTGAACTT
>ERZ1292625.629-Hain-H41-01um-R1-629-length-50767-cov-421_pt2 | contig 44255 bp, 56 predicted proteins | sample MGYA00564400_ERZ1292625 | MGnify/ENA primary metagenome ERZ1292625 (study PRJEB36523, sample SAMEA6512639) | groundwater metagenome | collected 2019-01-08 | study: AquaDiva: Metagenomics assemblies of 32 groundwater samples
ATCTATCGCCCCCACGCCCATTATGCGTGTCGGATCAAGCATACACGTCGCCGGATCGTGACAAGGAGAAATTACTCCATTGAAGTTTGTCCATGCCACCGTGGAAACATTTGGGACGTTAGTAGCAAATGCAGCCAGATACTCATGGTCCCGCATCGCGCGTACATGTTCAATACCCTCCTGAGCCAGGTGCGAGGCAGTGAGCTGCAAACGAGCACCTTGTGCGGCCACGATTGCACGATTTGCTGTAAATAATGGTCCCGCTACCGAAAATGTAACAATGGTGACAGCGACCAGAGCTTCAATGAGGGTAAAGCCGCGGACGACTTTGCTCCCGACACTCGCCTCGGTCAAATGCATGTTCCCATGCGTTTGACGCTCGGCTCGCTTGGTAGTAAACCCTGAAGACATGGTTTGCTCCCGACACTCGTTCGCAAAAGAAAAATAAGAATTTCTCATTTGTCTCACTCGCTTGGTAGTAAAGCCGCGGACTTTTTTTATATTCATCATACTCATAGGTCAGAACCTCGCATGGTTGCTGCGGTCTCAACCGTGAACGGTTCAGAGGTCACCGGCCCAGAAGGGACTGTGCCTTTGATAATAATCAAGACGCGGGGCTGCTCAACATTGCCCTGTCCCGTTGGTTTTGTACCAAACGCATAGAACGTAAGCGCCGAAATATTGACTGAAGGATCGGTAAGATCGTTTGTTGCAGTACCTGTCGTTTCTTGTATCTTGCCGTTGGCAAGAGTATATGTAACTATTGGGCCTTCCGAAGATTTGAAAGAAAAACTATTTCCTCCAGCGCAATCCGTACCGAGAACGGGGCAACCGTAGCCTGTACCCGTGCGAATTTTATACGTCATCGTCTGAAGGGCGAAGGAGAGATTATTAATGCCGGTAGTGATGCTTTGTGTCTGTCGATTGACGTTGATCATCAAGAGATATGCCCCTGAGGCGAGCGTCATGACCACCGCAAAAAGTCCGACCGCGACAATGAGCTCGATGAGCGTGAAGCCTCTTTGCATCAGATTTCTATGCCGTGAAACCAGCGGCGTATGTGTCCAAAAAAGAGTTCGTGCTGTAGCGCTACACTGTGTGCGTATGAGTGAAAGATTTTTCATCCTGCTTGGCATCGAGTCGCACTTACGGTGATTGCTCCGGATGGCAGAATAAAGATCGACCGCGTGATGCTACTTCCCGGCGCAGAAATTTCAAGACATGCTTTCGATCTCAATTGAATTTTATTCTTTTTCCTATTCACTGCTATGAATGGACTTGGGTTTGGCCGTGTAAAGACGATGTCGACAAAACTTAACTTTGCATCACCCTCCCCTTCTTCATCAGTTCCCGTTACTCCTACTTCTTTGCATTTCCAATCACCAGAAGCCTTGGCGGTACAAAAACGGCTTATGTATATTCCATTCTCCACCTTATAGTCCTTGACCCATTCACCTTTGGTAGGATCGGGATTATACACACAGTCACCACGCTTTGCGTCTGGTCCATTCGGATCGGATAGTGGTAAAGGGGAATGACAAAAGGAATTGCTTGGGGCAGGGTCAATATCTTTGAAGAGCGTGAAGGAGGTTGGGGAGGCAGTATCGAAGTGGAGACCATATCCCACGCCATTTACGCTAAGTCCGGAACTGCTGACGCCGAAGGTTTCCACGGAGCGCACGGTCAGCGCGATATCATACGCAGTATTCGCGAGTACGAGCGTTTTATTAAAAGAAGTTTGGCTGCTCAATACAACACCGCTAATGACTGTGATAATTGCCAACACCACCACCATTTCAACCAGGGTAAACCCCGAAGACATGGTTTGCTCCCGACGCTCGTTCGCAAAAGAAAAATCGGAATTTCTCATTTGCCTCACTCGCTTGGTAGTAAAGCCGCGGCCAAATTTATTCTGATTGGTCAAAAGAGTGGTAGAGGGTTCCATTGGGTAAAATAAGCGAGGAGAAAACCGGCCGCGAGATAAGGCGCGAAGGGTACCTCAACTCCTGTCATGATAGACCCTCTCGGCCTCCGCGCCAATATAACTATCCCCACAACTGCTCCAATCCAGAATGAAAAAATGAACCCAGGAAATGCGGCGGAGCCGACAAGAAGTGCGAGACCAAACGCAAGCGGAGCATCCGCAAAACCCATGGCACGGCCACGAGATATGACGTGAACAAGAGCAAGACTTGCTGCAATAAGAAGAGCCGTAAGGAGTGTGCCAGAAAAAGCCGTAAACGAAGAAGCGGACAAGAAGCCCGTTACCGCTGCCAATACGACAAATGTAACAAGAAGTGGGAACGGCAGTATCTGATGCAAAAAATCATAGAGAACGAGTGCGAGAAGAACTGAGATTGAAAGAAGCATGAATGGCAGCGCGACCCCAAGACCGAGCGATTGATAGACGAGGACGAAGAGTCCCCCGAGTAGAAATTCCGTAAGCGGTGCATAGAGAGAAATACGTGCGCCGCAACAATGCGCCCGCCCGCCCGAAACGAAGTAGGAGAGAATCGGAACAAGTGCGTGCGGTGGAAGCTGTAGCGCGCATGCATCGCATCGCGACCGGCCGGTGAGTATACTCTCTCCGGTATTGAGACGCGCCACGACAACGCCAATAAAACTGGCAATAATAGCTCCGAGGAGGAAGAATCCGACGGAGAATAGCGAAACCATATGCGTATCATAACAGAAACCCGCGGCATGGCCGCGGGTTTCTGTTATGAACTACTCTTCCCTTTTCTTCGAAGAAATATGTTTACGGACAGACGGTATCAGTAGCGCCGAAGTTAACTCCATCGATCATCTTACCGACACTTGTACTATCAATGCACCAGGACTTACTAGAGTCAGCAACCATCTGCGCGGAAACGGCGTATTCAGTGCCATCGACGCTTACATTGCAAATAATTGTACCGCCACCATTTGCAGTATCAGCAGCAGCAACGGCTCGAGATATGTTCGAATCGCTGAACATATTATTGGAAGCTGCGCAATCTCCTGGTACTACCGCCTCTGTGCCATAACTATTTCCTCCGACATCCTCATAGTAGAGTTGTGCTTGAGTCCGTACAGCCGAGAGATTCGACTGGATAGAAGCATCATTGCCCTTCGAGCGAGCCGTGTTGAGAGAAGCGAGCACGACCGCCGAGAGGATACCGATGATAGCTATGACAACGAGAAGTTCGATGAGTGTGAAGCCCCGTTTGAGATTATGCTGCATAAGGAATGAGAGCGAATCTGAATCTGATTAGCTCGCTGGGCAGGCCGCACCAACAAATGTAGCGCTAGTCCTTGCTCCTGCGAAACCAGTCGAATCAACACACCAATAAGGTGCCGAGCCAATGTTGACTGAAAGTTGCGAAAGGACCGCGTAGGCAGCAGGAGAGGCCGTAGAAACACACGTAACATTGGCTGCTCCATTAGCAAGTTCCGCGGAAACAATTGCCCTGTTAATCGTGAGATCGCCGCCCGCGTGGAACATAGTGGTGCCGACCGCCGCAGGTAAAGGACAATTAGCGGCAGTGAATGCTGGCCCGTAAGTATTAGCGCCAGCGCCGCCATAATAAATCTCCGCCTGGGTCTGAATGGTCGAGAGATTGGACTGGATAGAAGCGTTATTCCCCTTCGAGCGAGCCGTGTTGAGAGAAGCGAGCACGACTGCCGAGAGAATGCCGATGATAGCTATGACGACGAGGAGTTCGATGAGAGTGAAACCTTGGGAACGATTTTTATACATAATTATTTATATTTGGCTAATGGCTGAATTGTACGCCTAGAAAGGCTTTTGTGGAAACAGGGGTGTGGATAAGGATTAGGAAAAGCCTTGCTCCCAGCGTCCCTTCGGACGTGATGAGACATCGCACCCCGTCGGGTATGACGAAGCGTCAAATCGCTCCTGCGAGGTTATAAATTGGGATGAGCACTGCCGCGAGAAGCGAACCGACGCCGATGCCGAGGAGTACGATCATGATCGGCTCAATGAGTCCGACGAGGGTATCCACAGCATTTGTGACTTCGCGATTATAGAACTTAGCGAGCGTGGTGAGCATTTTACTGAGCTCTCCAGTCTCCTCACCGACTTTTGTCATCGCGACCATAATGCTTGGAATCTCTGAGTGCTTGGCGAAAGAATCGGAGATGGAAATTCCCCCTTTCACATCTGCAACAACCCCAGCAAGTATCCTCGTATAGATACTATTGTCGACAACCGAACTCGTAATCTCAAGAGCTTCGACAACTGAGATTCCCGAGAGAAGCATGGTGGAAAAATTGTCTGCGATGCGCGAGAGATATAGCTTCCTATATAGATCGCCAACATAAGGAATTTGGAGTTTCAGACCATCAAAAACAAATTTACCCTTTTCAGTTTTCTTCAGCTGCCATAGATAAAAACCTCCCGCAATAAGGACAATGATAAAGAAAATGCCGTAGTGGACAATGAGGTTCGATAGACCAATGACGATTTTGGTGTAAATCGGTATTTCCTGACCGGAATCGATCAAAACGGCGCTAATCTTCGGAATGACAAGCGCGAGCATGAGCCCCATCACCCCGAAGAAGACCGTGATAACAAAGGCTGGATACACGAGTGCATTCTCGGCCTTACTGACGAGCTCGTAGGAACGATCGAGATAGTCGGCGAGATACACGAACGTCTCTGCTAATTTGCCTGACTCTTCTCCCGCATTGACCATGTTCACATAGAATGCCGAGAAAATTTTCGGGTGGCGTGCAAGAGCTTTACTGAGAGAACTCCCGCCCTGAATATCATCTCCGACGGTTGCAAGAACGGCCGCAAGCTTTTTATTTTCAGCTTCGGCAGAAAGAAGACGAAAGGCACGAAGCGCAGATACTTGTGCTTCAAACAAAGTAGCTACCTGGCGCGAGAAAATAACAATATCCTTGTTGGAGACCCGTCCGAAAAACGGGAGTTCCACCTTGAGCAGTGAACTCTTCTCTGTGGATTCAATCGACGATATGATAAGACCTCGCCGTTGTAACGCAGCGACAGCAACATCTTGTGAGGGGGCCTCGACAGTCCCCTCTCGTTCATGACTGTCTTGATCAATTGCGTGATATTTAAATAACATGGATTAAAGGTAACGCTCGAACGTTTTTGGATCCATTGCATGCTCGTAGGCATGCTCTACCGTCACTTCTCCGCGACGGACAAGTTCCGCAAGCGAACGATCCATATCAATCATCCCCTCCTGAGACGACGTTTGAATGACGGCGTTGATCTCATGAGTTCGTGCATCACGTATGAGGGTGCTTACCGCGTTGTTGTTGATAAGAAGTTCGTAGGAAGGAATGAGTCCACCCGAAACTCGCGGTATAAGCCGCTGTGAGAAGATACCTATGAGCGAGCCCGCGAGCTGCACACGCACTTGACTTTGTTGCTCGGCGGGAAACATGTCAATAATGCGGTCGATAGTTTGCGCCGCGCTATTGGTGTGGAGTGTAGAGAGCACGAGATGTCCGGTCTCCGCAGCAGTTACCGCCGAAGAAATAGTCTCGTAGTCACGCATCTCGCCGACCATGATGACGTCGACGTCTTCTCTGAATGTGCCTTGGAGTGCCGCATGGAAATCGTGTGTATCGACATGAACCTCGCGTTGATGGATGAGCGATTTTTTCGGCGTAAAGAGATACTCGACGGGGTCCTCAATAGTGAGAATATGCTCCGCACGAGAGTCGTTGATGCGATCGATCATTGTCGCGAGTGTGGTCGACTTACCATTACCGACGGGCCCGACAACAAGGAAGAACCCCTGCTTGCGCTGAGTAAATACTTCGAGGACGGAAGGGAGATTGAGATCCGCGAAGGTTCGTATCGCATGCGGGATGAGACGAAGTGCGATTGAGGTTGTCCCCTGTGCGCGATACCCATTGACGCGGAAACGCGCATCTGCCCTGTGCGCATACGATAGATCGATGCTCTGATTCTGTTCGAACAACTTCCAGCGATCTCCCGCCACGATGCTTTGGAGCATCGCTTCAGTTTCTTTCTCGGTAAGCACCGGGTATTTATTGAGAGGAAACAGCGCGCCAGAAACGCGAATAATGGGCACTCCTCCAGCGACAAGATGGAGATCTGAACCACCCTCTTTGACGACTATGTCGAGAAGCTCTGCAAGACGATTATCGGTAGTCATAATAGTTAGGTAGTTGTTGGGTTACTTGTAGACGGCTCGCCCTGTATAACACGCAGGGTCTCGGCAAACACTTCCGAAGGAATCGCGGACGCTTTAATGATGTATCCATCGACAGCGAATTGTTTCGCCTTCTCAATATCGGAAGGCTGGCCCTGATTTGAGAGGATTATAATCTTCGAGCCTTTCGCGAGCTCCTCCTTCCGGATTGTTGCGAGCGCTTCGAGACCGCTAACTCCCGGCATAATTAAATCGAGTAAAATGACATCCGGCGCGACAGCGTTCGGCTTCCGCAGAGCAGTCAAGAGTTCCTCACCCCCACCAAACGCAGTCACGTCATGTCCAGTGTTCTTAAACTTAACCGCGTACAAATCAAGAAGGAATCTGTCATCATCAACAATGTACACGCGGTAATTCATGATGTGAATAATATACTATGATTCCCCGTCAAGCTATCTCCCCTTCGGGGAAAAGTTCACCCCCGAGTGTATTAATTTCCTCAAAAGGTATCTTCCCCCCGAGCGCCTTAATGATAGCGTCCTCACGCATGGTCAACATGCCACCTTCGCGCGCAACCGCATATATTTTTTCCTCGACCGGATCTCTAAGCACTGCTTCTTCGAGTTTTTTATTCATCTTCAGTATTTCGAAAACCCCTATACGGCCGCGCGTGCCGTTCGGACATTCGGCCGTTCCACTCGCGCGATAAAATTCACTAAACGCTGGCAATGCGCGCCGATACTCCTCTGGAACATCCGAAAATTGCTGCTCTAGAGATACTTTGATACTTTCGGTAACCGGGAAAGGCTTCCCTGCGCCTTCACAGAGTTTCTGAACGAGACGCTGTCCGATGACCGCGACCAATGTTGGTGCAATAAGGAACGGGTCAACGCCCATATCAATAAGGCGCGGAATCGCACCGACAGCGGTGTTGGTGTGTATCGTGGAGAATACGAGATGTCCCGTCAGCGCCGCTTGCACCGCAAGTACGGCGGTCTCTTTATCACGAATTTCGCCAACCATGATGACGTCCGGGTCCTGACGCAAGATAGAGCGTAGCCCATTAGCAAACGTGTACCCAATCTCGGGTCGCACCTGACTCTGCGATACATTCGGAATTTCGTACTCAACCGGGTCTTCAAGCGAAACGACGTTTGCCGTCTCACGATCAAGTTCGGAAAGCATCGCGAAGAGAGTCGTGGACTTCCCCGATCCTGTTGGACCTGCGATAAGGATGATGCCATATGGAACTTTCATCATTTCTCGAACTTCATCAAGCTGCGTGGCGGAAAATCCGACAGACTCGAGAGTCGCCGTGGCATCTGATTGATCGAGAATACGCATAACCACTTTCTCGCCATTTTCCGTCGGAAATGTGGAGACACGGAAATCAATCCTATGTCCGTCGACGGTTGCTGAGAACCGTCCGTCTTGCGGTTTCCGCTTCTCATCGAGACGCATCTTCGCAAGTATTTTGATACGCGCGACAACGGCTTCGTGTACTTTCGACGGAAGCTCGAGCGAGGTATGGAGGTCGCCATCCATGCGGAAGCGAACTCGCGTCTTCGTCTGCATCGGTTCGATATGAACGTCTGACGAATGCCCCTCAATGGCGTATCGCAATATAGTTGAAACAAGTTTCGTTACCGGAGCATCTTCCTTGAGAGTTTCGCGGGATCCACCCGTAGGGAGTGGCACATCAGTATCAGTAAGTGCGATCGGACCTTCGTTCGAAGCAAACGCGTTAGAAATCGAGTTCTCGGGGCCAGTAGGAGAATCGGCCGACGTATCATATTCAAAAAGGGCTTTCCCGGCCTCGCCCGAAAGATTCTGATACCCAGCAAGCACACGATCGAAATCTTCTTTTGTGATAAGAAAGATTTTATAGGGAATGCCGATTTTGCCCGAAATGAACTGGAGGGCATCAAGCGCTTCGATGTTGTCTGGATCGGTAACGCCGACTTCGAGTGCACCGTCCGCGAGATCGAGAGCTACGAACCCATAATGACGAGCGGAGTCAATCGGGATATAGCTATACACTTCATGCGAAGCAGGAGGTTCTCCAAGTATCCGTGTGGGAATTCCATACGCCTTCCCCACTTCTTCAAGCGCACTCGGGAGCGAGATACCCCGCTCAGTAAGAACATCTGCGAGCGGGCGTTTCTTCGCAAGTTCAACCTCGACTGCTGCGCGGTCGCTTACAGAAAGGATTCCTTTATCAACAAATATTCCAAGTAGATTCATTACTCATCTCCCGCCTATATTGGAGACGGGCGCAAAGGGATCAAGGCGGCCACTTGGTTCTGGAGCTATTTTCGTCGAAAGATCAACAAGGGCATTGAAGCGCGGGTCCGTAAATATGCCGGTATCAAATGAAGTTGGCAGTTCATTGATGAGTGCTTTAAATTCCGTTTCTTCAGTATTTATTGATGACGTTTCGGTCAAAGGCGGCTGCTCCGACGTTCCGGTAAAAAAGTACCACGCAGCAACTGCGCCAATAACAAGGACAATAACGATGATGAATGTTGAGTTGAGTTTCATAGTGAAAATATATACTGCTCCTCCATTAGCGAAGCCAGAAGATGCGGAGCTTCATCTTATAGTTGTAGACTCCCGTATCGGAACCCTTTACATCGATATCTTGGACATCGAGAAGTCGCGTACTTTTTTCTACTTCAGTAAGGAATGCCTGAAGTGCCCCATAGGTACCGACCGCAGAAATCGAGAGGTCGATTGACCCTGTCAGGTTTGTCCGAGTGGTTGGCAACGCGCCAGAGATGAGCGGATCATCAGAACTCGCTATTGAATTTTTCGTGACGTCAATATTTGAGAGCGAAAGACCCGAACGCGATGCCAGTGCCGTCAAATCTAAGATGAGACCGACATTATCGACCGAATCGGGCAGGAAAACAGAAAGACGCTCAAGATCCGCAGGGTTCATGGCATCACGCGCGGAAGCGAGAAGATTCTGCCGCGCCATATATGTGCTCGCCGCAGTAAGAGCTTGCTCATCAGAAATGATGGCGGCCTTTGTTGCGGCTATCGTAACAGTCCATGTCGGATTGATATAACCAAAGAATATACCTATGGCGGCGGTGAAAGCGAGCAGTGGCAAAATTCGTTCAAATATCATGGTGTAGGAGTGGTCGGCGAGCTCCCTTGCGGAGCAGGTTCAGGAACTACCGGTGAAAATACGATGACTTTTGGATCGAGTGTGGCAGTAAGCGAAAAAGAAACCGAGCTGTCCTTTGAGTTCACGATGATGTTCGAGAAGACGGCATCTTTGATATGACCGTCAGTGGCAAATGCCGAGGATGCAGCTGCGAGCGCGTTGAAACTCTTGGCAAAACCTGTACCCTCAATTTTCGCACCTTTTGCATCAGTCAACACAAGATTCAGTGATATAAAACGGACCGTAGAAGGCATTACCGTCTCAAGTAGGGCAAAGAATCCTGAGAACGCAGAGTGGCCCGCGAGGAGCGATGCTCCAGTTTCAAGTCGGTTGCGAAGTCGGATGAAACTCTCAACCAGAGTTACATCTATCGCTGATTTTGCCTTCGCCAACTCAGCATCTTTGACTGACTTAGTACTAGAAAGAATCTGATTGTAGGAAAAAACTCCGACCGCAAGCGCAAAAATAACTCCAAGAACGATGTATGCGAAAATACCGAACGTGTTGCTTAAATCTTTATTGAATCGATGCGTGGTCGCACCAGCAGAGTGCGGGACAAATGAAGTTGGTATCGTGGAAGGAAGCATTTCGTTATTAGTATACGACACTTACGCAAGCTGCACATAGCACATCTGTGCAAAACTTCTTACACCATACTTTGAGACGGCATTCTTGCACGCATTGTAAACGACACACTTCACTAAAATCAATCCGGGTTCTTTGTTCGTTTGCTGTGGGAATTCCGAAATTAAACTTCGTCAAGTTTTCGCATTGCAAGACCCACCGCAACCGCAAATTCGGGACCAATACTTTCAAGAACTGGGCGCATAAAGGCTGGAGCCTCGGTCTTCGCAAAAGGATCCGCGACATGCACGTCAATTGAGAAGACACCTTTTGCATACTCACCAAGCTCTTTAGTAACACCACCACCGCCTGTGAGCACGATAGAAGTAATTGATTTCTGATGCTCCGTCTCATACTGCATGAGCACGCGTCGTGCCTCCGCAAAAATACGTGAGAAGACGAGCTCGAGTGGTCCGCCATTTACAAAACCTTCTTTTTTCTTCAGAGCCTCCGCGGCAGCGATAGAGACGTTACCTGAAATCGAAATGGCACGTGTAATATCCTGACTCCCGGTATTTATGGCGTGCGAAAGCGCCACGACTCCATGCTCGATGACATACGTCTTCGTCGAAGCAGCGCCGATATCGAGCACCATAACCGGTTTTATTGAATTCTCAACCACCGCACGAATGGTGCTGAAAATCTCAATCTCATAAAAGCTCGCCGAGAGTCCTGCATCGCGCACCACGTTTTGCAGCAACGAAAGTTCATCATTATGGACCGCAACAAGGAGCACTTCAACCTTTTTACCCCGCTGATCAGCACTTGAAGGATTCTCTTTCGCAGGAGACTTGGGATTCTCTTTGGGTACGATGAACCAATCAAGTTGTACTTCGCTCGCAGCCACCGGGATATACTTACGCGCCTCAAGCTGAATAACCGTCTCTTGTTCTTTCGGATCGGCACGGTACGGCAACTCGACGAGGGTAAGTAAAGAGCGAGAGAATGGTATCGATACGCCACAATTAGTGGCCGTCACTTTCGATTCGCGCAACAAATCATTCAGAGATTCGGTAATCTGTTCCGCGGAAAGATTCGTAGCTTGACCAACCTCCCCTCCACTATACGGACCGAGCGCAAGCTCTCCATACGTTTCAAGCACCGCCCGTCCGTGCTCCTTGCGCAACTGGACAACCTTGAGCGACGAAGAGCCGATGTCAATGCCAAGAACACTCTTGTCCTCTTTCGCAAAAAAACTACTAAGAAACGACATGGGATAATACTACCATGTGGTCGATGCAATACTGGTTTGATTTCCTCTTCCCTCCCCGGAAGGACGAGGTCGCGTTACGGGATATCCCCATCTCCACATTTCTCGCCCTTATGTCCCCGACGCTGATACCCGCCACGAAGCCTGAGACGATGACTCTACTTCCATTCCACAACACTTCAGTACGCTCGGTTATTCACGAGGCGAAGTACCACGGCAGTGAGCGCGCTTTTGAATTTCTCGCCGCCACGCTTACCAAATACTTGCGTGATGCCAATGAAGGATTCCGTAACCCCATTATCGTGCCGATGCCGCTTGGCAACAAGCGAAGCAAGAAACGTGGCTTTAATCAGGTTGTGGAAATTGTTAAACGCGCCGTAATAGATCTTGATATCAGTATAGATGAGACCATTCTCAAACGGACGCGCGAAACAGTCTCTCAAGTCTCACTCCCCCGTCATAAGCGCGAAGAAAATATGCGTGGAGCATTTATAACAACACACCCCGCCGACCCTTCTCGCACATATATAGTCATAGACGACGTCATCACCACTGGGGCGACGCTCCAAGCCGCTATTGATGCGCTACAGAAAGCAGGTGCCAAACGCATCCGGTCGCTCGCTCTCGCTCATTAAATTTGGTACTGTGGCGCAATACGGAGGGGTCGCATAGAGGCCTAGTGCGGCGGGTTGCTAACTCGCTATACGAGTAAAATCGTATCGAGGGTTCGAATCCCTCCCCCTCCGCAGCGAGCATAGTGAGCCAAGGGGTCATTATATCCTTTGCGCGAACCTTTTTCGAGCGGAAGCCCTAACTCGCGCCTCGGATTACCTCGGCGCTCGCCCCGCTCGCAGACTCGCGGGGCCGCCCTTCGCCCTGCCGCTTCCTATGCATTTTTGTTTTGGCGGGGGAATGCATTGAAGAATGGAATGGAGCGGCAGGGCTCGGGCGGGAACGGGTCAAATCTTCCCGCCTAACGGCTCACATGGGAAGAAATGAGCCGTTCAATGCAAATACAACAAGGAGCCTCGCCAAACCAATTTCAAAGGAATGGCGAGGCTCAAAGTTTATATGTGCTTGCCCCGCCCACCCAGTGCGCGCACAAATCCCCGCCGTTTTTAGGAAACATTATAAAACGGCGGGGATTGCTCCCTATACTAAAATTATTTAAGAAACAGGGTATTTACCAAGTCAGTACAGAATTTTCTTACAGCTTTTCTTTTCTCGAATTCAAAATCCTCTTTTATTCTCTGCTCCTCCTCATTTCTCCTACTACTCACAGTAAATCCTATGCTTGCCATTTCGTCTGCTTTTTGGCTAAGTTGTAATTTCTCATCCCTAACACTTTTCTTTTTTACGTCATGATAATTTCCGACTGTCTCTCTGGCTCGAACAAAAACTGAAACTATATACAAGACAACTGGTACCCAGAAAGAAACCTTGTTGTCGGTCAAAAGTGAAATTATGATTAGGGCAAAAATTACTAACCAAGCAAATACTGCGAATTTCATATCATTACGATTCCTTTCTCCCCTTGTAAGCCCCAAAAATCACAGGCAAATATAATAAGGTAAACCAAAAGGCGAATTGAGCTGCTCTCTGCTCTGTCGTTGGTTGGAAACCGTCGTCGGCATAGTCATTACAGGTACTGCTGCGATAATCTTGTTCAGAATCTATGCACGTAGGATTTCCTAATGAAAAACTTGCGAACAATGCTATGCCGGCACAGATAAGAAATCCTTTCCATAATACTTTTTTGAAATTTTCACCACCAGCATGTTGCTCTGCTAAAACAAATGCGGAGTAAATGAAAGCGCCACCAAATAGGTAACCAAGAGCTCTGAATATTTCGTTAAAAATGATTTCCATATTTATTATAATCACCAACATCCCGTTCGTGGGTCGCAGTACCCAGTATCATCAGGAACGTTAGATTTAAATTGATTCCCTGAACCAAGCCATAAACATACGGCAAGAAAAACTATGAAGAGTATGATACCCGATATTGTTTCGTTGTTCACGGTTGTTCAATCCACTCATGCCCGGTGGGTTCGGGACCATTCGGGTTTCCGTTGAAAATAACCGGGTATAGCCAGATAAAAAGGAGAATAAAAACAGCATAGAGAATATAAACAAGCCATGCGGGGATTGTTTCTTTTGGCCACATCGGATCTCTGTATCCCATAGAATGTTACCCTCCGTTTAAACACACGGAATACTCCTTTGCCAGTCGAGCTTCCATAATTGATTCAGCTTTTTGGAGATTCCTCTCGTGTTCCGCGTCGCTAATTTTTGCAGCATTTGTTAGAGAGCTTGCTGTTACGGTCCCGGGCGGTGTCATTGCCATCAGCGTATTCAGAGTTGATTGGAAAACCTGTTGCTCGCCTATTCTAACTGCATCAAGCATCCCGGGCCATGAGGTTGCTCTATCTGCGTCTCTCTTGGCTTTACACTTTTCTATTGTTAGAAGCTGGCTATCAGCAGAGACAGTGGCAGGTTGTACCGGAACAACAGTTTGCACTGGGACAACGACTGGGGGGACTATCTTTGGTGCTGGTGTTTCTGTGACTTTTGCTTTTATAGGTACTATCGCTTTTGTTGTTGTCGTAGCTACAGGGGTTGAGCTTGCTGTGTTTTCCAGTCTCTTCTCTAGCTCCTTCACGCGGTTTTCCAACACCTGAGTTTTAGTATCTGTTCTATGAAAAATGTTCCAACCATTGAACCAGCTAATTGGATTCCACCACGCAGCAAAAGCAATTTGAGGTACGATAAAAATACTAACCGCGAGAACTACAAATGCTTGTTTATAAGTTTTTGTATTCATTTTATGAAATAGTGTAAATCCTTTTTATACAGCTCCGCAAACTTTTTCAGCTCCAAAATATCCAATCTTTGCTCGCCAACCTCGACGCGGGACACATACGATTGCGTGCGCTTCAATTTCTTGGCGACATCTATCTGTCGCAAACCTGCTTCAATGCGAGCTTCTCGCAGTTTTCCGACAAAATCCGCATACTCTTTCGTTCGTATTGTATCCACCATAATACTAACAGCGTATATGCTGGATTGCAATACCTAAACTTTGCATATTGTGATAAACTCAAATTGGCCCATCGCCCTGCCGCTCCATTCCATTCTTCAATGCATTCCCCCGCCAAAACAAAAATGCATAGGAAGCGGCAGGGCGAAGGGCGGCCCCGCGAGTCTGCGAGCGGGGCGAGCGCCGAGGTAATCCGAGGCGCGAGTTAGGGCTTCCGCTCGAAAAAGGTTCGCGCAAAGGATATAATGACCCCGCAAAAAGAAACTTCAGAATCCGAAAGCGAGAAGATGTCCCGCGCCGAAGGCGCGGGAGTGGGCAAAAGGGCCCGCCGCTCCGCGGCGAATTGGCTCGGCGGGGTGAATTCAAAATGCGGGGATTTGCCCTTGTTTCAATCCAAAAGCATATGAACAAACCAAAATATTTTCTATACGCGCGCAAATCGACGGAAGATGATGACCGCCAGGTGATGAGTATTGAGGCACAGCTTTTTGAATTGCGAGAGTTGGCGCGTAAAGAAAATCTTGAAATTCTTGAGGAATTTCAAGAGTCGAAAAGCGCAAAGACACCGGGGCGCGAGGTGTTCGGTGAGATGTTCACGAAAATTGAAAAGTTAGATGGTGTTGGCATATTGGCGTGGCATCCTGACCGCCTCGCGCGTAACAGTATTGACGGTGGCAGGGTTATTTACGCCGTAGACACTCGCAAGGTGGTGTCTTTGCGCTTTCCGACATTTTGGTTTGAACCGACCCCGCAAGGGCTCTTTATGTTGCAAGTGGCGTTTGGGCAATCGAAATATTACTCGGACAATTTGAGCGAGAATATCAAGCGCGGCGTCCGCCAAAAATTGCGACGAGGCGAGTGGCTCAATCACGCACCCTTTGGCTATCAGAACAACCCGCGCATTCGCAATATCGAGCCGCACCCGACAAACGCGCGAGTCGTGAAGTTAGCGTACGAAGAATACGCCAAAGGGTCGCATACTCTCGTCTCGCTCGCGCAATTTCTGGCGGACTTGGATGTGGTGAGCAAACATGGCACGCCACTTGCCAAAGCTCCCATCAAACGACTCCTTACCAATCGCGCATATCTTGGCTTTATCAAACACAGTGGCGAATGGTTTGATGGAAGCTTTGAGCCAATTCTAACTCCCGCATTGTTTGAAGCCGTGCAGAAAGTTGTCGAGAGTAAGGGGAGGCCGCGTAAAAGGAAAATCAAGCACGATTTTCCTTTTACTGGACTTTTTCGATGCGCCGAGTGCGGTTCGATGATTTCCGCGCAGTGGGCGACGAATCGCTGGGGTACGAAATATCGCTATTATCGGTGCTCGAAAAAGCGCGGCCACTGTTCGCAACCGTATGTGCAGGAAGGCGAGCTTGCAGACAAAATCACGGCACGGCTTCAGACAATCTCGCTCCCCGATCGCTATACGGGCTGGATGCTGAACAAAGTGGGCGAATGGGAGCGCGAAGAAAAGACAGTGTCGGGGAGCGAGGTTCAAAATCTTTCCGACCAAGTCAAAGCGAACGAGGCACGCATGGAGAAGCTCGTTTCAACCTATCTCGACGGCGATGTGCCGAAAGAGATGTATCTTAAGCGAAAGGACGCTCTCATGCGTGTCCTCGCCGCTTTGAAAGAACAAAAGAAAGATTTTGAACGCGGGAGAAAGAATTGGGTCGAACCCTTGCGGGAATGGATTTTGGATATGAAACAAGCCGATTTCTTGTCCTCCTCCTCTGATTTACTTGCAATCAAGTCGTTCGTCCAAAAAATCGGAACGAACCCCACTCTTCGTTGCAAATCCCCGCATTTTGAATTCACCCCGCCGAGCCAATTCGCCGCGGAGCGGCGGGCCCTTTTGCCCACTCCCGCGCCTTCGGCGCGGGACATCTTCTCGCTTTCGGATTCTGAAGTTTCTTTTTGCGGAGGGGGAGAGATTCGAACCGCGGGCCGCAGGTCTCGAAGAGAGACCGTAGGTTTCGAGCACAGCAGTGCGAGAGGCGAATCCCTCCCCCCGATCTTTGTTGATTCGTAATTATTTTTTAATGTGTTATAATATAAAAAAGACGTCCCCAGATATGTTACGTTCATCTGCAGTGTGTAACATTTCCGCCCCCCGTACGGCGTACTTCTAGAGCTCATACCTTGGCTAAAATGGCCAGAATCATGTTAATGCCGCGACGAATTAATAAATAAATTATAAAAAACGTTATGAACGTTAATGCTGTATTGGTTTCTGGGCTTATAGGTGCACTTATGCTGATTTTATTGGCTCCTTCGGAAATCGTGTTTGCAAGAGGCGGCACTGGAGGAGGTGGCAGTATTGCGCCCACGATCCTGCAAGTAGCCGGGACATGGCGTGGCGTAGCTAACTACAACCCTGCGACTAGTGCCCTGCGTTCTGGTGCACCATTTTATCGAGAAGTTGAGCTCACTCTGACGCAGAGCGGAAAGAATCTAACGGGTCTATTGACACTCCAGTTCTTCCACCCGTTTGAAGGCTGGGATTATATATTTCACGGCACACCAATTCTCGGTACCGCATCAAATAATTCGATGAAAATAGACGTTGATCGCTCCCTCTACAGCATGAAACACGATTACCAGATGAGCGAAACTGGCACAACTATCTGCCCTGACGGAAGCACGGGACGCGTTCTAAGCGGAACCTTCAGTGATTTTGACATTAACGGCACTGGTTCCGGAACCGTCTCACTCAATAATTGTCCTGCGACAACTCCCTTACTCAATAAAATGACGGTTCTCTAAAACATTTTCCTTTAAAAGAAAAAGAAACGCCATTCATTCGAATGAATGGCGTTTCTTTTTCTATACCGTTTTGACACCGATGCATAATAATGCTATTGTCAAAATAGATAGTTCTGAGCCATTGTGGCCCAGGGAATGCAGCCCTTTTATATGTAACCTCGGGAGAGGAGGCGTCATATGAGTGATGTTATTTCTTTGCCTGGAAGAAGCGAGATGCTTCGCCAGCTATGCACAGTAAACAACAACGAGTGGCACCGGATGTTCCTCTATCCGACGATTCTCAGAGCATCCGGGCAACAAAAGGGGCCTCATGGAATAGTTGGTCTCATTATCGACGCCATCGATGTATGCACGGTGGGTATGCCCTTCACAATGGTGAAATCCATTCGCAAACAGGTCCCCTCCTTCATCGACGCCATTGTCATCTCCCATAACGTCAGGGAGCGGGCAAAAATCCTCTTCGAGCGGGAGCACGGGGACAGATTTAATCTTCTATAGACAAAAGTAGGAAGAGCGCACGTACCTCCCTGGTACGGCGCTCTTTTCTTTATTCTTCCAAAAAAAAGAAAGAGTGTGTGCTTAAATGCCTGTATGAATGGGAAAAATATTGTGGTGAGTCTATTGATTTTAATTTCCGTCCTTGCTGGACTAACATGGTATGCAGTATCGATACAGAGCACGCCGACAGGGCCCTCACTAGAATATAAGAACAATCACTATGGCTTTCGCTTTGTATTGCCCATAACCTGGGAACGATACACGGTCACAACCGCTACATGGAAAGGATACGCGGTTGATTCTGAAGGTGAAGTTCCCGCCGAAGAGGGTCCGATAATTTCTATCCGGCATCCGCTTTGGGCCGTGGATGTGCCCCGGCAAGATATACCAATTATGGTTTTTACGAAGGCACAGTGGGACTCGTTGCAACAAGGTAAATTTCACATCGGTGCAGCGCCTATTGGGCCGCGTGAACTTGGGCGAAATAATCTCTATGTATTCGCCCTTCCCGCTCGATACAACTTTGCATTCCCGGTTGGGTATGAAGAGGTGGATATAATTCTAGAAAGCAATCCTTTACGTACGTTCTGAGAACTAACGATGCACAGCGTCATCAGTTCTTGTTTTGACAGCGAGAGCTCGCGCAGAAAAGAAAACTCGGCGCATATGCACCGAGTTTTCTTTTCTGCATGAATTCAGATTTACCAGATTCACTACCAAGCGAGTGAGAGAAAAGGGAGATTCTGATTTCTCTTTTCCGAACGAGCGAAGGGACCAAGCTCGGCTTTGCGAGCTTACATTCCCGCCCCTGCATTCTCGCAGTGACGACAATCATACTTGTGTGTAATTACGAGATGCACTGCTGAGAGCCCAACGAGAACATAGACGAGACTTTCGACCGATGACCATGAACCGAGAAGCATATGTACGACATTCCAGTCAGCACCACCCATAAAGCCTGCGAGACCAACGAGACCCCAGTTCACGCCGCCGACAATCACGAGGACAAACTCTACCATGTGCATTGCTTTCATACGGATGAATAAAAATGATTAAAGCGGGACTAGTGGTGTCCGCTCCCTACAGTATGACTCTTTCTTGGATAGTTTGGGGTCGTCTAGTAACCACCTGTGTAGAACCCGGGATTAGCGAGGACCGGAAACAATCTTTCCATCATCGAGTCTAACGATGCGCTCGGCAAACCGTGAAAATTCTTCTTCGTGCGTCACCATAATAATGGTCTGACCTCCCTTATGTAGTTCCTTGAAAATACCCATCACAGTCGCGGAAGATTCTTTATCAAGATTCGCAGTCGGCTCATCGGCAAATAAAACGTCCGGTGTGTGTGCGATAGCGCGCGAAATCGAGACGCGCTGTTGCTCACCGCCCGAAAGCTGACTCGGGAGATTATCGAGACGCTTCCCGAGACCGACTCGCTCGAGTGCTACGGTCGCTTTTGCGTCTGCAGCAGCACGTGATGCCCCCTGCATATAAAGTGGCAGTGCGACGTTCTCAAGTGCCGTGAGCTCCGGTAGGAGCGCATAATCCTGGAAAACGTAGCCGAATTCAGCAAGACGGAACAACATCTTATCGCGCTCGCTCATCACACGAGTATCCTTACCATTGATACGTATCTCACCGGATGTCGGCTCATCCAAGAGCGATATCTGATACAGAAGAGTGCTCTTCCCCGCTCCTGAACGACCCATGATCGCAATGAATTCTCCGGTATTCGCGGTAAAATCGATGCCCTTTAATACCCGAGTTTCAATCGGACCGTCTTTGAACGACTTGACCAAATTTTTAACTTCAATCATATATTAATTGCGGCCGAGAATGGAATCGAGGGTATTCCTACGCACGATCATGCGCGATGGCAAATACCCCGCGATGACGGTCGTGAGAACGAGAAGCCCAATACGTATAGCCGTACCATCAACAGGCGCGACGAGAATGCCGTCGCTAAATGGAAAATCAATGGGGTGCGCCGCGACCGCAGGTACGAGAATTCCGTACAAAACGAGAAGTCCTATTCCGGAACCAATGCTGGCATAAAAGAGTGACTGAAAGACGTACGAGATTTCTATAGCCTGACCTGAAATACCGATACCCTTTAAAATACCGATGAATTTCCGTCGCGTAATGGCATTAATGAAAATGACTATGAAGATAGTGATCGCTGCGACGACAAGCCCGATGGAACTGAAGCCATTCCCAAGCATCGCGAAAGTCGTCTTTATATCAGCGACGCCATTCGGAATCGAGTCGGTAAACGTCTGTACTTTTGCTTTCTCTCCAATGCCACTCCGCAGAAGAAGATTTTTGAAATCATCCGGATCGCTCCCTGGGATAAGACGTATGGCTATCTGCGCGACGTTTTGATCGGTGCGACCCATGAGCGTGCGCAGTTCCGTCGCTGGTATGAAAATACTCGTCGCAAGCAAAGCGATCTTACTTTTCACCACACCCTTCACGATAACTTCGCGCGTGGAACCGTTTATCGTAAGACGAACTTTGGTACCTGGAGCAACATCCGTGAGCGGAGTGAGGCCAGGCTGCTCTCCAAACGCATACTTCGCGAGTAAATAGTTGCCGACAAGAATCTGATCATAGTCCCCTTTGGAGAGATACGCTCCATCGATAAGATGGCTGGAGAGTGCCGTAAAAGCATCCTCAGCAACCGGATCAATGCCGATGACTTGCGCGCCAGTAGCGTTTGGTTTCTCCGTATCCGAAGTGCGCGTAAGATAATTCGCCTCTATAGTGCCGCCCGATTGATAACGTTCAGTCAACAGAGACACTTGTGGCAATGTCTTTATGAATGCGATGACGCTCGGTGTATCCTCGATGTAATTCTTCGTCGTAAGCGCCGATAGGATGACATCCCCCGTGTACTGAGTACGATAGCTTTCGTTGATACCCTCGATAAGTCCCACGAGAATACCAGTCACCACGACAAGATTGAGAAAAGTGAGGAGCATCACAAAGACAATAAGCCCCGTGGTCCACAAGCTCGCACGGCGAAGTTGCCGTACGGCGAGATAGAAACCGACACGAATATTAAGAAGTGAGAACATGCTGCTTAGAGCACGGGAGTCAACAGAATAACATCTCCCGCAGACAGACCTGAGAGAATTTGTGTCTGCCCAAGCGCAGGAGAGGGACCGATAGTGACCGCCCGCGAAACAACTGCATTATTTTTAACAACAGACACATAGGACGCACCTTTTTTCGTGCCGACCGAACCTGTAGGGATGACGATGGCACCCCGTAGAACACCGCTCACAATGGTCACATTCGCCGTCATACCACTCCTGATTGATGGATCCTCTTTAAGAAATCTGAGTGTCGTTTTGTACGTAGGCACACCGTCTTTCATAGTTTCTGCCGGATCTACGGCAACGACCGCTGCAGGAAATGCTATCGAAGACCCATATGCATCAAGCGTTGTTGTCGCCGAATTCCCCGGGGCAATACGCGAGATTGCTACTTCGGGAATGTACGTTTCAATCTCAAATATGCCATTACTTTGCATAGAGATTTCGGACATGGTCGGTGACACTATCTCGCCAACTTTTGCATCCATACGTGTCACTGTGCCGGAAAACGGCGCGACAACACGCGTTGCCGCAAGCTTCGCTTGCGCAGAGCGAATATCGGCCGCAGCAGCAGCTACTGCTGCTTCTTGAGCAGCAACCGCTTCGCCCGTCGAGCCGGCCTGCTTGAGTACGAGTGTGCTTTCTGCTGCGCTGCGAGCTGTCATGCTCGTCGTAAGCGCGGTAGCAGCAGTATTTACATTGGTACGGGCAATAGCGAGTGTCGTTGCATAAGACGAAATAGTTGCAGCAGTAGAGGTCTGATTCGGAACGCCCTGATTAAGTGCGGTATTTGCATCAGCGAGAAGTGTTGCGACTTGAACAAGATACACTTGCGCCTGTTTTGCCGAATCAACGGCATTTGCATTTGAAAGTTTTGAAACAAGAAGCGCCCAACTTGCGAGTGCGGACTCGGTAGCTATACGATCATTTTCCACTAGTCTCTCCAGATTCAAGTTTGCAACAATGAATGTAAGTTTTGGATTGGTACGAGGGTCTGTAAAAAAAGAATCGGCACGATTGTGAACAGCGTCATCGCAGACAGTATAGGCATTTTGTATGGCATTTACGAGTGCTGAATCGGCACTCGCTACTGAAATGGAGGCGACTGCAATTTCCTCAGGTCGCGTTCCCGCTTGAAGCGATGCGAGATTTGCCAGTGATTGTGCCTGCGCGGCCTGCTTCTGAGCCACTACTGCAATAAGGTCACCATTTTCCGTCTCCGCAAGAATCGTGCCCTCCTCGACTCGTTGGCCCACCTTCGCGTAGGTGCCAACTATACGCCCACTTGTGGCAAACCCTAAATCAACATTCTCTGCAGAGATAACCGTACCAGACACACTTATCTGCTCGCTAAAATCACTTGGGGAAATAGTGAGCGTCGCTCCGAGACTTGTTCCACCTCCAAGGTAGAAATAGCCGCCAATGATAAGAATAACTACCGCCGCAAGTGCATAGCGCCATTGTGCAAATTCGAGACTTTTAATGAAAGCAGGTATGTTGACGAGTGTACCATTAGGCTATACTAAGCGCACTATGTCGCTTATATCCATCGGTATTCTTATACTCGTCACCATCAGCGTTGTCTTCCTCGCTCGTCCACGACGATTTTATCTCATTCGCCATGGCGAGACGATTTTGAACTCCCAACATATCCGACAAGGTGAAGAAGGAGCACTTTCGAAAAAAGGTCAGCACCAAGCAGATATGGTTGGTCACTATCTCGAACGTTTCCACATAAAGAAAATAATCTCGAGTACCTACCCACGCGCGGAGGAAACCGCGGCGATTATCAATGCTCATATCAAGGTGCCTATCGCGTATTCTTCGCTCTTCGCTGAACGTCGCAACCCGAGCGAGATTATCGGAAAACGTACCGACGACCCGGAGGTTATTCGTATCGTCGATAAGATAGATTACGCATACCATAAGGACGAATACCGTTTTTCTGACGAAGAGACTTTCATTGATTTGAAAAAACGCGCAAAAAAATGCCTCGGCCTACTCATGCGCCACAGAAAGCTCGAGACCGCTATTGTTACGCACCATCTTTTTCTTAAGATGCTCGTCGCCTATATGCTCTATCGCGAGCAACTCCATGCTGCAGATTTTGTGAAGCTTGCATTCTTTAACGTCTCAGATAACGCCGGTATCACCGTCTGTGAATTTCATCCGTGGAAACTGTTCTCAAAAACACGTGGTTGGGAAATCGTGAGCTACAACGAACAACCGGAAGACTAAGGGAATGTAGCGACGCTTTGGAACCACAATACGCGAAACAGGATACGCGGTTTTTGAGATAATTAATACCCCATCCCCTCCATACCGCCTCCACCCGCTTGCGCCACTTTTGGCTCAGGGATATCAGCAATTGCCGCTTCGGTAGTAAGAAGCATTGCGGCTGCAGATACTGCATTTTCAAGCGCCATGCGTGGCATTTTTACCGGATCGACAATACCTCTCGCTAACATGTCGACGACAATTTCGTCCGCGAGTGCATCATAGCCGGCGTTTATTTTTCCTGACTGCACCTGAGAGACGATGTTTGCGACATCATCCTTACCGGCATTGATAGCAATCTGCGCGAGTGGCGTTTCGAGTGCTCGCACGACAATGTCAAAGCCAGTTTTCTCATCCACACTCATGTTGCCCTCGTGCGTCGCAAGTTTCTTCGCGACTTTCGCGAGTGCTGTACCTCCGCCAGCCACTATTCCCTCCTCAATAGAAGCCTTCGTCGCTTTTACTGCATCGTCAATCTTGTCCTTCAAATACTTCATCTCCGTCTCCGTTGCAGCACCGACCGAAATGACCGCCACACCGCCTGACAGTTTTGCGATGCGCTCCTCAAATTTCTCCTTATCGAACTTGGATTCGGAAAGATCCATCTGCGCCTTGATCTGTCCTACTCGCGTAGCAATCTCGCCTTTCTTTCCCTTGCCGCCGACGATGGTTGTCGCGTCTTTGCTCGCCACCACTCGTGCCGCCTTACCGAGCATCGAGAGAGTTGCATTCTCGAACTTAATACCGACTTCCTCCGTGATGACCTGACCGCCTACCACAGTAGCGATGTCAGCGAGCATGTCTTTCTTTCGGTCACCATACCCAGGAGCTTTCACCGCAAGTACGCTGAACGTACCGCGCAATTTATTCACAATGAAGGTCGACAGGGCATCCCCCTCGATATCGTCGGCTATTATGACAAGTTCTTTTTTCCCCGACTGCACGACCTTTTCCAAGAGGGGCAGAATTTCCTGCACATTGCCGATCTTTTTATCAGTGATGAGAATGAGCGCGTCCTTCATTTCAGCTTCCATGCGCTCTGGATTCGTAACCATATACGCTGATACGTAGCCTTTATCAATCTGTAGTCCTTCGACGATGTCATAAGAAAGCTCCATACCCTGACTCTCCTCAACCGTTACAACTCCGGAAGCACCGACTTTCTCGACCGCTTCGGCGATAATACTCCCGAGAATTTCGGACTCCGCCGAGATCGAGGCGACTTGTTTCACTTCTGCCTTGTTACCGACCGGCTTTGCCATCTTCTTAAGCTCCGCAAGCGCAGCAATCTTGGCCTTCTCCATACCGCTACGGATCATCATCGCATTCGCACCCTTCATCACGCGCTCCAAACCCTGCTCGACAAGCGCTTCCAAGAGCACAACCGAGGTCGTGGTGCCGTCGCCAGCTGTATCGTTGGTTTTATTTGCTACTTCTTTTACGATTTCAGCGCCCATATTTTCGAACCTGTCCTTTAAGGAGATTTCCTTTGCAATAGAAACTCCGTCGTTAGTTATACGTGGGCCACCATAGGACTTCTCAATGACGACATTGCGTCCCTTGGGACCAAGCGTCACCTTCACCGCGCGAGCGGCCTGCGCGATACCTTTTGCGATTGCTTTGCGCGCTTCTTCAGAAAAAAGAATTTGTTTTGCCATGATAATAAATAGTTAATGGAAAATGAAAGCGCTTAATTCAAGATGCCGAGAATGCCGGATTCCGAAAGAATGTAATATTCCTGCCCCTCGATCTTTACTTCGTCGTAGCCGTATTTACTGAAGAGCACCACATCCCCAACCTTCACCTGCATAGGCACACGATTCCCCTCTTCATACTTTCCTGGACCAACGGCAACTACTTTGCCCTTTGCGGGACGCTCCTTATCAACTGTCTCAGGAATAATGATGCCGGAAGCGAGTTTCTTCTCCCCTTCCTTGTCCGAAGGCCTCACAACTATACGATCGCCCAGCGGTGTGATTTCAAATTTCTTTGCCATAGCGTTCTATAATATAAAGGAATAATCTTGTCCGTATTGAACGTGTATACCGAGTATAAAGAAGACTTTGCTTTCCTGCAAAGGACTTGACAAAAAGTAACATTTTGCTATTCTGGAGCCCAGAGATATTTATTTTTGCGCCTAACCTATTAGTTAGTAGGAGGTATCTATGTTGTCGGCATGGGTCGTTCCACTAGAGCTTGGTGTAGCGATAGTACTAATCTGTATAATCGCATTCGCGTTGACCAAGTGGGCAATCCGAAAAATGCGCGCAGAGAAACCGCGTCGGAAAAGACGGCACATAGCCGAGATATTCAGCAGCGAATGAGTCGTGAACAAAACAGCGCCGCGAGAGGTAATCCTCCGCGGCGTTTTTGTCTACTTTTGTACCTTGCTTGCATGGTATTAAGCGCCTATGGTATCCTAAAAGGCACAGATGGAGGCACTCGTATCGGCACTACCGTACGCAGAAATTGTCCTCGGAGTACTTCTCATCGTCGGTATCGTGCTCCAGCAGCGCGGTGCGACCCTCGGCGGAGCCTTCGGAGGCGATAATTTCGCGTCAACGTTTTACAAGCGCAGAGGCGCCGAGAAATTTCTATTCAATGCGACAGCCGTTATCGCGCTCATACTTGTGCTCGCAGCGATAGCAAACTTCCTTCTTGTGAGGTCATGATCGCCACAGAGAACGATTTGAGCGAGCAGCCATCTAACGGCGTCTCCATCAAGAAACGTTTCCAGCTCTGGCAGGAACACATTACGCGCCCACGTACGATTCAACTATTCGAGCGTATACATGAGCGCATACGCTCCTTCTCACCTGGCGATCGTTTCCTATTTTATGTACTTATGATTTTCGTCAGTATCGCCTCTCTTTCCAACCTCTACACACTGGAGCAATCGCTCTTGGTGCAAGTGCCAGCGTATGGAGGAAGTCTAACCGAAGGCGCAATTGGGAGTCCGCAATTCATAAATCCGCTCCTTGCAATCAGCGACGCAGACCGAGACCTTTCCAGTCTCGCCTATGCCGGGCTTATGGGTCTCTCTGGCACCGGATCTCTCGTGCCGGTACTTGCTGAAAGTTACACGATGAGTGATGACGGAAGGACCTACGATTTCATCCTGCGCAAAAATGCAAAATTCTCTGATGGAACGTCTGTTACTGCAGACGATATTGTCTTCACCGTAGGGAAAGCGCAGAATCCTGAGCTCAAGAGCCCAAAATATGCCGACTGGTCCGGCGTAAGTGTAAAAATGATCGATCAACACACGGTACGATTTACACTCTCGAAACCCTACGCGCCTTTCCTTGGACTCACCACCTTGGGAATTCTCCCCTCTCGACTCTGGCAGAATATATTGAATGAGGAGTTCCCTTTCTCCAACCTTGAGACGAATCCTGTGGGCGCCGGACCTTTCAAAGTCACCAGCATTTCGCGTGATGTGTCTGGACTTATCAAGAGTGTATCGTTCGCTCAGAATCCATTCTATGTACTCGGTCGACCGTATCTTGATAACGTTCGTTTCATCTTCTATTCAAGAAGTGAGGATCTCGCAAAATCTCTCTCAAATGGAACCGTAGAGAGCGCCCATGATGTCTCGATGAAGGGAGTATTGACCGCCCCCTATGCCCGTGTTTTTGGTGTATTCTTTAACCCGAGCGAGAAACAAGTGTACGCGCGAGCGGAAGTACGTAAGGCACTCTCGCTCGCGCTTGATCGACAAGATATTGTCGATACAGTCCTCGGCGGTTATGCAACGGAAATTATTGGTCCGGTACCCCCTGGTGAAAATGTGAATCAGACTGTAGTTCCGAGGTCGGAGAACCCCACAGCAACTGCCGCTGCGGTACTTCAGGCTTCGGGATGGCTCTATGATGGATCTGCGCGAATATGGAAGAATGCGAGCGCGAAACAGACGCTTGATCGCATCACAATACGTACTTCGAACGTGCCCGAACTTAAGAATGTCGCAAGCGCAGTGAAAGCGGATTGGGAGCGCTTAGGAATCTCTACCGATATCGAACTCTACGAACCGGGAGATCTTTCTCAAAATGTGATCCGCCCGCGGAAATACGAAGCACTCCTCTACGGTATGGTCATAGGTCGTGATCAGGATCTTTATGCGTTCTGGCATTCGCAGGAACGCAACGATCCGGGTCTCAACATCGCACGATATGCAAATAAAACTGTTGATGCTCTCCTCGAGGAGGCACGCAGTTCAGTCGACCAAAAGACACGCGCAGACGATCTTCAGAAAATTGAAGACCTTATCGCTGCAGATTATCCAGCGGCGTTTATTTATGCACCGAACTTCACGTACGTCGTACCGAACGATCTTAAAGGTGTCGCCCTCTCGCAGATTATTACCCCCGTCGATCGTTTTGCGACAATTGCGTCGTGGTACAGAACGACCGATTCGGTCTGGCCATTTTTTGCAAATTAGCAGTGTTCATTATTTTCGTACGGGTTTCACTTTAACAATTTTACAACCCCGAATAACTCACTAATCGTTATGAATCCAGCACCCGCACCTGCAGCCGCACCAAAACCGGAACAGGAAGCACACCCGAATCATGTTCGCCCTTCAGGAAATTTCGAACGTGGGAATCGCTCGGAACACCGAGGAACTCCACGTCCTGGCGGAGTTTCGCGCCGTATCCAGCGGATACTTCGTCGACCGAACGCTACGTCAACGCGGGCCGTTCGCTCTGTCGACTACTTCCCCGAGGCGCCCGGACCGACAACTGTTCGTATCATCCCTCTTGGTGGCGTAGAAGAAGTAGGCCGCAACATGGTTGCGGTTGAAGTTGGCGCAACCGGCGACATCATCGTCTTCGATGCAGGTTTCCAGTTCGTCTCCGAGGACTCTTCTCCTGGCGTCGACTACATTCTTCCAAATACTAAATATCTCGAAAAGAACGCGGCCCGCGTGAAAGGCGTCATCATTACGCACGGACATCTCGACCACATCGGCGGCATTCCCTTCACCTTGCCGCGCTTTGGCACGCCGCCCATCTACACACAGAAACTCACATCGGTCATGATTGCCCGCCGTCAGGAGGAATATCCGGACGTGCCGAAATCTGAAATGATTGTTGTAGAAGCTGGACAGTCAGTCGTCATCGGCAGTACACGAGTAAAGTTCTTCCCCGTTACGCACTCGATCCCTGACTCGATGGGTGCGTCGGTGGAAACGCCGCAAGGTAACGTCGTGATATCAGGCGATTTGAAGCTCGACCATGATGATGGAATTCCCTCTGCTCGCGAAAATAAGACGTGGGGCGACATTGGGAAAGACAAGAATATTTTCCTCGTTGCCGACTCAACGAACGCAGAAAAAGATGGCTTCTCTATTCCAGAAATACGCGTCATTCAGACGCTTGAAAACATCATAAAGACCGTTTCAGGACGCCTCATTATCGGCACATTCGCCTCGCAGTTCGAGCGCATGATCCACATCATGGAAACCGCAGAGAAACACAATAAAAAGATTGTCCTTGTCGGTCGTTCAATAAAGACCAATCTCGAAATTGCCGAGAAAACCGGCCTCTTGAAAGTACCCAAAGATACCTTCATCCCTGAACAGGAGCTTGGCGACTACCCGCCAGACAAGATTGTCATCCTATCGACCGGCGCACAGGGTGAAGAGTTCGGTGGACTCATGCGTCTCTCAACAAAGCAGAATAAATACATCACACTCAATGAGCGCGACACTATCGTGCTCTCCTCTTCGGTCATCCCGGGCAACGAAATAGCGGTTCAGAAATTGAAGGACAACCTCTACCGCCACAACGTAACACTCATTCACTATCGCTCATCAGATGTCCACTCGACCGGCCACGGCAATACAGGAGAACTCGTCTGGATCAATAAGCAAGTACACCCGACATTCTTTATGCCAGGCTATGGCTATCGCTCCATGACCACGTGCCACGCAAAGGCGGTCGAGCAATCCGGCTTTCCGCGTGAGAACATCATCCTCGCGGACAACGGCACCGTTATCGATATCGAGGACGGCGTACGGCTGAATGTGCACAAACAAAAAGTCCCTTCCACGCCGATGGTTGTCGACGGCTTTACTATTGGCGACATACAGGAGGTCGTCATCCGCGACCGCCAATCACTCGCGAAGGACGGGATGTTCGTCATTATTGCGAGCGTTAACTTAAAAACCGGGAAGCTTCGCAAATCGCCCGACATCATCAGTCGTGGATTCATCTATTTGCGTGAATCACAAAATCTTCTGAACGAGGCGCGTATCCTTATAAAAAAGACGATTGAGGACTCCACACAGAATATGAACCCGGTCGATCTCGATTATGTGAAGAACAATCTCACTGATGTGCTAGCTGGATTCCTATTTTCCCGCACCAACAAAGCTCCGATGGTAATTCCTGTGCTTATCGGAATGTGATTTTACTAAACGTAAAATCATGTCGATAAAAGAAAGCGCCGCATTTGCGGCGCTTTCTTTTATCGACTAGCGGGGAGCCGCTCCCTCTCGTTGTAGTAATTTTAATCACTAGAGCGGCAAGGCAAAAGCCTTGCCGCGCTTTTGTATGAGACCTTCAGTGCTGAGATCGTGAAGCGCTTGATGCACTTGAGGAACTCTCTCCCTATCGAAAAGATGTTTGAGACGCGCTTCAGTGCGTGAGCCCGTGGTAAGATCGCGAAGAATTGCGCCACGAACCTCTCGTAAAGAGCCAGCGAACTTCGACTGTTTCGTGTAGTTTCGAGTACGTGCATTATGCGAGACACCCGAACGCTTGAGGTGCGCTCCGTAGTCCATAAGTGCGCTATACCATTCTCGCGACTTCCCTTTTGACAGCACTCCTGCGAGAATTTTTTCAATCTCCTTATCCGATATTTTTCTTTTATTCGGGAAGAAATGAGAAATAACTGCTGTGCGAATATTTGTCTCAATCATGATGACATCCTGATTGTATGCAAACGTCGCTACCGCACGCGCAGTATAAGGACCAACACCGGGAAACGCTTGGATCTCTTCAACGCTCTTTGGAAATTCCCCGCCGTAGTTCTTAATCAATTCTTTTGCAGCTTGATGCAGCATTTTCGCACGACGATTGTAGCCGAGTCCTTGCCAGCTTTGGAGCACCTCGGGGAGTGACGCCTTCGCGAGCGCACGAGCGGTCGGAAACTTCTTTAGAAAGTTTTTATAGAAAGGAATTACACGCTCCACTTGCGTCTGCTGTAGCATCACTTCCGAAACAAGAATTCTGTATGGGTCTTTCGTCTTCCGCCATGGCAGATCATGTCGCCCAGATTTTTTATAATGCGTCCAAACAATTTTACGGAATATCGCGCTTCCTGACATACATACTCACTTCGCCTTCGGCCAGCAAAGGGCGGCAGGCGGCCAGAGTTTCGTAAGAGGATGTCCGGCACAATCGTGCGGGCGCGCGGGACATACGTACCTGCCGTAAAGAACGAGACCATTGTTCACGTATTTCCAATCTTTTTTTGGTATGAGAGCCTCGAGATCTTTCGAGATCTTTGTCAGGTCAGTATTGTCGGCGAGGTCGAATCGTTTAGCGAAACGCTTTACGTGAGTGTCAGTCGGAATACCTTCCCATATGTCATGAAGGTCACCAAGAATAACGTGCGCCGTCTTGTAGCCCACGCCTGGTAATTCGACAAGCTCTGCTTCGGTCTGCGGCACGATCCCGTTGTGTCGCGCATGGATCTCTTTCGCTGCCCCGATAATCGCCTTTGCTTTATTTCGAAAGAATGTGACGGAAGAAATTTCTTTTGTAAAAATCGCTGGCTTCGCGTTCGCAAAATCATGTGGCGTTTTATATTTCTTAAAGAGAGTTGCGGTCAGTTTATTTACTGCTTTATCAGTACACTGCGCCGACAGTATGACTGCCACAACAAATTGAAACGGTGCCGTATGTACGAGCTCGCTCTTCGGAGTTGGGTATGTCCTTTTTAGGTACGAGACGATTTTCTTTGCACGGAGCGCCCGTTCTTTTTGTTTCGCCGGGGTCATCGAGCCAGTATTTTCAGATCAGCAATAACTTCCGTCGCATGTACTTCAGGCTTCACTTTTTCATACACCTTTGCGATCTCCCCTTCTGGATCGACGAGGAACGACGTGCGTCGCGTGCCCATGTACGTTTTCCCCATAAATTTTTTCTCACCAAACACACCATACTGCCCTACCACTTCTTTATTCACATCAGCAAGAAGGGTAAACGGTAATTCGTAGGCACTCGCAAATTTCTTATGACTTGCGACACTGTCGGTTGAAACTCCGAGTACGATTGCATCGATGTTAGTAAAATCTTTGAATTGATCCCGAATTGTGCAGGCCTCAATCGTGCACCCCGGAGTATCATCCTTCGGATAAAAATAGAGCAGGATCCACTTCCCCTTATAATCAGAGAGACTGTGCTCCTTCCCTTCTTGATCAGGAAGAGTGAAGGCGGGCGCTCGAGTACCAATTTCCGGTATTTCCATTGGCGCAACTATAGCATCTCAGACGTATGTTCCTCGTGAGGGAAAGCAAAATTGAAGAAAATGAGGAGGAGCGCACCCGCAGAAAAGATAGTAAAGAGAAGGAGGATAGAGACGCCAACGACAGGTACGAGTGCGATGAGCGAGAACGCGAGCATGCCGAACACACCATCGCGCCACAACACCGTTTCTCGTTTTGAAAATTGACGTGCAAATATACCACCGATCAAAATACCTGCGTAGAGAAGCGCGAAAAGTACGAGTAACGCGTACAGGATAATGAGAAGGAGCGCGAGACCAATACCGACAAACGTAAGAGCGAGCAGAGTAACGAGGACCGGTGCTGCCACAAGTATCGCAAAACCAAGCAACATCGTAAGAAAAATACCCCTCACGCGTGCAGTATAGGCGCGATCAACGACTGCTTCCGCAAGCCTTGGGAAAAGACCGGCCAAAAGTCCCGCAAGAATAAGTGCACCAAAAATACGAACGAAAAGGAAGAATCCGATACTCACGAGCGCAAGTATGCGCGATGTGCCGATATCAGGCAGGTAAGAAGCGTTTGTATATTTAACACCCCCGATTATCGTCGCTGATGCAGGGATTATCGCCGTTTCAGGCGCTTCATAGGAGAACTTCCCGCGAATAGTAGTCCCCTCTGCAAGAGTAACTCGACCACTCGCAACGATGTCGACATCGTCTACGAAGTCGCCCGCAAGTGAGATATTATTGCCATACAAAGTGACGGGACCCAATGCGCCGTTGGTCAAAGTGGCGTTCGCGGCAATGATAAAGGTACTCCCCATTGAACGACCGGAATCGTGAACGGAAAGCCCGAGGGCGACAAGATCACCTCCGACCGGTTCTCCAATCGTAATACTTCCGCCCATTGCCCGAAGATCTCCGCCTATTTTTGCGCGTGAACTTATCGAACCCGCAATAAGGAGCTCATCGCCATCCACTCTTGCCGCAGTTACAATCGACCCGCCAAAAGCTGAGAAGTCGCCGGCAACTGGCGCAGTAAGTACGACTGAAGCACCTGCGGCATATGCATTCCCAGGCGAAGAACTTGTGGCAATCAGTGACTGCGCAGCAAAGAAAGACGCCGGACCATTAGCTGCAAGCACACTCAGTGGCAGGAGGAACGAAATAGATAGAGCGACCAAGACACGCTTCATAACGAGTAGGATACGCTCTTGGATACCCCTACGCAACTGATACACTAAAACAGATGAAAGAGCTGACTAAAGAAGAGCACCACGTGATACGAGAAGGCGGCACAGAGGCCCGCTTCTCTGGCAAATACGTCAACAATCACGAAGCGGGTATGTACACCTGTCGGGCCTGTGGCGCAACACTATTTAGCTCAGACGCGAAGTTTGATTCAGGTACTGGCTGGCCATCTTTCACTGATCCAGCAGTCGCTGAGAATGTGGGGACTCGTAGCGACGATACGCTTGGCATGCGCCGTACAGAAGTATTTTGTAAAAACTGCAATGGACATTTGGGGCATGTCTTTGAAGACGGTCCCGCCGAAAAGGGCGGGAAACGTTATTGTATTAATTCGGTTTGTCTCGATTTTGAAAAGAAAGATTAAGCTTGCTCCGAAAATGTGCTCATTTTCGGAGTGATTTTCGCTCCTTGGGTTACCAAGGAAAAAATCAAATGTGGCAAACGACACGACCGGGATTCTTTTCGGCATAGCGCTGATGATATTCTTCTGCTTTCCAAAAAATACTCGCCGATTCGATCGAGGTTGCAATAGTTTTGGGTAAATACTGTGACGCAAGTTCTTTTTTCACTTTCTCAGCAATCTCTTTTTGTTCTTCAGAGTGACAGAAAATAACTGACCGATACTGTTCGCCCACATCCGGACCCTGTCGATTCATCTGCGTAGGATCATGGAGCGCAAAGAATTTCTTCACGAGCGTTTCGTACGATACTTTCTCGGGGTCGTATGAAATTTCGACCGCTTCGGCATGACCAGTGGTACCGTCACATACACGTTCGTAGGTGGGACTCTCAACATGTCCTCCGGTATAACCCGATGTCGCATCTAGCACGCCCGGTACCGAAAGAAACGACGCTTCCACGCCCCAGAAACATCCTGCTGCAAACGTCGCTTTTCCCATGTAATTATTATACGCCTACCGGAGAATCTTCCAGCGCTTATAGAGCGCAGCAGTAGCGAAAAGGTCACCGGCATTATAGTGCGCAATGTCGAGATATTTTTTCTCTTTGTAGAGGGTGGCGACGTCGTCGCCGGTGGTGCCGGATGCTTTCGGACTTTGTATGCCGAGCGCGCGACAAAAAAGATGTAAACTCTTGCGGAAGCGCGCGGCGCCGTAAAACGTAAGTTGATCCATGAGATCGATATGTGTGACGCCTCTCTGCATCGAGAGGTAGCGATTACTCAGCAAGTCTCTCGTTGGCACGACGTTGTGTACCATCGAACGGATAGCGAGAAACGGCGCGTCGAAACCGCGACCATTGAATGAGACAAACTCCGTGCAGACGGCTGCGATTTTCCAGAATTGTTCGAGCATTGCCTTCTCATCCATTACTTCGTATTTGATGCCATTTCCCTCGCTTGCTTCTATAGTTGCGTCAGGAGCGGAGAAATATACGGCGCCTTTCTCTCGTTCAGTGTCATACACACCGATTGCAACAATAGAACCAGTCAAAGGAGAAAGTCCCATTCCCTCTTTTAATTCCTTCATCTCATACGCATACTCTTCGTCGTTCTTCGACGACTCACGCAAATACCATGAGAGGTTGTGCTGCGTCGTCTCGTCAAGAGCATCCCACTCCTCGCCGACTGTCTCTATATCAAATACAAGTGCCATAAACACAGTATATACTGCACGGATGAACGCAAAAATGATTCGAGCGATTGTTGCCCTCGTACTCACGCTCGCGGCAGGTGGTGCGGGATATGCGGCAGGCGGCAGTGAGATGGAGAGTACGGCCGTAAGCATTCCCGCACAAACCGTTTCGGCGCCAATCACGGGCACGACACGCGTCATTTATAGTCTTGATTCGAAACAAAATGATCAAGAACTCATTGCTCTTATCAATGACGCAGAGGAGCACGTCTACTTTGCGATTTATACGTTCACCCTTCCCAACATTGCTGATGCACTTGTCGAAGCGAAAAAACGCGGGGTTGATGTGAGAGGGATTGTGGACTCAAAACAAAGCAGTAATAGCTATGGCGCGCCCATTGTCGCTACAATGAGTGCTGCCGGCATTCCAATCGTGACCGAGAAGCATGCGACCGGAAATGGCATCATGCACATCAAACTCCTTGTGACAGAAAAAGCGTATGCGTTTGGCAGTTACAACTGGACCCGATCTGCGACAACTATCAACGATGAAATTCTTGAAATCGGTACTGACCCTCCGCTCCGACAGGCATATGAAAACATATTGAAACGACTGCTCGACGCCTACAAAGGCAACGCGGCCGCTAGCGCGGCCGCGCCTGTTTCTATCGGAACAATCGACTATACCGAAGCAGGCGCACATATCGGCGATCTTGCTTCAGTACGCGGTACTCTCATTGAGGCCTATACCTCCAAGAGTGGCACTGTCTTTCTTGATTTCTGTAAGAGCTACAAGAGCTGCCCGTTTTCTGGCGTTATCTTCGCCGATGACGCGAAGAAATTCGGGGACCTTTCTCGATATGTTGGCACCACTATCACCCTCACCGGAAAGATTTCATCGTATCAGAGTAAAGCCGAGATAATCCTCTCCAACCCGAACCAGATTTCAAAATAATCCTCCAGAACAGAGCCCTTTAAGGAACTTGCTCTGTCTACCCTTTTCATGCTATATTATCAGCACTTCCAGTGGCTACTGACCGACTTCGTATAAATAATGAGATCCGCGCGCAAGAATTGCGCGTTATTAGTAACGATGGAGGAAATTTAGGTGTCCTCACGCTCGATGCGGCGCTCGCAGCGGCGAAGCTGGCAGGGCTTGATCTCATCGAAATTTCTCCCTCGGCCGTCCCGCCCATTGCGAAGATCATGGATTATGGTAAATTCGAGTACGAGCGTAGCAAGAAGGAAAAGGTAGCAAAAGCCAAGGTCAAAGTGTCCGAAACCAAGGAAGTCCAGATCAAGGTAGGCACGGGCGACCATGATATGGGACTTAAGGCGAAAAAGGCGGCCGAATGGATGGCTGAAGGCCATCGAGTACGCGCCGAGCTCTTTCTCAAAGGCCGCTACAAGGGCATGGAGGAGGCATTCCTAAAGGAACGCCTCGAGAGGTTTCTCAAGCTCATTCCCTATGCCTATAAGATCGCTGAGCCGGTCGCAAGAAGCCCAAAGGGCTTCGCCGGAGTCATCGAGCGAGACCTTATAGCCCAGGCGAAACGCGAAAAGGAAGCAAAAACAGCCAGCAAGTGACCCTGCTGAATCAACCACATGAAAACCAACAAATCATATTCAAAAAGAATCCGTGTAACACGCAATGGTAAACTCATGGCGCGTGCGAAAGGACAAAACCATTTCAATGCAAAGGCAAGTGGTTCCGAGCGTAGCGGCAAGCGTCGCCCGGTCGAGATCAACCTGTCAGTGAAGGTCCGCCGACGCTTTCTTCCAGGCACTGGTGCGTAATTAATTTAGCTTGTAACCATTTCAGTATGACAAGAATCAAAGGAGGAGTAATGGCGCAGAAGCGCCGCAAGAATGTTCTCGAACGAGCCAAGGGCTATCGTGGCGTACGCTCTAAGAAGGAGCGCTATGCTCATGAGGCGCTCATGCGCGCAGGACGCTATGCGTTTGCCCACCGTCGCGACAAGAAAACCGACTTCCGCCAGATCTGGATTGTCCGATTGAATGCCGCTGTCCGCGAGAACGGCCACAAATCATACAGCACGTTCATTGCGAAGCTTAAGAAGACTGGTTTTGCCCTCGACCGAAAAGTCCTCGCGCAATTCGCCTCTGAACACCCGGAAGTTTTCACCCGCATCGCCAAACAAGTCGTCTAACAAAACTAAAACCGCCCTTTCGGGGCGGTTTTAGTTTCAGAATTTATTTTTCACTCAGATATTTAAATCGTGGAATTCGTTTCCCTTCAAATTCTACTTCTTCTAGAAACATCGTGAGAGGTCTCACCCAAAGTTTCGACATCTCGTTTTCATAAAGTGCTTCATACACGACCATATCTTCCAACGTCTCACTATGCTTCGCCATGCCGATTACTCGATACTTCTTACCACTTTTATAGTGCTCGTATATACCCGGTTTTAAATCCATAAAAATTCAAGAGACAAAAACTTTATCAATTTCCTCCGCAAGCCCTCGATCTTTAACAGTTACCGTACTGCCACTATCGTGAGTGGTGGTTGAGATGCATACTTTTTTGTAATCTTTAAGACAGATGTTCGGATGGTGCTGCGTACGTTCAGCTATCTCCCCTATCCTATTTACAAACACAAGTGCTTCCTTAAAATCTTTGAATTCGAAAATCTTTTGTAGGGTATTATCTACTTCACTCCATTCATTTTCCATAACTGAAGTATAGCAACCTGAATATAACTAGACTTTTTTGACTGTGTCTTTCGTGATCTCCCATGTCTGCCCTAGCTCGGGGACGATAGCGCGAGCGCCAAGATAGTCGTGAATGCGCTGCGCGAGGAATCGCTCAGCCTTTGGTTCGCCGATGGCGGTGAAAATGACTTTGGGACGTTGTTCAGACAGTGCTGCTTCCGCGAATTTGAGCAGCTCGTCGCGATCGGCATGAGCTGACCATCCTTCGAGTTTTTCTATCTTTGCTTTTATTTTTATTTCGTCACCGCCAAGACGTACCGAAGACGCACCCTCTACTATGCGTCGACCCGGCGTGCCGGGCGCCTGATAGCCGACGATAAAGAGTGTCGTTGTCGGGTCAGGTAAATAGCGCTTCTCCCATCCGCCAATCCGGCCGCCATGGCTCATTCCCGCTCCGGCGATGATGATCTTTGGTCCAGGCACTTTTTCTATCGCCATCGACTCGTTACGTGAGGGAGTCTGTTTTAAAAATGGAAATTCGAAAATACTTCCCTCTCGCTTCATCTCATCTTCAGTTTCGGGCTTAAAGTACGTAAGGCCCCATTTCTCGTAGACTGCAGTCACCTTGATTGCAAGCGGTGAGTCCAGAAACACCGGAATTTTCGGAAGAGACCCGTCCGAGAAAAAATTCGAAAGTTCATAGAGCATGAGCTGCGTACGCTCAAGTGAGAACGCAGGGATAAGAATAGTGCCCCCTCGTCTAATCGCGAGTTGTAGTTTCCCTTTAAGCAACATATCTCGCGTCGCTCTCTGCGGATGGAGCCGATCGCCATAGACGCTTTCCATAACAAGTGCATCTGCATCCGGCACTGGCTCCCAATTAGGTAAGAGAGGCGAGGGCGAATTACCGATGTCGCCCGTGAGAGCGATAGTGACACCCTCTTCATCTTTTATCCGTACACTCGCCGAACCGAGGATGTGACCGATATTCCGCAGATACGCCGAAAGCCCTGGCGCAATTTCTTTCTCTGTATGATAGTCCAATGTTTCAATGAACGAAAAGGTTCTATCGACATCCTGCTCTTCGTAGAGCGGTGCTTTATTATGCCGACGCGCCTCGTCATAAAGAATACCGACCGAGTCACGCAAAATAAGCTCGGCGAGATCTTTTGTCGGCGGCGTCATATATATCTTCCCGCGGAAGCCATCGCGTACGAGCTTTGGAATGCGACCGACATGGTCCAAATGCGCATGCGTGAGAACAAGAGCATCAATTTTCGTGACATCGTAGGGAAACGGTTCATAGATATGTCCTTCAACAAAATCAGCACCTTGCTCAATGCCACAATCAACAAGGACTTTCCCACGAGCGCCTTCAATTAAAAAATTGGAGCCGGTCACCTTCCCTGCCCCACCATAGAAACTGAGTCGCAATGACATGCATGAAATGTAGCATACGCAGGACGCGAAAAACCGCTCTTCACAGAGCGGTTTTTCGCGGAGCCGTCCTCTTAAGCAACTTAATCTTGCCAGGTGGGTGCCCGAATGGCAGCTTTCGGATTTCCTCGCGGAATTCACCAAACTGCCTGAATGCTAAGCTCCCAAAAATAAGGCAAGTTGCGTTTTTAAGAACAGCTCCACTTGTAACTATACACCCGATTTTTTTGTTGGAGTACCAACGAGTAAAAATCGTGCCTGAAATGAGCACATTTCAGGCCGTATTTTATAAAATGACCCTGTGGAGAACTACCTAACTGAGTATGTCCCTCATGTCCGCGTTATAGAGAGTAGCCTCGTGCGGCACGCGATATTTCATTATTTCGGCAGGCTTAAACCAGTGCGGAATTTCTTTTTCTGCTTCGGGAACTGAGCCAGACGCATGTATGAGATTACGAATAGCGCGAGTATCAGTATCCGCCATTTGATATGAATCGAGGACGAAATCTCCGCGAATTGTACCTACGTTCGCGCTTCGAGGCTCGGTGCTTCCCGTAATCTTTCGTACCAGCTCAACCGCATGACCGCCCTCCCAGATCATTGCGATGACAGGTCCGCTCGACATATATTTCTTCAAACTCACGACGACGCTGTCCGCTACTTCGATTGGATCAGACGAAGGTGGTTTTTCTCCCTTTTTCACATAGCTTGCGATGGCCTTCTCACCGACGGCCTTTTTCCAATTTGGATCGAGAAGATAATGCTCCTCAATCATCTCCTCCGTCGGGATAATCATTTTGATCGCGACAAGCTTGAGTCCGGTACGCTCATAGCGCTTGATGATCTCCCCAATAAGCGCACGCTGGATGCCGTCAGGCTTGACTATAACGAGTGTTCTTTCTGTTTTAGGATGTGCCATGTTTTAAAAATTAATCAGCCGATTGATTGAAGGACGTGTCCACGGCAATCATGCGGTAATGATACGCGCTCCTCCCTTTTCAATCAATATCGTGTGTTCGAAATGGGCGGAGCGGGAACCATCCTTAGTTCTATATGTATAACCATCCGGAGCAAGAACTACGGACGCTTTCCCTGCGGCCGAAATGGGCTCCAGAGCAAGCACCATACCCTCGAAGAGCAATTCTCCTTCTCTTGGTTTACCAAAATTTGGAATGAAGGGCTCCTCGTGAACAAGGTCACCGACCCCATGTCCTCCGAGCTCCTTCACCACCTTAAAGCCCGCGCTCTCAATCTCTTTTTGAATGGCCGAGGAAATGTCGCCGATATGGTTCCCCGGAATAGCCTGCGCAATACCTGCCGTAAGTGCAACCTCCGTTGCAGCAACAAGCTTCTTCGTATCCTCGCTTATCTGCCCTACTGGCACGGTGATGGCGGCATCAACAATAACGCCCTTATGAGTAAGCCCGAGATCGAGACCGACGATATCACCCTCTTTCAGGATTTTCACCGATTCATTCGGGATACCATGCACAACCTCATCGTTTATTGAGACACAGAGCGTCGCAGGGTAGGGTCGCCCTGCACCCTCAGGCGTATAGCCAAGGAAACATGGTTCATCGCCACCATCGCGAATCATGTGTTCCGCAAAGTCATCGAGCTCTTCGGCCGAGACACCCGGAGCAACTTTGGCACGCAGCGCCCCAAGCACAGCCGCGAGACGCTTCCCTGCTTCAATGAGATTACCCCGCTCAACGTCGTTTTTGATCGTCATTTTATATCGAGTGCTGCACGAATATCTTCAGCAATCCGTTCTGGCGGTTGTTCGCCATTTATCTCGATAAGCGTACCGGCTTTACGAAACACTTCAATCGCCGGCTCGGTATACTCACGGTATTCTTTCAATCGCTCACCAACGACTGAATCATCGGCGCGTCCTTCTATTTTTTTGCGGCCAGCAAGACGACGATTGACTTCTTCGTCGGACACTTGAATATCAAAAATGAAAAAAGGACGATTAAGCCACCGAAGAGAGTCAATGACAAGTTCGGCTTCAGGCACCTTGCGGTTGAAACCATCGAAGATGGCTCCAGAATCCCCCGCAATCGAGAAGAGTGACTTCAGATAGAGATACATCGCGAACCAATGTGGAGCGAGCATTCCGGCATCATTTTCTATCTTCACTTTCCGACCAACGGGCGTATCATTCTGCGAAATCTCACGGAAGAGCTTCCCTGAGGCGAATACAGGCCAACCGGTATGTTCTGCAAGCAGCTTTGCCTGAGTACCCTTCCCGCATCCTGGCTTCCCGATGAAGAAAATGGTGTGTGTTTCCATTTACCTATTTTAGCACTTTTAGTATTCGCGAAGCGAAACTTGTGCGTCGATTTTGCGAGCGAGGTCGAGAGCGACCTGTACGGCAATAAGAAGCGCCGTGCCACCGAGCACGATCGTCGTAATGCCGGTGAGCCCTTGGATAATCGAAGGAGACACCGCAATAAGACCGAGGAAGAAGGCCCCCGGAAGAGTGATGCGATTCACCACCTTGCCTATGTATTCTTCTGTCTCGCGACCTGGGCGCACACCTGGAACAAAGGCGCCCGTCTTCTGGAGGTTCTCTGCGACGCGGTGAGGCTCAAAAGTGACGGCGGTATAGAAATACGTGAACAACACCACGAGGAAGAAGTACACTGAACCATACCCCCATGGATTAGAGAGGAATGCCGTGTACCAGAGAGCCGCGCTTGACGCGAAAGGGACATGCAACGCTCCAATCATCGAAAGTGCCATTTGCGGAAGGAGCAGAAGTGAGAGTGCAAAGATAATAGGAATGACGCCCGCTTGCAGAAGACGGATAGGGAGATAGGTCGCGGCGCCTTGTGAGAGCGCCGTACCACGCACTGCCCTAGCATAGGCAATCGGTATAGAGCGTTCGGCATCGGATACAACTACTACCGCATACATCATTGCGACAGCAAGAATGGTAAATGCGAGGAAGCTAGGAATATCTGCCGCCGTTGCAGCGAAAATGGCTTGCGAAATACTTGCAGGAATACTTGCAAGAATTCCTGCAAGGATGATGAGTGAAATTCCGTTTCCAATACCAAATTCCGTTACGAGCTCGCCGATCCACATAAGGAGCAAGGAGCCCGCAGTCACTACCGCAATATTCGCAATAAGCGATACGGTGCCCAAATGCGCTATGATGCCCTGATTTTCGAGAAGCGACAAAAAAGCAAAAGCCTGTAAAACGCTAATGGGGATAGTGAGAAGACGGCTCCACTGCACAAATTTTGCACGGCCCGCTTCACCTTCTTCATGATACGCTCGTTTCACTTGAGGAAAGATGATGGTACCGAGCTGCATAATGATGGAAGCCGTAATAAACGGACCTACACCGAGCATGACAATCGAAAGTTGTGAAAGTCCTCCGCCTGAAAATATATTGAGAAGACCGAGAAACTGATTGTTCGCAAAAAATGCTGCGAGCGCAGTCTTGTCGACACCAGGAATTGGTATTGACGCAAGAAGACGGAAAACTGCGAGCGCGCCAATAAGAAAGAGTATGCGGAAACGAATTTCAGGATCACCGAACGCGAGTTTTAATTTGTGAATGAAAGAATTAAGCATGAATTGTGCCGCCAGCCGCAAGAAGCGCGGTGCGAGCGACAGTAGATAAGGTACATCCTTCGACAACGAGAGCTTTTGCAATAGATCCCGCGCCCAAAATCTTTACCACCGGTACGCGCCCTTTCGCACGACGCACCAAATCCTTCGCAAGAAGTGTTGCTGGAGACACTGTTTCGCCAGATTTGTATACCGCTTCAATTGCGGAGAGATTCACAACCGAGACGGGGATACGATTCGTCCGAACGGTACGTGCACGATTCTTGCCATGGCCCCGAAGCTTGGGAAGCTTTTTAATGAGATCGCGAGACTCAGGACGAATCTTGTGTCCGGCACGAGCAGTCTGCCCTTTTCCGCCACGACCTGAGGTCTTGCCGCGCTTCCCACCGCGCCCAACAGGTGGATTTTTTCTATTCTTGGTACGAGGAGAGAATGAATGGAGTTGCATACGTAAAAAATTATTTTGTGCGCAATTTCCTAAGAGCCGCAACTGTTGCACGTGCGATGGTGAGCTTGTTCTTGGAACGTGTGTGAATTTTGGTCACGACATCAGTCACACCAGCAAGATCGAGCACCGTACGCACTGCCGAACCAGCGACGAGACCGCGCCCTTCCGAAGGAATGATCTCGATGGTGGATGAGGCGTATTTCATACTGACCTGGTGCGGAATCGATCCAGACGCCGTGCGTGGAACCGTGAAAAGATGCTTTTTCGCATCACGCGTTGCCTTATCTATAGAAAGCGCAGTGTCGACACCTTTCCCGAGACCGACGCCGACACGACCTTTCCGGTCGCCAATAACTACCACGAGACTGAAATTGAAACGGCGGCCGCCGGCCATCACGCGTGCTACGCGCCTGGCATCTATCGTGACCTGTTCGAACTCTCCGCGTTCGCGTGGAGGACGTGCGCGACCACCTGCGCGTGGTGCACGACCACGCAAAGATCCTCGACCACCTGCGCGCGCGGAAGGAGCGCTTGCGGACACGGCTGCTCCTGCATCTGGTGCTCCGGTAGTAAGATCGGTTTGGGCAATTGCCTCAGATGTTGCCGACGCATCTTCTGTAACGATAGTCTCTACCGGTACACCTTCCACTTCCTGTATCGTTTCTTTTTCCATCGGTGTAGTCATGAGTATTAAAAAGTAAGACCGCCCGCACGAGCAGCATCAGCAAGAGCTTTGACTTGACCGCCGTAGCGATATCCACCGCGATCAAACACGATAGCAACAATCCCAGCCACCTTGGCCTTCTTAGCGATTGCCGCTCCAACAGACGTCGCCTGTACGGACTGTGGTCCCTTAAATTCGCGTCCGTGCGATGCGGCGACTGTATTCCCTGCCGTATCATCGATGAGCTGTGCCGAGACGAATCGATTGCTCCGGTAGACGGCGAGACGAGGGCGCTCTGCAGTACCTTTGATCTGCGCACGCACCCGCGCATGGCGGCGCTTGCGGAGTTCACTATTTGTTGCGGGTGTGTGTTTCATAATTTTGTATGCTCTATTTTATACAGCTTTCTTACCCTGCTTGCGACGTATGACTTCGTCGTCGTAGCGGATACCTTTACCGAGATATGGTTCCGGCGGCTTTATGCGTCGAATATCTGCCGCAAATTGCCCAACCGACTCTTTATTTGCACCCTCGATCTTGATTATATTCTTTTCTACTGTTGCCGTGACATCCTCTGGGATTTTAAGCGCGACCGTATGAGAAAATCCGACCGTGAGAACAACATCACTCCCTTTAACCTCGACGCGGTAGCCCACTCCTTCGAGGATAAGCTTCCTCGTATAGCGATTTTCAACCCCTTGCACCATGTTCTTCACATGAGAAGCGAAGGTGCCGATAAGCATCCTGCCAAGACGAGAACGGTCCTTCGTGGTAATTAAAACACCTGTCGCATCAACCGCAATATCAACTGAAGGATGCACGCGCTTGGTAAGCGTACCTTTCGATCCCTTCACCGTGAGCGTACCTCCCGCTACCGATACATCAGCTTTCCCTACCGCTATTGATTTTTTTGCAAGTCGGCTCATATGATTACCAAATTTCAAAAAGTTCCTCGCCCCCGTATCGGTTTTTACGTGCCTCTGTGTCTGAAATGATACCCGCCGAGGAGGAAAATATGCGTGCTCCCGTACCACCCTTCACTTTGTGTGCAGCTGTATACGGAGCATAGAGACGGCGACCAGGTTTCGAAATTCTCTTCACACCGCGCAGCCGTGCATGATCCTGCTCATCGTAGGCAAGCGTCGCAACAAACATCCTCTTTACCTCTTCGCCTTCCTTGATCTTCGTCTCGACATGGGTCAGGAAGCCAAGCTCTTTGAGTTTCTTTGCAATGGCAACGAGGTGGGCTGAATATGGCACCGGAACTTCGCGCGCACCGATAAGGGCAGCGTTCTGGAGACGGATTAT